>ERZ1027231.254-NODE-254-length-20792-cov-18.432753_pt1 | contig 20792 bp, 16 predicted proteins | sample MGYA00520866_ERZ1027231 | MGnify/ENA primary metagenome ERZ1027231 (study PRJEB33311, sample SAMEA4378411) | marine metagenome | biome: Marine biome; feature: Fjord; material: Water | collected 2014-07-20T08:00:00Z/2014-07-... | depth 75 m ...
CCAAACCATTAAGACTTTTATGGTTTCTCTGGCCATTCTATTTATTATTTACCAGTTGGTGGTCAGGCACATACGCACCATAGTGGAATATACTCGAAACCTGGATTTAAATAGCCTGGACTCACCGCTAGAACTACAAAGGGACAACCAAAAGCTTGATGATGAACTCACCGAAATGGTGAACGCATTCAACAAAATGCGTGAAAAAATACTGCTGCAATTTAAAGAGAAATTCAGTGCCTCTAAACAGCTAATTAAAGAACAAGCCTTTTCTCAAACCATCATTAATTCCAGCAGTGCCGTCGTCATTTGCTTGGATCAAAATCTTGCTATCATCAGCACTAACCCAGCCGGAGTAAAACTTTGCAATAAAGAACAGGATATTCTTAAAGGACAAAACTGGCTTGAAGTATTCTGTGAAAAAGGCATCAGGCAAGAAATGAAAATCTGTCTGGCCAACCACCCTCTGCCCGAAAACAAGGAAATTGAATTCCCCCACTCATCAAATTCTTTCAACATTTTATTATGGAATTTTGTGCCCTTCATAGGTGGTGATTCATCATGTCGCTTTATCGCGTTTGGCTACGACATCACTCCACTTAAAAATGTCGAACGTGAAATTAAACAGCTAAATTTACAGCTGGAAGAAAAAGTCATTCAGCGCACTAAAAACTTACAACTAAGTAACAGCAAATTAGAAGATGCCTTTAAGCAACTTAAAAACACTCAAAAGTCGCTGCTGGAAGCTGAGAAAATGGCGGCCATGGGCACACTGGTATCTGGCGTCGCCCATGAAATAAACACCCCCATTGGAACCAGCATAACCGCTATTAGTTTTATGCAAGAAAAAACAAAAAAGATTCGTCAGAGCTTAACTGAAAACACCTTAACCAAGGCAGTGCTAGAAGATGGTGTCAGCAATTTAGAAGAATCTCTAGAACTACTACTTCATAATCAGCATCGTGCCGCCAAGTTAATAGATAACTTTAAGCAAGTGGCGGTTAACAAACCCGCTTTACGATTCAGCCGTTTTAATTTCCATGAACACCTGCAAATTATAAAGCAGTCACTTAATGATGAAATTTCAGAATGTCATTGTCTAGTCAATATTGATTGTGACAAGGACATTACTCTTAACAGCTACCCAATTAGCTTTGCCCAAATCTTTTCCAATTTGATATTAAATTCAATCATTCATGGCTTTGAAGGCTGGCAAGGTTCTAAAATCATTAACATTCAAGTATCCATTAAAGGCGATATAATGTTAATAGAGTACAGCGATACCGGTCGGGGTGTTGAAGAAGACATAGCAAAAAATATATTTGACCCCTTTGTGACAACTAAGCGTAATACAGGCGGCAGCGGTCTAGGTACCCTAGTTATCTTTAATCTGGTGGTTCAACTCTTGAAAGGGAAGGTTGAGTTTAATACCAAGATTGGAAAAGGTGTTCACTTCACTTTTCAGATTCCATTTAAAACAACTGAAGACCAAACCATTCAGATCCCCGTAAATAAATAGAACATCCGTATAAATAAAAGAAAACTGAAACAGCCCAACAAGACTGCTTCAGTTTAACCGAATAATTTAAACGGTTATGGGTTTACCAGTTAAAATACTACCTTGAACTTTTCCCAACTGCCCACGGATTTTCTATTGGCGTTAGCATCATCATTAGATTCCGCTACGGCATAACGATTATGGCTACTCTTAAGTGAAATAGTATCGCCATTGGCTAAACAGCCAGATCCATCGGAATGATTATTAAGCGTAAATCGTTCCCACGACCCTAAAGAGCTGGCACTGGCATCCAATCCACCACCTGACTCCACTGTTTTAAATGACCAACTATCCCACGACCAAACTGAACTGGTCTCGATATTATCACCACGGAAAAAATGATCGTTGCCAGTCATAATTGAAACCGTATCGCCACTTTGCAAACAGCTGTCTTCATCTAAATCTAACAGGCTAAAGGTTTCATGGCTGCCAGTAGAGGTTCGATCGGCTCGAACATCACCACCACCGTTTCCAGCGGCACGCAAATATTTACCATGAGCACCTAACAATGAAACCCCTTCAATAGCCGTCAAATTTGCATACACATAAAAGTCACGACTGGTTCCTGTATAACTATTGATAGATCCATCCCATCCACTCTTCCAGTGCCCTTCATGTTTTAAGCGGTATGTGCCGCTGGGTAAGTCATCACCAATGGTCCATTCCAATCTTGCGTTAGAGCAGGCCAGACAATCTACATCGGTATCACGAATCCAATGGTATTCAGTGGCAATGTCGTTTTCAGTTAAAACTGTTTTCCAGCTACCATCATTTTGTTTTTGCTGAACCTTTAAAAAAGCATCCATTGTTTTAAAGTTATTCTGAGGGTGCCCTGAACGGAATGTCGCCTTGGCAATATCACCTGAAAAATAAGTAGAGCTGGCATCACTCGTTACTTCACCAAACTCTTCCCAAAGACGTTTGTCATCGTAAACCACACCAATGGCATTGATAATTTGATCATCGGATAAATCATCTGGCGTTGGACCTACAGCCACAGTACTTCCAGTTACGATGGCCGTAGCCTGTTCAGAGAATACCTGACGATAGGCGGCTAAGGTTTCAGGCCCCCAAAGGGTATGACCGGCTGCATAATGCTGAGTACCGTATTCCTCTGGCGTGGTGATGTAACCACTATACGCATTGGCTAAGCCCGCGATAATAACATTCTGCACCTCGCCTTGTGGTTGCATGATAGCTTTAAGATCTGCCCTTAAGCGACGCGCTGACATAGTTGTCATTTCACCCGGTACACCCACTAATACCAAACGGCCTAATTGAAACATTTGGAATGGAAGAGTATCCGTGTATAAACTGACGCCATCGATCATCTGTGTATTTAGAAAAGTAGGTTTAGGGTATTGGCAAGCATCATTAGCTCCGTTATCACCACCTACCGTTAAACTAGATAAGGCATTCATAATGCCCAACATAGGGTAGCCTGCAAATACATTACCCAATAGGCTATCGCTTTGGTTCCAACTGACGCCTTCATTGTCTTGGGTCATGCCTTCAAAGATGCCATCAATATTGGATGGGCCATCCCAAAATTGCCCCGCAGTAAACGACCAGCCAATAGCACCTTCACACATAGTGGTAGCCGTACCTGAGTGAGTATGTTGGGCTGCCACTTGATAGCCAGGCATGTTTACATATTGAAATTGAGTCGCTAGGGTTCCGCTAATTTCTGCCGTGGCACTGTTATATAAAGAGAGTGCTTTATCATATTGCTTGGTAGCCACCAACAACACGCCCTCTTGTTCCGTGTCACCACAACTGTCTTCAGCACCACACGTATTCGGTGATACATCCCCTTCTTCCGAGTTTGCAAATGCAGCAACAAAACCAGAGTTTAGCGGTGGTTGAGTACCTTTTAAATCTTCAAATAACTGCGATGCCACCCCTTTATTATCACTGCTTATTAAACGAAAATCCTGGGAAGCTGAGACGTTATGCATACCAAACCAGTTAATCATGCCGACTTCATCGCCATTGTCTTTGGCTAATTTAATGAGTGTCATGTACTCGTTCGTGTCAGAAGAATAATCACCCGCATCATCATTGGCCGCATACATTTCTTTCGCGCGGTTAATGCCGGTATTGGTTAATTTTCCCTGGGCAAATTTAATATTGCCTTCTGCTTTACTGGTAAATGAATCTTTAATCGATTGATAAATACCCTGTACCACTACATTGTAGTTGTCGTTATCGTAGCCCAGAGCACTTAAATTAAGCATCGCCGTATGATCGTAACCGCCAGGGCCTACGTGAGTGTGGGTGGCCGTTAGCATTACATTATTTTTATTCAAGTATGGTGAAAGTGCATTGTCTGCTGCAATTTTTTCCATAACGCCTTGGTGAACACCTTGGGTGATACTTTGTAAATCAGCGCTCACAAAAACCACATAATTACTGGTGCCTGTTTTACCCATGGTAAATGCACGAGACCAAAGCCTGGTATGGATGCCTTGAGTTGTTTGACCTGTATCTCCGTAGCCCACCATACCTCGATCGGCGGCTGGCCCGGTGACGTCGTAAATACCTGCACCTACCATCCACTCACCTGCTTGGGCAGGAATAGTGAGTATGGCGGCACTTGTAATTAATATTTTTTTAAAGTGTCGAGCGAAGAATTTGTTTTTCATCGGCTGCTCTTTTTGATTTGAGTTGTTATTTTTATTAACTAAATCTTGCCGATATCACTCATGAGCACTCGCCTTTGACATCCCTTTTCATGTACTACTTGATACTGGCAACTGTTTAAAATTAACACAGCCAACAAAATTCAAAAGGTAGCTTTTGGCCAAACTCGATTAAAACAATAAAAAAATTTATTTTTGCTACTAAAGATTATACTTATTTAAAAAGCCCAAAAAAATGACGCTAAAAATCCATTTTTTTGGAAAAGGCATTTTTAGTTAAGAAGGGTTTTTAATTAAGAAGGAAAAATAGGGAAAGGAAAATAAGGGGAGTAAAACTAAAAAATGACGCCCCTAAGGGACGTCACTCAACTTTGAATTAGCCATTCAAAGTATCGTAAACCACACCAGACACAGAGCGGTCTGAAGTATTTTGAACTTTTTCATAGTAGTAATACGTAGTATCCCACCAAGTCCAAAATCTCCACCAATTGCTAGAAGTCACTTCAAACTTCACAGTCTTGGTTTTAGTGTAAGTATCAAAATTGGTATTCATACCACCAACATTATTACCCGGTACTGTGCTCAAATACACAAGCTCTTTACCTGTGTTAGTGCCTACAATTTGAGAGTGATCAACTGTCTCGCCCATAAGGGTTGGATAGTGATAATCCCAAAGATTGCTTGGTGCAGAAACAGAAGTACTTTCACCTTCAATGCTTACGTTTTTAGCGCATGAAGCGTAAGAACCTGATGATGCTGACCCACAAGCACTGTGCAATGGAACCGTACTGTCGCCAGAACCTTTAATGATTAGGTTCGTGATCCAGCCGTAACCAGAGTATTCACCGGTACCCACAAAACGAAGGCGCGGAGTCGCGTCTATGCTGCTGGTAGCATGTGAACGTGCAGTAGAAGGTTGAAGGTCGTTCATAATACCCAAGGCATTAACGCTGGATACATCCACGCCAAATGCACTGGTTAGCGCATCATTTAAAGACCAACCTGACACTAACCAGATCATGCTGTCTAAAGCAGTCAATGCAGAGCTGGCACCGTCAAAAACAGTTACCGCTGCCGAAGCCAATTCAGTACCACCGCCGGCACCGGCGAAGTCTAGAATTGAAACTACATCAATATCAGCAATTTGAGATTCGCTAAGTTTTCCGTCCAATAAAGATTCTTTATTGGCTAATACATAGCGAACTAGAAGATCACCGGTAGAGTGAGTCACTAACACACATGGGTTAGAAGAAATACAACGGCCTTCCTGATCCACGTAATAGGCTAACCAAGAAGCCGCTTCAACGGCAGCGCCGCTTGAACCTTCTAGGCGGTCACTGGAATCCCAAGCAAGATAACCTTCTGCTTTGTCACCCCAATATTTTTCAGACCAGTAGCTAACCGCTTCATCATAAACAACGTCGGCATTAGCGGGCTGGTCAGTAAGCTGACCCATTTGAAATCCATTCACCAACAATACGTCATAGCCAGAAATTTGCGCGTTAGACATCATCGGTAAACTAAGTGCAAGTGCCCCCAATAGGGCGGGTATTTTTTTCATTGTGTTTCCAAGTATTATTATTTTTGTTTGAGTTTGTAAAACATCCTAGAAAATGGTCATGAGTCTTCCTGCTGCATTACGACCAATTTTTCTTTGTTTTCAAAATTCTGAGAACAAAGAGGCTGTCCTGTTTAAGTAATAAACTTTAGTAGCGAGTATTTTATTTTAGGTGAGTTTCACCTCCTATTTTATTTAAGAATTCCAGACTTCGCTTTGCAGCAGGGTCTTCAAAATCGGTATCGGAATATTCTTCAAAGCTGTGGTCATCAATGGCATAGGACTCTTCATCACCTACACCATAAGCAGTTTCGTAATCTGGCGGCCCTGGCATTTTTTCTAGCCAAAGATGTTTTAATAAATACGGGCCTTCATCATCGTTAACTTGTAGAGCACGCAGTTGAGCCTTTAGATCGACGGTATCGTTGTTAATATTAATTTTTGCTTTGCCTTCAAGGTGAACAAGCGGTTTATCTGTGGCCTCACTAAAAAGAACGCCGGTGACTCTAAAGTAGCCTTTAGCATCGGTATCAATAGCCACGGGGATCACTAAGTAATCATCCTCCACTGTGCCTTTGCCTACAGATTTCACACTGGCAATTTGCGGCTCAAATTTAATGGTTTCCACCACCTGCATGGTCTGGCCATTAATCACCGCCACCGCTTGCAAATGTAATTCTTTAGGCCAGCTACTGGTGTTCACGTCTTTGGTATTTATAACAGCCTTGAAAGAGCCCAGATTTAAAGACCCATTGGCAACGCGATGGATTTCTTTACGATCGGCCAGTACAGATACCGTTATTTCCGCATCAATTTCCGAGCTGTCCCCTACCAGGCTTACGTATATTTCAATCACTTCATCTTCAAAGTATCGATATTTGTTGGTGCGCAAACCAAACCGAAGAGCCTCTCCGTCGGGCCCTTCAAAAGGCAAGGAAGCCCCTACAGTTTGGTTAGGAATGTATTTTTGTAAGGCACTTTCATTTTCTATGGGCATGGAGGTGGCTGGGAAACGTGATTGGTGAGCAAAGGATTGGGCAATGCCTCTAACACTTTGCTTGAAGTCTTCATTCAGTAAGACTTTAGGAGCCGACTTAACGGGCTTCATCATCTCAATCTCAACTACTTTTGGCATTTCTTCAGAGGTGGCTTGTTCGGCCATTTCAGGGGCCGTATCTTCCTGCAGCCACATCAGTACCGAATAAAGCAGTAAGGCACCGCCACAAATAGTGAGCAATAAGGGTATCGGACGCATCATTTCAATCACTCAAGCCAATTTTGTTATTATTCTTGCGATGATTGCGGGCAAATTTAGATATTCGCCACAACCAAATACTTCTGTTGGAAAGAGTAGTTCAGGTAAATTTGACCTTGAAGGACATTCAATGACAACTTGGGTCAATTGGAGACATAGCAGGGGCTTATTGGGTCACGCCCTCTATTTGGCTGCTTTTGGCCATCATAAAGTATGGTATCAATGGAGAATTAGACGAGAACTTGGCACAAACATGCCATAAAGATAATTATTACGAGTGATATTAGGACAGAGATTGGCCGGTTTGAGGGGGAGCAGCCACCTTGTTACGGGCCTGAGCAGGGCTATAACCCACGGAAAGGGTAAAGGCTCGGTCAAAAGAGCGTCGGCTGGAGTAGCCGACATCCTGGGCAATATCTTCCAAGCAACTATTCCCTTGAATAAGCAGCTTATTGGCAAGGGCTATGCGCTCTTCATTAAGAAGGTTTTTGAAGTTTGTGCCTTCGTGTCCAAGGTAACGGTTAAGTGTGCGTGCACTCACCCCTATGTAATCAGCGGCTTGCTCAATACTTAATCGATAACTTAGACGCCCTTCTTTCAACGCTTCACGAATGGTATTAGCCACTCGAGTACTCTGACTATCAAGCATCAACTTAAGAGCAAGAGTCTCTTTTTCCATTAACACCAATAGAGGCCTGTTATAAAAGGAGCTGTCTAAATACAGCCATTTATTATCAAAATGAATGGCATCTTCAGAGCGATCAAACATCACCTTACATCCCATTGCTCGCTCTATATCATCCGCCAGCAAACCAGGGTGTGGCATTTTTAGCTCAATATAATTAGGCACAAACGCGCGCCCGCATTTAAAGCCCAACCAAAACCTTTGCGCCGATACACAAGTAAGCATGCGAATTTGGCTACCAAGCTTGTAATCAGAGTCTTGAAAATGAAAAGTAATACAAGAGGTTTCATTGCTTTCAAAGGTAGGCACAGGTTCATCGGAAAACAGAATGTGATATTCCTGCTGCTTGTGTATCGCTTCCATTAAATTAGGGCAAACGATCATTAAATGCTGCAGCAAATTATAGCTACGAGTGCCCAGCCGGTAGCCCACCTTAACGCCCAATAAAGGCTCGTTGGTTAAGCTGGCAACGCTTTCAATCAACCGATCCACCGCATTTAGCTCAACACGTGAATTGGCATCATTTAGCAGGGCTGCTTCAACGCCTGTATCGTCACAAATCGTCCTGATTGAGAGGCCATGTTCTTCGGCATACGACATTAACGGAATCAAAACAGACGAAGATATACTGGTATTGTCTGAATTCATTTTTTAATTTTTATTATATATAAGTGCAAGAAGTATAGACTCACGCACATTATTGGGTCAATACAGATAAGACAATCTTGTATTAGAACCTGTTTTTTTATTACCTATTAACATATACATGGGATACTGACTTATTACTGCGCATACACCCAGAAATTGCACAGCAAATGCCCTAGACAAGGGAGTGAAGGCGCTTTATTTTTTCAAGGAAAGGGTTCGGTTTTTAGCCACGAAAAGTTTTAATTGCACAGTAAATTAAAATCAATGAAAACTCTATTTTGCCAACCAGATCTCATAACCCAACAAAATAAAATCAACCAAACCACCCTTAAGCAAGCCCTCTTATATCTTGGTATTCATTGGCAAACTCACACGAGTAACTATACTTAAAGGATAAGCATTAGGGCATCAAAAAGGACGGTGACAAATGGACTTCTCGCTTGACCCTACCCTGTTTCGTGCTGAAAAAACCCCCAGCCTGCGCGCGCAAATTAATCAATATTATTTATTTGATGAACAGGATTATGTTCAGGATTTATTGGATACTTTTCCTGAGCCACTTGAAGACGATTTTACTAAAAAAGTCACTAAGCTTATTCAAGGTATTCGTGAACACAGCAGTCATTCTATTTTGCATCAACTCCTACAGGAGTATGACCTAAGCACAGATGAAGGCATCACCCTCATGTGCCTAGCGGAATCGTTAATTAGAGTACCGGACAGAGACACAGCCAATGATTTGTTAATTGATAAATTGTCCATGCGCGGTTGGCAGCACCATGTTAATAAGAGCGAGTCATTTTGGGTAAATGCCGCCAGCTGGGGACTGGCCATCAGCGGTAAAATGTTGGCCCCACAAAAAACGCATCCCAGCGAAGCGGTAAGCAGTTTACTGGGAAAACTCACCTTACAAATCACTCGTGAAGCCGTGGGACGTGCCATACGCATTATGGGGGAGCAATTTATATACGCTCAGACCATAGAAGAAGCCATCGAAAATGCAAAACACTTGGAACATAAAAAACAATGCTGCTCGTTTGATATGCTCGGTGAAGAAGCCTTAACCGAAGACGATGCTAGGAATTATTTTGAAGCCTATCATCACGCACTGGATGTGGTGGCCCAGGGTAATCAGCGTAAAGAAAAACTGCTTGATAACATTTCAATTAAACTCTCGGCGCTGCACCCAAGGTATGAACCCAGCCAACAACATAAAGTATTACCTGAGCTCATTACACGCCTGCTTACCCTAGTAAAAAAAGCCAAGCAATTAAATGTTCCTGTCACCATAGATGCTGAAGAACAATTTCGCCTTGATATTTCATTGCAGGTATTTGAGTCAGTATTAAGCCATCAAGACCTCGCCAACTGGGGGCACTTTGGCATCGTTGTTCAGGCTTATGGAAAACGATCTCTTGCAGTGCTGCATTGGCTACATGCTTTGGCCGACAAACTGCAAATAACCATACCGGTTAGACTCGTAAAAGGTGCCTATTGGGACAGCGAAATAAAGTGGGCACAAGAATTAGGGTTAGAGGAATATCCGGTTTTCACCCAGAAACACAGCACCGATTTAAATTATCTTGCCTGTGCTCGATTTCTACTGTGTGAGAACCAATCTTGCTTAATCGCTAAATTCGCCACCCACAACGCCTGGACAGTGCAATACATTATTGACCTTAATTCTGAGGTTGAATTTGAATTTCAGCGCCTGCAAGGTATGGGAGAAGCCTTATATGATCAGGTAAATGAAAAATACGGCATTCCCTGCCGGATATATTCTCCCATTGGTCAGCACACCGAATTGCTTCCGTATTTAGTGCGCCGATTAATTGAAAATGGGGCCAACAGCTCATTTGTTTTTCAGGTACAAGACCCGCAGATCCCAATCCATACTCTCACCGATCATCCTGCTGACTTCTTAATTAACGCCTCCATTCTCAATCCCAATGTGCCATTGCCCTGTGAAATTTTGGTCGATTATCCCAACAGCCTCGGCATTGAAATTCAGCATGATGCTTATTATTACCAAACTATGGATGCGGTGACTCAATTCCGTGACACACCCTATGAAAGTTATCCGATTATCAATGGAGAAAAACAGCTTAATGCCACGAGCTGCCAGCTACTAAGTCCAGTTGATAAAGAAGTTATTGGTCAGGGTTATTTTGCCAGCCAAAAAAATATTAATGCCTGCATACACTCACTTAAAACAAATCGATTTCAATATAGTGCTTTAGAAGACATCTTATCGGCAGTAGATCGAATTGCAGATGGCTTACATACTCATCGCCATGAACTCATGTTTTTATGCATGCAGGAGGCAGGAAAAAACATTCAAAGTGCCATTGATGAAATCCGTGAAGCACAAGATTTTTGCCGGTATTATGCCCGACAAGCTCAAAAACATTTTTCAGATGCCACTATATTAGATTCGGTTACCGGTGAAGAAAATTTATTAAAATATCGGCCTCGTGGAACCGTTTTATGCATCAGCCCCTGGAATTTTCCCCTGGCTATTTTTGTTGGGCAAGTTTGCGCCGCACTGGCATGCGGTAATCGAGTAGTCGCTAAACCTGCTAGACAAACCAGCATAGTCGCTATGCGGGTGGTTGAAATCATGTTTGAGGCCGGCATAGAAAAATCACAATTATATTTCATGCCCGGCTCAGGCTCAGAAATCACTCAGGCATTAATTGAAAATAATTTAATCGATATGGTGTGTTTTACCGGTTCAACCAGAGCAGCAAAACAAATTCAAAGATGGCTATGCGAATACAACCAAACTTTTATTCCACTACTGGCAGAAACTGGCGGGCAAAATGTCATGTTTGCCGACAGCACTTCGCTAATAGAACAACTGGTACCCGATGTTATCGACTCGGCATTTGATAGCTGCGGCCAGCGTTGCTCCGCTTTACGTTTGTTGTTTATTCAAAAAGATATCAAGGAAGAGTTTTATCAAGCATTGCGTGGGCGCTTGGCTCTTCTACAAGTGCAGTCGCCATTTTTACGTGAGTCAGACTTGGGGCCCATAATAGATCATCAGGCTAAGCAAAATTTACTCGATCATATAGATTGGTTAAAAGAGAATGGTCTATTAATCGCGCAGGCTGATGTCCTCCCAAATTTATCAAATGAACTCTACTTGGCACCCTGTGCTTATGAGATTCAAGATCTTGAGCAACTAGAGCAAGAACACTTTGGCCCAATTTTGCACGTCATCCCATTTGACCATAACGACCTGGATGAAAAAATAACACAGGTAAACAATTCAAATTACGGCCTAACTCTGGGCGTACACAGCCGCAATCAACGCTGGATTGATTACATAATTAGCCAGGTGAATGTGGGTAATATTTACGTCAACCGAAATATGATTGGCGCCAAGGTGGGAGCTCAGCCTTTTGGAGGCCATGGCCTTTCCGGTACAGGGCCTAAAGCAGGAGGTCCAAATTATGTTCATGCGTTTGTTAAAGAATACTGCATTACCACTAATAGCGCCGCCTTTGGTGGAAACCAAGACCTTTTAAGCTAAAAAACCAGCCGAAGCTGGTTTTTTTTAAACTCCATAAATAATTATATTAACTATTTATTCACCAGCAATTGCCTCGGGTGCCATAGTGGCTTCTTCTGCCACTACCTGTGGTGCCGTTGCTTGCTCAATGAAAGCAAATGTTTTGCCTTGGTATTTTTCATCTTGAATAATCTCGTGCAAGTTGGTCAGCGTATTCATAGGCGTTTCCACCACAATATTGTTAACTAACCAGTCTGGCAGGCTACCACCTGGGTTCGCATGTACTTGATAAACCACTTCAACTACACCTTCAGCTTGAGGCGTAAAGGTCCAGCTACCTTTTAATTCAGGCATACGAATATAATCATCATTGCCTTCTTTATATTCAGGTTCAGCTGTAATGCTAGAGATAACACTGCCATCAGCACTGGCGGTCATACTACTGCGAATGTAAGCGTCTCGATTAGTAACAGGCCAAGGGGTTTTATTAACTGTATACACCACATTTTCAGTGTCTGATGGGCTTTCCATTACGTTAAACTCAATAACATTGTGCATCCAATCGGTGGCAACATCAGAGTCACGTAATAAGGCAACAAATGTGCTTACCTCAGATTTAATATGCGTAATACCCTTAAATTCTTTAAGGGGTGAGCCTTCCACTGAGCGAGTAAAAACAGATATATCTTTATCTTCATCCTGGGCTTCCAGCTCCCAGGGACCCACGTCGGCCCAAGTAAGAGAAGCAGCCAACATAGAAGATGCAACTGTAATTGAATTTAGCCAATTCATGGATAATTCCTTATTATTTTTATGATTTTAGAGAATGCGTAGTTTTGTGCGCGAATTAGTATAACCACAGCTAAAGACATGACAATAGCTATGGCGCCACAGTACTAATTTATTTCTTACTGCCCCCCATGCAGTCAGGTGACTGTAAAGCCTGCTGGTTTTTTGACCATTTATCTGGAGTAAAGGTATGCAGAGCCAATGCATGAATAGGACCCGCCAATTCCTCAGATAACACTCTGTACACCGCCTGGTGCTGTTTTACAATATTCAGGTCGTTAAAGTCTTCACTCACCAGCACCACTTTAAAATGACTTTCAGAGCCGGATGGGACATTGTGCATGTGGCTTTCGTTTTCAACTTCCAAGTGTTGAACCTCAAAAGCCGCGCTTAATTTTTTGATGATTGTGTCTTGCAACATATTTGTTCACTATCGATTAAATCAAGAGCCAATTATACATATTAACGCCAGCTAAAGCCTATGGCTTAACACGGACAAAAAGCCTGTATAAACGTACAGAAGCATATTGACGTTAATGCTTGGCCCCTGTATAAATCAGCCAACCCAAACATGAGGCCAGGTCATGAGCAAAGCACAATCTATAATCGAACAATTTTATCAAGAAGAGCAGACTCGTCTATCTGACGAAGCCACTTTCAGCCCTTTAGATATGAGCATGAGCAGTGCAGATATGGCCCTTATCAGCACTATTGCCAAACGCTTTAATAAAGATAAAGCGTTGCTAGCTCGTGAAGCGCTTAGCCATGCATTAGAGGATATGTTCAGCGCGCTTGAACCTGTTGAACGTAAGATGCTAGCTAAAGAGTCTGATGAACTAGCCAACAGTATTGCCACTGAAATGGCTGAAGATCTAGGCATGGCTCAGCTTGAAGTATCCGGTACCAACTGGGTTATGCAGGATAAAAACTGTATCAAGGCTGAACGTAAAGCAGAAAAAGAAAAAGCCAAGCAAGAAGCGGCTGCACAGAAAGTATCCTCTAATGAAGCTGTAGAGCCCGAGTTGGAAGAAGAGCCTACTGAAATCATTGAAGAACCCATCTCAGACGAAACAATGGAGTCAACTGAAACATCAAATGAAGAATCAGCTGATACTTCATACGTGCAGAATAGCGAAGAAGAAACAGAAGAAGAGCAAGCTCAAAGCAGCCACGAAAGTATATTTGCTTAAGCATATAATACTCCAGCCCATGCAAATCAGTGCATGGGCAATTATCCTTTCCCAGAAACAACAATTAACGTTAAAATACGCGCTTTTTACCCTCCTAGATATATTTCACTTTCTTAGTAGCAGGATTTTTATGGCCATTCAGTGGTTTCCCGGACACATGCACCGTGCACGCAAACAGATTACTGAGCTCATGCCAAATATCGACCTGGTAATTGAGGTTCTGGATGCTCGCCTACCCTATTCCAGCGCAAACCCACTCATCCCTGAATTAAGATCCGGCAAGGCCTGCCTGAAGATCCTAAACAAATCTGATCTGGCGGATGAAAAACACACAAAAGCCTGGTTAGAATACTTTAATTCTCAGCCAGACACCCTGGCCATGCCCTTAACCGGCTTAGATAAAAAACAGGTTAAGAGTATTACTCAATTTTGCCTGCGTATGTTTCCTAACCGACAAGCTCAAAAACAATCCATTCGCACCATGATATTGGGCATTCCGAATGTAGGTAAATCAACACTAATCAATACTCTAGCCGGGCGCGCTGTAGCAAAGGCAGGAGATTTACCCGCATTAACCCGTCATCCACAGCAAATTAAAATTCAAGATGGCATTGTACTTTCAGACACTCCTGGAATTTTGTGGCCCAAAATACACAATATTTCCAGCGGCTTTCGTTTAGCCGCAAGTGGCGCGGTAAGAGACACTGCCCTGGATTATTTTGAAGTCGCCACGCATACAGCCGACATGTTATTAAATCTATACCCAACACAGCTTCAAGCACGCTATAAAATAGCTGAACTACCCGAAGGCGGCGAAGCGCTAATTGAATTGATTGGCCGTAAACGTGGTTGTTTACGCCCAGGTGGAGTGGTTGACATACACAAAGCCGCCGAGATACTCATTCATGAATTACGCAGCGGAAAATTAGGCAATGTCACCTATGAGACGCCAGAAATGATGGAGATCGAGGAACGAGAGTTAGCAGAGAAGAATGCTCTTGCCGAACAAGCCAAGGAAGACCTTGAAAACAAAAACAAACGCAGATAACCGCCATTAATGAATTTTAATGGCGTCTCTTAATTCAGTAAATATCTCCCATTGGCGATCATCTTCAGATGTGACCTCAATGGGGTACAAGCCTGTATCCGTAGGGATTTTATTTAAATCCTGTTGAACTTGATCAATATCCCGGCAGTATAAAATCCACTGATTCACCCCATCACACATCAACACCATTACCAATAAACCATGCTTCTCGTTTTCCAAAGCGGTCATAAGTTTTTGATTAAAACCGTCAATTTTTTCTAATTCGTCTGCGGAAGGGTACCCTGTTTGCGGGTCTATTTCCTCAGCGCTCCACGAGATTTGAATACACTGAGAATACTCGCCAGATTCAAACTCTTCTTGCACCTTATCTCTATAGCGAATGGTAATAGGCTGATCATTAAGAGTGCCATCTGCCAGCACCCAACGGTTTGAAAATGCCATGGGCTTCCCTGCTTTATTATTTCATCTCCTCTTAAAACTAGCAGAATATAATTTAAATGCACAAGAAGAGGGGTTTTTATGGCTTAAATGGCGCACTCACTAGGTAATTTTGAACGATGCAGGCTTCAGAAAGGCATCGAAGATTAATAAAACAGCTAACTCACTGGAATTTTCAGGTACCTTCTTCCCTGAGTATCCGCTGCAGGAAAAAGCCCCGCACGAATATTCACTTGTATGCTACACAACATTAATTTAGGCCAAGATAAACTGGCATCACGGTTTTGGCGAATCTTTATATATTCATCCTTTGTCATTCCCTCAGCACAATGAATATTATTTTTTTGCTGTTCTCCCACACTGATTCTGGCGCAATGAGGGCGTTGAGAAGTCGCATTATCATGGCACATATACAAAAACGCATCACTCCCTAATGCATATAGAGTCTGGATACTATCGAACAATTGGGCCGCATCCCCTCCGGGGAAATCGCAACGGGCTGTGCCAATATCCGGCATAAATAAAGTGTCACCGACAAAAGCGTGAGCCTGGCTTCCATCCTCAATCACATAGCTTACACAAGCAGGTGTATGACCCGGAGTTTCCAGCACTCTAATTTTGAACTCCCCCAATTCTAGGTAGTCTCCCTGTGCAACATACCGGTCAAAGGAAATTTCCTGAGCACTATTCATGGCGTACACTTCATCAAAATGTAACTGTACAATTTTAACTCTGCCAGAAATAACCAACTTCGCCCCAAGACTCTCTTTTACGTAGTTTGAAGCGGTGAGGTGATCGGCATGTACATGAGTTTCTAGGCTCCATTTTAGATGCCAATTATTTAGTTTAATTTTAGCCAGGATAGCGTCCATAAACTCATGGTCCACACTGCCAGTCACGACATCGAAACCCAAGACGGGATCTATTAATGCGGCGGTGCCCGACAGGTCATCCACAATTAAATGACAAAAAGCTGCACTCTCTTGATGGTAAAAGCTTTGTATTAACAGCAACTTCACCTCCTAAGCCCCAAAAAAGACGGTTTTCATAAACTGGCTGAAGGCTAAATTAGCCCTTCCTAATTTAGCCTTATTCTTAATCCTGTGTTAAATTCAGCTTAGCTCACACCAAGAACTCGAGGTAGCGGTGGAACACTCTAAATTTGCCCAAGAATTAAAAGCACATGCTCAAGAAGCCGCTCAGCTGCTTAAAGCTTTGGCCAATGAAAGTCGATTGATGATTCTATGCTCCCTTACAGAACAAGAATTGAACGTATCGCAACTAAACGAACGTTTAAATCTTAGCCAGTCTGCCCTTAGTCAACACCTTGCCTGGTTACGCCGAGAAGGCTTAGTACAAACTCGTCGTGATGCGCAAACTATCTATTATTCATTGCAAGGCACTAAGGCTGAGCAAGTCATCAAAACCTTACAAGGGATTTTCTGTGCGGATCTTGCGTTATAAGTATTCAGCTACCCTTCATTATTTCCAATGCAACTTTCTCATTTAGATCTGCTTATTCATAAAACATGGTAGAATTCACCTTTAATATTGCCATCTTCAAAGGCCCCTGCCGGTATGATCTTCATTTCAATTGCTGTCGCCATTCTTTTAGTCCTTAGCTGTATCGCTGCCTATTATTCAATCAAATTAAGAAAGGTAAAAGAACAGCAGCAGGAACAGATAGAAGAAAACCACCAAGCCTGGCTTAAACGTCAACAAGAATTGGTGGCAGATCTACGTTTTATTGCCAGCTCGATACTACAAGGTCAGTGTGAAATCACTGAAGGCTGCATGAGACTTAAAGTATTAATGGATCATCTAGACAAGGAGTTGGCTTTAAAAACTGAATTTCAAACCATACAGTTTTACTATCAACAAACCATCAACATGCCCCATCACGAAGCTTATAAGGCACTTACAAGGAAGCAGCAATTCTCCTGGGATAAAAAGCGCTTTGCTTTAGAAGAGAAATATCGCGATCAAATACTGGTTGAAGCCAATCACCTTGTTCAATATCCATTCAATTTTAAATAACTTTTCTATATGCTCTATGGCTGGGCACTTTAAGCTTTGCTAGACTGCGTTAAAATTCTCATGATCCCCTCTATAGGTTTTGTTAATGAACAAACTATTGGTTAGTGCTCTAAGTTGCATACTTCTTAGTGCATGCTCTGCACCTAGCGTTAAAGATAGCGCCATAATTCAGCAAACGGCCATAGAGCAAGCCAAAACAATTACTCTTTCGCCACAGCAAGTATTAGATGAAACACGAGATCTACAGGTCTTGGCGCAAAGAGAAGATCTTTACTTTTACAGCCCAAACTACATAGCTCAGGCAGAGGATGAAATCCGCCAGGCGGAAACAGCCTTTAAAGAAAAACAAGACCCACAACAGATCATTGCTCACGCTCTCACTGGACAACAGTTTTTAAAACGCGGCCTTGAGACCAAAGAAACCGTATTAGTTCAGTTAAAACTAGCACTGGATGGCCTAACTTTGTTAACCGAATTAAAAGCCGACACGCTTTTAGCCAGTGAATTCTCTGACATTCAAGGGGAAATAAAGGCACTGATAATTTATGTGGAGCAAGGTAATACAACTGAAGCTTTAAAAGGCCAGGGGGATGTTCTTAAAGAAATAAGTCAACTGGAAATAAAAGCTCTTAAGAAGACATTCTTGAATCAAGCACAACTGGCATTAAATAAAGCAGAAGATGCCGGTGCAGAGGACAATGCGGTTATTTCTTTTGAACAAGCAAATGTAGCCATTGGAAGATTAAAAGCTTTCATTGAAACCAATCCGAAAGAGCGCCAGGTTATTAGCGAAAAAACCCAGGGAACAGTACGCTTGTGCCAGCATGCACAAAATGTTGCCGAAACTGCAGAGTCCCTTTTAGACCTAAAGCCAGAAAGTGCCGAACAACATGTATTATTCATTGAAAAGTTAATTGCTCGTATTGGCACAGCCCTGAAACAAGAAGATGTGAGTCACTTACCTTTAGACAATCAATCTATCGCCATCGCTCAGGCGGCAGAAACCATTAATAAGCAAGCTCAGGCCATTAAACAACAAGGCCAATGGGAAAATGAAAAAGCAGAGCTACAAAATAAACTTAGCCTGCTTCAATCCCAGCTAGATAGTGCAATTGAAGCGGCGAAAGTTGCTACCCTAGAGCTAAAAGCTCAAGAGAATGAGAACACTCAAGAATTAACAACAGAGAAAAATGGCACTTTATCGATCCCCCTAGATCCCGCTTTAGAAACACCCGTATTAACCCCTGCTCAGGCCGCAGATATTGATCCACAAAGCCAGCCAACCATTGAGGAGGGTATTGTTGCTGCTCCGACAGATCAATCCCTAACGCCGGAACCTGTGAAAAAACCAATAGAGCCAATCCCTGAAGCAGTTGAAACACCCGCCCCAATAGAAGAGGCCCCTGCTACCACTCCAGCCGAGGTTGAAAGTGCTCCGGTAGCGGAATCAGTAGAACCTGTAGTCGAAGTTCTAGAGACCTCCGAGAGCAGCGCCCCGGAAATTGAAATACCAGGAGCACAGGCTCCTACTCCTGTAGAAGTAATTGAAGTTAACGAAGTGCCTGAAGCTGAGCCAAGCATGCAGGAACAAAGCCCCGTTGAAACCCCTTAAAGATATAGTTAACTGAGCCAACACATTTATAGACTTACATAAGGCCCTTATTTTAGGGCCTTTATTATTTTAGGTATTTTATAGTGTCCTCCATTTTAATTTTTGACTCGGGTATTGGTGGCCTGAGTATCATGCAACACATAGAGCAAGCGCTGCCTAACCTCAGCATTCATTACGTAGCCGATTATGCCGCTTATCCATATGGTGAAAAAAAAGAGCAATGGCTCATCAAACGCATCAATGAATTAATGAATTCACTGAACAGTACATTAAAACCGGACGCCATAATTATTGCTTGCAACACAGCCAGCACACTTGCTTTACCATCCTTACGCAGCAATCTAGCAACGCCAATCATAGGCGTTATCCCAGCTATTAAAACGGCGAGCGAACTAAGCCAAAATAAAAAAATTGGGCTACTTGCCACACCCGGTACTGTTTCTAGAACTTATATGGATAAACTTATAGAAGAGTTCGCGACAGATTGTCAGGTAACCCGGGTTGGCAGCACAAACATGGTTAATCTTGCAGAGCAAAAGCTATCCGGAAGCGCTCCCTCCTTGGAAATTCTTAAAAATATTCTTCAGCCTTTTATTGCAAATCTATGTGATCACGTAGTATTAGGATGCACCCACTTCCCGCTTCTAAAAAATGATCTCGCTCAACTGAATACGGGTATCACCTTTATTGATTCAGGCACAGCCATAGCGAATCGTGCCCAGTACATATTAAAAGGCAATATTGTTCATGCAAATAAAAAAGAGATGACCTTCTACACTACAAAAAAAATAACGCCTTCACTGCAAAATCATTTAGTCACTATGGGCTTCCATTCATTCAATAGCATTTAACCGTCGCATTGGCCATTCAGTTAAACAAGATTCACTGGCTTGTGATAATGATAAAACACAATTAATCCTGCACTATAAAACCACTACCAAAACAATCGTCTTAAAAAATCAAATTTTTATTTACTTTCCTTAATTTATTATGAATCACCATGACAGCAGCAACATAGCTGGTTAGAATGCAGCAAATAATAATAAACAGAGATATAAATGCGATACGCTATAGCCTTCATCTTTACCATCCTGCATATCTTGCCGTGCCACAGCGAGGGAGGCTACGTTGGCGTAGGAACAGCGTTTAATAGCTCTGCTATATTTGACGAACAAGATTCTGGCCTGTTAATTCAATGGGGAGCGACCATCACCGATGGCATCGACCTGGAATGGGGACTTGTAGATTTTGGTAAATCTTATTACGACGACCCTACTTTCATTGCACCCGATTTAACCGATGACGACGAAAGTAATGACTCAGCCCAATTTGAAAATCTGGGTTATGGTGATGCCAGCAGCGCTGGAGGTGGTTCCTACAAAGGCATAAGTAACTTACACACACTTGGATTATCTGCTGGCCTTAAATTTAAAAAACGGGTTAATAACTGGATGCAAATTTTTGCCCGAGCCAGCTTTCTTGGCTGGCAAGCTAAAACCAGTATGGTTGAAATTTACGGCCCAACTGAAGTTCAATATGCCACTGTTGACGCGGATGGGGATGCACTACCCAATGGCGATACCAGTATCATTTCAAACTACAACCCATGTGGGAATTTAGGCTTTTGCAGGGCGCTTGAAGAAAATGGAAAAACTCATTACGCCGTTGATTTTTGGTATGGCTACGGCTTAATTGCTAGACCCTATAAATGGTTAGCACTACGAGCTGAATACTCAATCACCACTTTAAACGCCGTAAATTTTCCCAAGGCTACCTTGGAAGGGTTCACCACCAGCCTTGAAATTCATTATTAAA
>ERZ1027231.255-NODE-255-length-20748-cov-23.864834_pt1 | contig 20748 bp, 18 predicted proteins | sample MGYA00520866_ERZ1027231 | MGnify/ENA primary metagenome ERZ1027231 (study PRJEB33311, sample SAMEA4378411) | marine metagenome | biome: Marine biome; feature: Fjord; material: Water | collected 2014-07-20T08:00:00Z/2014-07-... | depth 75 m ...
CAGCGACCATGGCTGGGGGGAATTCCTAGTAGCACAAGGTTTGGTCGATGCCGACATATTCAGTGAGAAAAATGATTATTACTTTCAGCAATACCAACTTGGAAAACTGAATATTCACGAATATTTAGAGTTTTCTCTAGAGCCTCTCACACAACACCCCATTGAAAAACTGCATGCGTTACGGGCTAAATTCGTAACAGAGATAATATTGCCGCTCATCACGAAAAAATCTCGCGAACTGTTAAAAGAACACAGAGAAAAAGGTGATTACCTGCTCATCATTACCGCTACAAATTTATTTGTCACTGAACCCATCGCCAAAGAATTAGGCGTGGATGACATTATTGCCACAGAGCCAGAAATGATTAATGGTCTGTACACAGGTAAAGTCTCCGGAATCGCAAGCTTTCAAGAAGGAAAAGTGCAGCGCTTAACAGACTGGCTAGCTCAAAAAGACTTATCATTAGATGGCAGCTATTTTTACAGCGATTCACGTAACGATCTACCTTTACTCGAACTGGTAGATCACCCGGTTGCTGTTGATGCCGATGACACTCTGCTTGCACACGCTCAAAAGCAAGATTGGGCAATTATGACTTTAAGAGATTAGGTTTTACTGGAAGTTAATATAAATTTATTTTAACGGGATTGATTTTGAATACACGCTTAAAAATCACAGGACATACACTGGTATTTCGTAGCTTAATTTTAGCTATTGCATGCACTCTAATATCAGCTTGTGATCAAGTCAGTCCGCCTAAAGAAAACAAAAACGTAGAAGTAAAATTCAAACTTAATGGCGAAAGTTTATTGTCGGCCGCTAATCTCTACGCTTATAGCCAGTTATCTGAAACTCTGAATAAAGCACAAGAGTTAGAAGGTTTAATCACGGCTTTTTTACACCAACCAAATCCAGGCTCACTAGAAGAAACTCAAAAAGCCTGGGTTGATACCTACCACTCTTATTTAATGGTAGATTTCTTTTACTCCATACCTCGCTTCGAAAAACCACAACATCATGAGGATGGCGATACCTATAAGATACTTCACGAGCAATTAGATAGTTGGCCAATAGAGGCTGGCTATGTGGATTACCTTCCTCTGTATCCATTAAGCGGCATCATTAATGATTTAACATTGAAAATGTCCACCCAAGACATCATTAGCCAGCACGGCTTTAGCGATCAAAGGTTTGCAAGCATTGGCTTTCACCCTATGGAGTTTTTATTATTTGGATTGAATGGACAACGCTCGGCCAAGGATTTTATACCACAAGAAAACAGGTTTGAGATTGTCGATATAGATAACAAAACCCACGCTGCCAGCAACACTCAAACTTCAAAAACTGCTCGGGAGAATACAGAGGAAAAAGGGGAGCTAGCCAATGAAGCCAATCATTCCCACGCAAATGATATAGGACTTGAGCCTCAGAATCACAACCGTCGCCGTGAGTTTTTACGCTTGTTAAGTACAATTCTGGTGAAGGATTTACGCAAGCTGGTTGACCGCTGGGAGCCGGCGCGAGGTTATTATGCCAAACAATGGCGCCAGCCCCAGCGAGCAAAAAACGTTCAACAAATTTACCAGGTTAGCCTAAATACCTTACAGGAAGAATTATTGAACAAACATTTTCACCCTTTACTAAATGAAGTTGAGTTAGAAGATTTACGCAGCCCATTTTCAAGCAATGATAGCGCTAACATACTAGCCATCTTGCAAGGTATAAATGGTTTATTCCATGTGGAAAATGGCTTTATTGCTGAACTCCAATATCGCCAACCTGAAATAGCAAAGGAAATTAGTTCGCAGTTCAATCAACTCATAACAGAGACTCAGGGCTTTCCTTCTAACCTGACCAAACGGCCTTTAGATAAGCGCATAAAAATTATCAGCCCGGCCCAGCAAAACCTAATGAAGTTGCTCGAGTCCTTATATGCTGGTGCCGAAGTGTTAGGACTGCCACTGGCAACTCTACCAGTTTCCACCCATTAGACTCCTTGCCTTCAAGGCTGGCTTTAATCGTTGGTAGAGACTAAATACATTAAGTGTTTTTAAATTTATAGGCCAGTTCTAGGCAGCTGGCGACCTACATCAAAGCATGATATCGCCACTCCAATGTGCTCTATCTATCGTAAATGTTAAAGCTGCTCTCCCGATATATCCCTACCCAATAGATCTCAACAAGGGCTTCACAATAAGCCATAAAAAATAGTGACTAGTAACTCAAATTATCCCTAGATAATTGTAAATATTGTCTAAACTAGAAAGGTAACATCAGTTTTTTAGCCCCTAGGGGCACCTCCCAAAACTGTGGATGAAATACGTGGCGGAACTATCCGAAGAACAAATACAAAAGATACTGCAAGGTATTAGCATTCCGCCTCAGCCCCAGATCATGGTGGATTTGCAGATGGAACAAGTCATGCCTGATCCAGACATCAATCTAATTGCCAAGCTCATTAGCCAGGATGTCGGACTTGCAGGCACCGTATTGAAAGTAGTGAACAGCCCGTTTTATGGTCTTTCCAATGAAATAACCAGCATTCAACAAGCCGTTGGTATTTTGGGAATGAGCAGCGTAGTAAATATAGTTAATGGCATTAGTATTAAAAGCTCCATGAGCGATGAAACCATCAAGGCACTCACGCGCTTTTGGGATACAGCCATGGACGTTGCCATGACCAGTGCTACCCTCGCGAAACAGGTCGGTTATAACTACCCGGATAACGCGTATGCGCTTGGCTTATTCCATAACGTTGGTGTGCCATTATTAATGGCTCGATACGACAACTATATGGATATTATGGAAGAAAGTTACGGCGGAAACTGCAATCGAATAATTGATTTTGAAAACCAACAAATCAATACCAATCATGCTGTCATTGGGTACTACACGGCCAAATCATGGAACCTGCCCAAAATCCTTTGCTCGATTATAGCGGAGCATCACGACTGCAAACGTTTATTTACCAAGGGCGGGCTTGAAAACGACAAGACAACCCTTACCTGCATACTCAAGCTGGCCGAGCATATTTGTGGTACCTATAAAATACTAGGTCGACAAGAAATAGACCATGAATGGCAAGATATAGGTCAGATGGTGCTGGAGTATCTAGGCCTGAATGATTACGACCTTGAAGCCTTAAAAGAATCTTTTTCCGAACTTGGAATTAGCCCAAGTAACTACGGACTTACCTGAATTATCTATTCGGCAATCATCAATTTAACTTTTTAGCAGTTGTTCAATTATCTTGCGCATACCTGGCTCATCAGGGTTTGAAGTATGAGTCACAGCCACCAGCTCACCCTTTTTATCTATAAAAAAGGTCGTGGGTGTTCCACTCACCTGATATTTTTTGGCCACCTCATCACCCAACAATAAAGTTTTAAAGTGATGACCACGTTCATCTATGGATTTTTGTGGCTCAGCGCCTTCATCTTCAGCAAAGCTAATGCTAACTAACTCCACACCCTTATCTTTATATTCTGAATAAAGCTTATCCAGTCCAGGCTGAAGACGCTTACAGTATGGGCACCAGGTAGCCCAAAAATGAAGTATAACCACCTTGCCACGATAGTCTTGAAGGGAAACACTATTGCCTTTGGCATCTTGTAATGTCCAGTCTGGAGCAGGCGCCGCCAAACTATTAAAAGACAACATCAATACAAAAATTGCCGTAAGAAGATTGAACCTATATATAGGTGAAGCCATGACTCGTTCCTACGATAGCCTGGTTTCAGGCCCCAATAATAAGCAATGTTACTTAGCAAAATCAGACCAATGCTTTTTTGGAATGTTCAATATTTGGGCAAATATAATTTAAAACAGCTGATGATAAAACCAATTAACGTAACTTACGTCCAATTCCCATGGCTTCAGCGGCTAGGTGTTGTTTCAGAAACCCAATTTTATTGAGCTTACTCATGCCCCAGTTCCTGGCCCATCGCAAGGCTGGACTTTGCACGGAAAATAAGCGCTTAAATGATTCCATGGCGGTCATCATACTAAGGTTTTCAGGCATCCTGCGGCGCTCATATCGGGCCAGCAACTGAGAATCATGGGCCTGCAATCCACGAGTTAGGCCTTGTTTAATTTCATCAGCCAGCACATAAGCATCCATCAAGCCCAAATTCACACCCTGGCCGGCCAGTGGATGAATGGTATGTGCCGCATCCCCTACCAATACAATGCCTTCTTTAACGTACGATTTAGCATGACGCTGACGCAAAGGAATTGCCACTCGCTGGCCACTGGCAACCACGTTACCCAGCTTGCTTTCAAACGCCTTACTCAATTCAATATTGAATTCTTTTTCATCTAACGCCAATAACGACTGGGCTTGTTGCTCTGGACACGACCACACGATGCTGCAAAGATTTTCCTGAGGTAAGGGTAAAAATGCCAACACACCAGACTCAGTAAAGCGCTGCCATGCACATTGCTGATGAGCCTCTTCAGTTTGTACGCTGCACACCAAGCCATGATGATTGTAATCCCACTCACGCATTTCAAATTCTGCCCAGTTGCGCACAAAAGAACGGGCACCATCTGCGGCCACAATAAGAGGCGTCATTAACATTTGGCCGCTACTTAAATGTATGAGAAAACGATTTTTGTCGTCGTCAATTTCCTCTATTGATTGCACCGTTTCCCCAGCCAATAACTGTACATTTTGGCTTTGTTGCAGCTGCATCATGAGTGCCTGTGCGGTCACCCTGTTTTCCACAATATGCCCCAGATGGGCTTCACCTAGTTCAATTGCATCAAATTGAATATGACCAGTGCCGACCCCGTCCCAAATACGCATTTTGTCGTAAGGGCTAAGACGTGCCTCAGGCATTTGTGACCAAGCACCTATATTATTTAAGAAGTTTTCACTGGCACGATTTAAAGCGCTCACGCGCATATCTACATCAGCCACCAAAACCGGCATATTTGAAGGGGCCTGAGGCATGTGCGGTTCAACTAGAGCCACTTTAAGGCCTGAATCTTTAAGGGCGCAGGCCACGGCTGTGCCGACCATGCCACCACCAATAATGACCATATCAAATATCATATTCATACTTCTATTAAGCCATTAAGTGAATTGATTGCAGATAAGCACACTAGCGTCAGACAAAATAAGTTACACATAAACTAAGGTCTCCAGGGGCTGGCTAAACCCACTAAACCCATGGCTTGCTTGGCAAACAGTTTTTTAGCGGTGGGCATTACATCCATCATATTCATACCAAGAGATCTCAATATTGACCAATGAGATCCAACTTCAGTGAAACGCGTAGGTAATTCATGGCTAAGGCCAATAGTAAGCTCTTGATCTTGTTGCTGAGACTTGAAGTAAGCACCCAACACTTCCAGAGAACCCACCGATTGCTGTGGCCAATGACAACTAATTTGCCGAGCGAGAGCTTGAGCATCTCGTAGCGCCAAATTAAAACCCTGCCCCGCCACAGGGTGCATGGCATGCGCTGCATTCCCCATTACCACCACATGACGGCGAAATTGTTCCTGAGACTTAACCAGACTCAATGGGTATTGATTACGCTCTCCCACACGACTGATGCGCCCCACCTTATAGCCTACTGCCTCTTGCAGCCGCTGCTTAAAATCGTCATCGCTTAACTGTGCATATTCCTGGGCTTGCTGACGAGACATACACCACACCACACCAAATCGATTACCGACCATGGGCAGTAACGCCATGGGACCTTGATTGGTAAAACGTTCGTAAGCCCAATGTTGATGAGGTTGATCAAAAGAAACATTACACACCAGGGCATTTTGGCCATAATCAAAACGACTCTGGTCAATACCCAATTGGCGACACCCCTGGCTATTGGCACCATCTGCCAGTACCAATAATTGAGCGCTTAAACTCAGCGTTTCGCCTCCCTGCTCCAACTGTAATTGAGCGCCGGAATCTGACATTGTGTATTGCAGTACTTGTGCGGGGGCAAATAAGGTTAAATTTTTAAGCTGCAAAAGTGCTTGCCACAAATGCTGCCCCAAGGCGCGATTCTCCAACACATAACCCATGGCCTCTACCTGGCTATCCTCGGCATGCAAACGTACTCGGCCAAACTGCTTTTGCTGACTCACCTGAATATGCTCAATGGTGCAGGCATGTTGTTGTAAGTTAGGCCACACATTTAGCTGCTCAAGAATACGCTTGGTGCCTAACGAGAGGGCCGTGGTGCGAGCATCAAAACTGGGCTGCTGCAAATTAACGGGAGTGGCGGCTTGGGCATCAATCAGGGCCACTTTTAAGCCCTGCGATATTTGCTTGGCCAATAACAAGGCGAGGCTGGCACCGGCCATACCACCGCCTACAATGACCACATCGAACTCTTGCTTCATGATTACTTTCTTTTTTTGTTCGCCCTTAAACCAAGGCTTATGCCATTAGGGCTTCTATGTCTGAAATGGATTTTGGCACATCTTTGCTTAATACCAGGTGACACACATCAGTGACTAAAACATCATCTTCAATACGAATACCAATGCCCCGCCATTTCTCGTCTACGCTGGTGTCATCCACGGCCACGTAAATGCCCGGCTCCACAGTTAATACTATACCGGCTTCAAGCTTGCGCCATTGCCCTTCGACCTTATAAGCCCCTACATCATGTACATCTAGTCCCAGCCAATGACCGGTTTTATGCATGTAAAACGGTTTATAAGCCTCACTTTTAATAAGCTCTGAAACATCACCTTTAAGTAGGCCAAGATCCACCAATCCCTGCGTGATTACTTGCAATGCCACTTCATGGGGCTGATTAAAGTGGTTGCCTGGTTTTACTTGCTCAATGGCCGCTAACTGGGCATCCAGCACCACCTGATAAAGCGCTTTTTGTTCCAAGCTAAATTTGCCATTAGCGGGAAAAGTACGAGTAATATCGCTGGCGTAATGATTAATTTCACAGCCAGCGTCAATTAATATCAAGTCGCCGTCGTTAATCTCTTGATCATTAGCTGTGTAGTGCAGAATACAGGCGTTATCACCACTGCCCACTATGCTGCTGTAAGCGTCGAAGCGGGCACCCTGCATGGCACAATGATGGCGAATCTCACCTTCAAGCATGTATTCGAACATGCCCGGCTTCACCATTTTCATGGCTTTAATATGAGCCTGAGCACTAATCCTTGCGGCCTGGTGCATAAGGTCAATTTCAGCTTGTGACTTAATAAGTCTTTGTTCATGAAGCAGGGGTTCTATGGCCAGCATAGCCGTGGGCGCCGTAATACCGTTACGTACCTTTTGCTTCACTTTTTCAATGGCCTCAATGATCTCTTCATCCCATTGTTTGTAGGCTCCCCAGTGAGCGTATACATTCTCACAATTGGCCATGAGCTCAGGTAGGCGCGTATGCAATGCATCGATAGCAAAAGCCTGGTTAACCCCTAAAGACTCGACGGCGGCATCTGGGCCTAAGCGAAAACCGGTCCAGATTTCCATTTCTTTTATCTTGGGTTGGCAAAATAGTAGGCTTTCGCTCTTTCCTTCTTTTTTAAGTAAAACCAGCACTGCATTATCTTCGGTGAAGCCGGTTAAATAAAAGAAGTCGCTGTCTTGGCGAAAAGGAAATTCAGCGTCACGATTACGCACTTGTAACTTGGCTGAAGGAATTATGGCCACGCTGTTATCGGCCATATTTTGCAAAAGAGTTTGCTTATGCTCAGCAAAATTTAACATGGGCTTTCCTTAGCAAAATTAATGTAGCTTGGGTTCTTGCTGCTTTTGATTAAAATGATAAAACAGAAATAATGACGTCACGCGGGCATGTTCAACCAATTCGGTGAAGAGTTTTTCACCGTCTTCATCAATTTCATCTTCTTCAATTCCGTAGCTAAAGGCGTCATAATGACGTAACACCTCAATCACCTCGTCATCCAAATCGCTTTCATTCACTCGACCTGAAGCGCCAAAACCATCTAAAAATCCCTTTGCCCAATCAGCGAAAGCTTGCATGCGCACAGAAAACTCTTCGTCGTCACCGGGTAATAACAACTTATAATCCATGTCTTCCGCTTGAATTTGCTTTAGTTCATCCTGGTAAAAGGCCAGAATAGGCAACTTGTTAGCATCAGGCCATGGCTCTTGTAAATCTAGGTAGTTGGCACTTTCTTGCAGCCATTGCTCTTTATTCAGCCTGGCGCCAGTTGCCACATAGCCAGTTAGCCAACCTTGCAAGGCTGAAGGAGAAGCTAATGCCCCTTGAGCCAACGCCAGATTACTGTATAAATCGAAACGAGATGATTTGGAGTAGTTTGAGGTAGGCATTAAGGGGCTCAATTAAACAAATTGTTAAAAAATATCACTATCTTACCATGCCTGGATTTGACCCACCAAGGCCGCAAGATTATATTTAGCGCAACGTACAGTGGTGGAAGTTGATGGAAGCCTATAATCTTAAAGATATAAACAAAAAGCTTGATGAGCTCATTGCGGTGCATCAAAACGTTAAATCTGAAAACCGTAAACTAAAAGCAGATGAAAAGGCGTGGCAACACGATCGCCAGCGATTATTACAGCAAAATGAACTTGCTCGTAATAAAATTGCCGAAATGATCGCGCGCTTACGAAACCTGGACAAAGAACCCCAGGAATAACAGCCAGTTTGATAATTGCTCGACGTGAATAACCAGAGCAGGAGTACCATGGATAACAACGGAGAAACAGTAGGGGTAGAACTACTGGGTAAGGAATACCGAATTGCTTGCCCAAAAGAGTCACGCCAAGATTTAGACCGTGCGGCAAAATTACTTGATGGGCGCATGCAAGAGATTAAGTCTCAAGGTAAGCTCTATGGCACCGAACGCGTGGCCATTATGGCGGCATTAAATTTGGCCCATGAATTGTTAAATGCCACAGGCGGCACCCAAACGTTGCAAACTCAAATGGCACAATTAAATGCCAAGATAGAGAGTGCCCTGGCTGAAGACCAACAGCTGGACCTGGACAACTAGCCCAACGACAAACAAAAGCAAGCACCTAACGCAATAACAAAATTTCACATTTATAAGAATAGAATTGCAGCAAGGTGCGCTAATCTCAGTTATAATTATCTTACTCTCTGGGGTGTTAGCCAGTCTTTGAAGTCCTCGAGCCTTACTCATTATTTTGGAGGTTCCTCGACATTGAGGGAGTGCATGTCCGCCTTGAGCGGAAAGCCCGAATCAGATCTGGAGCCACCACCCTTGAACCCCTCGGTTCAAGGCCTATCTCTGACAGCGGCACAGTGGAGAGTCCTATTTCTTACTTCAGTTTTCTGAATGACCAGTCTGGCGTTCATGTTTCAACTCCCAGTGTACTAACGTGTACACACAACACACTTGAGAGCTCCCTTGGAACGTAACGACATTCGTCAGCACATGCGTGAACAACGCAGGCAATTAACCCCTCAGCAACAATTACTCTCTGCTCGCAATATAAGCCAATTACTACTCAAACAGCCCTGGTTTCAACGAGCAAAAAATATAGCCATGTACCTAGCCAATGATGGGGAAATTGACCCTAGAGTATTTGCAGATGTTGCTCATTATCGTGGCAAGCAATGCCTGTTACCCAGCATGCACCCATTAAAGTCCGGGCACTTATGGTTTGGCAATTACGATGGTGCAAAGGTGACCAATAAATTTGGCATTGAGGAGCCTGATGCCAAACACAATCAAATGCTGAATCCAAAACAAGTAGACATTGTACTGCTACCGTTGGTGGCCTTTGATGAACAAGGGGGGCGCTTGGGAATGGGAGGTGGTTTCTACGACAGAACTTTTGAATTTCTTAAAAAATCAGGGCTACAAAAACCCAAACTGATTGGACTGGCCCATCACTTTCAACAGGTAGAAAAACTGCCTATTGAAAGCTGGGACGTGCCGTTAAGCGCAATAATAACCGATCAAAAAGTCATTATTGCCCGCTAAATAAAATAGATCTAGTTAGCGAATGATGTGCTGAGTAATCTGTGGGTGGATATCTTGATTTTCGCTATTGGCAGTCAGGCTAGTCGCCACCGCACCAATAATAAAAACAAAGCTAATGATTACCATCAAATCTGGACGTTGTGATTTCATTTTCGAGCTCCAACGACTGTTCAACTACCGTGTGAAACAGGTGTCGTAAAATAGAAGCTATCCCTAACTTTCTTATTATTTTTAACTTTAGGCCGTTTGAAATTAATTGAAGTGACCGTAGTCACAGCTTTAGTTGATGACTTGTAAAAAGTCGTAGCTAACTGCTTAAGCTTGTAACAATTAATACTAACGGGTGGGGAATGTAACTTAATATTATCTATTTGTTAATGGGCTAATAAATACACAATTTGATAGCTGGATAATTTAGGAGTTTATACCCTCTTTTATTCGTTCAAAAAACACACAAAACCGTCAACATGGTCAACTAAAAGCAATCAAACTGCTCACCAATTAAATTAAAGATACGGCGATTATTTACCCGATCTAAGCATTAGAATCATTTAGAATAAGCCGCTCAGGCATAGTGATCACTAGCATCTCTAGCTCACCGTTTTTATGAGAACAATAAAGACCTGAAACTAGTGAGCAGCATGAGAAGAAATCCAACCAAAAGGGGTTTTAAAACGATTGTACAAAGTTGGCAATATGCGACCAAAAATAATTTTGAATTAAGCCTTCATGAGTTTTAGGGGGACCTATCTGCGGAGATATTTGACATGGGCAAGGTTATATCAAACCGCACCCCCTTGCCCAATTCGCTGAAACATTGAATACGGCCACCTAACCCTTGGGTCACCAAGTTATAAATAATATGAGTGCCTAAACCACTGCCTCCCTGTCCACGTTTAGTCGTTACAAAGGGATCAAACAAACGAGCCAGTATTTTTTCTTCAATACCATTGCCATCATCGGTATAGGTGAAGTGCAAGGTGTCACCCACTTTTTGCGCCGAGATACTAATATGACCTTTCTCGGTAGGGGCAAAAGCATGATGCAGAGAATTCATCACCAAATTGCTGATAATTTGCGATATCAAACCAGGGTCGCAAAACAGATCGATGTTATCACCGATATCAAGACTAATTACATGCTGAGTACGTTTGAGTTTAGGGCGCAGCGAAGTCAAAATATCCTCCACATAAGATCCCAATGCAAATAGCCTAGGCTCAGCGCTGGATTGATCCACCGCCACAGCCTTAAATGCCTTAACCAAATCGGCCGCTCGACGCAGATTACTACCAACAATGCTGGCGCTTTCGGTTATGACCGAGATCATATCGCTAAACTCTTTTTTGGTAATTGAGCCGTCGGCAAAAGACTTGCTAATTAAATTAATACTGTCCTCCAGGTGGCTTACCGCGGTTATTCCCACCCCAATCGGGGTATTGATTTCATGTGCCACCCCCGCCACCAACTCCCCTAAAGAAGCCATTTTCTCTTGTTCTACCAATTGTTGTTGTGTGAGTTTTAAATTATCAAGACTGGTTTTAAGCTCTTTTGTACGATCAAATACCTTCTCTTCCAGCTCAGCGTTTAACTTGATAATTTCACTCTCTTTCTCCACCCGAAACGCTTCATGTTGCGACAGCTTGGCCAGCATGTGGTTAAAAGCATTCCCCAGCTCACCCAGTTCATCGTCACTCACAATCTCCACGGCTTTACCGTAATCCTGATTGTAGGCAACCTCATGCACAGCATGGGTTAACTGGCTCAATGGGGCTGCTAGGCGCCCCTGTACACTGCGAGAGACAAACCATACTAAGATCATGCTCGCCAGTAACACCGGCAAGATGTAAAGGAGACTCTTAAGGGCGAAATCCGCCAGGTAGGTATTTTCTTCTGTGAGGATAAGACGCCCCACTTCTTCGTTATCGACCAAGATGGGTAATCGCAGAATAAAAACGCCCTGACGCCACTCCTGAACAGCACCACGGTGGTATTTAAGGTCTATTTGGGCATTTTTATCACGGCTGTAGTGGGCAAAGTACTGATAATCTCCGGCCCCCTGTTTTTTAAACACTACCGCCGACTTTACGCCCTCGTCCACAGCTAAGGAGCCAATGAGTATAGATACCGACTCAGACTGATCAAAGACCACTCCCACAGCCGCAGCATCCGCCAGCATGTTGGTTTTTTGCAGGACTCTATCTTCTAAATTACTCTTGAATTCCCCATAAAAACCAAAGCCAATTACCACAATGGCAATGGTTAATACCCCCATACTTACGAGGTTAATTAGCAGCTGTATTTTTTTGCCAAAGCCTAAGCGGATAAACCACTGCTTCATGCAATGCTCCACGTCCTTGACAGCCAGATGATCATCATCGCGCTATGGTCCATCAATATATTTGTCACTCATTTATACAGAGTAGCAGCAGACTCAGAAGATATGTCTAAACTAATAATAACGAGGGAGAAAGCATGTCGGATTCAGATTTATTGTTCGGAGCAGACGAGCCGGTAAAAGACCTTACCGAGCCAGAAGCCCCCTCTGTTCGTCCCAAATGGCGCATATTAATCGTTGATGACGAAGAGCAAGTTCACAAAGTGACTTCCTTGGTATTGGGGCAATGCCAATTTGATCACTCCCCCATCGAATTAGTCCATGCGTTTTCCATGAAAGAAGCACAGCAGATATTACATGAACAGGCCCCGTTTGCCCTGGCTTTGGTAGATGTGGTCATGGAAACCGACGATGCAGGCCTGCGCCTAGTGCAATACATACGTGAAGAGCTTAACGACACCGACATAAGGCTAGTATTAAGAACCGGCCAACCAGGGCAGGCTCCGGAAGAAACCGTCATTGCCAAGTACGATATAAACGACTACAAAAACAAAACAGAGCTCACCTCCACTAAACTAAAGACACTTTTATACAGCACCTTACGAAGCTATAGAGACATCCGCGCCATTGCCGCCAACCGCCAGGGGTTGCTCAATCTAATAGAGGCCACCTCTAAGATAGTCGATACTCATAAGCTGCCCATCTTTGCCAGTGCCGTATTAGAAGAGATCAGTGCCCTGTTAAACCTAGATTCCGACGCAGTTTGTACCCACACCCCGGTAGATGCTATTGCCGCTCAGGCCATGAATCAAAAATACGCAATCCTCGCTGCCACCGGAAAAATCAAGGAACAGCTGGATAACAACCACATTTTACCACCTGAAATAGTGCAGTTTTTTGACCAGGCCAAATCAGACCATCATAGTTTCCACGAGGACAGTGTTTACATTGGTTATTACAACGCTCCCTTGGCAGGTGAAAACCTTTTGTATGTGAAGCCCAATTCAGTGCTGACCAAGATGGGCAGCCGCATGCTCGATATCTATACGCGCTGCGTGGCCATTACTCACAATAACCTACGCCATAAAGATGAAATCCGTAATAGTCGGGAAGAGTTGGTTTACGTATTAAGTGAGACCATAGAAAAACGCATTCCAGGTGAAAGTAATCACGTACGCCGAGTGAGCAAGATGGCTTACCTAGTGGCCCAAAAAACTGGAATGAATGAAAACTTTTGTGAGCGTATTAAGTTAGCCGCACCTTTACATGATATTGGCACCATTGGAATTTCCGATGAAATATTGAACAAGCAGGGTGTATTTACCGAAGAGGACATATCTGCCATGTCCATGCACACAGATATAGGTGCCACCATATTAGGCAATTCGCACCGCCCCATTTTAAAAATGGCCAGCACAATTGCTGCTCAGCACCACGAGCATTGGGATGGTAATGGTAGGCCTTTGCAACTTAAGGGCGAGCAAATTGATGTAGCCGCTCGCATTGTCACTATCGTGGATGTTATTGATGCGCTGGGCAGCAAAAAGACCTATCGTGCGGCCTATACTCAGGAGGAGATAAAACAGTTTTTAACCGATCAATCAGGTAAGCATTTTGAACCAGACTTGGTTAAAGTGGCGCTTGAGTTATTAGATGACTTTCCCAAGATACGTTTATTGCATCCAGATAACTAAACGGCGAAACCCATTACTGAATTTCGCCGTTTAAACTTTTATTATCCAACTAAAAAGCTCTAGTCAATTTTCTGTAACAAACTAACCGCCAGTTCTTTACCCAGATTTTTTGCCAAATTTTCAACGGCCTTATATTGCGCTTGTTCACTAGAAGCACCGCTTACACCCTTGGCTTCCTTACTAAACTCGCTCAAAATTCTGCCCTCTGCATCTTTAATTTGAACCTGCCCAGAAGCAAATACCACAAAGCGACCACCCTTCTCCACCGAGCGCAGCTGCGCACCGTAAAGAAGTTGTAAATCTCCTTGTTGCTCACTAATACGCAGGCCCATGTCTGTTAGATATTGCGACAAACCTGAACGAATTTTCTTACCCTGCTGATCACTTGGCGACAATGTCACAACCAGGTTATCCAGCAAGGTTTGAATGCGCTTTTCAAGAGCAATTAGCAAATCGTCTTTACGTGGTCGGCGACTATTCACATCTACCAACTGAGCTTGATCGGCTAATTTCTCACGCTGTTCAATCAAAGTAAGCGCAGGCAATAACGCTTGCAGCTGCTTTAACGTAGGCAAGTTAGTTGAAGTAGCCGCGGCAATATCGGTAGCTTCCATATCCAGTTCGCTAATATTGCGGCGTAACAAGCTTGTGGCCTTAACCCTGTCCAAGTGCACCAAACTGTAGGCCACGCGATTAACGCTATCTACATAATTTTCCTGCACCTTAAGGTTGTCAAATTGCGCCTCGGGAATACGACTGGTGATGGTATTGCGCACCGTCTTGCTAAGTTTGGTTTGCTTACCGGTTTGGCGTGTTTCCTGAGTGTCCTGACTGAAGGAACCAGTAACGGTTACCTTAAGTTTTTGCACCATGGCAACACGTGCCGCATCTCGGGCTCGCTGCAAGGCTTCCGCTTCATTGGTATAAACCTCAGCGCTGCCCACACCATAAGCCTGACCAGCCCTAGCGGGTTCATTTACAATCCAGTCCGGCTTGGCTTGAGATTTTTTTACCGGGTTAGAGCCACAGGCTACCAGTAAAAGACTGGTGGCCACTGCGGTTAAGATGAGTTTTTTATTCATCATAATTTACTCTCTACCAGCCATAGCTCGACTTTTCTTGGAATTTTTTAAGTTTCTTCTGGCCGTTCCAAACTTCTTCATTGCTTTCCATATTCACCAATTTAAGGTCAACCTGGTAAGTGGTAACACGGTCGCCGCCGGCCTGATCAACAAACGAGTTGATGCTGCCAGATAAAGCAAAATCAGCTGCTGTTTCGTTACCCATTTGCTTGGCATTACGTGAATTTAATTCCTGATCGGCACGTTCACTACGAATATCTTCACGTTCGGCATTACTGGCTACAAAACGGGCATCGCCGGTACGAATGATGGCGCGTTTAAGATCGTTTAAAAAGGTATCGGCTGCAATGTGCTCATGAGACTTATTACGCACTCGCTGAATAATCACCGTTGGTTTTTCGCCACCGCTAGCTGACTTATGGTCGCGGATCCATGGGAAAGACAACATGTCTGAAATCATTTCCTGACTCACTAATTGTGAGTCTTTATCATTCCAGCGATCGGTTAAAGCAATTTCTTGATTACTATCAACACGACTAACCTTAGTACCGCCACAAGCCGTTAACATGCCAGCTGACATGGCCGCCACAAGCGTCAGACTTAATACTTTTTTCATGCGATTCATCCTTTAAGATTCTTTCCAGTTTATTCGAAATTAATCAATTTATATTAGCAGGCTTTTACAGACCCACTTGTAAACTCTTGTCACCGGCTTTGTTGTCAAATGAGCGAACTTTCCAAATGGCCATCTTACCTGCTTCAATATTCACGCTGGTAGTTTGCTGAGAGGATTTTCCGGCATTAACTTCGCTAACCAGTTTTACTTCATGCTGACCTGCAGGCAGCGCCATTCGCGTTACCTTAATTTGCCCAGGCAATAACAACCAGTTACGTGTTTCGGCGGCTGACGAAGCGTTTGCAGCAATCTTACCAATGAAACCTAAAACCGCGGCAGCATCACCACCAACAGAGGCCGCTTTAGCAGCTGTTAGGTTTTTAAAGGCGGCGCGAGCCATGGCTTCTTGTAAATCAGATGAAGATGCTAATAACTGTTGTTGTACCGCCATGTGTGACACAGACTCACCCAGCAACAATTTCTGTGATTTACCAGCTACCGTCAACTTGGAAGGGCCATTCTTTTTTGCTGACGTCACACGATAATAGGGCACGGTTACGCGCATACCATCGTTTAATACATCAATAAGACCCAGGCCATCGGCAACGTCCCACATGGGGCCAATGTATTCTCGTTTTTCGAAGCCAAAATTAGCAAGGGCGTCAAATACGCGATCTTCATATCCCCAACTTAATACATCGTTTATGCCCTTATCGGCATATAAAGCATAAAACCAAAACTTTTGATCCAATTGACGCTGTGAGTCACCGGTTAAAATCGGCTTGATAACCATCTGGCGGGTATTCGGATCGGCGCTTAAAAACATATTCATTTCATCACGCTCAGGCACCACACCTGAGTGCTCTATTACGATTAAATGACCGTTTTGATTAAACTCTTTTAATTCTTGGCGTTTTTTCTTGCTGAGCTTTTTTTGGCTCATCAAGGGCCATTCGTTTTCCCAGCCACCGGCTTTTTGCATCATACGAATGGTATCGAACCAGGCTTGCTCGGTCATTTCACTATCCAAGCCATACTGCTCTTGATACCCACCCTCATAAAGGGAAGCTGATTCTTGATAGGCAATGCGGGCATCGTCATATTCTTTGTGTTGTTCGTAAATAATGCCTGCTAGGTAATGACCAAAAGCATCGTTACGATAAACGATTTTATCCTTATCTATTATTTCGCCACTCATTAAAGCAAAGATGCGCATTAATTTGCTGAACATAGATTTTTCTTTATCGGCCTGCTCTTCATAAGAACCTTTTTCTCGCTCAATGTTCGCCAATACCATGTCCATGCGGCGACTTTCAATGCGAGCGCCATCTAGTGCTTTTTCCTTGGCGGCACGAGAACCGGCATTGGAGGCAATCATGAAATAATTTAAGGCTTTGTAATAATTAATGAAGACACGTTCAAAATCGGCGGCACGATAAACGCCCTGACGCGGATTGCTCATGGCAGTCGTTAGGATATCGCTAACACGTTTAGTATAAAGATCTTCCGCAATCCGTTCGGCAGATTCCAATAGGCGATTAGATTTTTCGTAATCCCCTGCCAAGTGATAAACCACACCCAATTCTGTGTAGTATAAAAGACGGTCATCGCCTTTAGGGTCGAGTGATTTTTCAAGTGCCGAAGCGGCTTCGGTATATTGGCCTTGCTGTGCCAAATTCAAGCCTTTACGCACGTCTTGTCCGTAAGTGGCACAACCTGATAGGTACAGTGTGAAAAGTAAGAGGGAGATTACCCGTAACGATCTAAACATTCCTGCCATGCTCCTTGATTTTTTTATAGTCTAATTATTAGGAGACTTGATAAAAAGTTCCTGAACCCGCTAGTGTAACGACAAACCCAGGCAACTACTACCTGACCGGGTTCACACTAAAGGGGTCATGGCATCGAGCACTTGCTGCAGCTTTTGCTTTTCTTCATTCACCAGTTGATGACGCCCTTTCTCTACATATTCCACCCTGAAGCCTATAAATTTTTCCTGTAGTACTTTCATATTATGTCGGTAATCCACAGTGCCATCTTCTGTGCCCTGAATAACCTGAATATCTAAATCCACAGCAGGGCTGGCTTCTATGGTTTTAATCCAGTTTTTTAAAGCTCCCACCCAACTGGTTTTCAAAAACAGCGGTTGCAATGGGTCTTGACGACTAATAAAGCGTAAAAACTCTTTATTGTGAGAATTCTTAACAAAAGTACGTTTAAGCTTATGGATAAAAGGGCGCACCAAATAATACAAAACACGCCCGCTGGTCCAGCTTACGGGACGCACTAACGGCGCCAGCAAATATATTTTTTCAAAAGGGGAAGTATGGCGATTCAAGCCACGACTCAATAAGTAATTTACAATCACCGCGCCACCAGTACTTTGTCCCATGGCAACAATGGCGCCCGGCATATGCTGCTGAATTTTCTCTAAGGCTGAGCAAAACACCTCGTCATATTGGCTAAAGGAATCAATACCGGCCCTATCGCCACTACTTAAACCATGGCCGGGCAAGTCATAACTGAACACGTTAAAACCCTGTTCTAGGCAATGCCTAATAATATGACTGTATAAACCCACATGATCGTAATATCCATGCTGTAGAAAAACCGTGCCCTGAGCTCCCTCCAATTTAAATATGTGGGCTACCAGGGTAAACCCCGCCGCTTCAAATGAGCCCACCTGGTGTAATACGCCTTCAAATTGAGATTCTAACTCCAAGCCATAATAGCGATTATAGCGAGCCAAAAACTCAGCCATGGGGCGACTAAGTTGATCAAAGTCTATGGGCTCTATTTGTGCTTGAACCTGCTGGGAGTGCCACTGCATTGGGCGTCCTTGTTAACCATCATTCTTTTCAAAGTACCAATTTATAAAGTATAGCCTTTTTAGGGTAAAGCAATACACAAGCTGGCCGATACAGTCTACATGCTCGGGGAGTCTTATATTTAAGTTCTTAACTGGGAAATCGCATGAAAATTATCAATGCCAATATGTTTCAAGGCACCTACCTGCTAGATAACAAATCGGTCACCACCACACAAACCCAATCTCAGCTGGATGAACTGCAAAATGGTTTTGTTAGTCAAAGAACAGATAACCGCAGCCTAGAGCAAACCCTAACCGCCAGAACACTGGGCAGTGTGGTGAGTGATGATGGCACCACAGAAATTGCGCAAAACCACACCATTCAAGGCTCTGAACAACAACAAACCCAGGTAGATGCACGCATCTGGGCTTGGCGCACCAGTGATGCCAGCGCCGAAGACAGCGCAGCCCAAGTTACCCACACCCAAACCACTCAAGTATTAGAGCGTGAACAACGCATGATTTTTGAATCGGTGGGGGAAGTACAAACCAGTGATGGCCGAGAAATTAGCTTTTTAATGCAATTAGATTTTCACAATAACTTTAGCCATGAAAGCCAAAGTGAAACTTTCAGTGGCAGTAATTTATGGGTAGACCCTTTAGTGATTTCCTTAACTGGGCAAGTACCCCAAGTGGCCGATGGCTCGTTTGAATTTGATTTAAACAGCGACGGCCAGCTGAACCCACAAATGGAAACCATGGGCAATTTATCAGCTGGCATGGCTTATATAGCATTTGATAAAAATGGCGATGGTGAAATTAATAATGGCAGTGAGTTATTTGGTGCCACCAGCGGCCAAGGCTTTGCAGAACTAGCCCAGTACGATGATGACGGCAATGGCTGGATTGATGAAAACGATGCCATTTTTTCACGCCTTAATGTGTGGCAACCTAATACCGAAGCAGCTTTAAGCTCGTTTAGTGAAGCTGGAGTGGGGGCTATTTATTTACACTCTGAAGAAACTCCGTTTGAACTAACCGACATAAGTGGAGATGCCGATGCGCGTATTACCCAAAGCTCGGTGGCGCTTATGGAATCGGGTGTGGCCACCAGTGTATTTCAATTGGAATGGGCGCAACGTCCTCAAGATACCCTCACCATTAATGGCGTGAGTATTACGAGAGCTAACGGGCAATTAAATTCTGAACAACTTGGCTCTGCAATAATTTCCGGACTGAACCTTGTGGGTACGGCAAACGCTAATAACGCATCAGCGGCAGAAAATAATCGTTCATTTAGGAGTTTTGAGGTTTCACAAAGCACGCAGTACCAGGGCAGTTTTATGGAGCAGTATAGCGTTAGCTTTAATCATCATAGTAAAACTGATGAATCAACAATTTCCTTTAGCGGAATGCGCTCACTAGAAATATATGGCTCCCATAAAACTCAAGTTGCCTCGGCTTTTTCAATTAATATTGGAGACGATATTAAGACGCGAGAAGAGTCTAAGGTTGATTCTTTGCGGGCGGTTATTGATACATTGAGAGAGATGCGGGAGAACAATGATAAACAGCAGAAGTTTTTGGATCGGTTTTTGAAGACTTAAAAAGGGGGGACTAGGCTTACAGCCTTTTGAACTGTCACAATACTTTTTTTTGCATTTAACATTTTTGCTAGATTTTTCTTCTTGCGGGGGCCTTACCCCCACACCCCAGCTGTCGGCCCGTACGCTTAACCTTCAATCTTATTTATTTTATCGAGCAACCCGGTTCAAACGGGCATCCTGCCCTACGAACCTTTCCGGCACATCCTGTGCCTACAGATGGTGAAAAATTAAACGATTTCAGCGCTACTTACGCCTCAATTGTTATCGTTACTTTTTTGGTAAAACTATTAGAAATCGAAAAATAATAGGAGGCCATTGACAGTAAAGTCACCTAACTGAACTTAACACTATTACTAACGCGCTAACGAAGTCAGTTCAGCGGAGGTGATCTTTTGAAGATCAAAATTAAGAGTAATACTATGTATTTTTATCAAACCAGATTGATACAACAAAGACTATTAAGCCAATAAATACTCCAATAAATATTAGTAAATCAATAATTATTTTTCTTTTATCATTTTTTGAAAGCTCCATTTCAATTAAAACTATCTCTTCCTCAGATAGCGGGTTTTTAATCTTGTGGCGAGAGTTCCTTATTAATTTAACAGCATCCTCAAACTGAGAGTCAATTAAAACCCACACCGCCCATGTTTTTGGCCCGCCGCCATATCTATGCGTAT
>ERZ1027231.256-NODE-256-length-20729-cov-20.081503_pt1 | contig 20729 bp, 14 predicted proteins | sample MGYA00520866_ERZ1027231 | MGnify/ENA primary metagenome ERZ1027231 (study PRJEB33311, sample SAMEA4378411) | marine metagenome | biome: Marine biome; feature: Fjord; material: Water | collected 2014-07-20T08:00:00Z/2014-07-... | depth 75 m ...
TCGAGTACCATCACCCCAATTTAAACCCACAAGCAATTTCCAGGGTTGTATCGAGTACCATCACCCCAATTTAAACCCACAAGCAATTTCCAGGGTTGTATCGAGCACCATCATCTCAATTTAAACCCGCAGCAATTTCCAGCATTGCTCTAGTAACCCTTACCCCTATTTAACCCCACAAGTACCTTAAGAACTCCACCTTAGCCCCCTAATAACAATTCATTACACAAAACCTGCCAAAACAAGAAATAAACGGCCATAATCAACACTATAAGCTCAGATTATGAAAAGGGTTAGAATGGACATTAAAAACAGCGTTATCGTCATCACAGGTGCTGCCCAAGGTCTGGGACAAACCATGGCCATTGCTTTGGCCAAACAAGGAGCCACTCTGGCTCTGGTGGATCTAAATCCAGAAAAGCTAGAGGAATGCAAAACCCAATGCCTTCAATCTGGCAGTCCCAAAGTGGCCACCTATATTTGCAATATAGCCGATGAACCCCAAGTGGAAGACTTATTTGCCAAAATCCCACAAGATTTAGGCGGGTTAAATGGCTTAATCAATAATGCCGGCATTTTAAGAGATGGCTTATTAATTAAACCCACCGATAGCGGCATGAAAAAGATGTCCTTACAGCAGTGGCAAAGTGTCATTGATGTAAACCTTACTGGCGTATTCTTGTGTGGTCGCGAATTCGCACTGCAAGCCATTGAACACAAGCAGTGTGGCTGCATCATTAATATTTCCAGCATCAGCCGAGCTGGAAACATGGGCCAAAGTAACTACAGTGCCGCCAAGGCTGGGGTCGCATCATTAAGTGTCGCTTGGGCTAAGGAACTGGCTCGCTACAACATACGAGCAAACAGCATCGCTCCAGGTTTTATAGAAACCGACATGACAGCTGAAATAAGGCCGGAGGTACTGGATAAAATAACCTCCAACATTCCCCTAAGGCGCATGGGACAACCCGAAGAAATAGCCCATACTGCAGTGTATTTACTAGAAAACGATTACATGTCAGGCCGCATAATAGAAGTAGATGGCGGCTTACGTTTATAGCTAAAAGAAGCCAAAATACCCATGCAGGCCGCCATGCTTAGACTAAACTTAATGATTATGTCTGAGTCTGGTTAACATCATGAAGTCAGCAGGATTACGCACCAAACTATTGGCCATTATTGGCTGTGGTATTTTAGGCTTAGGCTTAGTCAGTGTTTTATCCTTTTTCTCTCTAAGCAATCGAGTATCTGAATTTGAACACGTGTTAGCTCACGATGTTCAAGCAGCCTTAGCTGCCGATAAAATGAACCTGGAATTCAAGACCCAGGTACAAGAATGGAAAAATGTTTTATTACGGGGCTTTGATTCGGCCAAAAGAGAAAAGTACTGGGGTAAGTTTCAAAAACAACACAAGGTAGTTCAAAGCGTTGGTAATAGCGTTCTAGAATATTCAACTCATGGGCAAACCCGCGAGCTTACGCAAAAATTTATGGCTGAACACAAAGATTTACTCTCCAAATACCAACAGGGTTACCAAGCATTTATTAATTCTGGTTTCGACCCTAAAGTGGGCGACCAAGCAGTCACAGGTATAGATAGAGCACCCAGCAAGCTTGCCACAGAAATCACTCAAGCAGCACTTAAACAAGCACAAACTCAGGAAGCCTTTACCAGTCAATCTGCACAAACCACCATAATAACAGGGATGGCCATTATCTTTATTGCCATGATTGCTTTGCTAGCAGCTTCATTTGTGGTGATTAACCGCTGGATTGTAACCCCCATGAAAAAGGCTCTGGCTTATTTACATCACCTGGCACAGGGTCAACTGGAATTTAATATGGAGCAACACCCTGGCGAAGATGAGATTGCGCAAATATATCAAGCGCTAGAGCAACTAAAGATAAACCTTACCGATGGCACCAACGCCATTAATTCCAGCATCATTCAGCTCGCTGAAAAATCCGCCGACCTTCATAGTATTGCCACCACCATTCAAGAAGGCACCGAGCAACAATACAAACGCACCGATCAAATGGCGACGGCTATCACCCAAATGTCTTCTGCTTCTAACGAAGTAGCCAACCATGCAAAAGAAGCAGCCTGTGTTGCCAATGAGGTTGATCAATCGGCTAAAAATGGCGTTAACAGTATGCGCGAGGCCATTGCCACGATTAATACCACCAGTGAGCAAATAGCCAATACCACTGAAGTGGTGCGCCACCTGGAAGAAGACACCAATAATGTAGGCACGGTATTAGATGTTATAAAGGGCATTGCCGAACAAACCAATTTGCTTGCTTTAAACGCGGCCATAGAAGCCGCTCGAGCAGGCGAACAAGGGCGAGGTTTTGCTGTGGTGGCCGATGAAGTTCGTACCCTGGCGCAACGTACCCAAGAATCTACTGCCGAAATTCAAACCATAATTGAAAATGTTCAAAACGGGGCACAAAATGCGGTAAATGCTATCGCAACGGGTCAGGCTAGCACTGAAGAAAGTGTTACTAGGGTTAATCAAGCTGGAGAAATCATTGAAAATATAAGTGAGGCAGTTCAAAAAATATTAACTTCAAACGAACAAATATCTCAAGCTGCCCAGGAGCAAAGTCATGTGGCGGGAGACATATCCAAAAATGTAAATGAGGTCACCAGTATCGCTCAAGACAGCTCCCAACATGCCAACAGCACTCTGCTATTAAGCGAACAGCTCAAAGCCATGTCCACCACCCTCAGTCAGCAAATTAAAAAAATTAAGGCTTCATAAAGAGTCTTGCGTTTGAGTTTGTTAAACTCTTTTCCATGAATGCATCACAACAAGCAAATAAAGAAGCCATTATCCAGCAAGTTGCTGCGGTACCGGTTGGTGAAGTGACCAGTTATGGTGCCATCGCCAAAGCGGCAGGCTTACCAGGTTATGCACGCTTCGTGGGGCATGTATTAAGAAATCTACCAAAAGACAGTAAACTGCCTTGGCATAGAGTGATTAATGCTCAGGGTAAATTAAGTTTTCCGCCAGAAAGTGATGCCTATATTGAACAAAAAAAGCGCTTAGTTAATGAAGGTGTTGTTTTTAAAAATGACAAGATAAAACTGTCTCACCGCTAATGCCAACCAATACAAATCTAATGGCTGGTTGATCACTAATCGTTAAATTTATAACTGAAAACGCCAGTAATCCTCAAACAATAGCCTAACTTAAATGCTTTTGGTAAAGTCCCTGCATACATTGCAGCATCTAATGCTAAACGCTTTAAAAATAGCAATAATAATTGGCTTTAATTTAATCATGCCCCAAAAACCGCTGCCCCTAAAACAAGCTATATTTAACCGCCGCATGCTCATTTGTATGGCAACCGGATTCGCTTCGGGCTTGCCGCTTTATATCCTTATTCAATTAGTACCGGCCTGGTTGCGAGATCAAGGCATTGGGCTGAAAGAAATTGGCTTGTTCAGCCTAATTACTTTTCCATACACCTGGAAGTTTATCTGGTCGCCGTTAATGGACAGGTACTCCCTGCCTTTTTTAGGATTAAGGCGTGGCTGGATATTACTCACCCAGGTAGCAGTAATGTTATGTGTTGCTGCACTGGGGTTATTTAATCCCACTGAAGGTTTGCAACCCATCGTATTCTTAGTCGGTGCTGTGGCCTTTTTCAGTGCCAGTCAGGATATTGTTATTGATGCCTATCGCCGCGAACTGCTGCCCGACAATGAATTAGGGCTGGGTACTTCGATACACGCTAATGCCTATAGAGTGGCAGGGTTAATACCCGGATCTTTATCCCTCATTCTGGCCGATATCCTTCCCTGGAAAAGCGTATTTTTTATTACGGCTTTGTTTATGTTAGTGGGCATCATTATGACACTGATGATTGCAGAGCTTGAACATAAGCATCAACCAGCCACATTAACCGATGCAGTAGTAAAGCCATTTATTGAATTTTTTACTCGCGACGGCGTGCGCCAAGCCCTGTGGATTTTATCGTTCATGTTTCTTTATAAACTGGGAGACAACCTGGCAACCGCTCTTTCTACTCCGTTTTATTTAGACTTGGGATTTACAAAAACACAAATAGGGTTAGTGGCTAAAAATGCGGCATTATGGCCGGCTGTCATTGGTGGCTTAATTGGTGGAATTCTAATGCTGCGCATTGGCATTAATAGAGCACTTTGGTTATTCGGTGGGGTTCAAATACTCTCGATTCTGGGCTTTGTTATTTTAGCTAAAGCCGGTGCAGTCGTTTGGGTATTGGCTGCGGTCATTAGCGTCGAATACCTAGGAGCAGGTTTGGGTACAGCTGCCTTTTTAGCTTTTATTGCCAAGAACGCTTCTAAATCTCACACAGCAACACAGCTGGCATTGCTCACAGCGGTTACCGCAATACCACGTACATTTGCCAATGCCACTACAGGTTACATAGTTGAGGCGGTTGGCTGGGAAGATTTTTTCTATATTTGCACCCTGTGTGCTATCCCAGGAATGCTGGTGTTATTCAAAGTTGCGCCGTGGAATAAACCGGTGAAGCAGTAAAAGTTTATAAGATAGGCAATTGAAGGCTTACATAAGCCTTCAATTAACTTAAAACTAATCTTTGAAGTTCTTAAACTGTAAAGGCAAGGCAATTTCTTCACTGCCTTTCCAAAGCGCCATAATCTCTTGCAGATCATCACGTTTTTTAGCGGTGACACGAATACTCTCACCTTGAATGGCCGCTTGCGCTTTCATCTTGTTGTCTTTAACCATCTTAACCATGATGCGAGTAAGATCTTTATCAAGACCTTCTTTCAGAGTAGCCAGAACTTTTACCTGCTTACCGGCTCCTTGCACATCACCGTATTCAACACAGCTAACCTTAATACTGCGTTTAATTAGGCATGCTTCCAAGATAGGTTTCATTTGGTCCGTATGAAATTCCTCATTGGCGGTTAAAGTAATCACGCCCTCTTTTAATTCAAATGATGCATTGGCACCTTTCAAATCATAACGACGCTCAAGCTCGCGGTTTGCTTGATCTACAGCGTTAGTTGCTTCGTGCTTGTCAATTTCAGAAACGACATCAAATGATGGCATGGTTGCTTTCCATATAAATTCATAAAGTTTGCTGACTGCAATTTTAACCAGCCACGCAAAAAATTCATGGTTTATTTATCAGTAATTCACTCTTGGCTGAAAATTGGCCAGTTTTAGCCTGCTATCCACTGGCAAACAGACCCTCATGAGCTATTTTTAATTAATGGATAAAAAAATAGGCTTGGATCTGGCCAATCAGCATTATTACATTCAAATCTCCAGCTCAGCTCATACCAGCATTTTTAGCTCAGTGTTTGCCATGGATTATCTATTACTGCTCCTAAAAAAACAGAAATCCATAGAGCTTTATGGCTATTGCTTTTTTCCGGACAAAATTCACTTGCTAGTGCTTAGTAAAACTCAACCCAGTAATTGGCTTGAATCCCTGTTAGTGCAGTACAGTCAATGGCATCAGGAAATTAGCAGCGACAGTGGCTATGTGTTTGATGACGAAAATAGCCAGCTAGTCCTAATACAACCAAAATTCCTGCGCAGAACCTTACACTATGTGCATAATTTGCCTGTTAGTAATAAATTGTGCAGCACTTGCGATCAATATTTATACAGCTCATATCATGATTACTTGGGCAATCAAGATACAGGTATCAACACTGACCCTTTATTAACCCTGCTTTCCCCCCATAGCGGCCAACGTGCACGACGTTTTCATGACTACATGGCAGGAAACAAGTCAGGTAATAACAATAAAATTGAGCAAGGGAATCATAACTATTACCTGGCCTATGCCGATACGGCTTATTTAACCCGAGCCATGTCTAGCTATCAGCAACCTTACTCTCAAGATATTGAACAACAGCTGGGGAATCTTTGGCAAAAATGCGTATTAACTCTAACCGAGATAACGCAGCTTGAAAGCAATACGGTTCTGGGGATCAGTCGTCATCACAGCCTACCCGATGCCCAATTTTTGTTGGCTTGGTTATTTATTAATGTGGCCCATGGCCCCGTATATTATGCATCTAAATGCTTGGCGGTGGATGAAGCTACTATACAGTTGAAAGTAAAATCGATTTTCCTTCACCATCCAAAGTCTTATTTACAGCATATTTCCCTCACTTGGCAAGAATCAACCACCCCTGTATAAGAGTTCAGCAAGCCTAAATTTGCCTACGTTCAATCACCAAAAGTGCGTTATATTAGCGGCTTTATACTGCAATCACGTTGTCACAATCATGTTACCAATACATATATTAGGCACAGGTGCCATGGCCTGCTTATGGGCCAGTTATTTCACAAAGCAACATAGCCTAAAATTTATTGGCCGCTCCCTTGAAAAGGAGAAATTTTGTTTCACGCTAAAGCCCCAAAACAAATCAATTGAAGGACATCTCTTCAATGCAAAAAATCTAAACAGCCCCATTGAACACCTAATAGTCGCCACTAAGGCATTTGATGCCCAATCAGCAGTGGAAAGTGTTCAGCACTGCCTTAGCCCTAATGCCCAGATATTACTATTACAAAATGGCATGGGCAGCCAGCAAAGTATCACTCAAAAATTTGATCATTATGGAGTTTACGCTTGCAGTTCAACCGAAGGAGCTTACAAGACTGATGCACACACGTTAGTCCATGCAGGGAAAGGCATTAATCATATTGGCCCCATGAATGACAAGGCCGATAAAAGTAAATTAGAGCAGTGGCTGCCTGAAAGTGATTATCAGTGGCATGACAATATTGACGCTATATTATGGAAGAAACTCATCGTTAATGGAGCAATTAACCCACTAACGCTTTTATACAAGTGTAAAAATGGTGAGCTTATCAAGCAAGATCATATGCGCCAGCACATGATTGAAATTTGTAGTGAGCTGGATCTACTAATAGGCAAATTACCTTTTAAGTTAGCGCCTGCTTTTTCCATGGCTGAAGAGATATGCCAGAGCACTGCCAATAATTTTAGCTCCATGTACCAGGATGGTAAAAATAACAGGCCTACTGAAATTAATTTTATTACTGGCTACCTTGCAAATAAATGTGCTGAATTCTCAGTTCCCTGCCCGCAAAATTTGCAAATACTAGAAAAGGTAAAACAACTAAATCTTGGCCACCAATAGCATCTCATGTAACCTCATTCCCTTGATGCCTTATAATAATTAAAGTCGGTCACCATGCGCCAATTTTTTCGACAGCTAAAGGTTCGACATAAAGTATTTGTATTACTTGCCATTGCCATGATTGGCATTTCGGTATTGAACGTCATCAGTAATATTTGGCTGGCTTCGCAGAACCCTATACAACAACATATTGCAGCACTTACCCCCTTATTACACGGCCCCAACAAACAAACACTCAATAGTCAAAACTGGCAAGATTATTTAAACAGTCAGCAATCTCTTTTTACCATAACCGGTGCTGCTATTTATAATAGTGACGGTCACTTAATCAACTCCACTCACAATGTATTCCCATCCCATCTAAGCCAAATTAGCTTGGCTCAACTGGACAGCAATACCGTTTTATTACCCGGTCCAAAATTTACGTTAATGGTTAAGGTGACTGCCCATATCACTCGAATATTTCTATTTGAAGTAGTGATTATAAGCCTGGTTTTATTGCTAGCGGGCTTCACTCTAATATGGATTATTCTTTATTTTGTTAATCGCCTGATTGTTCGCCCCATTTTTTCTTTAACACAAACCACCAATGAAATTGCTATGCAGCAGAATTACTCATTAAGGGCCAATCGATTTTACCCTGATGAAGTAGGAACACTGGCAGAAAACTTTAACTACATGCTTAATCGTATCGAGCAAGCAGATCAAATGTTACGCCAAGAAAAAGAAAAGGCCGAGCAAGCAAGACAGCGGGCCTTGGAGCTGTCTAAAAAAATGCATGAAAGCAATGAGCGCCTGGGTTTTGAAGTTAAAGTTCGCGCCAAAGTGGAACATAAATTAACGGACTTCCAGCATTACTTAAATAACATCATCGATTCCATGCCTAGCGCCATTATTGCCATAGACAAAGAGCTTACGATTACCCAGTGGAATAAAGAGGCTACACATATAACCGGCACCAGCCGAGACGATTCTATTTACCAGGCTTTGGAAGAGTCTTGTAATTTTTTGCTTCCTTATTTATCCCTAATTACAAATTCGCTCGAAAAACACATTATTAATAAAGCAGAACGAGTGACTTATATAAATGATAATTACACTCGATTTTTAGACATCACTATTTATCCATTGTTAGATACTTCTCGTTTAGGGGCGGTAATTCGCATTGATGATGTTACTCAACGCACCCAGATGGAGGACATGATGGTACAGTCAGAAAAAATGATGTCTCTGGGTGGTTTGGCTGCTGGCATGGCCCATGAAATTAATAATCCCTTAGGAGCCATCGTCCATACAGTACAAAACATTAAACGCAGGCTAAATCCGGCACTTCAAAAGAACATCGACAAGGCTCAACTATTGGGCAGCAATATAGAGCAAGTATGTGCTTACGCAGAGCAGCGAGAAATATTTAAGTTTTTAGAGAATATCGCCCAAGCAGGAGAACGTGCGTCAACCATAGTGAGTAACATGCTGCAGTTTAGTCGGCAAAGCTCAAAGAACTTACAGCCTCAAAGCCTGCATCATATTATTGACCGTGCCATTAGCATTGCTAAAAATGAATACAGCCTAAGCAGCGGTTATGATTTTAAAGGCATAGACCTGGTAAAAGATTTTGACTTTACTCTGCCCGACGTACCTTGCATTCCATCTGAATTGGAGCAAGTTATTTTAAACCTATTAAAAAATGCCTCTCAAGCTTTACTTGAATTTCAACCAACGGATAAGATAAACCCCGATTGGTTTAGCCAGATAAAGATTCAGACCAAGAAAACCCAGCAGATGGCTGAAATCACAATTGAAGATAACGGTCCAGGTATGGATGAGGAAACCACTCGGCACATATTTGAACCCTTTTTTACCACCAAGGAAGTAGGCTTAGGCACTGGACTTGGTTTATCGGTTTCATTCTTTATAATAACCAACCACCATGAAGGGCATATGCGGGTAAGCAGCAGCCCTGGAGCCGGAGCTCGCTTTGTTATTAGCCTGCCCCTTTGCAGTACGCCCCTTAATGAAGCACCTTAACATCTACTGAATAAGCTATTTCAATAAAATATGTCCAGTCTTAAGACTGATTTTGCCCACTTGTTGACCTTTAACCGATCGTTTCGTACCATTGCCGCGAATTTTAGGTGCCTAAGTCTTGATCAACCAATAATGGTCCGAGATAAAGGTTAAACGGGAAACTGGTTAAAGGCTGCCATTCAGCTTAATTCCAGTGCTGCCCCCGCAACGGTAATCGATTCAATTACATATCAATGATATGTAATTTTAAGCAAGGCTATTTTCCTTGTTTAAATCGTAAGCCCGGAACCGGCCTAATTAGATATTAACGTAGTTGCGGTGGGCGACTGAGTGAAGCGCCCGCATTGGCTTTCCTCACGCCTAACCCCCAGTGGTTAGCATTATCCATTATTTAAATTCCAAAAAAACAATTAAACTGTTAGTCATACTTATATGTATTTCAAATTGTTTATTTGTCTTTGCTGAAAGTCTAGAGCTCGCACCTATTATTGTTACTGATGATAACAATGACCCTACTTTTACAGTGTATGATTTTGTGGGCTCACATAGCTCTATTGAATTAGAGCAATCTCAATTCCTAGAAGTTGAGGACATACTAAATCAGCAAGCTGGTATAGATATCCAATCCGTTTCTGGTATAGGGCAATATGCTACTCCTATTATTAGAGGAGCCGAAGGTCAGCAAGTTTTAGTATTTAATAACGGAATCCCGCTAAACAACTTAAATGGAAGTGGAGCTGACATAGGATCTATAAGCTTAATTGGAATTAATAAAATTGATATTTATCGGGGAATGGTTCCAATGGAGTTATCTCCTACTGCTATTGGCGGGGCCATCAACTTTATATCTAAAGAAATAGACTCTAATGAAGGCTACGGAGGATTTACTATAGGAACATACGGTGTAAGACAATCATTTATCTCTCAAAACATTTCAAAAGAAAAGCTAAAAATTCAATTTAATATAGATCATTTAAAAGCAGACAATAATTTCATTTATGAAGAAGACCAATCTGTATCTTCGCCTAGCTCTTTAATCAATGAAGCTAGGCATAATAATGGCAGTCGAAACCAACAAGCTTCAAGCTTCATAAACTATCAAATTAACAATAGAAACAAATTCACTGCCTATATCAAAGTAGAAGATAACAAGAGAGAGTTATCCGACATAATAAACACTCCAAACAACAATAGCTCCATAGCAACTAAAACTAGATCAGCAAGCTTAAACCATCAACTTACACTTGAAGGTTCATCAACAATAACAACCAATTACTCCCTTAATGACTCATCACAAATATACGACGACAGAGAAGACAAAATTGGAATTAGTAGCCAACACAATCAGTACGACTCATTATTTAATAAACTAAATATTACATACAAAAAAAAATTAGATTCAGTTAATTTAATTCTAAATCAACAAGCTCAACATGAAACACTTAAAAGCTACTATCTGAATGATGAGAAATCATCTACAGATCAGTGCACAGAAACAGGTATATTAGGGCAATGCGATGGTGTTTTTAATAGAATTCAACTTAGCTCAGGAATTCGCTCTGAGTGGAATATCACCAAAAGCGTATACTCTAACGTTCAAGTAGTTCACCTAACAAATCAAGATGATGCTTTTTCAAACGAGTCAAAAAAGTCTAATAAAAGCTTTACTAGCCTAGTATCCGGTATTAGTTACCGATTACAGAACGGATCAATTTTCACTACAAACTTAAGCAAACAAATTAGACCCCCAAGTACAAGCGAGTTATACGGGGATAGAGGAACGACAATTGGCAATTCCAATTTAATTGCTGAAAAGTCAAAAGCATTTGAAATTGGCTTTCAATACCCCTATCAAACTTATGATTTTTCACTATATTATTTCTATCGAGAAGTTAAAGATAATATCACCGCGCAACAATTCAGTAATGGAATAATACAATATTCGAATATTGCACAAACCCATTACCAAGGGCTAGACCTAAATTTAATTCTAGATATTTCGCCTAACCTTCAATTTATCGGAAATGCTACATATCAAAAAGGCAAAATTGATGACCACATTAACGCTAGTGTAATAAATAATGAGATAGGTGATCACCGTTCTGTATTTATTAACAGCTCTTTAACTTATTCCCCTTCATGGTGGTCAGTTAATTTAGATTATCTACTTGAGGATGGAGGTTACTATGACGACCAGAATTTATTGCCTCGAAATAGAAATTCTTACTGGAGCATATCGACCTCAGCCAAGTTCAATGAAACTACAATGAGTTTCTCTGCAATAAACATAACAGATCAACGAGTTAGAGATTTCCCAGACACTCCCGTATCTGGAAGAACGTTCTTTTTCAAACTAAAACAAAACTGGAAAATTTGATGAATAAAACGAAAATAAAATTGCTACTTGGTTTACTTTCAATAAGCACTTTATCAGGCTGCTTAGATGAGTCAGATAGCACTGAAGATGTTGTTATTGGTAATATAGCATGTGGACCGGAGCATGCCACAGTCTACAAAGCTACCTCTATAGGAAACAGTTCAACTGCCATTTTAAATATTGCTGAATACGGTGATGGATCGAACATTGAGCTAGTAGAGAATAATACCGTTTCACAATCAGGCCTACTAGCCAGTACAGATACTGATATCGTTATATCTGGCCGAGGTGAATATTTTTATCGACTAGGAAAACAGGGCGTAGATACACTTCAAAAATACTACCAAAGCTCCCCAGAAACAGGCTTATACCAAACAGAAAATGGTTTAGGGTACAGTACACGTGACGCAGGCAATGACGTTTCCCCTAATGCAAAAATGATTGGGTTCATTAATGACGAAATTGCAATACTGCCACGAAGAGAAACAAATAAAGCCTGGGTCGTGAATCTTAATGCTCAAACAGAGGCTGAATTTAAGATCTGTGAATTAGACTTATCTGCCTATGCTACTCAATCCACCATCAATACAGGTACAGCTGAAGAGGCCGTTGTAACTTACCCCCCTCATATGGAATTAGTAAATATCAACGAAAATTTTGCTGCGATAACTATGCAGCGTTTAGATAATTTTACCGCCGTCGGACCAGCATATACAGCCATTTTCGATTTAAATACTTGGCAGGAAATTGATACTAAACCAAATGATGATGGCTTAAAAGGGGTTGAACTTAACCTAAAGAACCCTCAACAAAGTACATTATCAGGAAATGAATTATATCTCTCAAGTGTGATCTGGCAGCAGTCAGGTGGCATTGAAAAGGTTGATCTTGAAACATTTACAACAACCACAATCAATGAGGAATCAGGCTACTGGTCTATTGATATGACAAGTAATGGAAGCCTTTATGCCATTGCTATTGATGGGTATGATTTTAAAGGTTTGTTTGAGATTCAAGGAAACAGTAGAATAGAAATTGGAAATACATCAGATCAAATTCTCACTACACTAGCCAGCAGGGAAGGTGAGCTATGGGTTGGCTACAAAGGAACTGCTGAGGTTGATGCTAAAGTAGAAATCTATTCCCCCCTCACAAATACTTTATTAGATACAGTTAGCCCACTAGCGAGATCTCCGCAAGGTATAACTTTTATCGAGAAATAATAAGAAAATAATAAAGCCGAGCGATGCTCGGCTTTTTAATTCTTTCATTCTATTTAACCTCACACCTGAAACCTCTCCAACTTCTCTTGCAGCGATTCCGTTAGTGCCGTCACTTCCTTAATGGCCTTCACCGTATGTTCAGCATCTACCACTGTGGCGCGACCCAATTCATTAATTTTTACCACGTTACTATCTATAGCTCGAGCCACCTGAGTTTGCTCATCGGCCGAGCTCGATATTTGACTGTTTATGGCCGATATCGCATCCACCATTTCTACGATCACCTCTAAAGCAGAACCCACTTTACTGGATGACTCTACGGTTTCTTGTGCCATCTTGTGGCTATTACCCATTACATCCACCGCGTTGCTAATACCTGAGTGTAAGGAAGTCATTACCTCTTCAATCTCTTGTGCTGATCGTTGAGTACGGCTAGCAAGGGTACGTACTTCATCTGCTACAACGGCAAAACCACGGCCTTGTTCTCCTGCTCTTGCGGCTTCTATGGCTGCATTCAAGGCCAATAAATTAGTTTGTTCGGCTATACCTTTGATCACGGCCAGCATACTGCCTATATTATTGGAGTTCTCGGATAACTGATTAATCACATCGGTACTTTGCATAATTTCATCGGCGAGAGAATTAATTTGAGACAATGTTTCATCCACTACGGTGCTGGCAGCACCCGCTTGGTTGGTGGCCTTGGAGGCAGACTCCGCAGCCTCCTTACTTTGTCTGTTTACTTCTTCTGCCGAGGCCGACATTTGCGTGACAGCTGATGCTACCTGCTCGGTTTGCTTAAGTTGTTCACTGGCAGCTCGATTACTTTGTTCGGCATTGGTACCAACCTGATCCATGGCCAAGCCTACATCGGAAGATGTTTTGTGCACGGCTTGAAGAAGTGTATGAATTTTTTCAACCATGATATTAAATTCACTGGTGAGCTCACCCATTTCATCCTTTGACTCTACCTCTACTCTTACGCGCATATCTCCATTAGAGATTTCCTGGGCTGCATCAAAGAAGTGTCCCACCGTGCTGCGCACAGACCAAAAGAATGCAGCATATAAATACACAATCAATAACATCACTAGAGTAATGGCCACCAATACAATTACAAAACGTTGGGTAAGTTCATCTATACGTTTTTGAAGAATGTCATTAAGACCTGGAATAGCAATATCTCTAACCTTTTTAAAACTGCTTACTTTTTCTATATAAAAATCACTATAACTCTGCCAATCAACATCTAAAGTCACAGCCGAAATAATATCGTCATCCAGTTTAAATCGAATAGCTTCTGTTTCCTGCTCTATATTTTCAAAGGCCTTTTTAAAGTTCCTAAATAAAGCATTACCTTTCAACAATGCATTATGATTTTTGGCCATATTTTTACTAACAAGATCAACATCATCATAGGTATCATTTAACAAATCATAGGTGGCCGCCGCAATATTTTTTTGATGAATAGAATACACACCAACACTGTGAGCCAGCCCCAAGGCCGAATGATAAGATGGGTAATCTGTCAGTATTAAATTTAATAACAGCTGTACATCCTGGTTGGTGTCTTGGGATATTCCAGAAATCTGGGCACTTTTTATAGCCAAAAATAATAAGTCTTGTACAACTAGGTCATAACTCTTGTATTGATCTTTCACTGTTGGTTGGTTATTACCAGCACCACGACGCAGCTTGTCTTTCCATTCATCTAGTTTATTTTCAATATCTTTCGCTATCACTTGAGATGAATAATTAACTTTTAAGTTATTCAAGGCTTCAAGTAGCTGACTTTCCACCTTATTGGTTTTAGCAGTTAACTCTGAATTAGGGAAAATAATGTCAACTGTGGCGAAGTCACGATAGGAACTGGCGTAATCCAGCATTACAAGGACATCTTCAATAACCTGAATGGAGTTTTGTTCTGTTTTAGATTTTTTAATGTGCTGATAGGTTTGATCAAGAATAGCGTAGCTTAACAAAACCAGAGGAATGAAAAATGTAAGGCTAATCACACCAAACTTCTTGGCGTAACTCAACCTATTCATAAATTTAATGGCGGGAGCTAATAGACCGTACACATTTCACCTAGCGTCTAATACTTATATTTAAAGTGTAGACGCTATTTGAAATCTGTACGGTTGCCTTTTGGCCAGATTAAGCCATTAACTTATAGCAGCAAATGACGAATGTCGCTTAGCAGTTGACACAAGTAACGGGTAAATTGCGCTGCTTGCGCCCCATCAATCACTCGGTGATCGTAAGATACACTTAACGGCAACATAAGCCTTGGTTCAAAACTTGAGCCATTCCAAACCGGTTTCATGACAGCCTTGCTAACCCCTAGTATCGCTACCTGAGGCGCATTCACGATAGGCGTAAAGGCCGTGCCGCCAATGCCTCCCAAGCTTGAAATAGTAAAGCTGGCTCCCATCATGGCATCCATTGGAAGTTTTTTGTCTCGTGCTTTTTTGGCAAGTGCAGCACTTTCTTTAGCAAAATCAATTAAGCCTTTGCTTTGCGCCTGTTTAATCACTGGCACCATCAAACCATCCGGGGTATCCACGGCCACCGCAATATTGTAATACTGCTTCAGGATAAGTGTGTCGCCGTTAGGACCTAACGATGAATTAAATTGAGGGAACTTCTGTAAGGCTACAGCACAGGCTTTTAAGATAAAGGCCAGTGGCGATACTTTCACCCCGTCCTCTAACTGCGAGCTCATCTCGCCCTTACGATAGGCCTCCAAATCGGTAATGTCGGCTTCATCAAACTGCGTCACTTGTGGAATAGTGGTCCAGCTTTGCACCATGTTCCTAGCCGTCACCTGCTTAATCTTACTTAAGCCCAGTTCGCTAATATCACCATGGCGAGAGAAATCTTCATCACTGCCCTTCACAACCGTGGCTGCAGGAGCCGCAGCCGGTGCATTCACACGTTGCTTAACAAAGGCTTGAACGTCTTCTTTTAGAATTCGCCCACGCGGACCACTGCCTTTCACTTGCGCTAAATCTACGCCAAATTCACGAGCGGTTTTACGTACTGCTGGTCCGGCGTGAATTTCCGATGAAGAAGTGCCAGAAGAAGATTGAACTTCTTGTACTGCTGGTTTGGCTTGAGCCATAGGTGCTGCACTAGTAGCCACGGATTGTTGTGCAGGTTTGGCGGCAGCCGAGGCAGGTGCACTAGGGGCTGCCTGACTCACCACTTTCATGGTGGCAACAACATCACCTTCATTGACTTTATCGCCCACTGCCACATTCATAGACACAAGGGTTCCTGCTTTTTCAACAGGGATGTCCATGCTGGCTTTATCCGATTCTAAAATCAGTAAGCTTTCTTCGGCATCAAGTTTGTCGCCAATATTGGCTACCAACTCAATAACTTCTACTTGCTCAAGACCGCCTAGATCAGGCACGCGCACTTCAATAACTTGTTCAGTCGCTTGCGCTGCGGTGCTCGCTACCGGCTCTGCTACAGCCGTTTCAACAACCGGTTCTGCTGCTGGTTTAGCTTCAGGTTCAGCAACCACTTCAGCTTCAGCACCTTGCGCTTCCATCATAGCGATAGGAGAACCGCTATTCACTTTATCGCCAATCGAAACCAATAAACTATGAACCTTGCCATCCATGGGAGCCGGAACTTCCATGGTCGCTTTATCACTTTCTAATACCACCAAGGCTTCTTCGGCAGTAATGCCATCACCTGGTTGAACGCAAATTTCGATGACTTCTACTTCATCCATTCCGCCCAAGTCTGGCACAGTTACTTGTATTTGACCCATGCCGCCTTCCTCAATAATTTTTTTGATTTTAAATTTGCCACAATCTTTCACCTACATTTTTAACTTTTAGTTTCTAAATCTTTAATTTTTTAAATGGGCTAATTCTGGGTTCCCCCTGATTAGCCCATGATTTAATTTAAAAGTTAGTTATAAAGTGGGTCTAGTTTGTCGCCATCAATCTTGTACGTTTTTAATGCCTTGGTTAATACCGCAGGCTTAATTTTGTCTTCTTTTAATAGCGCAGTCAGTGCGGCAATTACAATGAAGTAACGATCCACTTCAAAGAAGTGACGCAATTTCTCACGGCTATCACTGCGACCAAAACCATCTGTGCCCAAGGTCACATAGGTCTTGCCTTCAGGCATGTAAGCGCGAATTTGTTCGCTGTATTGCTTCATGTAATCGGTGGCGCAAATCACTGGGCCCTGGGTATCTTTAAGGCACTGCGTCACGTAAGACTCTTTAGACTTGGCTTTAGGGTTCAACATATTGTCACGTTCAACCTGACGGCCTTCGCGAGTCAATTCGTTAATGCTAGGCGCACTCCAAACGTCGGCTTGCACATCAAAATCATTTAGCAGCATTTCTTGTGCGGCCAGCACCTCATTTAAGATAGTACCACTGCCCATTAGCTGAACATTTAAGTTAGCGTCTACGCCCGGCTTCAGTAAGTACAGGCCTTTCTTGATACCTTCTTCGGCACCTTTTGGCATAGGTAACTGCACGTAGTTTTCGTTCATGACGGTAATGTAATAGAACACACGCTCACTTTCTTGATACATGCGACGCATGCCATCTTGAATGATCACTGCCAATTCAAACGCAAAGGTTGGGTCGTAGGTCACACAGTTTGGAATGGTATTGGCCAAAATATGGCTGTGGCCATCCTGGTGTTGCAGGCCTTCACCGTTCAATGTGGTTCGCCCCGCAGTGGCGCCAATTAAGAAACCTTGTGCCTGGCAATCACCCGCCGCCCAAGATAAATCACCCACACGTTGGAAACCAAACATGCTGTAGAAAATATAAAATGGCACCATGGGTTTGTCGTAGTTACTGTACGCAGTAGCCGCCGACAACCAAGCTGAGAATGCACCCGCTTCGTTAATGCCTTCTTCCAGAATACGGCCTTGTTTGTCTTCCTTGTAATACATCATTTGGCCAAAATCTACTGGCTCGTATAATTGCCCTTCAGCACTGTATATACCAATTTGACGGAACAAACCTTCCATACCAAAGGTACGCGCTTCATCTGGCACAATCGGCACCACACGCTCACCCATGGCTTTATCTTTAGCCAAGGTGGTAAGAATTCGAACAAACGCCATGGTGCTAGAAATAGAGCGATCACCGCTGCCTTCCAATTGCGCTTTAAAGGCGCTTAATTCTGGTACGGGTAATGGATCGGTATTTTCGGTGCGCACCGGCATGTAACCACCAAGGTTCTCACGGCGCTTACGCATGTACGTCATTTCTGGGCTGTCTTCAGGCGGACGGTAATATGGCACATCTTTAAGTTCTGAATCGCTTAATGGAATATCAAAACGATCACGGAAACCTTTCAGGCTTTCCATGTCTAGTTTCTTAACCGAGTGCGCATCCATCTTGCCTTCTGCTGAATCACCCATGCCGTAACCTTTAACGGTGTGGGCCAAGATAACGGTAGGCTGACCTTTATGGTTCACCGCCGCATGGTAAGCCGCGTAAACCTTATAAGGGTCGTGACCACCACGGTTTAGCGCAAAGACTTCTTCATCGCTCATGCCAGCAATCATTTCTTCTAATTCAGGAGAATCCCCAAAGAAATGTTTCTTGGTGTAAGCGCCACCTTTGGATTTGTAGTTTTGGAATTCGCCATCCACCACTTCATCCATGCGTTTTTGCATGAGGCCATTTTTATCTTTAGCAAATAAAGGATCCCAATGGCGACCCCATACCACTTTAATTACGTTCCAACCGGCGCCGCGGAAAGTGCCTTCTAATTCTTGAATAATTTTACCGTTACCACGCACAGGGCCATCAAGACGCTGCAGGTTACAGTTCACTACAAAAATTAGGTTTTCTAATTTTTCACGACCAGCAAGGGAAATAGCACCCAATGATTCTGGCTCGTCACACTCACCATCCCCTAGGAATGCCCAAACTTTACGGTCTAGTCTTGGCGATAAATTACGCGCCGACATATAACGCATAAAGTGCGCTTGATAAATGGCTTGTAGTGGACCCAGACCCATAGAAACGGTTGGGAACTGCCAGTAGTCGGGCATTAAACGCGGATGTGGATAAGAGCTTAAGCCCTTGCCATCTACTTCGCGGCGGAAGTTTTCAAGTTGATTGGTATTGATACGCCCCTCAAGGAAACTACGCGCATAAATACCCGGTGAAATGTGCCCTTGGTAATACACTAAATCACCATGTGGAGATTCACTGCTGGCTTTATTTGGTGCGCGGAAGAAGTAGTTAAAACCTACGTCGTATAAAGTGGCGCTGGAGGCGAAGCTGGAAATGTGTCCACCTAAGTCATCGCCACTTTGGTTAGCTCGCACCACCATGGCCAATGCGTTCCAACGAATTAATGAGCGAATACGACGCTCTAAAAATAAGTCCCCCGGCATTTTTGCTTCTTCACCCAGAGGGATAGTGTTGCGATAGGGAGTGGTATACGCATAGGGAAGCGGGAGACCGTTCCGGGTTGCGCGTTCAGATAATCGCTCTAATAAAAAGCGAGCACGATCAATGCCTTCCTCCCGAATTACACTATCAATGGACTCGAGCCATTCTTGAGTTTCGTTTGGATCTAAATCTTGTTTTTGTTCTTTTTCCGAAGAATCCATCATTCCTGCCTTACCGAATAACTGAATATGAAAAGTATAGACAAATAAATCCTATAGACGGATTTAACCTGAGACAAGGCATATTACGCCAAACTTGACCAAATAGTCAGGAAAAGTTGTAAATGGTATTAACGATTTCTACTTATGCGAAGTTTGCATAAGAATTTTCCACAATGAGAAATTTTGCAAGCCCGAATAGTCCCCGCCCACCTGAAAGAGTTTCATATAATGAAATTCATTGCAGCAAGTTGGCGGGATAATTTTCAGTCGTTAGGATAAATGGCGTTACACACAGTTTGCGCGCCTTTTAATATTTGAGGAACCGGTCGAGCTAAATCATCAGAATGCACCCAATAAACCCGATTGTTTTTTACTGCCGGAATACTTTTCCATATTTTCCAATAATTTTTAGCATCGTCTGTGGGGGATGGGCCACTGTAAATAATTACGTCAGGACTCATTGCGATAATGGATTCGATGGATATATGTGGCACCGGCATGGGTAAGTCTGCAAAAATATTTTGCCCGCCGCACAGTTCGATCACCTGATGAATAAGGTTATCTTTATTGAGTGTCATAAGCGGTTTTAGCCAAGCTTGAAAAAAAACTTTGGGTTTATTTTGTGACTTGCCGTGATAGCGTTGCTTCATGGCCTGCCATTTATTTATAAAGTCATTGGCTTTTTGCTTGGCAAGCTCTTCTTGGCCGACCCACCCACCAATGCGAATCAATTGATCAAATACATCTTGTGCCGTAGCCGGATCGCTGTAGCGCACCTTCACCCCAAGTTTTTCCAGCTTATCTATTTGTGGTGCCATGGCCGAACCGGGAATGGCCACAATAAAGTCAGGTTTTAACGCCAAAATGCGTTCCACTGACACACTGTTGTAACCCCCTATTCGCTCAATTTTTTTAGCGGCCTCTGGATAGTTTGAATAATCAACCGTACCCACCACCATGTTTCCAGCACCCACTTCAAAGAATAATTCTGTAATGTGAGGGGCCAGTGTGATGATACGCAAATCTTTAGCGCTAACATGAAAGCTGCCACATAAAAGCGTAAAGACTGCGCAGCATACAAAGAATTTTTTTATTTGTTTAGCCATGAGTCATCAACTGGTAATGGTAAGGTTCTTTCTCATTAATCTTAATCTGTGAGCGGCAGGCAAACGGCACATCTAATCGATTAATATTTTTAAATGGCAATCCCAGCACTTCTTTAAGTAACATGCGAATAACACCGCCATGACACACCACCAAGATTTTTTCCTCAGGCCTTGCCAGACAGCCAAACCAGGCCTTTAATACTCGAGATTCAAAATCCATGATACTTTCGCCT
>ERZ1027231.257-NODE-257-length-20464-cov-253.217698_pt1 | contig 20464 bp, 16 predicted proteins | sample MGYA00520866_ERZ1027231 | MGnify/ENA primary metagenome ERZ1027231 (study PRJEB33311, sample SAMEA4378411) | marine metagenome | biome: Marine biome; feature: Fjord; material: Water | collected 2014-07-20T08:00:00Z/2014-07-... | depth 75 m ...
TTATGGGGGCGATTGGGGCTTGGTTTTGTTTTAGTGCTTTTACTAAGTATCGCAAGGCTTTGAAAGTGTTAAGGGGTGAGTGATGACACATTCGTGTTATCGGGCGCGGGGCACCCTCGTACGATGATAGAGTAATGCAGGGGCTATTACCGAGCGCCCTTGTTCGATGATAGAACCCCACATCCGATGGCTAAATTTTTGTGATACTGCCTAATGGATACCTGATCGTTCGTTCCTCACGTCGGGTATGACGCTATGTTTTATCGCGCACATACGATTACAGATACCCCACACACGCAGGAGGCCAGTTTCTGGGCGATTTCCTGTTAACTTTAATCGCGCACAAAGTGCACTCGTACAATTTTGTGGATGGTTAAAGTTTTGTGATGCTGCCTAATGGATACCTGATCGTTCCCTTCGTCAGGCTCAGGACAGGCTACCCTCACGTCGGGTATGACGTAAGGTTTACGTGTTGCTCAAATCACGAATCAACAACTAGGCCTTCTGCTGATCCTCTATCTTATTGCAAATATAATCCCCAATGGGCATGGCCGATGTGGCCGCTGGCGATGGTGCATTGCATACGTGCAAGCTGCGGGCGCTGTGGGCAAACAAAAAGTCATGCACCAGATCGCCGTTTTCCATGACGGCTTGTGCGCGTATGCCTGCGGGATACGGTTTTAGATCCGCCAGCGTTAAGCTAGGGCAATATTTTTGTACTGTTTTTAGGTAACCGGGTTTCCACCATGAGTTGTAGGTTTCTACTAGGCCGGTTTTTAAATTATTTTTAAGGGCTTTCCAAAATCCTTTAAATAACACCATGTCTTTTATGTCGCGCAGGCTGATGTTAATTTTTCCGTACCCTTCGCGCTTCCAACCTTGTACTGCGTTAGGGCCTACGGTTACCGAGCCGTCGATCATGCGGGTTAGGTGTACGCCTAAAAATGGTAGGTCGGGATCGGGGATCGGATAAATAAGGTGTTTGACGATGCCGTTGTGTTTAGCAGGCAGTTGATAATATTCACCGCGGAACGGAATGATTTGAAAGTCGGTTTTTATGCCTAACATGCGGGTACAGCGGTCGGCCATTAAACCTGAGCAACTGACTAAAAATCGGGTGCTGATGGTTTCTACTTTTGCCCGTGCATTTGAATTTGAAAGTGGACTTGATGTGATCTTTGGGTCGGGATGATTCACCGGATGCAATGCAGTTTGCTGCGCCTGCACTGACTGACTGTTGCAGATGGTTATTTGAACCGAACCTGGGGTTTCGTGCATGGCAGTGACTTCGGATTCTAATTGCACCACGCCCCCAATGGCTTCAAATTGCTTTGCCATGGTTTGCGTTAATAAGCGGTAGTTTATGATGCCTGTTTTTTTAACAAGCAAAGCGCCTATGCCTTGTATGTTTGGCTCTAGGGTTTTTAGTTGTTCTTGTGTTAACAGTTCAGTTTCAATTTCATTAATGCCACAGCGTGTTTGCAAATCCAGCATGCGTTCGTATTCTAATGGATTAGTGGCCACCAGCAGTTTGCCGCATTGATCGAACGGTACATTGTGTTGTTTGCAAAAGTTGATGGTGGCGTCCACACCGGCTTTGCAAAAGTCGGCTTTTAAACTGCCGGGCTGGTAATACACACCTGCGTGTATGACGCCGCTGTTGTGTCCGGTTTGATGGGCGGCTAGTTGTGTTTCTTTTTCTAGCAATAACACACTGCAATCGGGATGGCGTTGCTTTAACTGCCACGCGGTAGACACACCCACTATACCGCCACCAATGATTACGTAGTCGTACGTCATTATTACTAAACCCTTATTACTATCGCGCTGATTTTTTTGAATCTGATTGCCATTATTCCGTAAAATGGCCGCGCTGTCTTAGAAGCTCGCGCTCTAATCCTGGGTTTGACATAAATTGCTCGCGGCCATGTAACCAGCGGTGATTGTGTATCACTAACATGGACCCCACTGGCACGGGAACACTGATGCAGTTTTTTTCGGCTTCTAGGGATTCTCCCATCTTGTTTAAGTACAAACCTTGCTGCATGTTTTTTGGATTGGCGAACTGGTCGATGAATAGCATGTGGGGCAAACCCTGTTCGTCTTTTTCAAAAAACACAGGATGGTATACCTTGCCTTGCACTTGTTTGCTGGGCGGTGCGCTCCATTCTATGTCTTGCTGTGAAACGGGGTCGTTTACAAAGGTGTCTAGGTCTTGCCAGTCTTCTAGGTGCAGGATGAGGGAGTTGCCCCCTTCCATATTTTTTTCGGCCATTTTCATCATGAGTACGTAGTCTGTGCGTTCGTTTACGTAGGTGCCGTCGTTGTGCAGTTCCATGCGGCGATGGGCTTGTCTTAGGTAGCTGTCGCTGTTGTCATCATTTTTTACGGTAAAGCGGGCGTAGTATTTGCCCCCCATGGAATCAAAGTTAGATAGGCCTATTAGATGGGATACGGCGGTGGACAACTTTACGTAAAAGTCGGTATCCCTGTCTTGCTCTGCCGCGTCTTCCTGTTTGCCTGATTCAAACTGAAGCATAAAGGCCCCGCTGGCGCGGTCATGAATGATGTTTTGTAACTGGTCTTGCAGCTGCCCACCGCAACATTGGTTTAGTTGGTTAGCAATCGCAAACCGTAAGAAGGGCTTGTATTCTAGTGCTTGTACGCCCCACTGCTGGGTGCTGGCATGAAAAGCACTTATGGTGGCGGCATCTAATATGACCACTTTTAGCCTTGGGCTAGCGGTGTGAGATTGAATACTGAACCCTTTATATGACGCTGCCTGTGGCATACAACCTCCTGACAAATTGTGATTGTGTGGATATATTGATGTATCGGTTAATATTGACTAACCACCAAATAATGTCGTCATTTTCACATTATGTCAACATTATAGATTTTAGACGCTATTTACCCTAATACCAGTATTCAGTAGAATGCAGGCACTGCCACGTGACTATGGATACGTTCACACCATGCAAAATGCCACACAAGGTGCAGCATTGCCTATCAATCAAGATTCAATGAATTTTGCTGGGCAGGTTATTGATCAACTGAAACACGATATTTTAACCGGATACTTTGTGCCCGGCGAAAAGTTGAAAATGGCGCGTCTGAAAGCGCGCTATAACGTAGGGGTTAGCCCGTTACGTGAAGCCTTGTCGCAGTTAATTGTTGAGCAATTGGTGGTGGTTGAAAACCAGCGTGGTTTTCGTGTGCACCCTATATCCCATGAAGAACTTGAAGACATTTATCATACCCGCGCTCACATTGAAGCCTTGTGCATTAGCCAAGCGATTCAGTTAGGGGATGATGAATGGGAAGCCAACATTGTGGCGGCTGATCATCAGCTTAAAAAAGCGGCGCACTTGTTAGAGTCGGCACAATCTGAGCAACAACAGCCAGACACACAAGAACAAGCCCGAAGCCATATTCAACGATGGGAAGCCAAGCATCAGGCGTTTCATTATGCGGCGTGCATGGGCTGTGGGTCTGCCCATTTAATGCAGGTAAGAAAAAGCCTGTATGAAAAAGCGTCGCGCTATCGCAACCTGTGGTTAAACCAGCACATGCTGAACAATCAAGTATTTGATGCGAACCAAAAAGAACACGATACGTTAATGAAGGCATTATTGCATCGCAATGAAGCTGAAGCGGTGGCCATTATTAAACACCATTTGTTAGAGCCTTATGTATTGCTTAAGGATTCTAAGTTTTGATAGAAAACGTATCGCCTACCGCCACCCTTAGAAACATTAAGCGCCTTGCTGTGTTGCGCTTTATTACCTGTATTGGTTTTGCCATTGCGTTGGCCCTGCTGGGTTTGCACACGACGGATACTGTTCAAAGCCTAGCGGCTTGGAGCATTTTATTTATTATGAGCGGTTTAAGTATTTTAAACCTGCACCGTGCACGCCACCAACGCATTTATAAATATGAAATATTTTCGTATTTATTGGTCGACAGTTTTTTAATTATCTTTTTAATGTACTTTACTGGCGGTGCCAACAACCCCTTTATCACCTACTTGCTTGTGCCCATTGTGATCAGCGCCGCTACGTTAAGTTGGTTGTCTACTTGGGTATTAACCATGATCGCCATGATTGCTTATGGCTTGCTGTTATTCTTTTATATGCCCCTATACCCGCTAGATAAACAGTTGGCCGAGCTGGGCTTGAGTTTTCATATTATCGGTATGTGGTTTACGTTTACGTTAAGTTCGCTGTTTATTGCGTACTTTGTGGTTGAAATGGGATTGGATTTAAAACATCAAGAACAGCAAACTGCGTATTTTAGAGAGCAAAGCATTCAGAACGAACACCTTATGTTATTGGCCAGCCAAGCGGCCAGCACCGCCCATGAAATTGGCACCCCTTTAACTACACTAAAAGTCATTAACCACGATTTGATTTTAGATGATTCTCTTAGCAGTGATATCAAACAAGATTTGGCCATCATGAATGATCAGATTAACCTGTGCCATGAGAAGCTTAAAAAACTAACCCGACAAACCCAGTTAGAGCAAAGCGAATCAAAGCCCTTAACCTTGTTTATTCATGATGTGCTTCAGCAATGGCTGTTAATGCGCCCCACAGCTAATTTCATCACTAACTTAAACAATACTGAGATAAGTGATGCCACGGATACCCCTACTGTTCAATACCCGCTGGTTTTACAGCAAGCCATTATTAATTTATTAGACAATGCACAAGACTCAGATCAAAGTGATCAGCCCATAAAGGTTGTATTATCTTGGCAAACACCTAAAAACAGCCAAGCTGTTTGGAACCTAAGCATTCAAGATCATGGGGATGGCATTCATGCTGATTTTAACTTACCGGTTGAACCTCAGTTATCTGAGCATGGCTTGGGCATTGGCTTGTTATTAAGCCATAACAGTATTTCTAGATTAGGCGGCAGTGTGTCACTGAATAATAATGAGCAAGGTTGTTTGACCTTGATTGAAATGCCACTGGCCATTTCGTAATGCATTTTTTCTATCAGCCTAATAACGTTAACCCAGTCGATTCAAGAAGACGGATTTATGAAGACAGATAATCTGAAAACAGAATCAATAAATCAATTGCCTACCATGATGATTGTTGACGATGATGAAACCCTATTAAGGGTTTTATCCCGTGCCATGTCACGTCGTAATTTTGAGGTGATCACGGCCAGTAACGGCGAGCAGGCATTGGCGTTATGCGAACAGCATGAACCTGAGTTTATTTCGCTGGATTTAAAACTGGCCGAAGAAACGGGCATGCATTTGATTCCTAAATTGAAAGCCATTGACCCCAACTGTAAAATTGTGATGTTAACCGCTTATGCCAGCATTGCCACTGCAGTGGATGCGATTAAACTGGGAGCGCATCAGTATTTGTGCAAACCCGTAGACGCCGACCAATTGATTGCGGGCTTTGATGATGCGGACCTTAAATCAGGCATTGATTCAACCGCCGACGTTCAAGCACAACCTACCAGTGTGAAACGCTTAGAGTGGGAACGCATTCAGCAAGCCTTACGCAACAACGATGACAATGTGTCGGCCACTGCCCGAGAGTTGGGTATGCACAGGCGCACCTTGCAACGGAAGCTTCAAAAGCATCCTGTTAGGCAGTAAGATTCAATTGGAAAATACACAAACCGCCCACTTGGCGGTTTTTTTATGGGTGAAGCTTTTATCCAACATTAAAGAAACCCTGCTAAAAACTGTTTTTATTTCTAACTCTTGCTCTTAATATTTACACCTTCAATTTAAATATTTAATTCATACCTTGGCATTAAGAATAAACAGGCATGCATTTTTTCAGTGCGGACTGTTCTTTTATCACGCATCAATTTCGATTGTTTTCTTTAAAAATAATGAAAATTAATTTTCTCCCTAGGTTTCATGGTGTCTAGATCAATTTTTTAAAACTGGCACTCTCTTTGCAAAACTAGGTAAACCCTTAAACTAAATGAGAAGTAGAGACCTTAACTATGGCTTATATCGAACCAAGTGAGTTTGTCACAAAGATGGTGGATGCAGGTGAATCCAAATGCTACATGTCTACCAAGGATACGTTTATTCGTGCCTTTATGGCGGGTGCAATTTTAGGCCTAGCGGCCGTATTCGCAATTACCGTTGCAATGAAATCTGGGTCGCCGATTCTTGGCGCGTGTTTATTCCCTGTTGGTTTTATCATGCTTTATTTAATGAAGTTTGATTTGTTAACCGGTGTATTTACATTAGTACCACTGGCTTGGCTAGACAAGCGTCCGGGTATTACTCCAGGACAAATTCTACGAAACTGGGGCTTAGTATTTTTAGGTAACTTTGCAGGTGCCATGACCACCGCATTCTTTGTATCTTTTATATTAACCTACGGTTACAACACTGACGGTGGTGCACTAGCAGCTAAAGTAGCGTCTATTGGCGAGTCTCGTACTCTTGGTTATCAAGAACACGGTGCTGCTGGTTGGTTCACAATTTTCATTCGCGGCATGCTATGTAACTGGATGGTTTCTATGGGTGTGGTTGGTGCCATGATTTCTACTTCGGCTGGCGCAAAAATGGCCGCTATGTGGATGCCTGTTATGTTGTTCTTCTTCATGGGTTTTGAGCATTCAATTGTTAACATGTTCCTTTTCCCATTCTCTATGATCATGGGTGGCGACTTCACTGTTTATGATTACTTAGTATGGAATGAAATTCCTACGGTTCTAGGTAACCTTGTTGGTGGCTTATTCTTAGTTGGCTTACCGCTTTACCTAACGCACGTTAAAACTAGCCCTGAACGTAAATTGGCTTAATGACACTTTAATCTTTAGGAGCAGTATTTATGAACAAAATAGAAATGACAGAAGCCATTATTCTTGCCAAAACGGATCAATCGTTAACATGGGAAAAGATCGGTACCGACCTAGGAATTTCACCGGTATGGCTGACATCCGCTTGCTTGGGCATGAACAGTGCTCCTAAAGATAAAGCGTTGGCCATAACTGAGTATTTAAGTTTAGGCAGCGATGTGGCTGAAGCGCTTATGGCGTTTCCAACAAAAATTTGGGATCAAGCTGTACCAACCGATCCACTTATATATCGCTTATATGAAGTGGTGGGTGTGTACGGCGAGACGTTAAAAGAAGTGATTCAAGAGAAATTTGGTGATGGCATTATGAGCGCCATCGACTTTTCAATGAATGTTGATAAACAAGAGGACCCAAAAGGCGATCGTGTTATCTTAACTTTAAACGGTAAGTTCCTACCTTATAAATCATGGTAGGGTTTTCTTTTACTTGTTCTTTTAATTTACATCTACTAGGCATCCTCACTCTTAATTGAGTGGGGATTTTTTGTTATGAAAAAACAATTAAAAATTGCAATGGGCCAATGTTCAAGCGCGGGCCGCAAAGCGATCAACCAAGATTTTCATGGGGCGGGCACCCCTGATAATTATTTACTAGATGCTAAAGGCATTGCCCTTGCTATTGCCGATGGCATTAGCAGCAGCAATGTAAGCCAGATTGCCAGTAAAACTGCAGTGACTGGATTCATTGCGGATTATTACTGCACACCAGATGTATGGTCGGTTAAGCACTCCGCTCAAAAAGTGCTACAAGCCACCAATGCTTGGTTATTTTCACAAACGCAGAACAGTCCTTATCGATTTAATAAAGATAAAGGTTATGTGTGCACGTTCAGTTCGATTATTTTTAAATCCAATACGTTTCATGTTTTTCATTCTGGCGACAGCCGAGTGTATCGATTAGCAAATAATAATTTTGAGCAGTTAACACAGGACCATCGGCGAGTGGTATCTGAAGATACAAGCTACCTCACTAGAGCCCTTGGTATTCAGCCGCAATTAGAATTGGACTATCGAGCTGAGCCACTATCGATTAATGATGTATTTATTCTGACTACCGACGGCATTTATGAGTATGTAGATAACAGCACCATGATGACGCTAGTATCAGAGCATGAACACGATTTAGATTCAGCATGCCAAGCCATTCTTGATCTTGCCCTTAATAATGGCAGTGAAGACAATCTAACCATTCAGATTGTTAAAATATTGGATTTACCAGAACACCAAATTGAAGAAGTACAACAACAAATTTCCAGCTTGCCACTGCCACCCATGTTAACGGCCAGAATGGAATTTGATGGTTATCAAATTTTACGTAACATTTATATCAGTAGCCGTAGCCATGTGTATTTGGCAAAAGACATGGATACTCAACAACAGGTAATTCTGAAAACACCGTCAACTGAATTAAGAACAGACAAGCAATATTTAGAAAGCTTTTTAATGGAAGACTGGATTGCCAAGCGCATTGATAACCCTTATGTTTTAACGGCTGTTGAATCACCGAGAAAACGCCAATACCTGTATAACGTCACTGAGTTCATTGAAGGCAAATCACTGTCACAATGGATTGTGGATAACCCTAAGCCACCCATAGATCAGGTGAGAAGCATCATAAGTCAGGTGGCAAAAGGTCTGCAGGCTTTTCATCGACAAGAAATGATTCACCAAGACTTACGCCCAAACAATATTATGATTGATGATTCGGGCACCGCTAAGATCATTGATTTTGGTGCCACTCAGGTGGGCGGTGTATTGGATATTGGTCAAAACAGAGCATTAAATGATATCAAAGGCACGGCCCAGTTTACCGCGCCCGAATATTATTTAGGTGAAGGCGGCAGTACTCGATCGGATATATTTTCGCTGGGTGTGATTACCTACCAGATGCTAACAGGCAAACTGCCCTATGGCACGGGTGTGTCTAGGGTTCAAACACCCGGAGACGTAAGAAAACTGGTGTATCAGTCTATATTGGAAGAAGAGCTTCAGCTTCCAGCCTGGATTGACGATGCCATTAAAAAAGCCGTTCACACGGACCCGTTAAAGCGATATTCAGAAGTGTCTGAGTTTGCTTATGATTTGAATACGCCTAACCGTGCATTTTTACAACGCACCAAACCACCCCTTATTGAGCGCGACCCATTATTATTCTGGCAAAGTGTTTCTTTGATTCTACTGGTTATTGTTATTCTTCAGGCCGCTATGAAGTAAGCAATAAACATCACGTCTTATTTCCACACTAGGCTCTGCCATCTTGAGGCATTTTGGCCCTGATTCAGCAGTAATGGTCATTACTGACTATACTGGTGCGATTAAACCCTCTTTTTTCATGAGCTAAACCCGTGCTGTTGGACGGCTCAAACCCCAATTGCTTAGCGATACAAACTGGCTTTTTTGGGTCTTTTTCGGTACCCTACGCGCCTTTCCAAGCTGATCAAACTTTAAACGGGACATGAATGCCTAACCTTCTAGCTAAAATCACGAATAACCCTAAAGACGACATACTGTCGGGCTTAACTGTTGCCTTGGCCCTTGTGCCTGAAGCCGTTGCTTTTGCCTTTGTTGCTGGCGTAAACCCATTAGTAGGCTTATATGCTGCTTTCATGGTTGGCCTAATTACATCAATTTTTGGTGGCCGCCCAGGTATGATCAGTGGTGCTACCGGTGCTATGGCCGTTGTTATGGTTGCTTTAGTCGCTGAGCAAGGGGTGCAATATTTATTTGCTGCGGTTGTACTGACAGGCATCATTCAAATGTTGTTTGGGGCGTTCAAGCTGGGTAAGTTTATTCGCTTAGTGCCACAGCCGGTTATGCTGGGCTTTGTAAATGGCTTGGCCATTGTGATCTTCTTAAGTCAGTTAGGTCAGTTTAAATTTATTGATGATACTGGTACGCAATCTTGGTTAGAAGGCAATGCGCTGTTTATTATGTTGGGTTTGGTGGCTTTGACGATGGCGATCATTCATTTCCTACCTAAAATTACGAAAGTGGTTCCTTCTGCATTAGTTGCGATTATTACAGTGACTTTGGCCGCTATCTTCCTTGGTTTGGATACTCGTTCTGTTGGCGACATTGCTGATATCGCAGGCGGCTTACCAACGTTCAGTGTTCCTGATGTTCCGTTCAACCTTGAAACACTTTGGATCATTTTGCCTTACAGCATAATTTTGGCAGGTGTTGGTTTAATCGAATCACTATTAACACTGACACTTATTGATGAAATGACTCAAACACGTGGCCAAGGTAACCGTGAGTGTGTTGCGCAAGGCGCGTCTAACACTGTTAACGGTTTCTTTGGTGGCATGGGTGGCTGTGCCATGATTGGTCAATCAATGATTAACATCAACTCTGGTGGCCGTGGTCGCTTATCAGGTATTACGGCTGCTGTTGCCTTGCTTATGTTTATTCTGTTTGGTTCTGAGATTATCGCGCAGATTCCTTTGGCGGCGCTGGTTGGCGTTATGATGATGGTTGTTATCGGAACATTTGAATGGTCTAGCTTCCGTATTTTGAAAAAGATTCCAAAAACAGATTCGTTTGTTTTGATTCTTGTATCAGGCGTGACGGTTGCTACTGATTTAGCAATGGCTGTTATTGTGGGTGTGATTGTTTCTGCATTGGTATTTGCTTGGGAACACGCTCAACACATTCGTGCAGACATTAAAACTGAAGACGATACTAAGGTTTATGAACTACACGGCCCATTATTCTTTGGATCGGTTAGTTATTTCTTAGAGTTGTTTGATCCTCAAAACGATCCTAAAAATGTCATTATTGAATTTAAACATTCAAGAGTGGCCGACCATTCTGGTTTAGAAGTCATTGATATTCTAGCTGAGCGCTATACTAAGCTTGGTAAGAACCTTAGCTTGCGTCACCTTAGCCCTGAGTGCCGTGCACTGCTAACGACGGCTGGTGACCTTGTAGAAGTAGATGTGATTGAAGATCCGCAATATCATGTTGCGACCAACAAGTTGGCTTAAACCGACAATCAACATCTAAATGATGTGATTAATATTAAAACCGCAGGCTAATTTTGAGCTGCGGTTTTTTTATGCCTGATCATTTTTAATTATCCAAATGTCTTTACATACACAGTTTGTCGTACAATTATAAGCTACCGATAACATGTGGTGCATATAAGGAAATTTCCCATGATCTCATCTAATTCGTTCCGCCTACCCTTTCTCATATTAACTCTGGGAACACTTGGGGCTTGCGGCTCTGATTCGAATGAATCATCAGAGCTGGACAATACGCTGAATAACCTAATTAATGAGATGGGGTTAAATGATTTTCCACAACGGGACTTACCGAACATAACGGATGCGCTTCCCCAACTAGGAAAAAAGTTATTTTTTACCAAAGCCCTTGGAGGCGACAAAGACAGCGCTTGTGTCACCTGCCACCATCCTGTACTAGGTGGCGGTGATAACTTGTCACTGTCGGTTGGGGTGACGTCAAATAACTCTGATCTATTGGGCTTGGGTCGCATTCACATGAGTGCTGATGAAGAAACACTGCCAAGCGTACCGCGTAATGCCCCCACTGTATTTAACATGGGATTTTGGGATAAAAGTTTATTTCATGATTCTAGAGTAGAGTCACTAAGCTCTACGCCTGGCACCAACGGATCCGGTGGTGATATCCGCAGTCCAGATACTGATTTTAATGTGGCCGATGAAAATTCAGGCAATAACTTAACGGCTGCACAAGCCCGTTTTCCTGTCACATCTCAAGATGAAATGCGTGGCTTTACCTTTGAAGCTGACAGCAGTAATGACGACGTTCGTGATCACCTTGCCGCACGCCTAGGTAATTATGGCGTGGGCTTAGATGAACTAACTACCAATGACTGGCTAGAAGAATTCCAACAAGCCTATGCATCAAATGACACAGCCGAAAACTTGGTCACGTACTCGAATATTGCCAACGCCATTGCCGAATATGAGCGGTCTATGCAGTTTGCATCACACCCTTGGCAACATTTTATGGACGGGGATTTAGATGCCATTTCTGAATCCGCTAAAAAAGGCGCTCGCTTATTTTTCACCAAACCTGAAGAGGGCGGCGCTGGTTGTGTGGCATGTCATAAAGGGCAATTATTTACTGATGAAAATCATCATGTGGTGGCCTATCCACAAATTGGCCCTGGTAAGGGGGATGGAACAAGTGGCACCGATGACTTTGGCCGATTCCGTGAAACAGGATTAGAACGGGATAAATATGCGTTTCGTACTGCGTCATTATTGAATATTTCGGTTACTGGCCCATTCAGCCACAGTGGCAGCATGCATGATTTAGAACAGGTTGTTAGACATTACATTAACCCCAACCAATCCATTGCTGATTTTGTAGCAAATGAGAATAATATGGGAGTTTGCAACCTGCCGCAGTTCAAAGAGATGGACGATTGCTCTAGCATTTACCAAAATGCACAAAGCAACAGTGAATCCGCCCTTGCTAAATTAGTTGCTCAACAAAATGCAGGAACAAGCAAAATATTTAAAAACCTCCAACTTAGTGATACCCAGGTTAATAACTTGGTTGCATTTTTAGAAGCTCTAACGGATCCATGTGTGAAGGATCGTGAATGTTTAAGTCCTTGGATTCCTGGACCTAGCGAGTCTGTAGATAACCTACAATTAGACGCTGTTGATATTAATGGTGATCCACTTTAATTCACCAGCCCCATGGATACAAAAAAGCCTGCTACTGGAATCAGTAGCAGGCTTTTTGCGATATAAGGGGTGTTATTATACTGAGACCTGCCTTTAACACTGGCTATTTTCTTCCTCATAACCCTAACGGTTAATCTTTAAAAAGAGGAACAGCCATTAATATGGCGTCTTCACGACCCTGTTTACTTGGGTAATAATTTTTACGGCGGCCAATTTCGTTAAAGCCTATTTTTTCATATAGGTGAATGGCACCAAGATTACTCACACGTACTTCTAAATACATTTCATGGTTATCCGCCTGAGCGGCGTAATCAATAATATGTGTTAACAATTGGTATGCGTAGCCATTGCCTTGCATTGATGGGTCGATGCAAATATTGAGTAATTCAGCTTCGCCCACTACAAATGAAACAATTGCGTAACCAATAATGGTTTGATCCACTTCGATGACACTGCAATATTTTGTGGATGCGATTGCTTGCTCAAACAGGGATTTAGACCAAGGAAACGGGTAAGCGTTTTGCTCGATAGTAAAGACGCTTGAAAGGTCTTCCAAGGTCATTTCACGGAAAGTAATTGTCGACATTATTCTGTTATTTGATGTGGGAGTAGTTGCTGCCAAAGTGCTTTTTTGTTTTCAGCGCTTTGAAGTATTTCATCAACCGTGAAGTCGGCCTTCACTGGATTTAAATGGCTAAACCATTCATCGCAATCGGAGAATGCCAGTACTTTTGTTACCGCACTGATTTCTTGCAAGCGATGAATATGATCTTTTAAGTGCTTAGCCGCCACTTCAGGGCCTTGATCAATGTTTGGCGAATCAATCATTGGCCAAGAAAATATGCCCACATGACGGGGCTTTCTTTTTTTACCCTGAACAAACTGCGCAATATTATGAACAAGCTTGTGGTGTTCTGGTTCTAAGTTAACGCTGCCACTCACTAGCCATAAGCCAGAGCTGTAACACCAGAACTGAATATTAAATATGGGTGCTTTTTCAATGCTTGGCTGCTCTGCTTGATCCGCTTGTTTATTACCTTGTACGGCTTTTAAATCACTCACTGGATAAGCAGGTGCTGAATTTAATGGAGATGCCGATTGATTTGCCGGTGCAGTAGCAGCTGATTGAACAACTGCTGGGGCAACTTGGTTCGCTGCAGGAGCAACTGCAGCATCATGGTTAGATATTTGTGTACTAGCTTGCGGTGATGGGTTTGCTGCCGGCATAGAAGCAGATACTTGGGGAGCTATTGCTTCTGATGCGTGACGAACTGGTTCTGAAAATGCACCATCATTAACAGGGGGCACAACTTGCTGTTGATCCACATGACTTGGTGCAACGGCTTGCTGTAATAGTTGTTCACGGGGTACCCATACATCTATCCCTAGATGGTCAAGATACTGTAACTGGGCACCAGTGAACTCCATATAATTTATACGCCAGCCGCTTGAGGGTGTGCTTTGTCATCACCGGTCTCAAGCAAGTTAAGCGCATTGATATACGCTTTTGCAGAAGCCACCACGATATCGGTATCAGAACCTAAACCGTTAACAATACGGCCCGCTTTTTCAAGCCTAACCGTTACTTCACCCTGGCTATCTGTTCCGCTGGTAATTGAGTTAACAGAATACAACTGCACATTGGCTTTTGATTTTGCCAATTCTTCAATTGCTTTAAACGCAGCATCAACAGGGCCACTGCCTTCTGATTCCACTGATTTTTCATTACCAGCTACAGCGATGGTTAACTTAGCTTTAGGGGTTTCGCCCGTTTGGCTATGAGCTTCTAACGTAATTAACTCATATTTGTTGTCTATGGTGCGAGCTTCGCTAACCAATGCTTGTAAGTCTTCGTCAAAGATTTCATGTTTTTTATCGGCCAACTCTTTGAATCGAGCAAAGGCAACATTCAGCTCTTGGTCTGAATCAAAAGTAACCCCTAGTTCCTCTAAACGTGCACGGAATGCAGCGCGGCCAGAGTGCTTACCCATAACCATTTTGTTTGCGCCCCAACCTACGTCTTCTGCTCGCATGATTTCGTAAGTTTCACGATGTTTTAAAACACCATCCTGGTGAATGCCTGCTTCGTGAGCAAATGCATTAGCACCAACAATGGCTTTGTTAGGTTGTACCGGGAAACCAGTAATTGAAGACACCATACGTGAAGTAGGAACAATAATGCGTGTATCAATATTGGTATGCACATCAAATAAATCACTGCGTGTACGAATGCCCATTACCACTTCTTCAAGTGAGGCGTTACCGGCACGCTCACCTAAACCATTGATTGTACATTCCACTTGGCGTGCGCCATTTGCCACTGCGGCTAACGAGTTAGCAACGGCTAAACCTAAGTCGTTATGACAATGCACTGAGAAAATAGCTTTGTCTGCGTTTGGAATGCGTTGTAATAAGGTTTTAATGTTATTACCAAATTCTTCTGGGATGGCATAACCCACTGTATCTGGAATGTTGATTGTGCTTGCACCAGCATCAATGGCTGCTTCGATTACTCGACATAAAAAATCCATGTCTGAACGGCCTGCATCTTCACAAGAAAATTCTACATCAGCCACTTGATTTCGAGCACGCTTAACAGCATATACAGCACGCTCAACCACCTGGTCGGGTGTCATGCGTAGCTTGTGTTCCATATGGATAGGGCTGGTAGCAATAAAGGTATGAATTCGAGCGTGCTCTGCATGTTTTAAGGCTTCTGCTGCGCGATCTATGTCACCATCAACGGCACGAGCAAGTGAACAGATTGTACTTTCGCGTACGGCTTGAGCAACAGCAACAATCGACTCAAAATCACCCGGACTCGCGGCCGCAAAGCCTGCTTCAATGATATCGACCTTCATTTTTTCGAGGGCCTTACCTATACGAACTTTTTCATCTTTGTTCATAGATGCGCCCGGGCTTTGCTCGCCATCACGCATGGTTGTATCAAAAATAATTAATTGGCTCATAAACTAGTCTCCTAACTCACATACATCACTGTTTATCGGTGTTTAAGCCAATATGACAGGAATTGAGAGGGTAAAATCTGAAAATATTAGAATGGGGGAACTATAGCGTTTAAAGGCAGGAATTTCCATGCCTGCCTTTAATTGGAATGCTTAAAATGCTAACGAATTGGAGTGACAGATAGGGTTGATGTCATGTTTAGATTCTGCAGCTTAACACCATGTAGCATGGTGCTGGTTGCATTAGAGTGAATCATGTTAACCGCATCAATATTCAACTCTTTGATTTGGATATTACTCGAAAGAATCAAACCTTCAGGGCGATTAGTTTTGTCGGCTGTAGCAGGGTCAACATACGTATATTCTGTAGCGCCATTACCACTGACAATCACCTCATCCCCTTCATTACCAGAGATGCCATTAGAATCGACACCAGAGGACTTTTTCAAGACTCGGGTCTTAGCAATATCGATTGAAGTCGTTGTTTTTATACCATGGGTATTCGTGGCGTTATCGTAACCATCACTTGTATAAATATTGTCTATTTTCATTGCTGTGCCACTACCTAGTGCACCCGCAGTTCGGTTTGTTTCCCAGGAAATACTGTTTTCTTTCGTTCCATTACGCTGCTGCAACATGGCTTGAGTGGTAATAGTTAGACCCTGTGTTTCTGGATCTATCCAGTTTCCTGTACACGTTGCTAAATCTGATCCGCTACCGCCAACACATTTGGCCGTACCCGCGCCGCCTCCACTGATGGTAACTTTTGAACCGGTTTGATAATGATTGATAACCAAAGCACCTAGACTGCTGCCTGTATTTTTATCACCAAATCGAACATCATTAATTGTAAACTCACTCCAAAGCTCCCCCAGTACTAACTGAATACCACCTGAATCAACATCAAGCGTGAGGTCCCTAAAATGAAATTCATAATTAGCATCGTCTAGGTAGATACCATTACCAGTCACGGAGTTTCGTGTAACACCAAAGTTAGCGTTGCTAAGTAACACATCACCATCAAAGGTTGCACCGCTTCCATTAGCACCACCGCCACGAATTTCGATTGCAGCATTCATTGTAAATTCTGCAGCAGGGGAAATACCTAGAAGCTCGTAACCCGTTTGTAATTGAGATGTATCGTCACCAATTTTAAATCCATCAAAACTGTAGTTAACGCGGTAGTCTTTCACGCCAATGGCTAAAAATGATTCAGCCCCATTTGTCGCATCGATTGAATTAACCCCACCCGACCTCATCTCTAGAGTTGCGTAACCAGAGCCGTAGGTTTGATAATTATCAATACGAATCGAGTGTGTATCGTCTGTGTATATAAAGTCAGCTTGTAGATTCCATTCATTAAACAAGCTAATACCATCTGATGTATTGCTTACCTTGTCATAGAAGCTTGTCATAAATGTATTAATAGAATCTAAATTTTGCCCTGCAAACGCAACACCAGGAGCTATTAATGTTTTGTTTTCATAATCAACTGCATCATGAGTTCCATCAGAGAAGTCAAAAATCATCTCCAGCTCACCAACGGAATTGCCTGCGATTTCGAAATTTCCTACTTTGAAATTACCCGAAACTTGATCAAACTGAGTCCAGATATGATCTCCGATATTTGCCTCACCCGTACCTATATCGAAGGTAAAACCAACGACATCGATTGAGCCTGATTGTTTAGCAAATTTTACTGTAGATTCATCTGTGTAAGTCGATACGTTACCGTCGCCGATAGCGTTAACTGATGCATCAAGTTCAAAATGCATATTCATGGTTATTCCCAAGCCATCTCTACCACCGCCGTGTATTTGAACCTGGCTATTAATAAGGTTTAAACTTCTGGAAAAGCTTCCTAAAGAGTTTCCAATAGTGCAGGCTAACGAGCTAAAACACGCACTAGCCAATGTTATATTACTACTATAACTAGCAATATCTATTACAAGAGCTGTTGTTGATAAATCTATATTTTTTTCTTCAAATACAGCATCTGTTAATACATTATCTATAGTCATACCATCAATTCTGAAAGTACTTCCATTTGTAGTCCATTGAAAGCCAACGCTTTCAAAATTTGTTGAGCTGTTTATTAAAAAACCAGTAGGTGTAGCACTACTTATTTGCAATAAATTAGTACCCTCAAAATCAAATATAAACTGCCCGAAACTACGATTATTGATATGACTCCCTACAGAAACACCTCCTATTTTGATTCGAGTACTTTCAAAAAGGCTATCTATAAATAGGCCGTCATTAGCGTCTATATTAATTATATGCTGTGAATGTGCTGCAACATTATCTATATCACTTGAACTTCCTATTATAACATCTGAAAATTTTAAATCCCCACCGGTAGAGCTATCTTTATCAGAGTAAGTAAGTGAATCAAGCCTAATCAATTTATCAATATTTATCCCTATACCTGTCTGCCCACTTACCGATTCTAGTAAGTTTTCATCTAGATTCACAAGCTCTGCTTGAGATATGGAGAAAAAAGGTAGCAGTAGAAATCCTAGTTTTTTCATTATGGATTACCTACAGGGAATACGAGTAAATTACCTTGCATTTGAACTGAGCCGTTAAAATTTATACCGTGCCTTATTTGCTCTTTGTAACCTACATCAGTTGGACGACCCTGAGAGCTAGTAACGTAACGGTATGAAAAATTTTCAAATTTCACCTCGCTAGGTAAACCTATTTCTAAAACTGTTTTACCTGTAATCCCTGCTTCATCTTCATCCCCACCAAAATTATCTGTTGACGCTATATCTCTGGACCTCAATGTTAAACCTTCAAATGACACGCTGCCTTTTAATTCATCTAAGGCTAGCCAACCATCGGTATCATTTGGTTTAACAGCTAATCTTGCTCCACATCGATCTGCTGTTAATGCATTTTTTTCAGTACAGGTTCCCCATACAATACTTGCATCGTTAGGATCTATATTACCCACATCTGAAGAGGTCAAAGGTCCACCGTCTTCATTAAATGAAAGCTCGCCAGACAAACTCACTCCGTTTTGCCCCGACACGGAATCTAGTGCTTCTTCTGAGATTGCTTCAAGAGAATGTGTATTCACACTCAGTAGGGATGCTATGCAAACCAATGTTAGAAGTTTAAAGTTCATGACTTTTCACCTCTAAGTACTGTATTTGTAGGCCTTGCAATGAAGAGCTACCAAAGCTTTCTGCTCCGACAGTCATATCTGAAACACTAATATTGGTTTTTCGGCCATTAGTGTAATAATCATCATACCAATTCCAAGTAGCCGCATCTGAACCCGCAATTAAGCCATCAGATGCTATCGAACCACCACCGGTACGAATATCACCAGGTGTGGGCAATGCTTGAATTGTTATATTTAAGAATCCATTTGCATCCACATCAATTGTCATTGGTTGATAGTATTTTGCATCACCTAATGCCAGTTCCATTATAAAATCTTTAAATCCTACTTGTTCACCACATACTGAACCGTCTAAATTACAACTATCAAATATCAATTCATTCGCATAAAAGTTCATCTGCGCTTCTAACATAAGGGTGCTATCGGAAATCGAGTCACCATCAACGTCTGCATCACCACCCCAAAACCTCATATAGCTACCATCCATATGAGCTGAAACTGCATGAAAATTTAAATTTACATCGCGGCCTGCTGTCGATTCATCAAAGTCTCTGTTTATTCTATAACCCATATCAAAACGCTCACCATGAAATCCGTTAGCATCTGCATTACTAGGTCTGCTAGAACAAGTGCCAGAACCTTTATTGGATGATAAAGCTGTACAATCATATCCATCAGCTAAATCCACATGGGTTGGCATGGCTATTTCTAATACCGATTTATCTTTCCATCCATCGACTCCATTGCCGATAGTATTACCATCTTTCAAATCGATAGTAATTGGGTTATTTAACCTACCTATATTGACTAGTTTATCGGTTAGATCTGTACCGAGATTTGTACCTGTACCGGCAAAGTAGAATTGGGAAATAGATGTATCAACAGCCATCCCATTAATATCTTCAATGCCTGTAATTTGAAATTTGTTTCCAGCTTCGCCGCCGGCCAAGACACCACCAGACCCGTCATCACGAGCATTAAGTTCTTCAGCAAGCATTTCAATTTGGTAGCTTTCGTAGACAAGACCCACTCCCTCACCCGTCATATCTGATAGCTCAGATTCGGTAAGGTCCTTAAGTTCGGCATGGCTTATAGCGCTTAGCAGAAACATTAATGGAATGATGGCGTACATATTTAGCAAGGATTGGCCCTTTTATTATTTTTTTAGCCTTAAGCTAGAATACGTTTTTTCCAAGTAGAAAGGTAGATCTTAGTCATAAAATGCACGTCTTTTAAAGGTAATGGCGTTCCATTTAGCTCTCACCACCAAAGTTTTAAATACATACGTACCACTAATTTCAAGCTAAAAACAACTTTCAATCAATACTAAAAACCACAACCAAACTAGCGATTGGGCCTCTTATGAATTAAAAGCCAACTTTACTATGACCTAGCCTGAGCAGTAGACAGGGCGTCAGTAAGCTATTTTATATCAATTCTCTTTCTTAGATTCTGCACAATGGATACCCGCGTGCGCGAGTATGACGGCGTTGTGTGATTTGTTTGCCTATTCTTATACTTGGCTCTTCGGCGTCATACCAGAAGTGAGGTTTAGCCTGTCCTGAGCCTGCCGAAGGGAGCTATCTGGTATCCACTAGTGCAACAAAACGGCTTTGCAGACTGCACAATGGATACCCGCGTGCGCGAGTATGAAGGTGTTGTGTTAATTGATCGCCTATTCTTATACTTGGCTCTTCGGCGTCATACCAGAAGTGAGGTTTAGCCTGTCCTGAGCCTGACGAAGGGAGCTATCTGGTATCCACTAGTACAATGAAACGATTCTGCATACTGCACAATGGATACCCGCGTGCGCGAGTATGACGTGTTGTG
>ERZ1027231.258-NODE-258-length-20450-cov-58.660554_pt1 | contig 20450 bp, 18 predicted proteins | sample MGYA00520866_ERZ1027231 | MGnify/ENA primary metagenome ERZ1027231 (study PRJEB33311, sample SAMEA4378411) | marine metagenome | biome: Marine biome; feature: Fjord; material: Water | collected 2014-07-20T08:00:00Z/2014-07-... | depth 75 m ...
GGAGCAAATAATCTCATTCGTTATTTGCTATGCTTCGTTGCCGTTGCCCCGAAGCAGGAGGCGTATAATACGCTTCCGAGTTTCGATGTCAACGTTTATTTTAAATTATTCTAAAAAAGATTTAAAACTTCATGTTAACTTTCATTATTTATCACTAAAGCGTGTAGATAACGTATCAAAACAGTTCGTTGATGATTCATTTTGCGTGAACCCCTTGGAACTGGAGCGCATTGTAGAGAGTTTTATAATTAGGTCAACACCTTTCCTAATTAAATATGAAAATATTGAATCGTTCGTTCACTTAAAAGACAACACGTTCATTTAAACAACTATTATGGTTAATATTCTTAGGATTTATTCTTCAAAAACAGATTAATTGCATAAACTTTGCACTTGATAGTTGCACATTATAAAAAGCTGCGTAACATAGAATTGCTATTTGCTTATTTTCAAGCAGTTAAATTAGTTTATTAAAATAATAATTAGGTATCTTTATATGAAGTCTCCAACATTACAAACAGTCATCATTGCTGTTGTGTTCGCTATCATCGCTTATATTGTCACTTTTGCCGTACCGGCTAGTTCTATCCTTGTTGCCAGTTTAGTATTTGTTAGTGCGTTCATCGCACCTTTACTTGCTGGTAATGTATCAGCCACTCCAAGTTCGTCTACTACCAACAAAGCTTCTGCATCAGATGAAGATGTAAGAACCCTTTATGTTGGTAACTTGCCTTATAGAGCGAACGAAACCTCTGTACGAGAATTATTCTCTGCTCATGGGTCTGTACATTCCGTTCGTTTAATGAAAGACAAACATACTGGAAAACGTCGTGGTTTCGGTTTTGTTGAAATGGCAGCTAATGATTTAGATAAGGCCATTGCCGCGTTGAATGATACAGAGTTTCAACAACGTACGTTGAAAGTAAGAGAAGCTAAAGAACGCCCAGAGCGAACAGAAGATAATAACCAAGATTAGTCATGTTATAATTTTTAAACTAAAAGGCCGCAATTTTCGGCCTTTTTTATTACTTCACATCTATTCATTTAGAGCAAGCACTCCGCCCCCCTATAAATAGCTCTTATTAATATATGATTGCACGTCATTGTTAGGAAAGTAGACCGCCTTTGTTATCTTTTTACTCTGCATTTGAATATTACTACCTGACGCTCAGTGAGCTAAAATTAAGTAAACGCGCTAATTTTAACTTATTTATTGAATAGGGTGATTAAGAGCTAGACAAAAGCTAAGTCGATAGTAAAATTCGCGCTGATATTTTAATCTCTATTTCTTTATACAAGGCACTTCTATGTTTAGTCACATTCATCCCGATAATTACGATGCGCAATTATCCAAAAAACAACAAGATATGGCTACGTTGTTTAGTGTCTTTAATCTACCTGCTCCTGACTTATACCCTTCAGCACCATTAAATTACCGCCAAAGAGCTGAGTTTAGAGTTTGGCATGATGGTGACGATTTGTATTACATCATGTTTGACAGTAAAACTAAGGCAAAATTTAGAGTCGATGATTTCCCTGTAGCCAGCGAGTTGATTAATAACGCGATGAAAGCTTTGCTTGCTGCGATTAAAAACCACAGTGAATTACGTTATAAGCTTTTTCAAGTCGATTTCTTGTCTACATTAAGTGGTGAGTTATTAATTAGTATGCTTTACCACAAGCCTTTGGAAGATAACTGGCAAGTTGAAGCGGAAAAGTTAAAGGCTCAACTATCAACAATTGCCCCAGTAGATATCATTGGTCGCGCCAAGAAGCAGAAAATTATTGTAGATAAAGATTATGTCATGGAATCTTTAGACGTTGGAAATAAGACTTATATATACCAACAAGTAGAAAATAGTTTCACCCAACCGAATGCAGGTGTTAATGAACAAATGCTGTTATGGGCCCAACAAGCAACAGAAAATTCTGGTGGGGATCTTATTGAGCTTTACTGTGGTAATGGGAACTTTAGTATCGCACTGGCTGAGAACTTTGATCGAGTATTAGGCACTGAAATATCTAAAACCTCAGTTCGTTCTGCACAGATTAATATTAGCAAGAACGGTATTGATAATATCGATATTGTGCGCATGTCGAGTGAAGAATTTAGTCAAGCAATGAATGGCGAACGTAAATTTCGTCGCTTAGAAGATTTCGATTTAACGACTTATAACTACGATACAGTGCTTGTTGATCCACCTCGTGCGGGATTAGATAGAGACAGCGTTGAATTAGTAAGACGTTTCAACAAGATTATATATATATCTTGTAATCCTGAAACGTTGAAGGAAAACTTAGCGCTATTAGTTGAAACACACCAAATTGATAAATTTGCTTTGTTTGACCAATTCCCCTACACCGATCATGTTGAAACCGGTGTCATCTTAACGAGAAAGTAAACTAACGAGATTTTCTAGATATTTTGCGACGGTCACTAAGCTCAAGCGCACCACGAGCAATAAAGCGTAATTGCTGAATTGTTTGTTGTGCTAAATGATCTCGCTCTGCTTTATCTTCTATATCTAGAGCATCTGAGCCGGCACTAAAAACAATGGTTACTGCGGCATTAGCCTGCATATAGGCAACGTCAGCTTCAAGCTGGTTCGCTTTTTGAAGGTAATCACAAAGCTCCATGGTAAAATAACGAATTTCTCGTATTACCGCAGCACGAAAAGCAGCAGAGGTTCCTGAACGCTCACGTAATAAGAGTCTGAAAATATTGCCGTTACTTTCAATTAATTCCATAAAGGTCTGTACTGATATTTGAATAACAGATCCACCTTTAGCGATACGTTGCCTTGCTTGTCGCATCAGTTGTCTGAGTGTTAAACCAGCTTCATCCACCAAAGTTAACCCTAATTCATCCATATCTGAAAAGTGGCGATAAAAAGATGTCGGCGCTAAACCTGCTTCTTTTGCAACTTCGCGTAAACTTAAACTTGAGAAACTGCGCTCCGCACTCAGTTGATTCAGAGCAGCATTGATAATCTGGCGACGGGTCTTTTCTTTTTGTTGTGCTCTTACACCACTCATCTAAGTGACTCTTTTTGACATAAATTGAATATTATTATCATAATACTGAATTAGCTCAATATTGTCAGTTTTAGTTCTGATAAACTATTGCTATATTTTTATAATAAATAAAAACGAGGGCTCACTTTTGGTTAAATCAAAGACAAGCAAAACTGCAGTAAAAAGTTTTGATTATGACGTAATTATCATAGGTACTGGTCCAGGGGGGGAAGGCGCAGCAATGAACCTTGCTAAGCGCCAGAAAAAAGTTGCAGTAATTGAGCGTTACCATCAAGTTGGTGGTGGTTGTACTCACTGGGGTACCATTCCATCAAAGGCATTACGCCAATCAGTGAGCCGCTTGATTGAATATAATTCAAACCCGCTATTTAAACAGAACAATCATGCTAAACGACTAACTTTTCAAGATATATTAAGTCATGCCTCTGCAGTAATTCAAAAACAGGTGAACCTGCGCAGCGGCTTTTATAACCGAAATCGCGTTGAACATATCCAAGGGCAAGCTTCTTTTATTGACGCCCATACCGTCAGCATTTTGCACCCTGATGGTTCTACAGATAAAATTTCTGCAAAACAAATTTTGATTGCCACAGGCTCAAGACCGTATCGCCCTGATGATATCGACTTTGACCACCCTCGTGTTTATGACTCTGACAGTATTTTAAGTCTCAAGCATGCCCCGCAGCACGTCATTATTTATGGAGCCGGTGTTATTGGTAGCGAATATGCTTCAATATTTAGAGGTTTAGCGGTAAAAGTCGATTTAATAAATACTCGTGAACGTTTACTGTCTTTTCTCGATGCAGAAATGTCAGACTCTCTCAGTTATCACTTGTGGAACAACGGCGTAGTTATCCGCCATGGTGAAGAGATTGAACGTGTTGAAGCCAATGACGATGCAGTCATAGTCCACTTACAGTCAGGCAAAAAAATGCGCGCCGACTGTTTACTGTTTGCTAATGGTCGTACTGGTAATACCGCCGATTTAAACTTGGCTGCCGCTGGTTTAAAAGCTGATGGTCGTGGTCAGTTAAAAGTAAATGATTGCTATCAAACAGAAGTAGACAATATATTTGCTGTGGGTGATGTTATTGGTTACCCAAGTTTAGCGAGTGCCGCTTTTGATCAAGGTCGAATCGCCGCTTCTGCTATGGTTGATAGCAGTAGTAAAGCTAAGTTAATTGTTGATATTCCTACCGGCATATATACTATTCCTGAAATTAGCTCTGTTGGTAAAACTGAGCAAGAATTGACCGAAGCTAAAATACCCTATGAAGTTGGCCGCGCGCAGTTTAAACATCTTGCAAGAGCCCAAATTTCTAATAACTTGGTTGGCTCTTTAAAGATTCTCTTTCATCGAGAGACTAAAGAGATTCTTGGTATCCATTGTTTCGGTGAAAATGCTGCTGAAATTATTCATATCGGCCAGGCGATCATGCAACAAACAAATGGTGGAAACACCATAGAATACTTTGTTGAAACAACGTTCAATTACCCAACAATGGCAGAAGCATTTCGTGTTGCAGCCTTGAACGGGTTAAACCGTCTATTTTAAATTGACGAAGTTCCAATTATTAGCGTGATGATTAAATATTTTCACGCTAATAATCCCCTCTAATTAGAAGAAAACACACTATGAAAAAATTCAGCTTAATGATTGCCGGGATATTAATGGCTCAACCTTGTCTCGCAAGTGATAACTTTACTCTTTATCTTGTAAGACATGCTGAAAAACAAGCTGATGTTAAAAACCCACCATTAACACAATGTGGTGAAGAAAGAGCAAAACAGTTAACAACGTTACTAAGTAAAGCGAATATAAAATCTGTTTATAGTACGAATTATCAAAGAACAATGTCGACTGCTGCACCTTTATCAAGCAAACAAAACATAACTATAGAAAATTATAACCCTAGAGAGCTTGAACAGTTTTCACTGCATTTAAAAGAGCGCAAAGAAAATGCGCTCATTGTGGGACATAGTAATACTACCCCGCAACTAACTCAGCTGCTAAGTAACCAAAAAGTAGATGATTTAACCGAAAAAGAATACCAAATGCTCTATCAAGTTCAGTTCATTGAAGGGAAAAGCCAATTAACCCTATTTAATCAGCCTCTATCTTGTCGATAACCTTATAGCAATCCGCATAACTATCTGATCAATCTTGCTGGTTAAAGCGGACGATAACTGCAATGTTTTTAATCCCAACAACCAGTCATTGCTCAATCAAACGTTTTGTTCTCAGCAATTTTTCTTACATAATTTTTTGAGCATTTAATTATATTAGTATTCAGCTCCTTTATTTTTTCCCGTGCTTTGACCTAACTTAATTAATTCAACCTCGATAATTCTAAAAGGTTGGCCCCACTGTTGAATGGTCATCATATCTTTTATGAGCTCACCTTTTACTTTCAAAACTGTGCCTTGCAATTTATATTGCTTAGCGAGATTCATGGGTAACAGTTTACCGCCAGTTTGAGAAGTTAAACCATAAAAACCGCCTTCAAAATCATAATAGTTCACGGTGACTTGTTGCCAAGCTTGTTCTTTTTTCTCTATCACTTGGCTATTTCCTTCTTTTAATATCTCTTTTGACTGAAGTTGTGGTTCATTCTGAGTAGCTTGTGAACAACTGAATAAACACATTGAAAAAAAAATGCTCAGTGATAACGGTTGTATGAATTTTTTCTTCATGATAAATGTCCAATAAAAAAGGTCATGGTAATTTTCATACCATGACCTTTATTTATATTGTTGTCAAAATAATCAAAGACTAATAGAAATTAAATGAAGATTCACCCTTCTTATTAATCAGTCAATAACCACTAAGCCATGTAATTTTCTGGCATCTCTAATGCGGCAACACCAGAGTCTACTGCTGCTTGTGCCACTGCTTTTGCAACCGCGCCACACAAACGAGGATCCATAGGTTTAGGGATAATATAGTTTTTACCAAAACTAAGATCTTCCTCGCAACTTGCTTTAAGTACTTCTGCAGGTACAGGCTCTTTGGCAAGTTCACTAATAGCATGTACTGCCGCTATCTTCATCGCATCATTAATTGTACGGGCGCGAACATCTAGTGCTCCACGGAAAATAAACGGGAAACATAAAACATTGTTGACCTGATTAGGGTAATCAGATCGGCCAGTAGCCATAATGACATCATTACGAGCTGCTAATGCAAGCTCTGGTTTAATTTCAGGATCAGGGTTTGAACAAGCAAAAATAACCGGTTTATTTGCCATAGCTTTCACTTGCTCTTGTGATAGAAGATCTGGACCTGAAACACCAACAAAAACATCAGCGCCTTCAATAACGTCATCTAATGTTCTTTTGTCGGTATTGTTAGCGAATAGTTTTTTATATTCATTAAGATCATCACGGCGGGTATGTATCACGCCTTTAGTATCAAGCATGTAGATTTTTTCTCGCTGAGCTCCACACTTAATCAATAATTCCATACAAGCTATCGCTGCAGCACCTGCACCTAAACAAACAATGTTTGCTTGTTTAATGTCTTTACCCTGAATATCTAACGCATTCATCATACCAGCAGCAGTTACTATCGCAGTACCGTGTTGATCATCATGAAATACTGGAATTTTACAACGTTCAATTAACGCTTTTTCAATAGCGAAACATTCTGGCGCTTTAATATCTTCCAGATTAATGCCGCCAAAACTGTCTGCGATATTCGCAACCGTATTAACAAACTCTTCAACGGTTTTATGCTTTACTTCAATATCAAAAGAATCAATATTGGCAAAACGTTTGAATAATAAAGACTTACCTTCCATAACAGGTTTTGAGGCCATAGGACCTATATTACCCAGACCTAATACTGCCGTGCCATTAGTGATTACAGCGACAGTGTTACCCTTTCCTGTATATTTATAAACATCGTCAGGATTGTTTGCAATCTCTCGACAAGGTTCAGCAACACCTGGACTATAGGCAAGTGACAAATCTTGGCTAGTTTCTGCTGCTGTAGTCAATGAAACACTTATTTTTCCTGGTGTTGGCAAAGCATGGTAATCAAGTGCTTGCTGGCGTAGATCTGTCATGAGAATTCCTAATGCGTTATTTAGTAGTGTTGGTTTTGTTGTTAATGCAAGTATAGTCCTGTCTATTTTTATTATTGTTTTGAACAGTCACTTTTACTCACTTATATGGTATTCATATAGATAGAGTAATACAAGTCTGTTTTACTATATAACCTCTATCTAAGCTATAACCAATGTAACGCTAGACTTAGATAAAATCATATCAATTTTATAAATATTGGCTATTAATGACCAAGTATTTAAGTAGAAATATGACTTACTGGCGTTGAAATAGACTTAATCCTCTTTTAATCACATTATCTAACGATAAGCCTTATATAGTAGACTATGAAAGTACAAGTGAATTAATCTAGGCAACAGATCACATAACACAGCTACAATTAAGTGGAGTCATGAATTGAGCTATTTACAGCGAAACTCGTGGTTTTAAACAGACAGGATCAGTAAAACATATTGATTCTATATTTTATACATTTTGAATTGTTATCAATTTACGAGCAAAAACAGCTTAAATACGGCATTATTTATTTTAATAAAAATGCTCTTCTTTAGAGGGGTAAAGAATGCTCCCCAGAAAAAATTGTGGTCATCAATTAAAACCCTGCTTCTAAAGCTTTTAATTATCCTTGAGTATTCTATAAATTTACCTGAGTGCTATTTACAGAGTCATTGAAAATTTTCCAAAAAAAAGTCCAACACTTGGTTGGACTTTATTGTTAAGAAATCACCTTCTTCTTATTAGATAAGGAAGGCTAAAGCTTACCTTTAAAGAAAAGGATTCACTTTAATAATCGTTTCAACACGATCTGGACCAGTAGAGATAATATCTACTGGTATACCGGTAATTTCTTCAATTCGCTTGATATAAGCAAGTGCATTTTCAGGTAAAGCATCAACTGATGTTGCACCAACAGTGCTTTCAGTCCAACCTGGCATCTCTTCATATACAGGCGTGATTTTTTCATAACCTTCAGCTGCCGTAGGCGGTACAGTGATAATATCACCAGCTTCATTTTTATAACCCGTACAGATTTTTAATGTTTCCAAGCCATCTAGCACATCAAGTTTAGTTAAACAGAAACCTGTTACACTATTTACTTGAATTGCACGATGCATTGCAACAGCATCAAACCAACCACAACGACGTTCACGGCCGGTAGTTGCGCCGAACTCATGACCTACAGTACCTAAGTGATTACCCACTTCATCATCCAATTCCGTAGGGAAAGGACCTGAACCAACACGTGTAGTGTAAGCTTTGGTAATACCTAAAATGTAATCTAGGTGACGAGGACCAACTCCACAACCTGTAGCAACACCACCAGCGGTAGTATTTGACGAGGTTACGTAAGGGTAAGTTCCATGGTCGATATCAAGTAAAGTACCTTGAGCACCTTCAAACATAATAGAGTCACCAGCAATGCGGGCTTGATCTAATATTTCTGAGATATCAGCTGTCATATTCTTAATGATATCAGCAACTGCTAGTGCGTCAGCAAGTACTTCTTCATAGTTAACTGGTTCAACTTTATAATAGTTAACCAATGAGAAGTTATGATATTCAACGATTTCTTTTAATTTAGCCGCAAATGTTTCTGCGCAGAATAAATCGCCAACGCGTAAACCACGTCGTGCAACTTTATCTTCATATGCAGGGCCAATACCACGTCCTGTAGTACCAATAGCTTTATTGCCACGCGCAATTTCACGTGCTGCATCTAAAGCGTTATGGTAAGGAAGAATTAGTGGACATGCATCACTAATGAGTAAGCGTTCACGTACTGGAACACCCTTAGCCTCTAACATGGTAATTTCTGTCATCAAAGCTTTAGGACATAAAACTACACCATTACCAATTAGGCATTTCACGTTATCACGTAATACGCCTGATGGAATAAGATGTAACACGGTTTTTTCACCGTTGATCACTAAAGTATGACCCGCATTGTGGCCACCTTGATAACGAACTACATATTTAGCTTTATCGGTTAGTAAGTCTACGATCTTACCTTTACCTTCGTCACCCCATTGAGTGCCGAGAACAACTACATTTTTGCCCATTGCTTTACTATTTCGTAAGAAAATTAGGCGAAGATTCTACCAAAAAATTATTTATAGTCCAAGTTAAAAAGCAGCTTTTAAGCTAATTTCTTTAATGATCTTAAAATAAACACTTAAGTTAATAACTTAGCAATGAATTATTTATAACCCCAAGGGATGACTGGCGTGCTAACAGGCTTAGTTAAATCAAAATCAACTCTAAACTCCCTGCCTTGACGGATTAAACGATAGGTAAACTTTTCTGGGTATATATACATTTGCCATATATTGCCCACTGATTGCGGTATGCCTTGAGTAACAAAGAGCTCTTTAGAATATTGATCTGCTGGGAAAGATTGCATTTCAGCCCAGCCAGCATCAGTGGTATGTCCGCCATACATAGTTGATTTATCATTACTTCCATTCTTCTGTCGATGATCATGCTTTAGAGATAAACCTGATCCCGTTTTAGTAATAATCCAAGTTCGTGATGAATCATTTCCCACATGGAAAGGCACTTGTAATTGACTATCAGTACACTTTCTTACGTGCATTATTAATTTTTTATCGGCGAAGCTGCCACCAGCAGCATTATCAACAGTAACCTTGCCTTGGTAAGACTTCCCACAATGTTTACTTATATTATCGAAGAAGTCATCATGTGTTTTTATTGAAACTAATGGTGCTTCATTCGCCAGTAATGGCGCTGCCATTGATAAGGATGATATTACAACTATAAAATATTTTACTATTTTCATCTTTCTACCTTTCTTAAGTTAATACATCAAACATAACAACACTTATATAAGTATTGCATGATCTTAAAGCAACATAATTTTGACATAAAAAAGCCAGCAAATATGCTGGCTAGTTTCAGAATTCAATGAATACTATTTTTTACCGTCACTGCCGTCTTTTAAGAAACGGAAGAATTCGCTATCAGGTTTAACCACCATAATATCATTTTTACTGCTAAAGCTTTTTTCATATGCCTCAAGACTACGATAGAAACTGTAGAACTCTGCATCTTTGCTATATGCATCAGCATAAACTTTCGCCGCCATAGCATCACCTTCACCACGAATGGTAAAAGCGTTCTTTTGTGCTTCAGCTAACATTACAGTTACTTTAGCATCAATAGTAGCGCGGATAATTTCAGCTTGCTCTTGACCCTGTGATCTATGCTCTTTAGCAACAGCAGTTCGCTCTGCACGCATACGCTCATAGATAGAGTTACTTATTTCTGTCGGTAAGTTAATCGCTTTAATACGGACATCAACGACTTCTATACCAAGATCTTCACGACTACTCGCAGCACTTTCTAGCGCTTTACTCATTATCGCATCACGATCACCAGAAACGATTTCTTTAATGGTGCGGTTACCAAACTCTGTACGTAAGCCATTGTTCACTTTTTGCTTTAATAGCGCACGAGCATTATCTACTGAACCTGAAGTACGTAGATAATAAGTAGAGAAATCAACAATGCGCCATTTCACAAATGAATCGACCATTAAATCTTTTTTCTCTGAGGTAACAAATCTATCTGCTGGTTCATCTAGTGTTTGAATACGTGCATCTAGTTTACGTACGGTCTCAATAAATGGAATTTTGAAATGCAAACCAGGTGCATAGACCTTCATTTCATCGGTAGCACTATCACGTTTAATTTTTGAAAATTGGAATACGATGCCACGTTGGCCTTCATAAATAACAAAAACTGACGATACAGCTAAAATGAGAAGTAGCGATATTATAGCAATGGAAAAATTCTTCATTTATTAGTTACTCCCATTGTTAAATCTATCAGAACGATCTGATGATGAAGTAGGTGATGTATTTACATTCGTCTCAGTCACTGGTGCGTAATTAGTTTTACCACTGCGTGTACTGGTATTTTGTTGTTGGATGATCTTATCTAAAGGTAAGTACATCATGTTATTACCACCATCAACATCAACCATGACTTTACTGGTATTGCCATAAACTTTTTCCATGGTTGCTATGTATAAACGTTCACGAGTTACTTTCGGAGCTGCTTGATATTCTGGTAAGATTTTATCAAAACGAGCTACTTCACCTTCCGCATCTAGCACTATACGACTTTTATAAGCAAGAGCTTCTTGTTCCATACGCTTAACACGACCACGAGCACGTGGTTCAATGCCTCTAGCGTAAGCCTCAGCTTCACGTAAAAAACGCACTTCATCTTCTTGTGCTGAGATCGCATCATCAAAAGCATCTTTTACTTCATTTGGTGGACGAGCATCTTTAAAGTTAACATCAACAATGATTAAACCTAGATCATAAGGTGCAATTATTTTATCTAACTCTTCCCAAACAGACTGTCGAATAGACTCACGACCACTGGTTAGAATGTCATCCATATTAGCATGCCCGACAACATAACGAAGTGCACTATCAAGAGATTGATTTAAGCTATCATCTGCATTAGTAACGCTGAAAATGTATTTACGAGCATCAACGACACGATATTGAACTTGCATCTCAACACGTACCACGTTTTCATCTCTAGTTAACATAAAACCAGATGACGGCATATCACGTGTGCTTTGCATATCAACAGGAATAATGCGGTCTATAAAAGTCCACTTCCAATTGATACCAGGTTCAACGGTACCTGAATACTCTCCAAATCTTAAAACAATGCCTTGCTCAGCTTCTTTAATGGTATAAAAACCACTAAATGCATAAACAACTGAAGCGACAATGAGAAGAATAGAGATTCCAATACTAGAAAAACTTTTACCTGACCCAGATCCACCTTTAGTGGTTTTTCCACCAAAAATTCCGGTAACTTTTTTGCCAAGATCATTGAGAAGTTCATCTAAATCTGGTGGACCTTGGTTCTTGCCACCTTTATTTTTCCAGGGGTCTTTATCATTATTCCCCGGTTCGTTCCAAGCCATATTGTTCTCCACAAAAATCGGCGAAAGTAAATGTTCGCCACTACAATTAAAATTTAGTTATATTAATGTTCAATATAATCGACTAGCTCACTGTACTTAGTAGAAATTAATCTCTCCCACTCACGTGATGGCAAATTAACTTCTAGGTGACAGTGACCTTGTTCATCAAAAGTCTCGTTAGTAACGCAATCTAATTTATAAAGCTCACCACGCAGTTTTCCAGCACTCGGCGGTATCGTTAACTGGTGATTCACTACTTTAATATCTAAGCGTTCAGCAAGCGCTGTAAATAACAATTCAGTACCTATGTTTGCTTGCGCTGACAGCCAAACACGAATTGGCATACCTTGATCATCTCTGTCTATTCGCGGTTCAATATCATCTAAATTATCAATTTTGTTACAGATAATGAGCTGAGGTACATCGCTCGCATCTATCTCTTTAAGTACATATTCAACTTGCTCAATATTATCACTACGTCTGTCGTCTGAAATATCAACCACATGTAACAGCAATTCGGCTTCACGGGTTTCCGTGAGTGTTGCTTTAAAAGCAGCAACTAAATCATGCGGTAAATGACGAATGAAACCAACCGTATCAGCTAAGATTACACGGCCTACACCGGATAAATCAATTTTTCTTAATGTTGGATCTAAAGTCGCGAACAACTGATCAGCTGCATACACGTCAGCTTGTGTTAATGTATTAAACAGTGTTGATTTACCAGCATTGGTATAACCAACTAAAGATAAGGTCGGTAACTCTGCTCGAGTTCTCGCCCTTCGCCCTTGTTGTCTTTGTACTTCAACTTTACCTAATCGCTTACGAATATTAACCATACGTTCACGTAATAAACGTCTGTCTGTTTCAAGCTGAGTTTCACCAGGCCCTCGAAGACCGATGCCACCCTTTTGTCTTTCTAAGTGAGTCCAACCTCGAATCAGTCGACTACTCATATGACGTAATTGTGCTAATTCAACTTGCAGTTTACCTTCATGAGTACGAGCACGTTGTGCAAAAATATCAAGAATTAAGGTTGTGCGATCAACCACTCGACATTCACATAATGCTTCAATATTCTTTTCTTGAGAAGGCGTTAAACTATGATTAAACAGAACAACATTAGCACCAACTAGGTGCACAGCCTCACGAATTTCTTCTGCTTTACCTGAGCCGACAAAAAAACGGGGATGAGGAGTATTTCGTTTACCAGTCACGACAGTCAACGCTTGTACGCCAGCAGAAGACACTAACATTTTGAATTCGCTTAGGTCTTCTCTACTGCTTTCATCTGGAAAGTCTAAATGGACAAGTACGGCTTGTTCACCCGCTTGATAACGTTCAAACAATAGCGTTAAACCCTAGTACCATGATTAATCATTCTCAAAAAAAGATAAAAAGCATTAAGCATCTGACGATTGATCGTCCGGACCAGGTACTGGTGCGGTATTAACTGCACGAGAAGGTACAACAGTAGATATAGCGTGCTTATATACCATCTGACTAACCGTATTTTTAAGAAGAATTACAAACTGATCGAAAGATTCTACTTGTCCTTGTAACTTAATACCGTTAACTAAATATATTGCAACTGGAATGCGATCACGACGTAACGCATTTAAAAATGGGTCTTGCAAAGACTGCCCTTTAGCCATTATATGGTCCCTTTTATTATTATTAAACATTACTGGTAAACTTAAGACTCAGTAATAAAGTATCTGAAAAACTTGCTATGAAAACAACACAACAAAATGTTATATAAAATAGCTAACAAATTAATTATACATCAATTTTCAACTATTGCTTTATATTTGCTCGCCCTTTACTGCTTTGCTTCAAGCAGTGATAAAACTTGTGATAAATTGGTTTTATCATCCGTTGTCAACCAGTGTAAATCAGGCCAATTCCTTAACCAAGTTAACTGTCTTTTAGCTAATTGTCTGGTTGCACAAACGCCACGAAAAATCATTTCATCATGGTCAAACTCACCCTCAAGGTGTTGCCACATTTGTCGGTAGCCTACACAGCGAATAGAGGGTAAATCTTGGTGTAAATCACCTCGTGACTTTAACTTAATCACTTCCTGCTCGAAACCCATATCAATCATTTGCTGAAAGCGTAGTGCAATTCGTTCATGAAGCGTGCTGCGCTCTTTGGGAGTTATTGCCAATTGTAGAACATCACCAGCGAGCTTATCACCTTTTATTTGAGTCAATTGTGTCAATGTGTTACTCGTCAACCTGTACACCTCTAACGCTCGAGTTAGACGTTGCGGGTCATTCGGGTGTATTCGCTCTGCAGAAACAGGATCTATTTCAGCTAGCTGGTCATGCATTGCTTTCCAGCCTTTTGTCAAAGCTTCGGCTTCGATTGCTTGACGTATTTCTGCATTTGCTGTCGGTAGAGGGGAAATGCCCTCAATTAAACTTTTGAAATACATCATAGTTCCACCAACTAACAATGGAATACGGTTATTCGCTCTAATCTCTGCAATTTCAGCTAAAGCATCATGACAAAAGTCTGCTGCAGAATAACTTTCACTCGGGTCACGTAAATCAATAAGCCGATGAGGGTATTGCGCCAATTCCAATTTTGTAGGTTTGGCGGTGCCAATATCCATATCACGGTAAATCAATGCCGAGTCAACACTAACAATATCACAAGGTAATGCGTCTTTGAGTGCCATTGCCAAAGCGGTTTTCCCCGATGCAGTTGGCCCCATTAAACAAATAACAGGTGGCTGATTTAATTCTGTGATGCTTTGAACTGACACGAATACTTAACTCTTAATTGAGAATTGCTAAAATAACTTCTTAATATGTGATGTGAGGTCAAGAGGGATAGAATTCAAGAGTAATTGTTGACTAAGTTGTTCATGAAACAATTTTTTCGATAATTTGAGCAAAATGTCAGCTTGTGTTTCATCATAATGAGCTAAAACCATCGCTAAACCAATACTTTGATGCAACTCAGCTTCACGGGCTAGTTGATCTTGGGTTGTATTTAACTTACTGATCAGCTCTTCGATAATGACGGTAAGGGCATTACTTACATCTTGCTGACGTAATAATGCAGGAAATTTTCTAATTTGTATTTTGTTTTTACTTTGTTCAACAAACACTATCCCCGCCTTCGCGAGTATTTCCTGCTCTGCTAATACAAAACTTAATTGTTCATCAGAAAGGGGCAATATAACTGGCAGTAACAATGGTTGGCTAACCAAACATTCCACTGCTTGGTCAGATTGAGCATTTTTCTGCTGCCAACTTTGTTCAACGAGTTTAGAATAGGTACTCTTGGCTAAGTTAAATAATGATAATACTCTAACACCACTTTCCGCGTTATAGAGTGCATAACCTGGCTCATGTACACTCAAAAAATCATTCTGTACCGTCGAGTTTTGTATACTCATCACATCATGATCTTGCACTTTACTTTGTTGGCTACCACTGGCGTGCTGATTTTGCGATAAAGCATCCTGATAAGGTGTCATTAATGCTTGATAATTAGCTGATGCAACGGGAGATGTTGTATTAGCTTTTTGTTGTTGAGCATAACCACTATAACTCGGTTGTCGAGTAGTAGGATCATTTATATGCTGTAACGGTTTAATATAATCTGTACTTGGGTAATTTACCGTAGCAGCAGTTGATGAATGGCTATCAGCTCTTTCATTAGTACTTAGTGAAGAATAAGACTGCTCAGGTGCTAAGGCAAGATCACTATCAGTAGGAGTAAACAGTTCTTGGTCTGCTAGAGCTGACGTCAATGCTTTATGACAAACAGAATAAATAAAATCATGAACATAGCGACTTTGATGAAAACGCACTTCATGCTTTGCTGGATGAACATTTACATCGACTTCTCGGTGATCAAGCTCTAAGAATAGTACAAAGGCAGGATAAGTATCTGTAGGTAATAAATCGGCATATGCTTGGCGAATAGCATGATTAATTAACTTATCACGCATCATTCTGCCATTGACATAACTATAACAAAGGTCATTTTGGCTGCGCGAAAAACTCGGTTTTGCTAACCAGCCGGAGAGTGTCATATTATCATGGGGGCAATCTACTTCAACGGCATGTTCAATAAATTTTGGCCCACAAACCATAGCAACTCGTTTAACACATTGCGCATGAGTACTCGACATACGATATTGGCGAACGGTATTACCGTTGTGCGTTAAGGTAAAGCTAACGTCAAAATGTGCCAGTGCAATCCGACGTACTACTTCATCAATATGATTAAATTCTGTTTTTTCAGTACGTAAAAACTTACGTCTGGCAGGTGTATTAAAAAATAAATCGAGCACTTCAATACTAGTGCCATCTGGATGGGCAGCAGGTTTTATGTTGACTGACATATCCCGCCCTTCAGCAATGGCTTGCCATGCTGTCGCTTGAGATTGTGGCTTAGATGTTAACGTTAATCGAGCTACTGAACTAATACTGGCTAAAGCTTCACCACGAAAACCTAAACTATCAATAGCTTCTAAATCATTTAAGTTCTTAATTTTACTCGTCGCATGACGACTGAGTGCCAAGGTGAGTTCATCTTTAACTATGCCATGACCATTGTCAGTAATTTTGATCTTCTTAATGCCACCTTTATCAACATCAATATGAATTGATGTTGCACCCGCATCTAAACTGTTTTCAATCAGCTCTTTAATAACGGAAGCGGGGCGTTCAACCACTTCACCTGCAGCAATTTGGTTAGCCAAACGTGCAGGCAATATAGCAATAGTCATAAGGGGTTATCCGGTGCGGGGAATTTTCAACGTTTGACCAATTCTTAATGAATCAGATTTTAATTTATTAATAGATTTAAGTTTACTCATAGATATATTGTAGCGTTTGGCTAGTACAGACAGTGATTCACCACTTCGTACCTTATGCTTTTTATATCCCACTGACGCAAAATAAGATCCGGTTAAAGGGTGTGCTAAAAAGTGATTTTTGATACCTGCATGAATAGCATTGGCTAAGCGTTGTTGGTGCTTAGACCACGTCAGGTTTTTCTCTTCTTTATGATTAGAGATGAAGCCCGTCTCAACCAATATTGAAGGTATATCCGATGATTTAAGAACTGCAAAGTTACCATTTTGCGGTGTTTTCTTATGCATTTTAGTGATTTTTTTCAGCTCTTTAATAACATTATTAGCCACACCAAAACTCACACCAAGAGAATGCTCTTTGCTCATATCAGCTAAAGCTAATGCTAGGTGACTGTCCGAAGTGTTTTTTATAACCCCACCGCCGCCGCCAAGTAATTCTGATTTTTTCTCTCTATTGACCAACCAGCGCGATAACTCTGATTCAGCACGACTTTTCGTTACTACCCAAACCGAGGCTCCACTTGGGCCGGGGGTATGAAAAGCATCCGCATGTATTGAGACTAAAAAGTCGACATGCTTATCTCTTGCCAAGCTAGTGCGACGATTTAAATTAACATAATAATCACCACTGCGGATCATCACCGCTTTCATGCCTTTTTCTTTATTGATTACTTTTTGTAATTTTTTAGCTATCGCTAAAGTCACTCTTTTTTCATAGGTACCTTTACCACCAATAGAGCCGGGATCTTCCCCGCCATGACCAGCATCAATGCCAATAATGATGTCTCCAACACTTTTCTTTGGTTTAGAAACATTCTTTTTACTACGATTCTTATCATATAAATCAATCACTAACCGATGTCCGTATTGCCCTGCAGGGGCTAGTGGAAAAACCGTAAGCTGATAAGACTTAGTTAATTCTAAGACTAAGCGAGTTTTACCTTTATTTATACTGGAACGAAAAAGTTTTACTCTAGGGTCATTAACGGCAAGGTTTTTTAATGCTACGGTATTTTTGGTATTAGTAAAATCAATCACCAATCGATTGGGTTTACTGAGGGTAAAAAACTTATAATCTGGCTTTTGCTTAACATCAAAAACAATGCGCGTATTTTCCGGTGCTGGCCACAAACGAATGCCATCAATACTATTGGCAGCATAGGCATTTATTGAAAGTGAACTTAATATAGCAACACATAGCAAACCTAGCGCACTTAGCCTTGCTATTGATAGGAGAATTCTCCGATACATCCAACTAACCCCAATTTTTATAACTTTATAATTTCTGCAAACTCTGTCAGCACTTGTTCGCCATGAACAGTTTCCGCTTGCAGCTTGATGATTCTTTGTTCATCTTGATAAGCTATATTAATGATTAAATCTGCTTTAGCCAATAGCCCTACTCCTTTTTCTGGCCATTCAATAAAGCAGCAACAGTCATTATTAAAATAATCTCGAATACCCATGTATTCTAATTCTTCAGCATCGGCAAGACGATATAAATCAAAATGAAAAACTCGCCACTCATCTAACTCATAAGGTTCAACTAACGTATAAGTAGGACTTTTTACATTACCTACATGCCCCATACCTCGAACAAATCCTCGGGTTAGAGTCGTTTTTCCTGCTCCTAGATCACCGTTAAGATAAACGACTAATGCTTGCTGAACTGTGTCACTTTTAACGACTTCTGCCAACCCTGTACCAATGGCAATGGTGGCAGTTTCATCAGCCAAAAAATATTCTAATTGCTTCATTTTGCTTTTCTATGTTTATTGTGGCGTTAATTATTTGGTACTTTACCATTGAGCAGTTGCTGTAACGGTATAAATAGATCACTTGCTAACAAGCCACGCTGACCATTATTATTGGCTATAATATCAGCTGCAGCACCATGAATATATGCCGCGAGGCATGTTGAGTAAAAATTATTATCACTTTGCATCACCAAAGCACTAATAATTCCACTTAATACATCGCCCATACCACCGGATGCCATGCCCGCATTACCAGAATTATTGATAACAACGTGCTCACCATCTGAAATTAAAGTACCTGCTCCTTTAAGCAAGCAAATACCACCATATTGTTTAGCAATGGTGCGTACTGCCAAAAAGCGATCGGCCTCAATGCTCGCCACGTCACAGTGTAATAAAGCCGCGGCCTCTTTAGGGTGTGGTGTTAATACCCAGTGATTACATTGCTCATCCGTTTTGCTTAATATTAGTAAGGCATCTGCATCAATTACTGTGGTTTTATTCTGAGATTGGCAGGTTTTACATATCAATTCAACTAACTGTTTGGCGTCATCACTTTGCCCTAATCCAGGACCAATAAGATATGTTTTTGCTTTATGCAATTGAGCTGAGTTTGCTAATAAAGCACTCGTTTCCGGCGCTAACATCAGCTCTGGTCGACCGCTCAGAATATGCATTTGATTATTTTTGTGGCTACTCACGGCAACTAAACCTGCCCCACAACGTAAAGCTGACTCACTGGCAAGACGAATAGCTCCTGGCATTTTCTCGCAACCACCAACAGTCAAGAGTAAACCACTATTTCCTTTATGGCTGGCAGGTAGTCGCCTAGGTAGGTTCAAGGGAAGTTTATTTTGGCCGTAGTCAGTATTCGTTTTCACTTGACTCTGAAAAGCACTATTCATTTCCAAGGGTGCCAAGAGTAGTTCGCCGACAAAATTAGCTGCCTGGCCCGTTAGCAAACCTTGCTTATATACAATAAAAGTTAGCGTTATATCAGCAATAACCGCTTGTTCTTCAATGTTTTCACCCTGTACCTGACCTGTTGTTGCACAAAGCCCTGAAGGGACATCGATACTAATTACTTTGGCTTGGTGATGATTGATGCTGGTGACAAGCTCTTGCAAATGTGGTGTTAGTTGACCAGTGAAACCTATGCCAAATAAAGCATCAACAATGACTTCACCAGAAAAATTACTAATTATGGCTAAGCTCTCAGCAGCTTTATTCACCGAATCCTCAACGATGAGTGATACTCCTGAGAAGATCATGGCTTGATAAGCAGATAAAGCATCACCTTTTAACTGACTCACATCACAGGTCAGCAACACACTCACTTTTATCTTTGCTTGGTGCGCTAATGTAGCAACGACAAAACCATCACCACCATTATTACCCTTACCACACAATATTAAGGCATGTTTAGCATTAGGCCAGCTATGCGATAATTGTGTAAAAACTGCAGCACCTGCGCTTTGCATAAGTTCGTACAGTGCTATACCTTGACTTCGCGCAACATTCCCTTCATTTTTCAAGACCTGATTAGCAGTATACACCGACGTCATTGGCGGCTTTTGTGATAAACTTGGTGATAATTTCATGATGATACCAATTTGATTAGGTTTGTTCCTACTCAGAGCTTGTCAGCGGTTTGAGAACAAATTGAATTTTTTACATTATAGTTATTCTATATGAAAGAAATTCAGTGCGGTTATCGAATTGCTGACAAACTCCCAAAGGGCCAGTTTAAAAGGCTTACATGCTACGTTATTGATTTAGA
>ERZ1027231.260-NODE-260-length-20281-cov-60.338426_pt1 | contig 20281 bp, 8 predicted proteins | sample MGYA00520866_ERZ1027231 | MGnify/ENA primary metagenome ERZ1027231 (study PRJEB33311, sample SAMEA4378411) | marine metagenome | biome: Marine biome; feature: Fjord; material: Water | collected 2014-07-20T08:00:00Z/2014-07-... | depth 75 m ...
TTGAAGATTACCCTGTACCGGCACTGGAAGTTTCCAGTGAAGAGTGGAATAGGGTTGCGGCTAAAAACCGCCGATTAGAATATGAGTTGACGCCTTAACGAATATCTAGAGTTTTTAGTTTACTTTAAACCTTACAAGGATTTCGCCTTGTAAAGTTTTTTACTTATTGGATTCTTATTTTGTTAGTTAGTATGTTCATCAATGATCAAATTGAGAGGCACGATCAAAATCAGTGCGTTCAAAAGGGCAGCTCTGTCTTGCACGCCAGAATGTATGTTTTAGTAAAAATATCTCACAGCAAGTTGGCCGACTTAAACATTAATATTGTGAGGCACTGTTTTTCTTGCAATATATGCCTTTCATAAAAAACAGTTGACCATATGAAAATTAATACAAAAGGATAGTTAAATCCTTTATTAGTAAAACTCAACTTTAAACCTAAGTGTAAATCCAAAGTTTAAATATGAAGTTATTCAGTGATAAATAATGCAAAATAATCATAATTGTTTATATGGTAAAACCACAAAATCTCAGTCAAGGGTTCTGAAGAGTCATTATTAAATTGTGAAAAATTAATATAATGAACAGTATCTGTTCGAGCACTTATTCTAGTACTTAAGGATTGCTTTTGCTTTATTGTTGAGCTTTTTTTAGTTTAATTTATTTGTTTTCTCATCGTTTCATTGCACCTTTAATAATAATTTGACATATTCCGCCGCAATTAAAAGGACTTAGTCGATAATTGCCGGATGCAATTTCTTTATTTAACCAAATAACAAACGACAGTTCATAAAAATTCCATTCAACTTTTGCTAATTGGGGGCTAAGAGTGAATCGTTTTTACATTTTACTGTGTGTATTGTTTTCGCAAATATTGTGGGCCAGTGTACCTGAGCCATCTTTCATCATTACAGGTCAAGTAGCATCTCGCGACGAAGAAAATAACGACGTTATTGTTCAGCAAGAAGGGATGTTAATCATTGCTACGCTGAGTGGCAGAACCCTTGCTGAATCGGTACTCAATTTACACAATAATTTTACCTTTCATTTAGAAATTCCATTGGAAGCAAGTGTTGGATCGCGTAGCGATTATAAAGCCCGAGTGAATGATGTTATTAATTTATCTGTTGCCGGAAATACCCTTGAAACAATCCAAATTACCGAGCGGGGGGCAATAAAAAGCTTAGTCGCAATGTTGCCTTTAGACTTTGATTCCGATGGTGACGGTATAACCGATGCATTAGATGATGATCCAAATGATCCAAATGATCCCGTTAAATACGGCAATTTAGATTTAGATAATGACGGCTTAACTAACGGCATTGAATTTCTATCAGGAAACTATAATCCTAATGGTGATTACGACGGTGATGGTTACTCAAATCAAGATGAATACGATTTAGGAACCGACCCTGCTTCCTCAGGTAAATTCCCCCCTCTAACGATTCCATTCGGCCAATACGCAGCGCTACATGCAAATCAAGATGCACTGAGTTTTCTAATAAATACAGATAGCCAAAACTTTATTTGGGATGAAGCTGTCAATGGGAAACCTATCAGCATGGTAGGGGTTTACTGGAATGCCGATACTTACCAAGACTTGTTGATCAGTACCGATTTAGGAACCGTACATTTATTAACGTCTAATGAACTGAATCAATTTAACACACCTCAATTAGTTTCATTGTTAGAAGTACCAATCGGATCGCCTCTACAGATTGGTTTTGCTGATATAGATGGAATTAATTCTAAAGAGATGTGGGTATTTAACTCGGCTGTGAATAAAATCTATTTTTATCAGCGAGCGGCAAAAGATGAACCGTTTGGGCAGGAAAAGTGGTTTGATGTAGTCGTGCCAAACATTACCGGCCGAATTGCGATACACGACATCAACAAGGATGGCGCCGTTGATATTATTGCAACCGGTATTGATATGAGTGCACCTGAAGGCACACCAGCACAAACACTGGTACAGATGAATGGCCACTGGGATGGCTATGCACAAGGGTTTGATGCACCAGTATTACTGACTCAACAAGCGTATCTAGAAAATAGCCAAATTCAAATTATTCCAAACATTTTAGAAGTCGGTTTTGACCGTGATGCAGACCTTTTATTTCAAGATGTTAATCAAAAATTTGTCATTAATGCTTCGTTTAATAGTTATCACAACGCAGCAGAAAATCACTTAATCTCACAGCAACTGGTGACACAAACACTGGCACAGTTAGATTCGCCGTTGTTTACTCAAGGTATACAGCTAGACACAGAAAAAAGTCAAAACCCGTTTGTTTACGCCGATTTTAATGGTGACGGTCAAGCTGATCTTCTGCAGTACACTGGCGATTCAGTCACAAACGCTTTTCAGTTTCAGCAGATAGTAGGCACCAAGAATACCTTAGAATCTGATGGTGACGGAATTTATGACTATAAAGACATAAATGCACTGGATGCTAATAAACCATTGCCAAATGGCAATCAAGACTATGACCAGGATGGTGTGCCATACGGAATCGACTCCAATCACAGTGGCCAAGAAGACGCCGACGGCGATAAAATTCCAGATGCATACGAGCTTCAACATCAACTTTCTCCAAATGATCCAGCAGACGGCGACGTAAGTGCAGATGCTGATCAAGATGGTCGCTCAAACTATGAAGAATACATGGACGGAACCGATCCGCAAGCTCGCACGTCAGTTGCCACATACGACGCTGAATTGATAACAAGTATTAGTGCATTTAAAAGTGGCACATCCGATATGGTCATCACAGGGCAAGAACTGGCGGTTTCATCTCAAACAAGTCGCTCAATTAAACTTTATAACTTAAGTAACCAAGGGCAAATGCGCACCTTAGAATCTTCCGATGCTAATGGCGTAACAAAAATGCTTACAACCGAAAATCTAATGGTGATCGGAAATGTCGGTGGCAGTGTTGAAATTTGGGATGTTAATGCAGGCTCACGTTTAGCATCGTTTAATAAAAACGACTCTTCTGTTACCGATTTATCGATTGATGGAATCAATTTATACGCACTGCATGCTGATGGCCATGTATTCAAATTTAATATTGAAACCTTAACCTATGTTGCCAATTGGTTTGTCTACGATGGCTTTTTAACCAGCCTAATGGCAAAAAATAATACTCTATACATACAGGCCTCTAGTCCTGAAAAAATCATGTTTGTATGGGATGCACAAACACAAGAGCAAATTTATACAATAACGGGCTCAGGCGAGTGCTGTGAAAAAGTTGTGGCCGAACTGTCAGGGGATACCCTTGTATTAGCAAATAGCTACAGCGGCAGTGGAATATACGCCACAAACATTTCCAATTTTAATACCCAGCAAGTGGTGCCAGACATCGATATCAGTGCGGTGCGATCGGTAAATACAAGTATTTATGTGGGGCGTAAATCAGGTGTAATCGAAAAATATTCCACCATAGATGGCAGTTTCCAAAGTCGAGTAGCGGCGCCTTACTCACAAGTGCGAGAAATCGAACTGATTAATGGTGGTTTTATATCTCTACACGCTGACGGCAACGTTTACATCTGGAATGACAAATAATGAATATCTCAAAAGCACTATTCGCCATTCTAACCATGGCAAGCACATTATTATTAGCCGCTTGTAGTGATGGCGGTTCGTCGCAAGTCGGAGCCGACCATCAAAATAGAACATCATACAATCCAGCTGATTTTGTATTAACACAATCAAGTGCATTACCTACATACGGCTCATCTCAAGTGATGGTTGAATTAAAAAACCTACCATCAGACGACCCGGTATATATCGCCATAAACAGTCATGAGCAAGAAAATGGATTGCTAACAGTAAAACCATACCGAACCATAATTAATCCAAATGAAGGATCCGCTGTTTTTTCAGTCACGCTAACCGATGCCGGTGTCACAGCCCAGCCAGATTTAAACGTCACAATTACAAGTTCGGGTAACACAGTGATTCAGCAAAGCCTATCAATAGAGTTGGCGAAATAACATGCGAAACATTGTTTTATTGCTCTGCATATTTGTAAGCGCATGTTCAGACCCAAAAGTAGAAGTTGATGAATACCTAACAAGTAATGAAGGCAAGCTAACGGTTGCCATGGTGGGTAATGTAAAAATAAGCAAAAGCGAGCTAGACCACACGCTGGCATTTTATACCTCAAACCCCATGGCCGATTCAAACGATTCAAACGATTCAAAACATAAAGTACTGAATCAAATGATTGAAGACCAGGTGCTTTACAATAAAGCCATAGAAAATGGGTTTCACAAAAGCCCTGAGTATTTGAATAATCAGCGCAAACTGCTTGCTTACGAATATAAAAAACACTTGCAAAACAAAGTAGGGCGAAATGCCAAGGTGTCAGAGCAGGATGCAAAACGCTATTACAACAGCAATATTGAAAACTATCAGACCAAAGCCATGTATCGCTTGGCGATTATTAAAAACCCAGAATCAAAATACAGCGCCAAGCAATTACAGGTAAAGGCTAGCAAGTTAAAACCCCATGAAGGTTTTTCGCACTTAGCGCAATATTCCCAGCATTTTTCTAGTAAAAATAAAGGCGGATTATTGCCTTGGATTGCTGAGAACAGTCGTTTACCTGGTATTCCAAATGCGTTATTGCAAAAAGCCGAGGCACTTGAAATAGGCCAGGTTAAGCAGGTAAAAGTAAAGCAGGATACCTACTTAATTCGCCTTGTTTCAAAACGTGATGCCATAACAAAGCCGTTTAAAGAGCTTTCGTATCAGCTTCAATCCGAATTATTGAACAAGCAAAAGAAAAAACTGCTGGCACTCTACATAGAGCAATCTAAAGAGGGTATACCCATAGACATTATCGAGAAAAATGTATCCAAGCCTATTCAGGCCAATACAGACAAGCTCGTCCCACCTAGTTTCCCAGTAAGGTAAGGACACAATGAAAAAACAAATACTCGCTATATTGTGTGCGCTGTTTCTACTCCCTGTTAGCGCGCAAGCATTTGAAATTGAATTTGTAAAAGACAAGTGGCAGCTTGTCAGTTTTTCTGTGCTGCCAGAAGACAGCACGGTTGAAAATGTATTTGGAATAACAGAGGGCGATCAAACATTCTCAGTTAATATTTGGGGGTACAGTGCCCAAACCCAAAACTGGGCCACATGGGTGCCAGAGAATACATTTAACCCAGTTCAACCACTGACACATTTGCAAGTAGGCATGGGGTATTGGGTAAAATTAAATAAAGACTTAACCATCTCCATAGACAATGGTGTGACCCAAAGCGGAGCCATCTACCTAACCTCAGGTTGGAACTTAATTGGCTATACTGCCCAAGAAAAGGTAACCCACGCGCAAGCCCTAGAAGGCGTAGCGTACTCAGGGTTATGGGAATACGATTCAGCCACTAGTAAATTTAATGTCATTGAAAAATCTCAAAATGCACAAGTAATCGTCAAATCAGAATTCACCTATTTAAAACCGGGCAAGGGCTATTGGATTAATGCTACAGAACAAGCTGAATTATTGCCCCGACTAAAAACACTGTTGCCACCGGATATTGATGTGGCGCCTTTAGTACAGCTACAAAAATACGGCGAAAGAGTTCAATGGACACAAGGTACTGGCGACACAGATTGGGCAGATGATGGCTACTTTGACTTTCCTAACACACAAATCCATCTTGGCTTTGGTGATTTTTTAAATCGACAAAGCATCCATATCGAAAACATTGGTAACGGCCTATTAAGCTGGACCATTCGTATTCCTGAAAACTTGCCTTGGTTATACATAGAAACGCAAAACGAACTAGAAGAAACCATCCGAGTAAAAGAATTGAATGGCAGTACCGTAAATATTGCATCAAAGGTGACTTTTTTAGTGGACCGCACCGCAATGGAAGTGGTCGATGGCGGCATAAGTGGCAAGGTACAAATTACTGCCAATGGCATCATTGATAATCAATACATGCGCATAGCAGAAGAAGAGACCGGTGAGAGCGCGAATCTTGGTGAATTTACTGTATCCATGTCGGTACCCGACATAGTGGGGGATTATGAAATAACGGTTAAGTTAGACCGCATAGACGACAAAGCTGCCGACCTGCACCAACCAAAATACTTTTTATCCATGGCCCGTGACGGCGCTTTAAAAGGCTTTTTAGATCCAGAGCGTTCGTTACTGGTGCCCCAGTTAACCTATCTGAGCGGTAACTTTATTCGTGACCCAGCTGGTCACTTTCAAATGACGGGCAGTGTGGTTGTGCCATCTGAATCAAGCCCGGGTAAAAGCAACCCCATGAACCCATTTAACCGAGATATTAAACGGGAGTTCTCATTTGTTGGCCAGCGCAGTGATGGCTACGATGGCTTGTCACCGTTAGATTTAAAAGGTGACTTCTCAGAAAATATTTACGGATTAAAAGGTGAAGTGATTCAATTAACCGGCACATTTTTAGCTCGCCGCATTAACGCCTTACCAAAAGAATTTGACAGTGTGCATGAAAGCAAAGAATTAGATGAAGCATTCATAGGCGAAACCAGCGAAACGTTTACCCTAGACATTTATGACAACGTATCCATTACCGACGTGAAGTTACTCATGTCCCTAGATCATCCCATTACCAGTGGGATTCACATCGAACTGGAATCGCCATCGGGAGTGGTTGCAAGCATTCATGATGGCGACCCCTCTAATGTTTCATTATTAAACAAGCAATATGACCACATTGATTTATCCGTCGAGCCTTTGGAAAAATTCAATGGCGAGTTATCAAGTGGCGCTTGGAAATTACACATAGTAAATAGCACCAGCTCAATTGCCCAGCTAAAGCAGTTTGAACTGAAATTCACTGGCCCAGAAGTGTACAGCCTAAAAGGAAGCCTGCCGCTGCCTTTAGGCGCAAATACCACCCTGCGTTTGTCCGGTTGTGGCATCTCTCAAACCATTCAAACAAACAGTGAGGGGGATTTTGAATTCACCCATCTCATTCCATGTGATTATCAAATCACGATCAGTGAGCTGGGCTATGTATCCAATACCACAAACTATCAACTATTAGCGGGGGCAGCCTGTGCCGATTTTGTTTGCAATATCAGTGATACCAGCGAACTTACCCCAGAATTAATTGTGGCCAGCGACGCATTATTGGTCACACCATCCGTGGCGGCCTTACCTGCAACCATTACCGCAATGGATTTAAAACACGCCGAAGGTACAAGCCGAACCTTTGAATTGTATAAAAAAGTAGCAACATGGTGGTCGATTCAAGAGCAACAAGGCGAGCGTGTATTGGCCTTGTCACAATCAGGCTCTAAAGAAGTTCCGCCGGGTGGCAACTACATAGCATATTCTGAAAGCCCAGAAAATTGGCAAACACAGGGTGTTACCCTGGCGGCCAATCAAGCCAATGACCCAAGCAATAATAACAAAGCCGTGCAAGTAACTATTAATGACAACACTAATGCTGAAATCCTTAATAGCCAAACCATGGGGCAGGGGGCAATCCCAGTTGTGCAAAATGGCGATAAGCTCACGTTGTCTGTATTTGCACAGCCTGACACCCTAAGCCAATTGCTATTACAAACCCATTCTGATAATGGTCAACTAGCATCGGTCACGTTAAATATTCATGACGCAAGCATTGTTGAAAATACTGAATCCGGATTAACCTCGTTTGTATACGCAACCCCCCTTGATAACGGTTGGTATCGCATCAGCGCCACCGTTGAACTACAAAGCATACAAAGCAATGTGTACTTTAAAATAAGCGCCCCACAAAATTCAGCGGGCCTTATGGTCAATGTATTTGGCCCGCAAGCCGAATGGCATCAAACAGCAAACTGGTTAAGCGAAGAAAGTGTGGCCACCACCTCCATATTTGCACCGTTGTTTGAATCTGGCTATGTGCCCACCCAAAGCAATCATGAAACCACATTGGCTGACTTTGAGTTTTCAGGTGACCCCATTCAAACCATTACGACGGATGAACGAAAAGTCAGCTTTGCCACCCTAGGCGGAGAAAAAGATGCCATCATCACAAGCGATGCAGGCCTGTATCAAGTGCGCCTAAACATCACAGGCAGTGAAGATGAATATCCAAGTAATCCAATCAGCTTGTATCACCGTGATGCAAGTTATGCCTACTTTGCATCCGCTGTATTTAATGCCGCAGCGGGCAGTGCATTAACAAGCCAGTCTCGCTACATGATGGACAGTGCCACGTTTGATATTGATCGTTTTCCGTTTTCTGAATCAGAAATCACAGAGGAATCACCCGGTGTAACAGGCACAGAAGACAGTGACCATTTTACAGCAGGCATGGACGAAGCCACACAAACCAATGCTTTGTGTCACAAAGGAGTGGGTGAAAGCACAGATTCAAAGGGTGAAAAATGCATGGATGGCCAATTGCACGCGCCAGTAGGCGATGCCCCCCACTATCGCATGTTTATGAGCTTTGGCCAGCCCTTGGTCGGTGGCTCTGTTTATGGCGAAATGCAAATACCAGTCGATGATTCAACTTCAGAAGACTCATCTTCAGATGAAGTCAAAACCAAAAGTGTCGCAATTCGTATGGACACTGGCATTCAAACTCAATCTGTAGGAGCGCAATAAATTATGATGCAACAAACACTAAAACGCGCTTTTGTATTAATGATTATGCCGATGCTTGTCGCCACTTCGCGAGCGGATGATAATCAGGTGAACCTTAGTCAGTTAACCCTAGGTGAGCCAGTAAGTAATGCTTGGGCCGATTTACTATGCGGTGTGAGCTATAAACTTAGCTGGTATGAAAACCGCATTACCGGTGTGGTGGATTCCGATGAAACACCCAAGTCTCACAGCCAATTAATTACCGACTATCAATCGGAACCAAATCCTGCTTCTGGTTGTAATAAGACGTTTAATGACAGTCCCCTTAACCATGGTGGGTACTTAACACATGCATTAGAATCGTTTGGCAATCAATATGCCGTATATCTAAATACAGATCCAGTTGATGTCACGTTAACCACTGAAGAAGTCAAAGCATTAAAAATAGGGTTAAGAGACAGTATTGCCTACAACATCGAAGCCACTTTATTGCTGGGTAACGAAGACCTAATTAACGGCTTGCGCCGCTTTAGAAAAAGTGATGATGATCCTCGTACCCATGTGGAGTTATTAGAAGACGGAGCAAATCGTTTTCAATATACCCTTAAACTAGTGATGGATAATTTCATTACCTATCCTGAATTATTTCGTGAGCAAAGCCAAAACGATGATGCATTTGGATTTGTAGAGTCGGCACAAATAATTAATGGATATGATGAAAATAGTGATCCAAATATCACATTAGAAAAACGCCAGATCAGTAACGATTTAATGAATCTCATGAATCTCATGAATCGCTATGCGCTAGCCGCAAGCAGTGAAGCCAAATATTTATTCTATAAAAAAAATGTAAAAGACGTAGACCACATTCCACTGCGTAACTTTCCCGGCCCAGAAGATTTAGACATTAACGGCAATGGTATTAAAGACCAAGCCGGTAGAGTAGATGCCGCTGTAAAAGCGAAACATGCTGGCAATAATTTTTATTTGCAAGCACTTGCCATGAGTACTGTGCAATCAGAACAAAATTTTTATGACAATAATGGTTTTGAAGTAAAGCGCCACCTGAACGATATATCTCGTTTATACAGTGATATTCAATCTGGTTTTAATCCCATGAAACTCGCAGGGGATTTTGTGCCTTATCAAAGGGTTGAAAACTTTATCGGCTATGCAAAATCCCGTATCGAAGCCGCGGCAGAATCAGAGGCCGATGCCAAGTCCAGTCAAAGAACATTTGAACAATTTGAAGATCAGTTGAAAACAGAGCTGTTATCACAAAAGGAACGCTACCTAGATCAGTTGTATGCGCTGACAGGAGTAGATCCCGCCCCTTATGTGCAAACAATTTTAAGTAAAGAGGGGCGCGAAGAGTTTATTCAGCAGGCTGACCTAAGTGTGGGGAATAATCTTGGTTCTATTGGGACCATGTTGTTTGATTTAGAGGAGGCCAAGCTTCAAATCAGACAGCAACAGCAGCAGTTGGAAAATATTGACTCACAAATTAAAATTGAAGAGAGCCGGAATGAAGCGCTTACACAATTAGTAATGGCAGATGGGCGAGAGATTTCTGCGTTAACATATTCTAATGCTATGGCCACATGCTGTAGCTGGACTACCACTATCTCAACATCAGGTGGTGTAAGTTTAACTCAGGGGCCGTTTGCTCAAGCAAGTTACTCAAGGACCCTTAATCGAAACCCTAATTTGAATAAATTAGCTCGAGGTCAATCTGCTTTGGCTTTATTGCAAAGCACCCAACAAGCAAGAGTTGATAATATTAATAGTGCATCTCAAGTAAAGCGAATGTTACTTGAACAAGCTACGGTCTATGTTTCTTTAGAGTTAGCAATCAATAATTTAAATCGTCAAATTGCTAGGGTTGAAGAACAATGGGAATCCATAGATCGGTTGATTGCCAATTATGCTCAAGCCCGTGAAAATTTAGCCGGTGCATATTACCTAGACCCATCCTACCGTTTAGAAGCCTCACAGTTTGAAAGCATCGCCGAAGATGACTTTGCCACCGCCCTTGAATCCACTTACTACGCAGCAAAAGCACTTGAATACGTATGGAGTGAAAAGTTTAACAATCCTATCTTAAGGTTAGATGGTGGTCTGCCTGAACCCTTGTCTCCATCTTATGACAGCTTTCAGCGGGCTGAGTCGGTATTCTCAGCAGACTTTGCCGCTAAGCAAGATAAAAGCATTGGTCGTTTTTATAACGCTTTATATGAGTGGGATTTAAAAATGCGCCAATCACGCTTCCCTGAAACCCAAAAAGCACGAGTGCGTTTATCAATGCGTGATGATTTGTTGGGTTATGGTAACTACAGTCCAGACATAGCTGAGAAAAAGTTTGAGAGCTTTATTCAAAATAATATGCGAATAGGCGACAGCAAAACAGGCCTAGACTTATTGTTTGGCTTTACCATGGGTATTGGGGATGAAAGCCTATTTCCGGCACACCCTAACCTTAAAATTGAATCCATTAATTTGAACTTGGTCAGCAATGCCACTCGCTCAGTCAGAGGCAGCTATCGTATGGACCCTGCATTGGTGGACCTTGTCATGTTAGACCGTGCTTATGTGCGCACTTTCTTTTCAGAATACCCCGCGCTGGATGATATTTTAACCTATCAATTGCAAGAAGGGCGCACCATAGACAAATCACCTTTTATCGCCACGGTAGAAGCATCCATTGACGGCTATGCCAGCCCCATTCCTATCACCAATACCCAGCTAGCCAATCACAGTCCTGCCGTGAGTCAGTGGATGTTGCGAATAAAAAATAACCGCTTAAATAATCAGAACTTAGATTTACAGTATTTAAGTGACATAGAAATGGAAATTGAATACAGCTATGGCAAGCCACGAGACATAGCCATTCAGCCCGTGCAAGTTCAGTAACATGAAAACTTTAATTACCGCGCTAAATAAATTACATGAATATAAAAATACAAACGGAACGATCAGTATGTTTATAAAATTAAATAAAAGCAAAGCCATACAAGGCTTAGTATTCAGCTTTAGTGTGTTAAGTGCCGTATTCATGGTGCCATTTTCACACGCTGAGGGTGTTCAAATGCAACACCTGGTGCCGTTTCAGGGGCGCTTGCATGGGGCGGATAATCTTCCAGTTCAAAATGGCCGTTATGATATTACCTTTTCGCTTTACAATACGGCCGTCGGTGGCGACTTAATTTGGTCAGAAACCCATAATGAAGTAAGCGTGATTCAGGGCTATACCAATGTGGTCTTGGGTGCAGAAAGTGCCTTCGAAGACAGTGATCAAAATATAATTGATTTTGGGCGGCAGCTTTATATCGGGATTTCAGTGAATCAAGGGGCGGAGCTTTTTCCTCGTCAACAATTGATTCCTAGTTTTCATGCGGTGACGGCTAATAATGCTAAAACGCTTGGAGGTAATACTCCAGATCATTTTGCGACTGCGCAGCAGGTTACAGACTTAAGTGGTGACTATTCTGAATTTAAAAGCCTTTTAAATACTTTAGAGTTAACGCCGAGACTAAATGAAGATGGAAGCGATATGAAAGTGATAGACCCTGTGACAGGGGAACCTACAAATACTGTTATTGTGCGAGTGGAGCACGCGAAAGATGCCGATACGTTAGATGGTAGAGATTCTACAGAATTCGCTAATTCTAATGTTCAAAATAGACTTCTTTCATACTTTGAAGAAATAATGGATGAGAATGGTAGTGTTACATCTTCAAAAATAAAGGTGGACACTTTACCTGTGGCTAGTACAACAGTTAAAGGTGGAGTATATCTACCGTTTAAAGGAAGTGTCGAACCTCTAACTATTCCCTCAAATGTAATAACAGGCCCTCCCTGGGCAGATGAAATTACTTATTGGGTCGACCCTAATACGGGCGTTATGAACTTTAGTGCACGCCTAACTTATCTCGAAATGTATTCGACAAACTTTGGTTACAAACATAAAACAAAGCGAATAAAACTTAACTCTGATATTTCTAATTACATTAGCAGAACTTCATCACCGTCTTATGGTTTTCTTCCCGGCGGGCTCATTGAAACTACAAGTGTTAATCTAAAAGAGGTGAGCTATAACGGAGAGGATAGAGTTTTCTATGATAAATACTACTACAAATATAGCCTTGAATTAGACGGAAATGATTCATACCTATTGGTAGACATTAAGTGCTTTTCAAACTTTCCGGACTCAGGTGCTGGCTTGAATAGCTGCTATGCAGCCCCTCATTACAGATATGATACTTTTACATTTATTCGTATATGAATAAACTAGAGTCGCTATTGCTAGTTGTCAAATTTACATGTTTGGCTTTATCTTTTCAAAGTAGTTCTTATGCAGAGAAACCTTCTAGCCAAATCTCCCTACCAACCGGCCCAGGAAGCATCGAAGGCCTAGGTAAGGCATTTGAACCCAGCTTAAACACCGGCGGTGCCAGTTACTCTGTGAGTATTGCGGTGCCGCCCGGTGCAGTGGGTCATGCGCCACAACTTTCGGTGAATTACAGTTCGGGTTTGGGCTTGGGTATTGCGGGTTTAGGCTGGCAGGTTACCTTGCCAAGTATTGAGCGTTCGTTAGAAAACGGTCAGCCCTTGTATGCGGATAGCGATGTTTTAACTTACAGTGGGGATACTCTGGTGCCGTTAACGGACGGCACCTTTGCGCCCAGTCAGCAAACACAATTTATACGCTTCACCAAGAAAGGTTTGGGTTTTGTCGCGCTTGATAAAGCCGGTAATACTTTTGAGTTTGGTAGTGTAAATGCATCAACTGATGCACCTAACTCTGCACTGAATAATAAAGTGGCCACTGGTCCAAATCCTAATCAGTTTAATGGCATTTATAAATGGCTATTAAGCAAGGTGACAGATGCAAAAGGGCAAAGCACCGTTTATGAATACGGTGTGCCCACTCATACGCTTGATGCTCAAGCTAATGAAGCGCAGGGTGAAGAACAGGGTAAAGCGTTAACCCCAATTTTATCGCACAATATTTTAGTGCCCGTATCGGTTTCATACGGGGCCAATCGCCAATACCAAAACAAAATAGAGTTTATTTATGAAAGCCGTGATGATGTGGTCACGTCTTATCAGTCTGGTTTTAAACAAACCACGGCACACCGATTAAAAACCGTTGAAGTGAAACACGGTTTGCGCCCACTTTGGTTTTACGATTTTAGTTACCAGCCAGAGCCCGGTGATATTTTATACCCAGAAAAAGAAAATAACGCACTGGCCAGTGGTATGAGCTTATTGCGCAAAGTCACCCGTTGGAACGGTGATCGTACCGTATCATTGCCGCCCATGTATTTTGATTATTCTCGAATTTACCCTAACGATATGGACTTGGTGCCACTTGGGAATTTTCCCGGTGACGAAGACGTTGATTTAAATTTAAATGGCCAGCTAGACAGCGAAGCCCTTGCCGAAATTAACGGATTAGAAACCGGTTTAGATGTCACCAGTGGTCAAGCCACATTCACCGATGTTACCCAAGATGGCTTGGCAGATTGGTTGTACTATAAAAGTGGCCAATACCACATGGCCAAAAACTTAGGGCCAAATCCGGATACGGGGAAAACAGAATTTGCGACCAGCCAAGCATTAACCGTGGCGCCCACTGCGCCAATAAGTGATCCCACAGTACACATCATTGATTTAGATGGTGATGGCCAAGCGGACTTTTTACATCGCGCCAGTGATCAATATTGGTTGTACTACCGCAACCAAGGCAATGGCAGCTTTGCCAGCGGTGTGCGCTATCAATTACCCGCCACGTTACGCCCGGGTGAAAATGGCGTGCAGTTTATGGACATCAACCTAGATGGCCGCATTGATATTGTATCGGCGCAAAACCAATATTGGCGTTACTGCTTAAACGGCAGCGAAACCGCCCATGATGTTTACAGCAGTGATAGCCAGAACAAGGGTTACGATAAAGACTTGCCGCCGTTAAATAACTTCCCCGGCCCAGAAGATATTGACTACAACGGCAACAGAGTAATTGATATTGCCAACTGGCAATGCAGTGGCAGTATTTTAAGTGCATTACCCGCGGGTATAAATCTGACGAACCCAGCCGTGAAGTTAGTAGACATCAATGGCGACCGCTTAAAAGACATGGTGTGGGTGCGTGTCATTAATAATGTGATTCAAACGAATGTTTGGGCGCATAAAGGCAAATTGCAATTTGAAGAAAACAGCACACAATTTTTAAATGGCCCAGACGCCAGTGGCATTCAATTAGATAATTTACGGTTACAAGATATCAATGGTGATGGCCTTGCAGACTTGGTGTACATCACCCCAGGCCGTGTGCGTTTTTGGTTGCAAGAATTTCAGAACGGCTTTGCAGGCTGGGGCGAACAGCAAACTTTATTGGCCCCCAACTATGTAGGCCGCGCCACGGCCATTTTAGATGCCGACATCAATGGCAATGGCACAAGCGATTTAGTATGGGTAAGCAACAACGGCCAAAACATACCTCAGTATTTAGACATCAGTGGCGATAGCAAAGCCCATTTATTAAACCTGATTGATAACGGCATGGGTCTGCGCACTCAATTAAGTTTTACCAGCATGGGGGCCATGCAAGCCCAAGCACACAACAACAATATGCCTTGGGCCGTATCTAGCCCAGTGGCTCAGCAAATTGTCAGCAAGCGTACCCATTTATTACCGCTGGATACCACGGGCGACAGTAAAAATGATCGCATTGAGCAAACCTATACTTACCGTGATGCCTATTACGACCCGTATAAAAAACAGTTTCGCGGTTTTGCTTTTGCTAAAGTTGAAACACTAGGCGACACACCACAAAGCACACAAATCAGCCGTAACTTTTTTCATACAGGCGCATCCGACGGCCAAGACAATGATGGTGATGGACTCATTGATGAGCGCGAGCTAGACGGCACCAGTGAAGAATACCCGCTAAAAGGCAAAACCCTATCGGTTGAATTGACTTCAAAAGATCAAGAACTGAATCACGGATTAACCGACCTTACTCAAGCCAGTCACCACCAGCTGGTTCAAAAGCAAAGCAGTATTTGGAAAGTAAAACGCATTCACGACAGTGCCACACAAGTGGCATCCATGACTGGCAAAGAAGTGTCGTTTGCTTTTACCCAGCAAGAAAACACGCTATACGCCGAATACAGTGATCAAATAAAACAAGCCAGCAAAGAACATCTATACGATGATTGGGGCAATCTTTTACGCACCCTAGATTACGGCTTATTAGATTACACCCCTGATGATAAAACCCTTGTTAATGAATACGCGGTACACACAAATGGCGTGTTTCAATTACCCGCTATGTCGTCGGTTTATGAAGGGCTGCATTCTGGCCAACACAGTGCAGGTAGTTACCCACAAGATAAACGGCTGCAATCACAAAAAACCTATTACGACAAACGGCCATTAGGGCAATTAACCCGTGGATTGGCCAGCGAACAACAAGCCTGGAAAGAAGACGATACCTGGGTCACCACACAAACCAGCCAATACGATCGTTACGGCAATCCCATTATGTTACGCGACGGCGAAGGACGTCAGCGCCAATTAGTGTGGGACCAGCAATGGCATGCGTTTCCAATTGAAGAGTGGATCTTTCATAACGGCATAGCCCAAGCCCCAATGAAGGTAGAAGCCCAATACGATACTGGCCTTGGTGTTTTAAGCCAGCACACAGGGTTTAATAATGAACAAACCACACTGGCATACGATGCCTTTGGCCGTTTATTAAGCATGCAAAAACCTTACGAAAGTGTGGCCAGTACCCAATACAGCTATCATTTTGTTGACCCGTTTCGCCAGTGGGAATATCGCTTTAACTCGCAACAACAGGGCAGGCTAAGCAATGCCAGCGACAAAACCAGCTTTGTGCAAACCCAGCTATATCGCGAAGACGGCACAGTAGAAGAAGTACGTGCCCATATTGATGGCCTAGGCCGCGAGCTGGCCACCATCACACAAGATGAAACTGGCTATATTGTTGCCGAATCAAAATGGTACGACCATCAAGGGCGCGCCATAAAAACCTTTAGGCCTTGGCGCACCCCAAGCCAAGCGTTTATATTGCCAAGTAACGACGCCATATCCACCGATTTAGATTTAGACGCACACGGTCGCCCTGTGGTTGAAACCTTTCCCGAAGATGAATATGGCCATCGCTCTATTGTCAGTTATGACTACTTGCCCCGTAAAATTGTGATAACCGATCCACAGACCTATCAAACCGAAAAACTGATTGATGCCCAAGACAAGGTGCACGCCTTACGTATGCAACATCACATTGATGATCAATTGGTGTGGCAAACCAGCCAATTTAATTACGATGCGCTGGGGCGTTTATTAAAAATTACCGACGCCCATAACAATATCAAACAACAAAAGTTTAATGGCTTGGGCCACAAAGTTTGGCAAAGTGATTTAGACCAAGGGGTGACCACCTATGAATACGACACCACAGGTAACCTAACCCTAAAAACCGATCAGTTAGGGCAAAGTCTAAGATACGGCTATGACCACGCCGCGCGAATTACCCACGTAAAAAACCAGCAAAGCCAATTGTTATATCAATACCATTATGATGTGCCCAAAGTCAGCACAGGGTTAAGCGGGTATAAAGGCAAGCTAAGCTACGTAGAAGAATTTGGCCCGTTATCTGGCAGTGGCGATAGCACCGCTCAGCTAATCAATAGCGAACATTATCACTATGATTTGCGTGGCAACATCACCCAAAAGCAACGTGAACTCAGTGGCGTAAATTATAAGTTTCACTACCAATACGATTTACAAGACCGTTTAACCCGCCAAGTATGGCCCGACGGTGACAGTGTGGATTATCAATACAATTTACGCGGCCAAATAAAGCGCATTGAAACCATCATAGATAGCGTGGCTTACCATGAAGACGGCCAAGTACAAAGCATTCACTACACCAATGGCACTCAGCAAACCCGCGACTATGATGACAAGGGTCAGCTCACATCTTTAACCAGTGACAAAGGCAGCGAGCAATTTACCCTGCAAAATTATCGTTACGACTTACGCGGCAATTTATCCACCATAGATAACCTGTTAGAAAATAAACTGGATCAAATATTCACTTACGATGCCACCAGCCAATTAAAAACCGCCACCGGTTTATATGGGCAGTTACGCTATCAATACGATGCCATTGGCAACCTGACCAGTAAGGTGCATAACCCGCCGTCAGTATGGAATCAGCCAGAAAACCATAACCTAATGTCGCTGACCTATGGCGGTAACCCAGTGGCCGGGGGCGGCACCCAAAATCGTTTAAGCAAGGGCGGTCAGCCTGGCCCCCATGCGGTGACATCCAGTGAAGACGGCCGCACTTGGTTTTATAATGGCTTAGGGCAGCGTGAAAAAACCGACCGCAATAATGGCAGCTTTGATTATTACGATTGGAATCAGCTGGGCCGATTAGAAAAGTGGGAACTAAAAAACGAAAGCGACGAACTGCAAGCGTTTGAAAACTATCAATACGATTACAAAGGCCGCCGCCTATCTAAATTTGCCGCCACATTAGGTGTGCAAAGCAGCAGCCGCCAAACTTATTACGTGGATAAAAATTACGAGATCCGTGACGACACCACACAAAAGCACATTTTTTTGGGCAATCTTAGGGTCGCAAGATTAGAAACCCCAATCGTACAAGCGTTACCACAAATCAAAGCGTTCTCGCTAAACCCAGGCTGGAACCAAATACACATGCCGATCCAGCCGGATGGCGCATCCATTGTTGAGCAAACCAGCGGCGCCAATGGTAATATTCAAACCTTGGTGAACTTTAATTCACACAAACAAAACTACTTAGCGTTTGATGCCAATGAATCAGACCTCTCTTTTAAAACATTAAACAGCCTAAAACAGCAAGATGTGTACTGGCTAAAAGCCGAACAACAGCAAACGTGGCAAGTGCAAGGCACCGCCGACCCAGCAAAATCATCCGTGCAACCTTTGCAAGCCGGTTGGAATCATGTGCAACTGCCATTAACAGAAAGTGTATCGGCAGAAACCTTTGCTCGCAGCACCGCGATCCAAAAAATATGGGCCTACGACGCCGCCAATAATAAATGGACCTACTGGAAAAAAACACCTTCCTCCTCTGTAGGAGGGAGCCCGCTCGCGACCGATTCAGAAACCGTTCGCCCTGAGCTCGTCGAAGGGTTATCCATCCCCAACACCCTAACCACCCTAAACCCAAACACCATTTACTGGGTACAAAGCCAGCGCCAGCAAATCATCAGCCAAGCCAACGGCATCACCAGCGCGCAATATTTTTTACACAACAACCACCTAGGCAGTGTATCCATCAGCACAAACGCCGATGGCAGCCTGCACCAATCCAGCAGTTATTTACCGTATGGCGCATCCGTAGAAAACAAAACAGACAAACAAAAAGTCGACCCGTATTCGTTCTCAGCAAAAGAACAAGACGGCTCCGGTTTATATTATTTTGAAGCCCGTTATTACGACCCGGTGGTTGCACGATTCATTACGCCGGATCCGTTGTTTGCGATGGAAATGGAGAAGTGCATTGAGAGTGTTATTGAATGTAACTTGTATCAGTATACGGGCAATAATCCGGTAGTATTTATTGATTTAGATGGTTTAGATTTCGGTAGTATTATGAATTCGAATATGAATACTGTTTCATATGATCATGTTGATCTACGAGTGGAGTTTTCTGACCCATATTTATCCATAGCAGCTAAGAAAGAACAGACCTCAGCAGCCAATGGCACACCATTAAAAGGAAAGGTGTCTGGAGGGTTTCAATTTAAGGTTTCAAGTGAAGGCGCGGTAATTACCCCTGTGCTTAGTATCTCAGAAGAATATGGCGTTGAGGCTATGGGTTTTTCTGTTAAGCAATCTACAGGTACAACTGTAGATTTAATTAATGGAAATACAACTACTAAAGCAGCTTTTGAATTAGGAAAGGATGTGGGGTCAAAAAACTACAATGCTAGGGTTTCAGCTGGGCATACAACAGCCGGTAATACGTATTTAAAGGGCTCTATAAATGCAGGGCCAGGTAAAATTGATGTAGAAACTGGAGTAACAGTCGCTACTAATTTCAGTGATGTTATAAATGCACCTTTTAACTATATTGTCAAACTTTGGGATGCGGCAGAGCAGGGAATGATAGAGTTTTATAATGAATGATGTTTTTTTTAATGGTGAAGTTATACCTTGGGTTTTCTTTCTGATTTTATATTTGTTTTTCGTGTTAAGGGTGTTTCAGGACCTTATGCATGATTTTATTTTGATTAAAAAATCTAATTTATTATCGGTTAAAATTATTAAGTATGAATATGGTGATGGTGTTGATGGTAATACAGTTATCTTTCCTGTTGTTGAAACTAATAAGGGCGTTAGGTTTAAAGTTTCTCGAATATCAAAAAAGGCGGCGAAAAAATTTAAATTTTCGGAATACATTTCCATTTATTATGATGATTTAGATCCTAGTCGATCGATCATAAAAGGTGAGGCAGATTTATATGTTTACATTTATATGCTTTGTTTTATGTTGATGATTCCATTTTTAATCATTTTTATATTGAATTCCCAATGACTGTTTAGTTAAATTGGAATCAAGGGAATCAAGGGAATCAAGGGAATCAAGGGAATCAAGGGAATCAAGG
>ERZ1027231.261-NODE-261-length-20028-cov-268.612927_pt1 | contig 20028 bp, 17 predicted proteins | sample MGYA00520866_ERZ1027231 | MGnify/ENA primary metagenome ERZ1027231 (study PRJEB33311, sample SAMEA4378411) | marine metagenome | biome: Marine biome; feature: Fjord; material: Water | collected 2014-07-20T08:00:00Z/2014-07-... | depth 75 m ...
GCTTTATGATAGTTTTCATCCTGCTGTCCTAGGTGCGCTTAAGCACGTGGCAGATGAAGCGAAAAAGAACCAATGCACGATCAGTGTGTGCGGTGAAATGGCAGGAAGCCCAGCGGGTGCATTATTATTAATGGCCATGGGTTACGACATGCTATCCATGAATGCCACAAACCTTCCGCGGGTGAAATCCGTTATTCGAAGCATTGACAGTATTTTTGCTGCAGCGTTGCTAGAAGAAGTCATGCAGATGGATAACGCACAAATTATCACTAGTACTGTTGAGTTAGCGCTTAATAAACTTGGGCAAGGCAGAATGCTGGGACCGGTAGATCGATAAATTTATGGGTTGGCTTGGATTTACATGGCTTAATTCAGACGACGTATAAAACCCAATTTCAAATGTTTTGTTTTAAAATATTGCTAAGAGCATTCATATAGCACTTAGGCTATACTTAAAGTTGATACTTCAATAAATACAGAGATGGTCATTATGCTGATCAGAAAAGCCCGTTTAACGGATTCTAAAGCGCTGGCCAGACTGGTTTACTCTTTGTCACATTTTTACCTTCAAAAGGAATCGGATCAATTACCTGATTGGTTCGTAAAACCTTTAACTGAACAAGCCTTTATTTCTCGTTTACACAGTCAGAATTACACCACGTTAATTTGTGAATTGGATTCTGAAATAGTGGGCTATGTATCCATGAAAGCGAGCAGTCATTTGCATCATTTATTTGTGATGGAAAAGCACCATGGAAAAGGTATCGCTCGCAAGCTTTGGGAGTCAGTTACTGATATGTGCCCAAGTGACACCTACTCTCTTCGCTCTTCAATGTTTGCTGTGCCTGTATTTACAAAGTTTGGTTTCGAAGAATCTGGCGATGTCAGTGAAAAAGAAGGCATTCAATTCCAGCCTATGAAGTACTTAGACCCTGAAGCTGAAATTGAAGAAGAATCTACCTAGTTAGATTGTTTCAAGTCTAAATACAAAAAAAGCCGTTTAATGATTTAAACGGCTTTTTTTGTGTGTGGATTTTGTCGTGATCGATATATGTCGTTTTAGCTATGTAGTTTTAGTTATGTCGCTTGATTCGATTCACTAAATCGATGGATGCATCAATTTCCACTTTTCTTGTAGCCACACTCTCAATATTACAGCCAATAGGAATGTTCTTTTCATCAGCAAATGCTTTTAATTCTAAATACGCTTGCTCTGAATAATCCACTGATTGTTTGAGGATATCTTGGCTATGAATTAATTCATTTTCTAGCCACTTTGGAATGCTGATACCTAGCCACTTCATGAACTCCAATGTTTTGGGTGAGCCGCAAGGGGTCAGCGTAAATAGAATCGGGGCCAGAGGAATATTGTGCTCTTTACCATAGTAGTAGTAATCAGATAAAAAATTCTTAGAGGCATTTACATCATATACCCCTTGGCTAACAAAAAAATTGCAGCCTTGTTTGATTTTATCAAAAACACGAATGTGCTCATCGCCTTTGCTTTGATGGCGCTCAGGTATGGTGACACCACCAATTAATAAATCGGGATTTACCTTGTTTTTAAGTTCGTAAGCTTGCTGCATAGATAGGGTGACATCTTGGCCCTTTGAGGCGGCGCCTACAAATACGGTGGCGTGACGGTTTAAGTCAGCTTTGTTTAAAAACTCGGTTAAGGCTTCCTCAGAATACTTGCCCGCTGCGCGATAAATAATTTTGGCAATGGGCAGGTCTGTTAGATGATCTTGAGCGTAATCAAAAGCGTCAAGAGTGGCCATGAATGGAAATGGGCGTTCAACAGATGTGCGCGACGCTTCATCTTGGATGTCGTAAAGCACAAGGCCATCTAAATCTAGATCTTTTAAGCGAGCAACCTGCTTGGCTGAAATTTCAGCTACCTTGTCCGAATCAGTACTGCGTTTTGGGGGGGTAATACCATAAACAATGATGTTGCTTTGTCTGTTTTTGATTTTTTCAATCAACATGATGACGCTCAATACTTTGAATTGGCGTTAGTTTAACAGATGAGGTTTGAAAACGAGAGATGACAGTAAGGGTTTTAAAGCAATAGAGCTGAGTCTATAGCGCCCAGCGGCGTTTACGACCTGTATCCATGTGAATGTAGCCACTGCGACCGTAATAGCCTACGCCACCCGCGGTCGAGGCAAGGGTTGCTTTGTGCACGTGGCGTAGATTTAAACCCGGAATACGGAAGTCCATGGCTCTGCCACTCATATGCAAGCTACGGCGTGCGACGCCAGTGCCTTTTTCACTATTTCTTAAACTGCCATTTGTTTCTGGGCTGCGGTAGCCTGAAACCAGCATGATTTCACGCTGTGTATCCAATTTACTTTGAATGCTATGCAGTTGATCAAGAAGGTTAATGTCGATGGGCGCTATTCGGTTTTCTCGGTGATCGCGCATCAGTAAAAACAGCTCAGCTAAGCCGTCTAGCAAGTAATCACCATGCTCCCAGTAGGTTACATCAATCTTTTCACCGGTATGTAAGCTACGTAGTTTAAGTGAACGATGTTCTTCAGTAGGCAATATGAGTTTTTGAGAAGGCATCGCCAATACATTTGACGCGCCGGCTAAAGCGGGTGCGGCACTTAAGTATTGTAAAAATTGACGGCGATTTAAGCTCATGACTACCTGCAAAAAAATAATGAATAATGACAACATTAAACGAGGCAGGGATTGTGCCATTATCGTCCGGTTATAAGCAAAGCGGCTATCTATTCCGTTTTATAATACATCAGGCTATTAAAGGGTTTGAGAGCATGTGTTTTATGGACACTTTGTGAGCAATTGTAATACTGTGAACTGGGTTTGTATTAAACATTGCCGCTATGGAGAAAGGGGCGGCAAGTACGGCTAATCACTATAGAATAATGCTGTCCAATTTATGGCTTTCACCGTTAATTATGTCACGTTTATAGACATCATCACGGATCTGTAATTCGCCACTTTCATCAACCCAGGTAGTCCAATACATTAAATAAACAGGTACGGGTGCTTTCAACTGAACGGGGCGCATTTGAGAATTACCAATGGTGTTTTCAATTAAAGACTGATTCCAGTTTTGAGATTTTAATAATGCGTGAGCAAGTTCTACTGGTTTTTCAACTCGAATGCAGCCACTACTGAGAGCTCGCATTTTACGTGAAAACAACTCTTTATGGTTGGTATCATGTAAGTAGATAGATTTATCATTTGGAAAGACAAACTTAACGTTCCCCAGTGAGTTTTCATTGCCTTCGGCTTGTACAAAACGATAGGTGTTCTCACGACTATTGAAGCCTTCCCAATTAATGTTCTCTAAAGGCACTTCTACAGACGGTTGTTGCCAGCCTTCGTAAACCTTAAAGTTATGTCGCGTTAAATAAGTCGGGTCTCTTTTTGCTGCAGGCATGATGTCTCGAATCGCAATTCGATGCGGTACATTCCAGGTGGGGGCTAACACAACGGTGCTGATGGTTTCTGCCAGTACAGGTGTACGGCGCTGCTCTCGGCCAATGATCACTTTCATGTTCATTTCGCTTTCACCTTGAGTGATAAGGTCTAAGCGGAAATTGGCCATGTTAACCAAGATATATTTATCCCCCATTACTTTTGGCAGGTAGCGCCAGCGCTTCATATTAAGAGCAATACGTTGGGCCATAAAATAAGGTGATAAGTTTAAGCGACTTAACGTCTTAATATCTAGCTTGCCTGAATCGGCTAATGCATTGCGTTTTTGGAAATGCTTGATGGCTGTGACTGTGTCCTTGTCTAGTTCATAGACGGGGTTATTTGAATCACCCCTGAAATTTTGCTCGTAAAGGGCTGGGTTCACAGGCTGTGTTTCATTTTCAGGTAATAACCAAGCCAGAGAACTTTTTTCAAAGTCGCCGTATTGCTTCAGCATCCAGCGAATTCTGGGTACTTGAGGGTGAAAGTCTCCCAGCTGTAATTCAGATTCAATATTTAGCGGGTACCACCAACCTGAATCAGCGATATCTTGGTAGCGATCCAATTCATGGGTAAGGCGGTCATAACCCTTGTGTTGCGGCACCAGTTCGCTGACCAAACTGAAAAGCTTACCCTGCTCAAGGCTTTGGGAAAGGAGGCTAATAACATCCAGCGACGTCACTCTAGCAACAGAGCTAGAGGCTACCTTTTTGAAAGATGGGTGGTCGGTTTCACCGGTATTAGGCAGTAATTCATTATTTAACACCTGTTGCGCATAATCGATGTAAGCATCACTTAGCATCACATCAATGGCCGCGGCATGTTTTGGCTGATTGCTTAGGCGCTTAATTTCAGTTTGAAGTTTACTAATGCGATAGCGGTACGCTTTCCACTCATCGCTTGCAGTGTGTCGTAGGCTACGGACCAATGCCTTGCCGGCATCGTTTAGCTGGTAGTGATCCATCCACACCAGTTGATGATGATTATTGCGGTAAAGCAGATCAAGCTCTTGGCGGTATTGAAGGCTAATGTTTCCCGCGACTTGGTTGGGGGATTCATAAAGCCAATATTCAATACTTTCTTGAGCAACAAGGGGGGCCATTACAGGCCGAGTGCTGCCACTAATAAATAGTGCGCCATACAGCAGTGTTAGGCACATGCCCCCAAGCACCAATATAGCTCGGTGCTGCTTACCGTCAGTCCGCTTGCGGTTTTTTGTATAATAATATGAGTCCATAGTAGAAAGTATGGCAGGACTCAACGAGAACTGTGATGCGATTCACGGGTGTTTTGTGAGGGGTTTTGTTAGTAAGTATTGCGATTTGTAATTCAAAAATATGACGCCTTTTAAATCAATACCTTAGCGGGTGTATTTGAATAAATGGCGAATATGACAAAACAAAAAATCAGCTAAAGATAAAAACAATCTAAAAACGTAGTTCTTTAAAATGAATATTCAGAAATACTTTCTTCGAACCCTTCGGCTGATACCGTGGCTTCTACCCATTGTGTGTGGGAGCGATGTATTTGTAAGCCAGTGCACGCACGAGTGCCGTATTCAGGGCTCACAATAAAAGGAGAAGACAGCAATACTTCCCATGATTCTCCAATGCCTGTTTTAGGCAACTTATGGCTGGGGTATTTTTCTTGGCTGGACAGCAGTCGATGCAAAGGGGGTTTATTGGACTCATCCCGTGAAAGCCAGTGTATTAATGTATCTTGTGCCTGTTGGGTCTTGGGCCAGGGAGTGTTTAGTTGAGCATTGCTTAAGCCATATACGCCAGCTGTTAACTTTTGAGGGGCTGTGTCTAAGGGGCGGTTACCAAGGTACCAGCATGCATTTTTATCGCCCACAATCAAATTGAACCCATCATAGTCTTGACCCTTGATGGCCATCAAATAATCTTCAGGAGATTGCTCTTCAATGAGGAAGTCTTTAACTAGGTTGCCTCTAGAAATCGTACCTTGATAAGGCGAGGGCAGTTGCCGAACATTGGTTAATGCTGCAAATCGACCTTTACGGGTCACGCCCATCCATGTGCCGCCTGCTTCTAAATCTTTTCCAGCTAATACATCAGGGTGATCGAGCCAAAATGTCGAGGGTGCCGTTGCACGCTTGTGAAACTCATCGCGGTTAGAAACCAAGGTTAATGGTGTCTGTGAGCCTGGTTGCCATGAAAAGCTTAATAAACACATAGATATTCATTTGATGGGGTGAAAATCCAGTGTACCCAGTCAAATAAGGGATGAACAGGTCGCCTGTGGATAAGACTGTTGTGTTTAGATGTTAAGGCGCAGCTAGGCATAGGCTGGTACAGAGCTATCTTGTGCTTCATAATGTGCACCTTCTATTTATATGGCTTCTAAAAGTAATGTTAATACTTACTTATTTATTGGTTGGCGCTCTTGCGGGCTTACTTGCCGGTCTTTTTGGAATCGGCGGGGGCATGGTGATTGTGCCTGTGCTGGTGATTACCTTTGAAACCCTGAAGTTTGCACCTGAAGTGTTGACTCATATGGCTGTGGCCACATCATTGGCAACCATCGCGTTTACAAGTATCAGTTCAGTGAGAACCCATCATCAGAAAGGCGCCGTTGATTGGGCTATTGTTTGGAAACTGAGTGCAGGTATCGTATTTGGTGCTGTATTGGGGGTGCTTACCGCCGACGCGTTAAGCGGCGCAGGTTTGCAAATTGTCATAGGCATCTCAGCACTTATGATGGCGGCACAAATGGGATTGGGGCTTAAGCCAAAGCCAAGCCGATCCTTACCGGGTACAAAAGGCATGGTCGCAGCTGGCGGATCAATTGGTTGGGCGTCTGCTTTATTTGGTATTGGCGGCGGTTCTTTAACAGTCCCTTTCTTGACCTGGTGTAATCATCCGATGCAACGCAGTGTGGCCACTGCTGCTGCGTGTGGGTTTCCGATAGCTTTCATTGGTGCATTTTCAAACATTGTTATTGGCTGGGATAACGTGAATTTACCTGAATCAAGTTTTGGTTATATTTATTTACCAGCTTTAGCCGGAATTGTATTAACCAGTGTGCCACTTGCTCGTGTAGGTGCTAAGTTAGCGCACAAACTTTCAGCTGAAAAACTGAAAAAGTTATTTGCCATATTACTGGTGCTGGTTGCAATAAAATTCTTAACTGCAAATTTATAGCAGAAAGTTTTTAAGATTGAATAGACGTTTAGATAAAAAGAATAATTAGGAAGAGCAATGCTCACATACCCAAATATAGATCCTGTCGCGATTAGTATCGGACCCTTAAGTATTCACTGGTACGGTTTAATGTATCTAGTGGGCTTTACCATTGCATACTATTTAATGCTGCATCGTGCAAAACAGCCAAACAGTGGTTGGACCAAAGACCAGGTTGGCGATTTGATTTTTTACTCAGCGATGGGTGTTGTGCTAGGTGGTCGCTGTGGCTATGTATTGTTTTATAATTTCGATAAATTTTTAAGCGACCCTTTATGGTTGTTTGCTGTGTGGGAAGGTGGGATGTCTTTTCACGGAGGTTTGCTTGGTGTGGCGCTGGCGGTTTTCTTATTTGCTCGCCGCTATAAAAAATCATTCTATAACGTGACAGACTTTGGAACCCCCATGGTGCCTATTGGTTTATTGACTGGTCGTTTAGGTAACTTTATTGGTGGTGAATTATGGGGGCGTACAACAGATGTGCCATGGGCTATGGTGTTCCCAAAAGGTGGGCCACTAGCCCGTCACCCAAGCCAACTTTATGAGATGGCTCTTGAAGGTTTTGTATTGCTTGCCATTATGTGGCTTTACAGCAATAAGCCTCGCCCAACGATGGCGGTGAGTGGTGTGTTCTTAGTGGGTTATGGCGCCTTCAGATTTTTTGTTGAATTCTTTCGTGAGCCAGATAGTCATATTGGCTATGACTTATTAGGATCCATTACACGCGGGCAAATTTTGTGTATCCCAATGATATTATTTGGCACGGCCATTATTTATCTTGGCTATAAGCGCCAAGCAAATAAAGCGTAATTGAGAAGGCAAAATTTAGAGTGAGAATATGAAACAGTATTTAGATTTATGCCAACGCATTGTAGATAGCGGAACCTGGGTTGAAAACGAACGCACAGGCAAGCGTTGTTTAACCGTTATTAATGCCGACCTTGAGTACAACGTAGGGATGAATGAATTCCCTATGATTACGACTCGTAAAAGTTATTTTAAATCGGCAATCGCTGAGTTTTTAGGTTATATCCGTGGTTATGATAACGCAGCGGATTTCCGAGCCTTGGGTACAAAAACTTGGGATGCAAATGCCAACCTAAACGATGCCTGGTTGAATAACTCGGTGCGTAAGGGTGATGATGACATGGGTCGAGTGTATGGCGTTCAGGGTCGTGCATGGGCTAAACCAGACGGTACAACCATTGATCAGCTGCAAAAAATTGTAGACGATTTAAGTCTTGGAATTGATGATCGCGGCGAAATATTAACGTTTTATAATCCGGGTGAATTCGACCTAGGTTGTCTGCGCCCTTGTATGCACACCCATAATTTTTCTATTTTGGGTGATACTCTGCATCTAACCAGTTTTCAGCGGTCATGTGATGTGCCATTGGGTTTGAATTTCAATCAAGTTCAGGTGTTTTTCTTTTTAGCGATTATGGCGCAAATTACAGGATTAAAAGCAGGAACGGCTTATCACAAAATTGTAAACGCACACATATACGAAGACCAATTAGAGCTTATGCGCGATGTACAACTTAAGCGAGATCCATTCCCTTCACCAAAGTTGATCATCAATCCAGAGATTAAATCTCTAAAAGATTTAGAAACATGGGTAACAATGGATGACTTTAAAGTTGAAGGTTATCAATCTCATGAAGGTATTTCGTACCCTTTTGCAGTTTAGGTACTTAGTTAATACAGATAAGAAAAACATTAAGGCGCAACTGCTCTAAGCTGTTGCGTTTTTTTTTTGCTTTTATTTTCTTAATGTTATCTATAACAGACAATTTTCAGATAGTTGGCTGACCTGGTCGTTTTTTAGTGAGTGATCACTTCTATACTTGTTGGCAATGGACTCAGAGATAACAATGTGTCAGCCAATTCTGTATCGCGAATACAACCTTTAGAGCAATCGCTTTGGGTGTTCACCTGTCAGTCGGATATTAAATCCGATGTGGGTGTGTGGCTGCAAGATAGTGAGCTGTCAGGTCGCTGGCAATCAACCACTGAGCTCACCGAAATTCGGCAAGCATTACTGAATCACAGTGATAATAATGTGTTGCTTGATATGCGTACAAGCCCTCATCAAATGTTAACCCGCATACGATATCTGAAAGAGCATTTTGTTAATTGCACCTTGGTGGCACTTGTTGACCCACAACATGTTCACTGGGGTGAAGAGGCGTTAAAAAATGGTGTAGATGCTTACGTGTCAAAATCTGCAGTGACAGGCTCAGGGCTTTGTATGCTGTTAAATAGCTTACAGGTTAAGCACAATCAGCAATCACTGTTAGTGGCAGCAACCGATCCGTGTACAGGACTGATAAACGGGCCTTTATTCTTTGACCGACTTAATCATGCTTTACAAGTGGCCGTTAGGCACCACTGCCGCACGGGCATTTTATTGGTGAGCTTAGATGACTACGGTGACTTGGTTGAAAACAGTGGGGACGAACTCTGTAATGGTATTTTGGCGCAAGTGGCTCAAAGGTTAAATACCACCATTCGAAATAGCGATAGCTTAGCTAGAATAAGCGAAGGCCTATTTGCTGTTTTACTTGAGGATTTGCATGACGAAGTCATGGTCGCTCACATCGCACAAAATATTCAACAGCAGTTTGAAAAAGCACTAAATGTTCAAAGTAAAACATTCAGTTTAAGTGCCAGTATAGGAGGGCACTTATGTGAACCGGGTGAACTGAATGGAGGCACCCTATACCATCAAACTCAAAAAGCGTTAGAGCGCGCAATTGCTAGTGGAAAGCAGGGCCTGTGGTTTTATATTCAAGATATGAATTTTAAAGCCATGGCCCGCCTTAATATGTTGCAGGGCTTAGAGCGCGCATTAGAAAACGATGAGTTCTATTTACAGTACCAGCCTAACCATACAGGCAAGGGGTTTATTCCTAGCGGTGTCATCCCCGTTATGTGTTGGAAGCACCCAACGGCCGGAACTGTGATGCCAGAAATATTCATGGATCTACTGATAGACAGTGGGCTGATCATCAAGGCGGGTATTTGGATGATTGAAAAAACCTGCGAGCAACTTAATGAATGGCGTAATCAAGGGAACTGGAACTCTAGGTTGCAATTATTTATTCCTGTATCTGAAAAACAACTAAGAAACAGAAGTCTTATACAAACATTGATTCGACAATTTAGCATCAATCAAGTGGAATCTGAGCAGGTTATTTTAAAGTTGAGTGAGCAAACAGCCACAAAAAATATCGATGTGATTAATGATTTGGCTAAGCGAATTCCAAATATTGGGATTGCCATTGAGCTTCAGGGGTCATCCAGTGGTTATAATTCATTCTCTTATCTTAAAGAAATGAGTGTGGATTATTTATGTTTAGATGACAGTTTCTTTCAATATATGCACGTTGATCATCTAGAAACATCGATCGCCACAGTGATTGTTAAAGTAGCGCATTCACTTGGAATTGAAGTGTTGGCCTGCGGGGCTGATAGCCAATATAAGGTTGATAAAATGCAGGCTCTCGGTTGCGATGCCTTACAAGGAAAGTACTTCAGTCAGCCTGTGTATTCAGAGCAGTGGGCTAACTATTTAATGGATCACTAAGATCAACTTACAGGGCTTACGCTCTTTTCTCCACATTACTCCCTACAAAAGTTAATCGCACATATAAACACTGAAATGCGCTTATAAATGTTTTATCATATGGCTTCGAAAATTTTGAGTGTATAGACATGAAAGTCGCCTTAATTGCTGCCTTTGCACAGAATCGAGTGGTAGGTATTGATAATACTTTGCCTTGGCACTTGCCAGAAGATTTGAAATACTTTAAAAGAACCACATCTGGTAAAGCGATTATTATGGGTCGAAAAACCTATGAGTCTATAGGTCGCCCATTACCAAATCGAACCAATATTGTGGTAAGCCGTAATCCAGAATTTAAAGCGGATGGCGTGGTGACAGTATCCACGTTAGAAGAAGCCATTACACACGCTGAAAGTGTGAATCACATTAATGGTGTAGATGAAGTAATGATTATCGGTGGGGCGGCTATTTATGAAGCATCGTTACCGATGGCTGATCGTTTGTACTTAACGCATGTGCATGCAAACGTTAAAGGAGATGCCTACTTCCCAGAAGTAGACCTAACTGCTTGGAATGAAGTGGGGCGTGAAGACTTTGAAAAAGATGATTCTAATCCTTTCGATTACAGCTTCGCTGTCTACGATAAATAAACATCTTTCGCTAGATGTACCCAGAATAGAAAGGCTTGATCATTAAGTCTTTTTTATTTCCGTTATTAAAGTATTTCAGGGTCAAACATGACAACCCGATCACGGCCTTGGCCTTTGGCCTCATATAAAGCCTGGTCAGCTTGGTTGATTAAGTATTGTCTGTGTTTTTTATCCATATTGATTGGTATCACTGAGCTAACACCAAAACTAGCAGATAATGATATTTCTTGAGTATTCCATTTCACAGCTTCTTTTTTAATGGTCTTTCTGATGTCTTCTGCCAGATCATAAGCGTTTGCTAGCGGCGTTGACGGTAATATGACGACAAATTCTTCTCCACCATATCGGCAGCAAATGTCACTGTCTCTTGCTGCATGATGCTTAATGCAGTTGGCTACATATTTAAGGCAGATATCTCCAGCAGGGTGGCCATATGTATCATTCACATTTTTAAAGTGATCGATATCTAACATGATAAGAGAGCATTCTGATTTTTCTCTAAATGCACGTTTGTATTCAATTTTAAAATGTTCGTTGAAGTAGTATCGATTGTGTAATTCGGTTAATGCGTCAGTTATGCTGATTGTTTGCAATTTGTCATGTGCAATTGATAAGTGATCAAGCGCCTTAGTCAGTTCTTGGGTTCTTTCTTCTACGGTTTTCTCTAATTTCTTAGTGGCCTGTTTTTCTATTCTTAAGTTATCCAGTTCCGCTTTGAATGTTTTTTCTCTTTCTTCGTTTATTTGTATTGCCAGTACTAATTTCTCTTTGTGAGACATACTCATTCTTTCAGCCAGGGCAAACGATAAAAACATTATTTCAAATCCTGCCCCAAATTGAAGTGTGTATTCAGATATGTAGCTAACAGGAATGACACCAAATTTATTCAATATAAGCAGTACCGCACCGATTAAAAATGCACTCCAGGCAAATGCAAAGTACTTGGCACTCACATGCTTTATTTTCAACATGTAAACGGTGATCCAAATTATTAATGAAATGTTGAGGGCGGCAAAAGTAGATACTGTTAGTATCGATACGTAATAAGATATGAATATACTTATTACGGAGAAAATACAGTAAGAATAAAATACATACCTAAGAATTGTGTTTATTCTGGGTGCCGTATTTTCCATGTCAAAAAAGTAGCTGATGAAATAATTGAAGGATGCAAAAGCAATAGAAACCGAGAGTATAGTTATATGATTATTGAGCCAGGGGTAAGACGGCCATAGAAACTGAAATCCAATACCGCTTAAGCTTGACTGAAATATAGCAAATGAAAGTATGTATATAACATAGTTTAGATAAATAGAGTTTCTTTCTGAAAACCACACAACACAGTTATATAAAGCCATGATAATGACAAAGCCAAAAAATAGGCCTTGAAGTAAAAAATGAATCAAGGTGTAGTGATTGAAGTCATCCCATTCCCACAAGGTCATAGGGAGTTGAATAGCACCGCTGCTTTCAACTCTAATGTAAATATCATAAGGCTGATCAGCTTCAAATTTTAATGGGAATACAGAGTGTGGGTATTTTATGGCCTTATCACTAAACGGCATTTGATCTCCGCCTAATTGATACTGCTCGACCACATTGTTTCTTATGACATAGGCATCGATTTGATCGAGAGGTGCGTATGAAAATTCTAGGGCCCAGTTTTTGACTAATTGATTTTTGTTTAAGATTTGAATGTGGATCCAATATACGCCATCGCCAAATCCAAAATTCACATCTTTTTTGGTGTTTTTTGTCCACTTGATTTTTTTGTCTGTTTTTAAAATATCATCCAGTTCTAGTGTCTTATTGCTCGTGACAAAATAGGAGATATAAGGAGCAAGGGAGTATTCTCCCTTAGATTCAAGAGTGACTGTATTTCCTTGTGTGCATGCGCTGAATACAAAGAGAATGACTATAAAAAAGCGTAGCATTTTTAAACCTTAATAACGTTATATTAAGGCTAGATGACGGCTAACTTTAGTCAATTTAGTTAGGGAAAATAGTCTCTAAAATCATTGATCTTTAAAGCTAGAGGTTATATTAATCTCATTTATTATTCTAGTTAAAGGACTTTTTCTGCTTTGTGAACACTCGTACCTAACAGTGCTATATTTATTAAGTGGTCATTTATAAGAGTGGGCACTTAAGGTCCAAATTTAACGGCGGGATCAATCTTTGATGACCTTTTATAGACAATTATTTCACCTTACCTACTTAGTCGGGATACTGAGCCTGTATTCATCTGCTTCGATAGCCCAAACCATTAACCTGTATTCTTACCATTTAGACCCGCCTTTTCATTTAGAGACCTCATCGACAGATCTAACCGTGGAGTTTATAAATAGGCTTAATCAGGTTCAAAGTGAGCATAAATTCAAATTAATAGTGATTAATAGACCTGAGCTAAATAGAAAGCTTATTGATCAAGAGCCCTATCTTATTTTATGGGCAAACCCAATTTGGTTTAAATCAAAAGACAAAAATGTCATGGCCACCAATAATATTTTTTGGGATGCGGATATTTGGGTTAGTCATCAATCCAATCCAGTTAGTTACAATGTTCCCAGCGACTTAATAGGTAAGCACATAGGGGGTCGATATGGGTATTTTTATCAAGGGGTCACACAGCTTATTAAAAGTAACAAGATTAAAGCGACATTGCAGCGTAGTGATATGGAAAATGCCAAAATGTTACTTGAAAAAAAGATTGATGCATTTGTTATGAGCCGATCAAGTTATTTATATTGGAAAGCAATCAATCAAGATACTTCAAAATATTCAGTGTCAATATCTCCGCACGATGCTTACCAGCGACATATTTTGGTCAGTCAACATAATCAATTCTTACTGCCAATGTTGAATAAGTTTATTTCAGAATTAAAGTTGGATGAAAGCTGGAATAATAAAATGAAGTTACTGGGTGTGGATGCTTTAGTTGAGCCTATGGAGCTAGAGTTAAATGAACTGCTTGAGTACTAATAAAGCATGTAGATTGATTTAAATATTTCTATTGTATTCGATACCGTTTTATAAAAATTATTATGGGAAATAAAAAAGCCGCACTGTCTTCATAGGGCGGCTTTTTGATTATGAGATATTCAGTTAACCATTAAGAAAACTGACTTATGCTCTTACTTTTACTCGGCATCAATCAACGCGTTATCACGAACGGCGCCTTTATCGGCACTTGTTGCGAACTTGGCGTAAACCTTAAGCGCACGGCTCACTTTACGTGGGCGTTCTTCAACAGGCTTCCAACCTTTTTTATCTTGTTCATGACGACGATGAGAAAGCTCTTCAGTGCTTAGGTCAACGTTGATTGAACGGTTAGGAATGTCAATGTTTATGATGTCGCCAGTTTGTAGTAAGCCGATTGCACCACCCGAAGCGGCTTCAGGTGAGCAGTGACCAATAGACAAACCAGAGGTACCGCCAGAGAATCGACCGTCAGTTAGAAGTGCACATTCAGCCCCCAAGCCTTTCGACTTAAGGTACGAAGTTGGGTAAAGCATTTCTTGCATGCCTGGTCCGCCTTTAGGGCCTTCGTAACGAATGATTACGATGTCACCAGCAACCACTTCGTCAGCCAAAATACCTTTAACGGCATCGTCTTGTGATTCAAATATTTTTGCCATACCTTGGAAAACATGAATGCTTTCGTCAACGCCTGCTGTTTTAACCACACAGCCGTCTAAAGCAATGTTGCCGTATAAAACCGCTAAGCCGCCTTCAAGTGAATAAGCGTTTTCAAGATTACGGATGCAGCCATTCTCGCGGTCACCATCCACTGTTGGGTAACGAGTGCTTTGGCTAAACGCAGTTTGTGTTGGAATGCCTGCAGGACCCGCGCGATAGAATTTCATAACTTCATCACTTGGGTTACGCATGATGTCCCATTTGTCTAACGCTTCTTTCATTGTGGCGCTATGAACCGTTGGTAGTTCATTGTGCAATAAGCCTGCACGATCAATCTCGCCTAAGATACCCATGATGCCTCCCGCACGGTGAACGTCTTCCATGTGGTAAAGCGGTGAGTTAGGTGCCACTTTACAAAGCTGTGGAACAACACGAGAAAGACGATCAATGTCTTTCAAGTCAAAATCTAATTCAGCTTCTTGCGCCGCACCTAAAAGGTGAAGAATAGTATTGGTAGAGCCACCCATTACAATGTCTAAAGACATGGCGTTTTCAAACGCTTTAAAGTTAGCGATAGAGCGAGGCAATACCGAGTCATCATCTTCTTCGTAGTATTTTTTCGCATTTTTAACAATGGTGCGGCCCGCTTCTAAGAAAAGCTGTTCGCGGTCACTGTGCGTAGCCAATACCGAACCGTTACCAGGAAGCGCTAAACCTAAGGCTTCCATCAAACAGTTCATAGAGTTTGCTGTGAACATACCCGAGCAAGAACCACATGTAGGGCATGCACTGCGTTCGTATTCAGCTACTTTTTCATCTGACGCTGAGTCATCAGCGGCAATTACCATGGCATCAACCAAATCTAGCTTGTGCTCAGAAAGTTTCGTTTTACCGGCTTCCATTGGGCCGCCAGACACAAAAATAACTGGGATGTTTAAACGTAAAGACGCTAACAGCATTCCCGGTGTGATTTTGTCGCAGTTAGAAATACATACAATGGCGTCAGCACAGTGGGCATTTACCATGTATTCAACCGAATCAGCGATTAACTCTCGGCTAGGTAGGCTGTAAAGCATGCCGTCGTGGCCCATGGCAATGCCATCGTCTACTGCAATGGTATTAAATTCTTTAGCAACGCCGCCGGCTTTTTCAATTTCACGGGCAACCAGTTGGCCCATGTCTTTCAGGTGAACGTGACCCGGTACAAACTGAGTAAAGCTGTTTGCTACAGCAATGATTGGCTTTGAAAAATCATCGTCTTTCATACCTGTGGCGCGCCAAAGGGCACGTGCTCCGGCCATGTTACGGCCTGCGGTTGAGGTCTTACTGCGATATTCTGGCATGGTGTCTCTCACGTCATGGGTTAACCCTGTTGTGCGTATGTGTTGATAGACGCACGAGAACTAAGGGATTAACCAAGGGTGTAAAAATAAAGGTTGCCAAAGTATAGCAAACACAAGCCTTAGCTGGCTATTTTCAGCTTATGTTTTATGGAAGCAATTAACCTTATAAATACAGGGCCTATGGAGTAATAGACTGAGGTATAAAGCCATTAATGCTAGAGTTTGACGCCGAAGGTAAAGCACGGTGTATTTTCAGGCCGTTCACTATGAGAATTTTATGTATATACCAAAGCATTTTGAAGTGACGGATACACAAGAGATTTATGCATTTATTGAGCACAATGCATTTGGTCAGCTTATTTCAAATTGTAATGGCCAACTATCATCCACACACATTCCATTTTTATTGTCGGATGATAAAACGAAACTTATTGCGCATCTAGCAAAGAGTAACCCCCAATCCAGTACCCTTCATGGGCAACAAGTATTGATCACACTACAAGGGCCACACGATTATATATCCCCTTCTTGGCTCAGTGGTCCAGCCGTTCCCACTTGGAATTATCAGGCTGTACATGTTAATGGTACGTGTCGGATATTTGAGAATGTGTACGATATTAAGCAAGTGGTTGATCAATTAACGGCTAAATATGAATCGGGATTTGAAACTCCTTGGTTACCTGAATATATGGCCTCTATGTTACATGCCATTGTGGGTGTCGAAATATCCATCAGCGATCTCCAGTGTAAATATAAGCTTAGCCAAAATCGATCAGTGGAAGATCAACGCAGCATTGTTAGGCAATTACAAATTAGTGGCTCCAATGACTTAGCAACGGCTATGACGTGCAATGGGTCAAAGTAATGCAACATAATTGTCATGCATAGGTGCTAAATACTCCCGTTATCGTTTCATATTAAACATTCGATGTTAGAGTCTTTGTCTTGATCATAAGGTGTATAAATAATGACTTTTCCCCAGTTAGAAACCTCTCGATTATGTTTAACGGCTTTAGACTCTAAAGATAAAAATTCGATTTTCCAGTTATTTTCAAACGATTCTGTTGTTGAATATTATGATCTTGAAGCATTCACAGATCTGACTCAAGCTGTTGACCTTATTGCATTCTTTCAATCTAGATTTATAGAAGGGACAGGTATTCGCTGGGCAATGCGTTTAAAAGATAATAATCAATTGATAGGCACATGTGGGTTTAATACATGGAACTCAAAAATGAAAAATGCTGTGGTTGGATATGATTTATTACCCGAGTATTGGAGGAAGGGTTATGCGGTAGAAGCCGTATATAAAATTATTGAAGCAGCATTTTCAGGTACTCTGCCATGCGGTGCGTTACATCGAATTCAAGCTGATACGGTGATTGGAAATACAGCGTCAGAATCTGTGTTACTAAAACTAGGCTTTATAGAAGAGGGTATACGTAGGCAAAGCGGTTACTGGAAGCAGCAATTTCATGATCTTAAGTGCTTTGGGTTGATTAAATTAGAATTTGAATAGTAATGAACAGCTTCTTTATATATGAATAAATAGCCTGTTAGTGATTTTACAAACCTATGCACTCTAACTAAAATGATCAGCGAAAAGTTGCACTGATCAGTACCTATTATATTAAAACAGTAAACTTATTTTAACTCCGTTATAAAATGGATTTACCTTCCATGTGAGAGTGTTTTTTTTCTTGTCGCCAAAGCGCTCTTGGTAATCGTTCAATTTTTTTTCAGCTGAAGTGGGTTGTGTCCAGATAGCGGCTTCGCCAATTGCAATACCTAGTGCAGCCGATGCGAGCGCATCGCTACTGTCACCGTTTGCTATTATTGCAGCCGCGCCAATAATATTCAGGCCAATAGTCATAACGTGGGGTTTAAATGTGTAGCGATCGTCAGCCCTCCATGCTGTTTGTTTAAGCATGGTTTCTGCTTTGTTGAGTCGTTGAATTTTTTCTTTCCTAGATAATTGAGGCATTTTTTTATAGTCATTCATTCCTGCAATCATTGGTACGGGTTTTATTAGCACTAAAGCTAAGCCTGCCAATAATTTTACACCTGCAACACGTTCTTTAATCGCTCTATCTTTATCATCTTCGTTGTTGGCTTGATACAATTTCATGGCACCTAAGCCTGAGTAAGCAGCGGTCCAGCCATATTGCCAGTTCTCATAAGGCCTTTCGATATTTAGAAATTGATTTTCAATATACTGTAAGCGTGAATCTATTTCGCGATCAGTTAATGATGTGTTGTCATACGCTAATAGCATGGATGACATGAATGTTGAAATAAGCCCGATTAAAATGGCGGTAATAACGCTGTTATTCATGATCTTCCTTATTAATAAATAGGTAGCAAGTATTTTTATGATGTTTATATGAGGTGTTCTTAGTGTTGATAAAAATACTATGTATCTTGAGTGGGTGGGCGCATTACGCCAATAGGTTTATTGGCTTTAACACGTAAATTCATATGAACGGCTTACTTTATATTTTATAGGGTGGACTAGTTAGGGTGGATAGATTGTCTAAAAGATTCACACTCGCCTCTTCATAGGAGTCGTAGCAGTGAAATGAAAAAACAGTTATAAAATCTAGATGAGTATCAGGTTGGAATAAATTATTAGACGAGTGCCATAATTTTTAGACATAGAAAATTTTTGGATGGTATAGCGGGCGATTACTAGCTCCCATAAGTAATCAAATTGTCATGATGTGGTAGGTTATGACTTTATTGTATTAAATTTTCACAAATAAAAAACGCCTCAAGTGAGGCGTCTTCAATGATATATAATTTACTGGTTTCAAAGTGATTTTATAAATACCTTACTGTTACGCTGAAAGTTATACAGCGACTTTTTCTCGGTGGGTAGTTCATCGACTGATCCAAGCTTAAAGCCACGTTCTTCAAACCAAAGTGAGGTTTGAGTGGTTAGTACAAACAGTTTTGTAATGCCTTGATTTTTGGCTTCAACTTCGAGTGTGTGTAGTAAGCGATCGCCTCTATCCCCTCCGCGATATTCCTTGTGTACCGCTACGCAGGCAAGCTCGGCCATTTGGTTACTGAACGAATACAAAGCGGCACAGCCTAATACCATGTCATCTTTAACCAGTACTCTAAAGCGATCAATTTCGTTTTCTAGCATTTCACGGCCTCTGCGTACCAGCACACCCTTTTCTTCAAGTGGTTGTAGCAAGTCCAATATGCCCACTACGTCTTCCATGTTGGCGCTACGCAGTTGTTCTTGATGGTTTTGGCTGATTAGGGTGCCACTGCCATCCAGCGTGAATAATTCAGTTAGTAGAGCGCCGTCTTGATCATGTTGAATCAACTGGCAACGGGCCACGCCGTTTTCGACAGCCTCTTTGGCTGATAGCAGTTGTACGGTTTGCTCTTGATTTAAAGCATCGGTCACTAAGTGTGATATCTCACTGGTGATCACATCTTTAATCAGTTGGCCATTTTCATCGTTTAAGCAGTTGTTTTCGCCAAACATAATGAGCTTATCAGCTTGTAGGCTGATAGCCGTTTGTGTGGCCACATCTTCAACGGGTAAGTTGAAAGTTTCACCTGTTTTGCTGTAACCCAAGCAGTTCATTAATACGATGGCGTTATTTTCTAAAATGCGTTCAATGGCCTTGGTATCAATTTTTCGGACTTCACCTGTATGAGCAAAATCAACGCCATCTAAAACGCCTAACGGTTTGGCCATAACAAAGTTACCACCCACAACCCGAATGTCGGCACCGTGCATGGGGCTATTGCTGGTACCCGTGCTGAGTGATGCTTCAATCTTTGAGCGTAATTGCCCCACGGCTTGCTGAACCGTAACTAACATTGGCTCATCTGTGATGCGCTTATTGTTGTGGAACTTGGCTTTGATATTTTTTTGCTGACACAGCTCATCAATTTGTGGTCGAGCGCCATGAACCAATACCATTCGCACACCTAAGCTATTAAGCAGCGCAATGTCGTGTACGATATTCTGGAACTGTTCATGTGCTAATGTTTCGCCGCCAATCATGATCACAAAGGTTTTACCTCTGTGAGCATTAATATAGGGGGAACATTGTCTGAACCAATGGACGTATTGTGTTGTGTTCACGGTGTTTGTCTTTCTCTAGTTTATGTTTGTAGTGTAAATCGTTTTATTGTTTTGAGCGAGCGTG
>ERZ1027231.262-NODE-262-length-19963-cov-52.495580_pt1 | contig 19963 bp, 23 predicted proteins | sample MGYA00520866_ERZ1027231 | MGnify/ENA primary metagenome ERZ1027231 (study PRJEB33311, sample SAMEA4378411) | marine metagenome | biome: Marine biome; feature: Fjord; material: Water | collected 2014-07-20T08:00:00Z/2014-07-... | depth 75 m ...
CTTAAAGTTTAGCTAAACGCTGAACTTTGGGGAGAAGGCTCAATTAGTATCAAGCTGTTCAAGCGGTACAAATAACAGTTGGTTTCCGTTCGTGCCTCACGTATTTTAGCCAACAATTACAAGCCGCTGATTGCGGCGTTATATTTTTTTAGATGTTGGAGTTTCCAAATGGCTCAAGGCAACAATAAGAAATTACTAACCAAAAAGGTTCGTAAAGGTGACAAAGGGTACCCTATAGCAACGATAGCTTTTTATGGTCCAAACAATGATCTTGCATCAAAAGCAGTTTGCGCAATTATAATGCATGAAGGTGCAGAAGCAGAACCAATGAAAAAGTGGTTTTCTTCATCAGACTTGAGAAAATCAGAACTGGTTTTGAGTGAAATATTGAACTTTATTGATGCAAACGGAGCTAAATCCGTTAGCATGATCCAAGAGATAATAGGTTGCCCTCATGAAGAAGGAATTGATTATCCTGTAGGTGACTATTGTCCTAAATGTAATTATTGGAAAGGCCGAGATAGATTCAGTGGCGAGATGGTGAATTAAAAATATAACAAGGGTTTTCAAGTCGGACAAATTACAGTTGGCTTTTTGTTCGTACCTCACTTATTTTAGCCAACTGCAATTTTCCGCTTAAAACGGCGTATGTAGATTAGGTTAGGTGATTTATGAAAAAGTGGCTTACTGAATCAGAGGAATCTCTTTGTAAAGCAATGGAAGCCTTAAATAGTGGTGCTATTCCTAAAGAAAATCTACATAAATTGGCTCCTATATTTTACTCAGAAAAGCAAAAAAAAAGAATGAATCGCTGATTCAGGAAATGTGCGATGTAAATGATCAGCAAATCGAACAAGATTGTTCTTTTGATCCCGACTCAATTAAGCGATATTAATTTAACTACGTTTCATCATACTTATACTGCTATGTTATCGCAGGAAAAATTGATGAGTTCAAGTACGATAGTGTTATGGATTATGTTACTTCGCATATGAATCTATTTTCTAATTAGTGTTTGCCCTAAAAAGCACATACAAGCAATTAAAGCGGGACTTTTTACAGCATGCTCGGTTTCGCTTCGCTACATATTTTAGCCAACAATTATAAACCTCTTAATGGAGGGATAAGTGCCTTGGCTGATTCAATATTTAAACCTTTTATTCACTTGTAGCATCTAAATAATGATTTTAATTATTTAAGAGGGAAGACAATGAAATTCTTGAACACTATTTTAATAGCAGTTGCTTTATTCGCTACAAATGCCACAGCAGAGCCTAGCAAGAAAGTATTAATCGTAGTATCGAACATGGTAGATATGGGTGATCCTGAAAAACATGATGCAAGAAATAATTTATGGGAATTCGCGCCTCCTTATCACATCTTTGTTAGTCACGGTTTTGAAGTTGACTTTGTATCGCCTAAAGGTGGAAAAGTCGAGTTTATGATGGACGCTATAGGCATAAGCAGTTACACCATCAAGCATGAAGGTTTTTTAGAAAAAGCAAACAATTCATTCATACCTGAACAAGTTAATCCTAACGACTATTGGGGCGTATTTATTGGTGGTGGTTACGGTGTAATGTTTGATGTTGCAAATAATAAAAAAATTCATTCTATTATCAGTAGTGTATATGAATCTGATGGTGTTATAGGTGTTGGTGGTCATGGCTCTGCAGGTATTGCAAACGTGATATTATCTAACGGAGAGTTTTTGGTAAAAGGGAAAAAAGTAGCGGGATTTCCTAACTCCACTGAAACATCTAAATCTTGGGCAAAGCAGGGTACGCTGTTGCCTTTTTTTATAGAAAGTCAGCTTAATAAGAATGGTGCGATCGCTCAAAATAAGCAAACACTAAAAGATAAACACACAGTAATAGCGGATCAACGTATCATTTCAACAATGTTTTTACCTTCAGCTGCACTTGTAGCAAAAGAAATGATAATTACTCACAAGCATTAATTAGCACTTTAGGTGGGAGTAACAGTACAAAGTGGCGATGGTGTCATTTTCAGTTGAAAGTTATGGTAACTTCTATTTTAAGGGGAATCGTAATGAATAAAATTCTTGAAACTATTTTAATTTTAGTACTGTTAAGTGTTGCCCACGCATCTGAGGCAGATGAACCCGAACAATATAACAAGTTATTATTTAAGAGCTTTATTTCTGAAAAAGATGGTAAGGATGTACAAATTCGTGAAGCATTTTTTCCACCTAGTTGGAAAGCTCCTCGACATTATCACAATAGTAATTTATTCATATATGTCATTGAAGGTGAATTTGAGGTAGAGCTTGAAGGTAGCAAAAAAATTACATATCAAAAAGGTGAGGCTCTTCAAATGAATTCAAGTGTAGAAATGGAAGCACGTAACCCTAGTAGTAAAAATTCATTAAAATTGGCAGTATTCCAAGTTGGCAATCCTGATGCGGAGTTTGTTGTACCTGTAGAGTAATGTACTAACATCAAGGCGTTCAAACGGAGGAGTGACAGCTGGCAGTTGTTCGTGCCTCACGCCTTTTAGCCAATATTAATTGGCACTTAACGAGACGTTAGTTTTCTATTATGTCGAATTTATTCAATAAATGATTGCTTATTATGCTTATCCTTTTATTTTTATAAGGAATAGTATTATGGCTAAACGATTAAATTATTTTACCGCCTCTCCTCAAGCTATGGAGATATTACTTACACAAGAGAACTATCTTGAGAAACAGTTTACTGGCTGTACGTCCCTTTGGGAGCTGGTGAAATTGAGAGTTTCTCAAATTAATCAGTGCGCTTATTGTATTGACATGCACAGTAAAGATGCACTTAATCAAGGGGAAAGCATTGAACGAATTTATGGTTTAAACGCTTGGCGAGATATGCCATTTTATTCTGAGGAAGAAAAAAATGCCCTTAACTGGGCTGAACTTATCACTTCAGGACAAGCTGTGACTGATTTACAATACCAGAATGCTCAAAATGTATTTGGTGAACAATATTTGGTTGACTTAACAATTGCAGTTAATGCTATTAACAGTTGGAATCGCATTGCTAAGGCATTTAAACCCGATGTTGGCAGCTACAAGACTAGTTAAAGGATTGTGCATCGCGTGTTTTCTACTTTTGATTTTAAAATGTTTCAGCCTAAAGGACTCTTATCAACCCAAGTTCAAGGTTTGTGGTCGGCGTCAGTCTCGTCACAAAGCTCTGATGATATCAAAAGGTGGCTTCATAGCGATGCCTGTAGCGGCATATTGTTCAATTTTGCTCGTGATATTAATTTAAATGAGTCTGCGTTTTCTTCTGGAGTACTATTACTTCCGGTTAGTAAACAAGCTCAGCTAATCACTTTACCACCAGGCTCTCAATTGGTTGGGGTGAGGTTTCATCCTGCCATTAGCTTTAGCGTATTAGGTACACTTTATGATCAACCAACGACCTTAAAGCTTGAAGATGAATTCTCTTTTTCCCTTAATTCTCTTTATTGGCAGCTCGCAAGTGTACAGGGACATTATGCAAGAATTATTGCTCTTTATCGGTGGCTACATAAAATAATAGCTTCTTCTAATGTGCTTCCTTGCTCTTTAATGAAAGCGTTAAATACGTTAAATCCTAATATGACTATGAGAACGCTAAGTGAATCTGTTCCTCTTAGTCAACGTCAAACAGAGCGTCAATTTCAGCGGTGGATGAACATGACGCCCAAATATTATCAAAGAATACTACGGGTCCAAAGCACTCTAAACTCCCTAAAATATAATCCTGCCATCGATCTAGCTGATTTAGCGCTAAACTATGGTTTTACTGACCAAGCTCACATGACCAGAGAATTTAAACAAATTGCTAAAACTACTCCAAGGCAATACAGCAAACTGGTAAGATGTCATAAGAAAGTAGAGAAGGATGAAGCTTAATGCAGTTTCAGATAGTAATAAAATATGAGTTATAAGTGTTTTTAACAAAAGAATTGTCATCAGTGCAGTACTGTCAGCGTAAACTTACAAATTAATCAGGACAAGTAAGAGTTGGTTTTGCTCTTACGTCACTAATTTTAACCAACTACTTTTAGTCTCTTAATGAGGCGTAAACATATTTAAGGAAGGTTGATGTTTCCGATAGATGTTTGGATTACATACACTCTGGCATGTTTACTTTTGGTTATATCTCCAGGGCCAGATAATATTTTGGCTATTGGCCGTGGTTTAAGTCAAGGTAAACTTGCAGCATGTTTCTCTGGCGCAGCCTCAGGAATGGGAATTTTTGCATCACGATTAGCTAGCTGGCTTCATGAAAAGCCTAAAGTTATAAATGGCTTAAATATAGGTGCGGGTTTAACCTTTATTACATCAGGTTTAGCCGTTGCAGCATTAAAACAACGATAGTAAATGCGTTTACCAACAAGCAGTTAACCAAGAACAAAGGTCGGTTGGCTTTGCTCCATCGTCACTCGTTCTTACCAGCTAATTTAGCCTCTGAAAGAGGCATGATTTATTTTATCAGGAGATCTTGTGCAGATTTGTGAAATGACAAAGAGTGACTTTGAGCTATTTTGGCCGGTATTTAAAGAGGTTGTACTTGCGCAAGAAACCTACGCTTTTGATTCAGATATAGACTTTGAATCGGCTTATAATTTATGGTGCGTATCCCCACAGAAAGCATATACCATAAAAGACCGTGGCCTAGTACTGGGTTCATATTATATAAAACCTAATGCATCTGGTCCTAGCTCGCACATTTCTAATTGTGGTTATATGGTAAACCCAGAGAGTCGTGGGCAAGGCATAGCTCGTAAATTATGTTTGCATTCACAAGAAATTGCATTAGAGCTAGGTTATACAGCGATGCAATTTAATTCGGTAGTTTCCACAAATAAAATAGCAATCCAGTTATGGCAAAAGCTTGGATATAAAATTATTGGAACAACTCCTAATGCATATAACCATAAAAAATTTGGATTGGTTGACTCATTCATAATGCATAAACATTTGAATACATAATGAGTTAGAAAACGGGAAAATATAGTTGGTTGTTTAATTGAGTAAAAGGAGCGTTTAATGTCAAAAAAATATAATACCTTTTCAGAGTTTTATCCTTTTTATTTAAGCCAACATGCCAACAATATTTGTCGACGACTCCATTTTGTTGGTTCTTTTTTTATCATTTTGCTCATTACTTATGTGCTAGTCTTTGGAAATTTGTCATTGCTTTGGTTTATACCTGTTATTGGCTATGGTTTTGCCTGGGTAGGGCATTTTATCTTTGAAAAAAACAGACCTGCGACTTTTATTTATCCACTGTATAGTTTGATTGGAGATTGGGTTATGTTTAAAGATATGTTAACGGGAAAAATCAAATTTTAACTATATTTTTGTGTATGACTTTTACGTATTTTAAGTGGTGGAATAGGCCGGTATGAATACAAAACTTATTTCTATCTGTTTATTTAACGTTTTATAAACACCTGTATTTGCTACGCTTTCTATAAGCTAACCTGCATAAATATCAAAAAAGAAATATAACGTAGTCGCAATACTGGCCACGATAACGAATCGTCTGACGTGTTTTTGAGGCAGTTGGCGAGACACATTCGCCGCAACATAACCTCCTGCTAGGGTGCCACATAAAACAATAGAACCTTCATACCAAGCAATGACATCATTATAAATAAATAATGCAATAGCAGTCAGTGATACGGTTGAAGAAATCAATAGTTTTAAGCCATTCATGGTATTAATATTTGTATGGCCTGCAAGAGCTAAATAGCTGAGTGTAATAATACCTAGCCCAGCGTTGAAGAAACCGCCATAGATCGAAACACCTAGGAGTATGATTAGCAGTAAAATACTTCCTATTGATGAAGCATGACGATGATTAGACGCCATTTGTTTTAATTTTACGTTAATTTTTCCGCCAAAGACAAACAGTACAGTAGCGAACAAAAGCAACCAAGGAATAGCTTCTCTAAATACTGCCTCAGGTGTTATCAATAGTAACCATGCACCAGCAATACCACCAATTAAACTAACTATGATGATTTGAGTGAGTTGTTTTTTACTCTCAGCAATATCTTTTCTAAAGGCATAAGTGCCACTCATGTAACCCGCACATGAGGCAAAAGTATTAGTCGCACTGGCTATGATGGGAGGAATACCAACAAACATCAGTGCAGGGAATGTTATGAAACTTCCGCCCCCTGCGATGGAGTTAATAACACCGCCGAAAAGACCTGCGAAGAAGAGAAAAATAAGTTCAAATAACATCGTTAAAAACAAGCCTTTGAATGTACAATTTGGCTAGACGATAACACATTTTAAATTGCGGGCGTTAACTTTAACATGTTACTGAAACATATTTATCAACCGTTATAGAAGACTAGAATTTAATCATTAAAGCTATTTATAATACGCTGATATTATGGAATATTACTTTAACATGATCATAATAATAGGATAAAAAATATAGGAGACTTGGGTGATGGCAAAAATTATTTTACAAGGCACTATAATAGTTCCTGATGAACAGTTAGTTATAGTGAAAGAAGCGCTTATCTTGCATAAAACACTAACTCTACTAGAGTCTGGTTGTATCACTTTTGAAGTGACTCAAGATAGGAGCGATAGCAATAAGTTTAATGTTTACGAAGAGTTTACGGATCAGCAAGCATTCGATAGCCATCAGTTAAGAGCTAAGAATTCGCATTGGGGCAAAGTTACAGTAAATTTGCCAAGAAATTATCGAATAAGTAAAGGTGAACTAACGCGTTAATAGCCCTTTATTTTGGGCGTTTTAATTTTGGAGGATATGCAGATGTCAGATAGTAAGAAATCAGATGCAAAAATAGGTGTTATCGAATGGTGTGATTTAACTGTTGGAGATGCTGAAAAAGTTAAAGATTTTTACTCTAGTGTGGTGGGGTGGGAATCAAGCTCCGCCTCTATGGGGGAATATGATGATTTTAATATTAACCTACCAAAAACTGGTGATACCATAGCAGGGATATGCCATGCCAGAGGAAGTAATAGCAAGTTACCTGCCCAATGGCTTATGTATGTTAGGGTTGAGGATGTTACAGTAAGCGCTCAAAAATGCAGGGCGTTAGGTGGTGATATTTTGGATGGCCCGCGAAAAATGGGAGCTGATAATTTTTGTGTTATTCAAGATCCTGAGGGTGCTGTTTTAGCATTAGTATCGAGTTAACAGTAAAAGTTAAAAAAGATTTGTCGGATTTGTAAAACAGTTAGTATAAAAAACATAGAATATTCAATGATTATATTGCTCACCGTTTATGCGTGTGCAAGAGTTTAATTATCATTATCTTATTTAATGAACGTTATATTATAAGCAGGGTGCAATGAAAAAAATCAATATAAGTGAAAAATTTAGCCAGTTCACAGAAGTCTGGACGCCAAAAGTAATAGCCGAGTCAAATGGTCAGTTAGTTAAAATAGCAAAAGGTGGTGGTGAGCTTGTATGGCATAAACACGATAATGAAGATGAACTTTTTATCGTCTTTAAAGGACAATTGACCTTGCAGTTAAGAAGTGAAAATATCGTACTTAATACAGGCGAAATGTATGTTGTGCCCAAAGGTGTGGAACATTGCCCTAAAGCTGAGCCGGATACTCATTTTATGATGGTTGAGCCATCTACTACCGCTCATACGGGCGAACATCATACAGACGTCACTGTATCGTCAGAAGAACAGGAATGGATTTAGCACACAGAAATCATGTGATGTGACAGATAACAATTAACTATTTATTAGCTTGTTTGTGCTTTTTTAGTACACAAACATCAAAAGGATAGTAGGACTGTTTATAAACAACGGAGTGTATATGAATAAATTTGCAATGATTACTGCTTTAGCACTAATGAGTATTTCTACCAGTAGCTTAGCGAAGACTATTTACGCTGATGTCCAGGTTACGGATATTATTCCAACGAGTCATACTATTTGGCAACGTGAAAATCAAAATACGCCCAAATATCCTGTGAAACTTGCTCGTTCAGGGATAAGAGGTTGCGCAATTTTAGCATTTAATATTTCAGCCACGGGTAAAACTGAAAATATAGAAGTTATCAATTCATTACCTAAAAAGAGTATTGGTAAATCTGCACGTAAAATGCTGAAAAAATGGCAGTGGGTTCTTGTTTCTTCGCAGCAGAAGACTAGGCAAGAAAAAAGAACGATTAGACTTGATTTTTGTCTTGGCGGAGAGTCAATTGAACAATCTCAACAATACTGTATACAACAAGCAAAATTAGCATGTAGCTAATTCACACAACAAGTCGACTAAAGGATTTGTTAAAGGCGAATATGAATATTACTGATGTAGAAAGAGATGCGTTATATAAAGTGATTTATTCACGTAGAGATGTACGTAAAGACTTCCTCCCTAAAGCAATTCCTGATGAGGTCTTAGAGCGTATCCTAAAGGCTGGGCATCATGCACCAAGCGTTGGTTTTATGCAGCCATGGGACTTTATCTTGGTGACTGAAGAAGAGACAAAAAATGCACTGAAAAAAGGTTATGAAACAGCTCGTGTTGAGTCTACACAGAAGTTTTCAGAAGAAAAAAGAGCAGAATATAAAAGTTTTAAACTTGAAGGTATCTTAGAAGCACCTTTAGGGATTTGTGTAACTTGCGATCGGGATCGTAATGGCCCTGTAGTAATAGGGCGAACAATTAAACCTGAAATGGATATGTACAGCACAGTGTGTGCAATTCAAAATATTTGGTTGGCAGCAAGAGCAGAAAATATAGGCTTGGGTTGGGTGAGTATCATCCATGATGAGGTGCTGAGAGAAACATTAGACATACCAGCCAACATCGAAATAATAGCCTATTTATGTTTAGGTTATGTATCAAGCTTTCAAGATAAACCTGAATTAGAAACCTACGGCTGGTTACCGAGGGAAGACATTAGCCAACTAATCCATAAAGAAAAATGGACTAAAAAGGCATAAAGTACTTCTCTATTATTTAACTAACGACAACATCTCCTGTCTTGCTGAGGCATTTTCTCGCATTTCGCCTAACATTACCGAAGTTGTCATTGATGAATTTTGTTTCTCTACCCCACGCATCATCATACATAAATGTTGTGCTTCAATAATAACACCCACACCAATAGAGCCGGTGATCTCTTGTATTGTTAATGCAATTTCTCTGGCCAAATTTTCCTGAATTTGTAATCGCCTGGCATACATATCAACAATGCGGGCAAACTTTGATAACCCTAAAACTTTTCCGCTTGGAATATACGCTATATGACATTTACCTATAAATGGCAGCATATGGTGTTCACACATCGAATATAATTCAATATTTTTAACCACAACCATTTCATCGGCTTCAGACTCAAATAATGCCCCGTTAACCACCTCATCTATATTTTGTTGATAGCCTTGCGTTAAAAACTCTATCGCTTTTGCAGCACGTTTAGGCGTATCTACTAGGCCATCTCTATTGATATCTTCACCAATTGTTGCAATGATTTCTCGATAGTTATTTTCTATGCTCACTTATGTATTCCTAGAATTAATTGTTATTTACCCGTTATCAATCAAAGTGTTGGATTTGAGATAAATTTAAATTTCTCATGCATTCCAGAACATACATCTTAATTGATAACGGGTATCTACCTTTAGGTCGACGCTTTACAGTAAACCGTTTGCTTTTAATATTGAATTGTAAACACCATTGTTTTTTATTTTCGTTAACCCTTTATTAAAATCAGCAATGATTCTGTTATTTTTTGCATTACTTAATCCACTGGTAATATGTAATGTATTGCTCGATAGTGGGGTTGATGAAAATGCAATTTTATCTTTTAGTTGGGGCGCTTCATTTTTTATAAAAGCACGCGCTACAATTTCATCCTCTAACGTTAAATCTATACGTTTATGCACTAATTTTTTCAGGTTATTAATAAACTTTGTCGTTTCAGGTTTTTTGAAATTCATTGCTTGCTTAAAGTTATCACTGTAACCATAGTCGCGAATTACACCGACATTTTTCTTATTTAAGCTTTCTAAACCATCGTACTCAAATGAATCGTCAGCACGTTTGATAAATTTTATATTGTTAACAAGATAATCATCGCTGAAATTTAAAAATGTACTTCTCTTTTTTGTCCACCAAGTACCAACGAGAATATCAACTTTGCCTTCTTTGACCGATTTGATAGCCCTTGTCCACGGAACGAATTTCATTTCTACTTGATGCCCTTGCTCTTTAAATGCAGCCCGAACTATTTGTAATGCAATGCCTTTACCTGGTAAATCAGGGGAAAGAAATGGTGGCCAAGCATCACCTATAGCGGTTATTTTTTCTGCATGTGCTATACCTGAAAAAGCCAGTGAAAGGGTAAAAACTGTAGATAGTAGACGTTTCATATTTAAAATCCTTTGTCGTTGTAATGATATTTTTTTTGTTATAATTCACATTATTTTATAAAGTGATTTTCAGTATCCTTCGGCCCCAGTACATCTCACCTGAAACCTTGAATTTGGGTTAACGATTCCATTTTCGTTTATTCACAATAAAGCCACCGCCAACTGAGTAGTAAATTTGGCTAAGTAACAATTCCTCACCATTATAAGCTCGTAGTTCCATGGCATTTGCATGGTCAGGTAACGTTTGTGGCCCATGGAAGGTGATAGCGTTTTGTCTTGGAAAACTACTATCATGCACACCGAGCAAAGATAAGCGCTGAGTAGTTTCAACTTGTAATAAAAAATCATCAATGATTTCAGGATCAATAGTTTCTGGTTCGAAACCGGCCAGTCCTAAAAGCACAGCCTTACAGCTACCATGACTAATTTCATTTTGCGCGAGAGAGCCAAATATCTCAGTTTTCACATGACTTACACGGTCTAACACTTTTTTTTGTTGTAGTAATTTACTAAAGCGAAAAGCCGCGCGCATTGGGCCAACTGTGTGGGAACTTGATGGATCAATTCCAATACTAACCATGTCAAAAGCACTAATCATATAACTTCTCTTGCAACATTTATGTAAGTTCTAGTGTTAAGCTAGAACCGTAAGTTTTAATCACGCGGCGCTTGGTTTTATAAGTGCCGCGCTAATACTAAATTGATGATTTATCGATTAAACATATTGATTCAACCCATCATCAATTTGATTAAAACTTATAATCGAAGTTGTACCGCATGCCAACGGTTAGCTGATCGCTATCACTAACTGAAAGATTAACGTCATCATTGTCATATTCGTTATGTTGATACTCAATAAATAAACGGAAATCTTTGGTACCTTGCCATTCAAGCGTTGTATTAAAGCGTGCAACATCTTTTGAATTGACTGCAGCTTGTTCATCATCAAGCTGTGATGCACCAAACAATAGCTTATACTGGCTATTGATTGCATAGGTTGCAACGACATCAATTGTCGTAATATCGCCACCGACAACATCGTGTTCAAGATCTAGATAAGCAGCAGCAAAATACCAGTCGCCAATACTTTTTGTTGCTGAAAAACCAAGGGTGTTTTTATCTGTGCCATCAAAATCTTGTGTCAGATAAGCAATTGCGAGGCTATAATCACTCCCTGTATAACTCACACCCGCGTTCACCAGATCGCTGCCTTCGTTTTCTTTATCTTCACCTGAAAACTGGGCTTCGCCTCGTATTTCAAAGTTACCAAAAGATTTGCGATAAGAGACGAGTTCTTGTTTACGAAAAACACTGACATCGTCATAGCCTAAAGGTGTATTAGTACGGTTAAAGATATCAACTGGTATACCTATAAGCGCATAGTGCGTTGTTTCCTGCTTACCAATAGCAATTCGACCAAAGTCACCTTTTATGCCGACATACGCTTTGCGGGCGTCCCCAAAGTGAGCATCACCTTGGATTTGAACCTTAAATTCACCTTTGGCAAAGCCGATCATGCCATTACTCAATTTATGCTCAGCAGCAAAGCCAATACGTGAAAGGGCATCACCAACATCCCAATCATCGCTTTCATCCGTACTAGTTACGCCAAAAGTAGGTCGCAACGTGCCGTAAAAGTGCATATCAGTATTTGACTCTTGTTCTTCTGCAGCTACTTTGCCTTGTTCTAACTGCGCTAATCGTGTCTTAATTTCATTGAACTGACGTTGCAATTCAGCTTCAGATATCTCTTCAGCAGCTTGTGCGGCGAAAACAGGTAACGCTAACGCTAAAGGAAGTAATACTGATTTTATTCTTGTGTGTTTCATGCTATTCCCTTGTACTTATTGTTGAGTTGTTATAATTATTCAAGAAGGCGAGGGCTGACTAAATGTAAACTTGACCGTCAATCTTCCTGTTTTGCTTGGTGGTTTATACACCAGCGAACAAAACACTAACGGTACGATGTAAACCCACGATAAATAACATGTGCAAAGTTGTAAACGAGGTATACCAAGGCGTTTACAAGCCACTTTTGAGACTTGACGGGCTGAATTTTATCGATAGACTTAAGTAAAATAATAAGAAGAATAAGAATTAGGGGACACTGATAATGCTATCTGACACTAAGATTTTAATAGTTGATGATGATGAATTGACTCGTCAAGTTTTGAGTAGTTACTTTGAAAATGAAGGTTATGATGTTTTATGTGCAACGACAGCTGAAGAGGCTGAAGAGTTATTAGTGCTTGGAACAGTCGATCTCATTTTGCTTGATATCAGAATGCCAGGTAAAGATGGCCTGACCTTAACCAGAGAGCTACGCATTAACAATGAGGTTGGTATCATTTTAGTGACAGGAAGTCAGGATGAAGTTGATCGTCTGATTGGACTCGAATGTGGCGCAGATGATTATGTGACTAAACCTTTTAACCCCCGTGAAATATTGGCGAGAGCTAAAAACCTTATACGTCGTGTTAGACTTTGCCAGCAAGTAAAATCGGCCGATAACGATGACCATATTCTCAAAGCATTTGACCGTTGGAAGTTAAATCCCGTTCGGCGTCAACTCATCGATGAAGAACAAACCACAGTGCAACTTACTGAAGGTGAGTTTCAATTACTGAAATGTTTGATGGATCATGTTGGACAAATTATGACAAGGGACCAGATTCTTGATCAGATCCGTAATCGTGAATGGGTACCAACGGATCGCACTGTTGATGTCCTAATCGGTCGTTTGCGCCGCAAATTGGGTGATGACTCTACCAATCCTCGCTTAATATTGACTGTGCATGGCGCTGGTTATTTATTCACTCCAAAACTTGTGGATGTCTTGTGAAATCAAGCGGATTAGCTCATTATTTTTTCATAATTGTTGGCTTAATGATGGTGATCCAATCACCTAAGGGCCAAACAAAAGAGCTGATCGCCTGTGGTCACCCTTATTATCCACCTGTCTCTTGGGTGCAAGAGGAACAGTTAATCGGTGTAGCCCCTGCAGTTGTTAAATTGATTTTCGCCGAACTTGGCCACCAAGTTCGCCTAGATGTTGTAGGCAATTGGAAACGTTGCTTGTCAGAAGTTAAAACAGGGCATGCAGATATTGTAGTAGCGGCTTATCGAATAGATAGCCGAGAACCTGATTTTGATTTCAGTGAACAACATATTGTTGACGATCCCATTGGTATTTATGTCAACCCGATTAATAATAAAATTTATCATTCACTCGATGATTTAAAAGGCAAAACGGTGGGCTTGCTATTTGGTGATAGTTTTGGTGATAGTTTAGATGCATTTATTGATGAGCATAACCAGATAGAGTACGTTTCAGAGGGCCAACAGAATTTAAAGAAATTAGCGCAAGGACGAATTGATTTCATACCATTAGGCATTGTTAGTGGTAAATTACAAACTCAAAAATTTGGCTACACTAAACAAATTATCGCTGCACCGTTTAAGCTAAAAACCGAGTACTATTATTTAGCCCTAGGCTCCCACAGTGAGCTTAGTCAGCACCTACCTTACATTAACCAACGCTTAAATGAGTTGCATCAAAGTGGTAAAATACAGCAATTAGTCACTCACTACAGCAAGACATATCTTGAGTCATCAACTGAAGCGAGTAAGCCGTGACTTTTCCTAACATACTCGGCTTACGTCGTTTGATACGTTACCCCAAAGATCACCCATTAAGTTATCGGATGATGGTGTATACCACGCTGTATAGTTTCGTGTTTATTATGCTGTCGACCGCCGTACAAATCACCTTGGATTATCGTCGAGAAATGCGCAATATTGATCAGCAGATCCAATTAATTAGTACCAGCTATATCGCCAGTTTGGCACGTAGTATGTGGGATTTTGATCAGGCTCAACTTGAACTGCAGCTTAAAGGTATCAAAGCATTGCCAGATATTGCCAGTCTTGAATTAAAAGATCATACCGGAGAAACGCTTATCCGTTTACCCGAGAAAGTTGTTGAGGACAAGGTGATGAAATCAAGCTTTGACCTGAGTATTCCTAACAAACGCCTTAGCAGTAATAATAACAAAAACGAATCAAGCAGTAGGCGTCATCTTGGCACACTTATTATTGCTACAAATTTAGCCACCATACACGCAAGATTATGGCACACCGGCTTTAATATTTTACTCAACCAGACGTTGTTAGTTTTACTTATCATGCTGGTGATTATGTTTATTTTACAACGACTCATCACGCGGCACCTTGAAAGTATGGCGGGTTATAGTAAAGCGATTGGTGATGGTGAGCTTGAATCTCCATTGACATTAAACCGTCAGCAACCAAATTCTCCTGATGAATTGAACCAATTGGCTAATGCACTTAATGATATGCGACTGTCAATTCGTCATGATATAAACCGACGAGAAGAAGAGCAGCAAGCCTTACGTTATAACCGTGATCAGCTCCAACAAATGGTAGAACGTCGAACCATGAGTTTGCAACAGGCGAAAGAAGTCGCCGAAGAAGCAAACAAAGCCAAATCACAGTTTTTAGCGACCATGAGTCATGAAATTCGGACACCAATGAATGGTATGCTTGGTATGATTCAGCTACTGCAAAATAATGAGCTTAGCGATCCACAAACTCATCGTGTGAAAGTTTTGCACGATTCTACCGAAGCCTTGCTCGAAACCTTTGACCATGTATTGCAATTCGCTCAACTGGAAGAGGGGGGGTATGTTTGCTCTGAATCTTTTTTTTCTTTGGATGAGTTACTACACAGCCTCATTAGCTTGATGCAACCTAAAGCGGATGAAAAACAGTTGCAGTTGAAACTTGATACGCCAGTCGGGGGTGATTGTTATTATGACGCGGCAGGTAGCTTACGCCAAATATTAACCAATCTATTGGCTAATGCGATAAAGTTTACCGATCAAGGTGAAATACTGCTCCGTGTCTCTCACCTTGAACAGAGTGAGCATCAACATCGATTACGGTTTTCAATACAAGACAGCGGCATTGGTATCGAGCCGGCATTGCAACAACACATTTTTGAACGATTCACTCAGGCCGATGAAACAATCACGCGACGCTTTGGAGGGACGGGCTTAGGTCTATCTATTTGCCGTCAATTAAGTCAGGAAATGGGTGGACAGATTGGTGTAGAAAGTACCGTAGGCCAGGGAAGTACTTTTTGGGTTGAAGTAAAACTGAAAGTGGCTAAAGCGAGTGAATTTAAAGCAAAAGCGGTTTTACCACAACTGCCATCGCTGAAAATTTTATTAGTAGAAGATGTCGAAATTAATCAACAGGTAGTATTGGGTTTACTCGAACAGCACCAAGTAATACTGGCTGATAATGGTCATGATGCCATAGAAACAGCTAATCAAGAGACCTTCGATATCATTTTGATGGATATGCACTTACCAGGAATAAGCGGCTTAGATATCAGTGCTAAAATTCGCGAAAGCGATAAATGCTGTAATTATAAAACACCGATAATAGCGTTAACTGCTAGTGTTCGTCCCGATGATATTCAGGACTATTTTAATGCCGGATTACAAGATGTTGTCGCTAAACCTGTCAAGCAGCAGCTATTATTAGAAGCCATTGAGCGTGCACTTGATCCACAAAAACCCAAGTTATCCAAAACTATCCAGCAGATAGATACTGCTAACGATACTCCGTTACTTGATCTGTCAATGATCGAAACTCACCTACAGATTTTAGGCCCGGCTAAATTAGCAAAACTCATGGAAAGCTTTTGTAAAACTCAACAGCAACTTTGGCCAGCATTGAAACAAAGCTTAGCGAGTAACGATCATTATGAAGTAGAACATCAAGCCCATGCGCTCGCAGGCGCTTGTGATATGCTCGGTTTTGTCAAAGCCAGTAATCTATTACGTCAACTCGAGCAGAATGCTAAGCAAGGTACCATTAAGCAAGTTTCCCAACTGCTTTTAAAATTAGACCCTATTATGATACAGAGCTTAGCTAAGGCAGAAAGTTACTGTAGTTAAACCACCTGATTTTCAGTTATATACCCGTGTCCTTTCAAAAGGTTGATTTCAGTGGGAACTAAAAGCGATATAGACAAGGCATTGATAGAGAAGAATGGTTATTCAGGAGAATATGCTCCTGCATTCTCTAATAAGCTGCATCCATGCAGCGTCCTTGTTGAAATCAATAACGCAGGATAAATTGCTTTTAGACCCATCGGAGAAACGCCTGAGCAATCCCACTTTTTTGTTACACCAAAGAAACAGAGAACAACTATTATTTAATTTACGCGCCTCGAATTGGAATCGCTCAGAAATTCTGAAACTGGCATTTTGAATGGTCACGGGTATACAGTTAGCATAAATGTTATTTCACTCGAGTAGCATTTAAGTAATCCCATCACCTCTTTAATAATGAACCTTCTCTATTTAAACACGCTGAGGTCTACGCAGAACCCTACTTTATTATTCAATATTTAAAACATATAAAACCAGTCGTTAAAATTAAGTATTCGTGCTTAAAATTTCACTTAAAATAAGTTTTTATCTCATTAAATCAAAAAAAACTTAAAAAAACCTTAGGTAGATTTTTTAAGTAGAAACCATATTTATAGGCTGTTACAGGCAACTATGCCTAGTCGAAAATAGTGCATGTAACACAGTTAAGAATCCTGTTTACATCTTTATACATGTTATTAATTCTGAGTTTACATCTAGCCTTTAGTGTTATCAGGGTGGTGAGCAATAGTTCAAATTTTTGAATTGTTATTCATAACCGATAACTCAACAGGAGTAAAAAATGACTGAAAATAATATAATAAAACCCAGTTTATTTATGGCAATACTGCCGATAATATTGACACTGACAATACTAGGCATCCAATTATTCTACTACGGCGACTTTACGCCACATATTCCTCTCGCTATAGGGATCGCGATCACAGCCACTATGGGATGGTTTCGTGGTTATCGCTGGGATGATATGGAAAAAGGAGTGATGCACGTAATTCGTGTCGGACTTCCATCCATTGCTATTCTAATGACCGTTGGTATGATTGTCGGCGTTTGGATTGCCTCTGGTACTGTACCAGCGCTCATATATTTCGGATTAAAAGTATTAAATCCGGAAATATTTTTGGCTGCGGCCATGGTGTTATGTGCCGTAGTTTCTGTTTCTTTAGGCACATCTTGGGGTACAACAGGTACTGTAGGCCTTGCCTTGATGGGTATTGGTTCTGGATTTGATGTTCCAATGTATTGGACTGCAGGGGCTGTTGTATCAGGCGCTTTCTTTGGCGACAAAATATCACCACTCTCTGATACTACTAATTTGGCACCTGCCGTAACAGGCGTCAATTTATTTGATCATATTCGTAATATGTTACCAACAACGGTACCTGCAATGCTTATTGCTTTGGTCATCTACATATTAGTTGGATTTAATCTCATTGCTTCGAATGAAGTCGATTTTTCTAAAATAGAGGCTATTACTAATGGTCTAGCTAGCAATTTTAACCTCTCTTTTTACGTCTTATTACCACCTTTACTTGTCATTATGCTTGCCCTTAAAAAAATGCCTGCTTTACCTTCGCTGTTCGCTGGCGTATTTGCTGGTGCGTTACTCGCGATATTTGTTCAGGGCGCTTCATTGCATGAAATATTTAACTTTATGCAATCAGGATACAAGATAGAAACCGGCGTTTCTGAAATTGATGGCTTGCTTAATCGCGGTGGTGTTCAATCTATGACATGGGTTATCACGTTAGTTGTCATTGCGTTAGGCTTTGGCGGTGTACTTGAGCGAACTAAATGTCTGGAAACTATTATTACGGCAATACTTAGCCGTGTTAGGTCATTTTTTGGCTTACAAGTATCAGCTACGGGGGCTGCAGTAGCAACCAATCTTGTTGCTGGCGATCCTTACCTTTCAATCGCGTTACCAGGAAGAATGTTTGCACCCGCTTATGTTGATAAAGGTTACTCGAAATTGAACTTATCACGTGCTGTTGAAGAAGGTGGAACCTTGATCTCTCCTTTAATACCGTGGAATGCAGGTGGTGCTTTTGTTATTACTGCACTCGGTTTGGGGATTGCTGATGGAAATATTGAAAACCTACTTTATATACCATTAGCATTCGCTTGTTGGTTATCTCCATTAATTGGTTTGACCTATGCCGCACTGGGACGTTTTTCACCAAAAATGTCAGCGGAAGAGTTAGATAGATATCAACGTGAAGAAGAGGAAATGTCTGAAAATAAAACTGTAGAAGTAAGGAAAGGGGCAAATATGTCCGCCAAACACGCTTAGCAGCATTATTAATTAAGTTATTGCTACGTAGAGTTCGTAATTTATTGTAGTAATGGCGTTAATAGAACAACTACTGGCTTGTGTTCAAGCCAGTATCAAAACAACCTAAAATAAAAACTACGGCGTAATGAGCCGCGGAGAAAACACATGTTTTATAAAAATGATCAAATAGCCGGTTTCGATGACAGTATTTACCAAGCCATGGGTCAAGAAGATAAACGTCAACAAGATCATGTTGAATTGATTGCTTCAGAAAACTACACCAGTATGCGTGTGATGCAAGCACAAGGCAGTCAATTAACCAATAAGTATGCCGAAGGTTACCCCGGCAAACGTTATTACGGCGGCTGTGAACATGTTGATGTCATTGAGCAACTGGCCATTGATCGTGCAAAAGAATTGTTCGGCGCTGATTACGCTAACGTGCAACCACACTCTGGCTCACAAGCCAACGCTGCTGTTTTTATGGCCTTGCTTAAGCCGGGTGAAACTGTGTTAGGCATGAGCTTAGCGCACGGTGGTCATTTAACGCACGGCTCGAAAGTGAGCTTCTCCGGTAAAATTTATAACGCCGTGCAATACGGCTTAAATGAAACGACAGGCGAAATTGATTATGACGAGGTAGAGCGTCTTGCCAAAGAGCATCAACCAAAAATGATTATTGCCGGTTTCTCTGCTTACTCTCGTGTCGTGGATTGGCAGCGTTTTCGCGATATTGCTGACAGTGTTGGCGCTTGGTTATTTGTTGATATGGCGCACGTGGCCGGTTTAGTGGCCGCAGGTCTGTATCCTAACCCAGTACCGATTGCCGATGTGGTCACGACTACCACCCATAAAACCTTACGTGGTCCTCGCGGCGGTTTAATTATCGCTAAAGAAAACGAAGAGCTCGCGAAAAAGTTAAATTCAGCAGTCTTTCCTGCCGGTCAAGGTGGCCCGTTGATGCATGTTATTGCCGCCAAAGCGATTTGTTTCAAAGAAGCCTTATCTGAAGGGTATGTTACGTATCAGCAACAGGTTATCGACAACGCCCGTGAAATGGCAAGCACCTTCCAAGCACGTGGTTATAACGTGGTCTCGGGCGGTACGGACAATCATTTATTTTTATTGGATTTAATCGATAAAGGTATTACCGGTAAAGACGCCGATGCGGCGCTGGGCCGCGCCAATATCACGGTGAATAAAAACTCTGTACCTAACGACCCACAATCACCGTTTGTCACTAGCGGCCTGCGTATCGGTACCCCGGCGATTACCAGTCGTGGTTTTGGACGTGAAGAAGCAGAGATATTAACCGGTTGGATTT
>ERZ1027231.263-NODE-263-length-19790-cov-22.545326_pt1 | contig 19790 bp, 18 predicted proteins | sample MGYA00520866_ERZ1027231 | MGnify/ENA primary metagenome ERZ1027231 (study PRJEB33311, sample SAMEA4378411) | marine metagenome | biome: Marine biome; feature: Fjord; material: Water | collected 2014-07-20T08:00:00Z/2014-07-... | depth 75 m ...
AACGCTTCACCACATATGCTATTCGTGGCGAAGAAGGTAGCGGTATTATTTCTGTCAATGGCGCAGCTGCGCACCTTGCAGAAGTAGGACAGCGCGTAATCATTTGCGCCTATGCCAGCTATTCTGAAGTAGAATTGGCCAACTTTAAGCCGCGTCTTCTTTATATAAATGAAGACAATAGCCTAAGCCATGCGTCTAACGCAATCCCGGTTCAGCTAGCTTAATAAGACTAAAATTGAATACCTTAAGCCCGATTTTTATCGGGCTTTTTTATGCCTACAGGAAGTAGGTACTTAACTTGTGTCGGGAACGTACAAGTTGTGGCTACAAGATGTTAGATACTTAAACGTGTATCGGGAACATGCAAGTTGTGCCTACAAGATGTTAGGTACTTAAACGTGTATCGGGAACATGCAAGTTGTACCCAAATAAAACTCTACTCTCATTTACTCCACTGCACTAAGCGCCGCTTTAAATACAAAATATTTCTGCTATTTGGCCGTACAAACTTGATGAAAACTTAACTCTTGGCTAAACCATAATGATAGGTAATGGAATCCCAAATCGCCGAGGGACCGTATGGCATTTTTTTCCAAGATATCACTTAAGTACAAAATACTCAGTGTTGCACTCATTGGTGCCATTGGCTTTATGAGTTATCTGGCTTTTAATTTTAAGACCGCCAGCAACAATGATGCTCGCTTAAGCAAGATTCAGGACGTTAACTTCCCCATCCTCGATAAAACCGGCAAAATCTGGCTTGAGCTATTTGCTGCCCGCACTGCCATGCAAACCGCCATATCTGAAGGCGAGTCTGACCTAATTGACGAAGCCCAGTCACACCAAAAAAATATTTTGCAATACCTCACCGAAATAGAGCAATCAGAAACGACATATGAAAGCCAAGTGTCACAATTACGCAACGGCCTTAATCAGTACATAGGCAGCGCCAAGAACCTAACGCAAGGCATGATTGATGGCAGCTTGGAGCTATCAAAAATGGGCCAGATGGCTCAGATAATGAATAGCCAGTATCAATCATTCAGCACTGAGCTAAGCCAGTTTCGAGAAAAAGCCCTGCTTGATTTTTCCAAACGATTAAACCAGGCCAAACTTGAAAGCCAAAATGCACTTAACACAGGTGTTATCCTTGGTATTTCTATCATTATAATCTTGTGGCTGGTTGCCTGGTGGGTCTCGAATATAGTTGTTAGCAACATCAACAGAATCGTCAAAGAACTGGAAGGCATGGCCACTGGTAAGGGGGATTTAACAGTACGCCTGGAAACCTCTGCACAAGATGAAATTGGCACCCTTGTGGATAAATTCAATGCCTTTGTGCTGCACCTGCAGCTGCTTATTAAAGTACTGGCCAATCTTTCATTAGGAGTGACACAAGGAACCTCCGAGGTAAAAGATATTGCTCAACATACTAAAACCGGCATCGTAAACCAGCAACATGAAATTCATCAGGTTGCTACTGCGGTGACCGAAATGGCCCAAACTTCTATGGAAGTTTCTAAAAATGCAGGTGAAGCTTCCAAAGCTACAGACCAGGCCGATCACGAATCACAGACAGGGAAAAAAATAGTGGAAGATAACATTACCGCTATTACCGCTCTGGCAGAAGAAATAGAAAGTGCTCGCAATGTTATTCAAACTCTTTCAGACCAAGTACAAAAGATTGCCAGTGCCTCCCAAGATATTCGCAGTATTGCCGATCAAACAAATTTATTGGCGTTAAATGCAGCTATTGAAGCCGCCCGGGCTGGTGAGCAAGGGCGTGGATTTGCCGTGGTTGCCGATGAAGTACGAACTTTGGCAGGTCGTACAGGCCAAAGTACCAATGAAATCGAGGACATCATAAAAAGTTTATTAAGTGGTGCTCAGCAAGCAGTGGCAGTAATGGATCAATCTAAAGAACGCGCTTATCAATCTGTGGCGCAATCGCAAACTACCGGTGAATCATTGCAAAATATTTTAAAATCCATTCACACCATAAATGAAATGAATCTATTGGTAGCCAGTTCAGCCGAAGAGCAAAGTTCAGTAGCGGAAGAGGTGAGTAAAAATATAATTCGAATTAATACTTTTTCAGATCAAACGGTAGACGATGCCCAAGCCACTGCTACTGCCACCACCACCCTATCTGAACAAGCTGAGCAATTAAAAGCCATCGTCAACGAATTCAAGGTATAATTTGCCTCATTGAAATCTTGATCATGGCGACCAAGATGGGTTTTCAGGTAATTATTTCATGTCCAATCACAACTCAACTCTGCCTGTTAACAATGCCGAAAATTCTGCAGATAATGTGCGTGCTATTCGCTATCAGAATCAGACATTAAGTTTATTAGACCAGCGCCTTCTTCCCCAGCAAGAAATTTATTTACAATTTAACGATGCACAATCCGTCGCCACGGCAATTACCGATATGGTTGTTCGCGGTGCACCTGCTATCGGTATTACCGCGGCATACGGCGTTGTACTGGAAGCGCTTAAGCAGCAACACAAAGACAGCTTAAACCTGAAAACCGCATTCGATGTTTTAGCAGCCTCTCGTCCTACCGCGGTTAATTTATTTTGGGCGCTTAAGAAAATGAAAAGTGAATTGGAAAATTGTTCGTCTTTAGGTGTCACTGAACAAGTTAAGCAACTTGAGCAATGTGCGAACGACATTTACCTGGAGGACATTAAAGCCAATCAACACATGGGCATGCTTGGAGCGAGCTTAATTGAAACTGGCACCCAAATTTATACCCACTGCAATACAGGGTCATTAGCTACCGGTGGTTATGGAACTGCTTTGGGAGTAATTCGAAGCGCTTTCAAAGACAATAAAATCACTCAGGTTTACGCTGGTGAAACGCGCCCATGGCTTCAGGGTGCTCGCCTAACCGCATGGGAATTAATGCGCGATGAAATACCGGTGAAACTTTCAAGCGAAGGTGCCGCGGGCCAACTGTTGCGCCAAGGTAATATCAGCTGGGTCATTGTTGGTGCCGATCGCATCAGTGCCAACGGAGATGTGGCCAATAAAATAGGAACCTATAATCTTGCAGTCTTGGCCAAGCACCATAATGTTAAATTCATGGTGGTAGCTCCAAGTACCACTTTTGATTTAAATACTCACAGCGGTAAGGATATCCCAATAGAAGAGCGCCCAGTAGAAGAAGTAACAAAGATTCAAGGCATTCAAATAGCACCTATGGGTTGCGATGCGATTAACCCATCGTTTGATGTCACACCCAATGAATTAATTGATGCCATTATATGTGAGAAAGGTATTTTAACTGTTCCCTATGAGCAGAATATAAAAAGTATACTTGGCAACTAAAATGATATTGATAATTACAGTATTTATGGCTTGTTAATATGGAATATAACCAAAGCTTTCTACATCAAAAGGCACTGCTCTTATGTGCCGTAGGTAAAGAGTGTTATGACAACGGCTGGAGCCCTGCCACAAGTTCTAACTACAGCATTCGCTACGATCATAAACTCTGTGCCATAACCAGTTCAGGAAAACACAAAGGACGTTTACAGCCAGAAGATATTTTATTGGTAGATTTCTCCGGCACGGCCATTTCTCCTGGTAAACCCAGTGCCGAAACACTATTACATACTCAACTTTACCAATACGATGAAAACATAGGAGCGGTTCTTCATACCCATAGTCCAGCCTCTGTTATGTTGAGTCAGTTTTTAAAATCAGATAATTTAAAAATCCAGGGCTGGGAGTTACTTAAGGTTTTACCAGGCATAAAAAGCCATGAAGAGTCGGTGAATATCCCTATATTTAATAACAGTCAAGACATTGAAAAACTTTCCCAGCTAGTAGATAAAAAAATAAAAAACAATACCGTTCATGCTTACTTAATTAAAGGGCATGGAATTTACACTTGGGGGAAAAATTTAGACGAATGTTTTTGTCACTTGGAAGCACTTGAGTCGTTAATGGAATATGAACTTACAGCATTGAAATTAGCTTAAAGGAGCAATCTTATGTTATTTCTAAAAAAGTTAACTATTTGTTTTTTGCTATTTTCCACCCCAGAACTATGGGCGCAGGAATTAACCAATGAAGAAATTCGCAATGCCAAGTTACCCACTATTCACGAAAACGAAGATGATGCCACCGCGCTACTACACGCCATTGAGCGCGTGGACATCATTGAACAAAAAGCTGGTGATTTACCATTTGTAATCCTCCCCCATCGCCCCAACTACATGATGCCAGTAACCTACCAAGACAGACCTCACGACCAGCCCTTTGAAGATGTGGTAGGCGAAGACTGGCCCGGCCTTAAAAAAGTAGAGGCTGTATTTCAAGTCAGTTTAAAATACCAAATAGCAAAATTAAGTGACGACAATAAAAACCGTTTATATGTGGCATACACCAACAAATCTTACTGGCAAGTATATAACAGTAAAATATCGAGACCCTTTCGAGAGACCAACCACGAGCCTGAATTGATTGCGCAGTTTCGCCCCAATTGGGGCTATATAAATGGATTCAACATTGCCCTTAACCATCAGAGTAATGGCCAATATCAAGGCCTATCACGTAGCTGGAATCGAATCATAGCGGGATTCTTTCATATTTCAGGCAGTACTGTTTTTGGCATGCAACCCTGGTGGCGGATACCTGAAACCAGCAATGATGATCCAAATGATCCTAAAGATGACGACAACCCGGATATTCATAAATACATAGGCTATAGCAATTTCATCTGGTACAGAAAAATAGGCAATAAATCTTTATCAATTCGATTTGGCAATAATTTTAATTTTGATAAAAACCGTGGCTGGGGAGAATTCGAATTTAATTTCCCTCTCACCCCAAGAGTAAGAACGTTTATTCAGTATTATGAAGGCTATGGTAGCAACTTAATCGAATACGACCATTACCAAAGAAGACTGGGAATTGGTTTTAAGATTTCCGATTATTTATAAATCTACATATAAAAATAAATTTGAGAAAAATAATGAGTCAATTGAAAGTATTCCATCAAGATGATGCCAATAACATTTTGCAGGGCAGTTTTGACAAAAATGAAATTGCCAACATTCTTCTAGATGTGGGGGTTATTTATCGACAATGGGATACGCCAGTAAAATTAGAGACAGACTCAACTGAAGATGAAATTATTCAGGCTTACCAATCACAGATAAACAAGTTAAAAAATGAAGCTGGTTATCAAAGTGTAGATACGATTAGCTTAAACACTGAAAGTCCAAACAAGCAGGAATTACGTAAGAAATTTCTGGCCGAACATACCCACGCTGAAGATGAAGTCCGATTTTTTGTTAAAGGAAAAGGGTTATTTTCTTTGCACATTGACCTCAAGGTTTACGAAGTTCTTTGCACTCAAGGAGATCTCATTAGCGTTCCCGCCTATACCTGCCATTGGTTCGATATGGGGCCAGAACCAGACTTTACAGCCATCCGTTTATTTAATAATCCTGATGGCTGGGTGGCACAATACACCGACAGTAAACTATCCGAACAATTTTCAAGACTGATTTAATCTCATGCCATCATTTAATAATATTCAAGCTATCATTACCGATATTGAAGGCACCACTTCCTCCATTAGCTTTGTAAAAGATATTTTGTTTCCTTATGCACAAAAACATTTATCCAGTTTTATCGAACAACACAAGGATACCGCTGAAGTTAGAATGCACCTTAACGCCGTGGCTGAAACGTGCAATATTCAAGCACAAGACACGAAACAAATTACCCAGCAGCTACTGAACTGGATAAAAGACGATGTAAAAGCCACGCCCCTTAAAAACCTGCAAGGCATGATTTGGAAAAAAGGCTACAAAAATGGTGACTATAAGGCTCATATGTATCCAGATGCTGCCGACTTATTAAAGGAGTGGCATCACCAAGCGCTTCCTCTCTATGTTTATTCTTCGGGCTCAGTATTGGCGCAAAAACTTTTTTTTAGTTATTCAAGTGCAGGGGATTTATTGCCGTTATTTTCAGGTCACTTTGATACGAATACAGGTCCAAAACAGGAAGTTCAATCTTATCTAAATATACAAAAAGAACTGAATATAAATGCGGAGAGTTTATTGTTTCTCTCTGATATAAGCCAAGAGCTCGATGCCGCCCGCCAAGCAGGCTTTCAAACCTGCCATGTTATTCGTGACAAGGAAATAGAAAAGCAAAATATAGTAAACAGCGATTCAGCCCTTCCACATCCACAGGTAGGCAGTTTTCAGCAAATTACCCTGTGTGCTCAAATAGCTATATAATCCCCTGCGAATTCGGAACAGATCACATTTGTCTATTTCCACAGGAGTAATTTATGAAAGAAGTTGTCATCGTTGCCGCCGGGCGTAGTGCCATTGGTGCATTTCAGGGAGCGCTGGCTCCTTTATCTGCTGTGGAAATTGGCAGCCAGGTCATTGAGGCGGTTATCAAACGTGCCGGTATAGAAAAAGATCAGGTTAATGAAGTTATTTTTGGTCAGGTACTGACGGCTGGTTCAGGTCAAAACCCTGCACGCCAATCCACCATCAATGCAGGGTTGCCAGTAACAACTTCTGCTCTCACCATCAACAAGGTATGTGGTTCAGGCTTAAAAGCCGTACACCTAGCCTCACAAGCCATTGCTCTAGGAGATGCCGACATAATTATTGCTGGTGGCCAGGAAAGCATGAGCAACGCTCCTCACGTGTTACCAAATTCTCGTACCGGACAGCGCATGGGTCCTATTTCCATGGTTGATACAATGATCAACGATGGCCTTTGGGATGCTTTCAATAATTACCACATGGGCATCACAGCTGAAAACCTGGCTGAAAAATTCGACATTTCACGCCAGGCACAAGATGAGTTTGCTGCAGCGTCACAACAAAAAGCCGCCGCTGCGCAAGAAGCCGGTAAATTTGCAGATGAAATCATCGACATCCGCATCCCTCAACGTAAAGGCGATGACATAATCTTTAATAAAGATGAAGGTCCTCGTGCTGGCGTCAGCGTAGAAAAATTATCAGGCATGCGTGCCGCCTTTAAAAAAGATGGCACCGTAACCGCAGCCAATGCTTCGTCATTAAATGACGGTGCAGCCGCGGTCATACTGGCTAGTAAAGAAAAAGCACTAGAGTTAGGCTTGCCTATTCTTGCCACCATTAAAGCCCACGCCAATTCCGGTGTTGATCCAAGCATTATGGGCATTGGCCCGGTAACCGCCAGTCAATCCTGTTTGAAAAAAGCCGGTTGGGAAATTAGCGACCTAGACCTAATTGAAGCCAATGAAGCCTTTGCGGTTCAGTCTTTATCGGTGGCTAAAGAAATGCAGTGGGATACAGAAAAAGTAAATGTTAATGGCGGCGCCATTGCGCTTGGTCATCCAATTGGCGCTTCCGGTTGCCGTATATTGGTAACCTTGTTACACGAGATGCAAAAGCGTGATGCCAAAAAAGGTTTGGCAACCTTATGTATTGGTGGTGGCATGGGCGTTTCTTTAGCGATTGAACGCTAAATGCATTACCCATAAAAAAAGCCCTGTTGAGTGACCTCAATAGGGCTTTTTTATGGGATTCACCTGTTAATGCACCACACATTCTCCGCCTGGAATAACATTGCCAAATTCGGCTGGCAAAATTGAATGCTTGTTTACGACCAGAGTATCGTACACGTCTAAATCTGGAATTATTTCTTCGCCATCTATGGGCTCCAATAATACACAAACAGCTTCTATGCTATCCAGGGCACTGATGATGCAGCTCTTGTACCCTACTTCGGTGTGAATGGCCGCTAAATCGCCGACATCCACTTCATTCAATACAGTTGGGATATCACTTGCCAAAACCGTTTCAGCATCTACCGGCTCAATAAAGTGAGCCGCAGCCACTACGTGTAATATATCCACCACATCAGGATCGGTTAAATCCAGGGTACCGGCAATATCAGGCTCCACATTCAACATCTTGCCTAAAAGCACATAAAATAAAGTTAAGTCGTCTTCTGTCCAGCCAATATCTTCCTCCCTGTTATGAGGGCTGGGGATATCCGTAGATAATAGAATTTCGTGTTGGGAGTGTTCATCCAGCTCAGGCATAACGACATTTACCTGCTCGACACCTGTTCCTGCTATGTCGGCCAAACGCCATTTCAGTGGATGTTTTGCTAATTGTGTCATAGTCGGCCTCCGTTGTTCTTGCCGCTTTACACGATAAAGATCAAACCCGCTAATTTAATAGTATGGGTAAGTCGTGAACTTCTCAAACTTTATCTTTCAAATTAAGAGTGATTTGCCCTCGTATTTTGCTACTTCTCTCCACCATATCTTCCAAATTACTCTAAGTATAGTGTTTAATTAGAGGTTATGATTATATTAATCATATTTTTAAATGCCTACGATTTAAATTCAATGCGCACCACCTAGGAATCAGCATGCCAAGCACCAAACGTTCCATTTTTTCAATTTTAATCAGCGCCTCGCTACTGGTGGGTTGCGCTTCACTGCCGGATGACAAAAACCTAAACAGTCACGCCGAGTCCTTTGTGGCCTCAAGTAAAATCAACGCATCCTCGTTAATGCAAAGGGCCAAGTTAAAAATAAAAAAAGGTAAGAGTGAATCATTAGAATTTTATGCACCAAGCTATTTTAAAAATGCTCAAGATGCGTATCAGGAAGCCCTGGTATCCTACCAAAATAAAGGTGATGAAAAAGATACTAAGATTAAAACCCAACTAAGCATTGAGTACATTGACTCAGGCATGAGAAATAAAAAAGTGGTGTTAGACACCCTTAAAAAGAGCCTTAAAAATCGCAAGGTTTTATTAGAATTAAAATCAAACAAACACTTCCCAGAAAAACTTAAAGAGATACAGCAGCAACACATTGCATTGATTCAACTAATAGAACAAAGGAAATTAGATGAGGCCCTTAAAGGCGAAAAAGAATTACTGACTAACATGCGAAAAATAGAAGTCAAAACGATAGACTTCACATACTTATCTGAAGCTGATTCCGTACTAAAAAAAGCCAATAAAGAAGGTGCACTAGAGCTTTTACCAATTACCCACCAGAAAACCATGGATACTTTAAATGATACCCGACAGTTTATTCGTCAAAACCCTCGCAAGCCCAACCGTATAGAAAAACTTGCAAATCGCGGACTATTTTCAGCACAACGACTGTATCAGTTAACTCGTGAGGCCAAGCGCTTACAACTTTTAGAAAAGCCTCAAATTGAACGCGTCATCCTATCCCAGGAAGAACGATTTATAAGAGTGGGCAAGGAATTAAAACATCCTGATATTCGTAATTTATCCTTCAATGACCAAAGTTTATTGTTGGCGGCAGAATCTAAAAGTGTCATGAAGAAGTTAAAGAAACCAAAATCAAGAAAAGGAAAAATTAGCCAGGCCGATTTAGATAAGTGGAAAAGGAAAGTGGTATTGCTTCAGGCGGAAGTTAGAAGATTACAAAAGGCTTTAAATTAAAGCTCTAAATAAAAAGGACAATATGCATGTTTGTATTACTTTAGGGTAATGACTATTCTGCCCGATAAAATAATACTGCCTTTATTCATAAGCAGCATCACTGCAAACACTTCACCCTGAAACGAAAAAAGAGGCTAACGCCTCTTTTTATATTGCTGCTAATAATAATTAATAATCTATCTGGCTAAGTAGCTCCTGACGAGACTCTATCATGGTCTTGTAGGTCTTCATTAGGCTAAATCGATGAGGGGCTTCCTCTATTCTCAGGCGCAACAACTGGGTTTGAAGCTTTTCAACTTCTCCACGTAAACGGCACGCAATCTCCTGATTGCTAGCGTCACCTCGCAGGCGATAACCGTGTTGAGTCATCCCATACTCCTTGATAATCAATCGTCCAATAATTCATCGGCACTAAAGCCAATATTTATAATCCCTAGAAGGCTTCTGTGGCCCACTTGATACAAAGTCTTATACGATCATTTTACCACTTAAGTACTAAAGATATACGTCGCTTTCCCTCAATCCTTGTAGGACATTGGCTATTTTGTAAGTCATCACTCACATACAAGGATGGTATCCTAAGTCCTGCATTCACATAATCAAAGGAAAACTGGGCAGATTATGAACATACGTTTATAATACGGGCCCTCAAAATTTAACTGCATGGTGATATCCGTGGCGAAGAAGTTGTACATCAAAACCCATGGTTGTCAGATGAATGAATACGATAGCTCTCGCATGGCTGATTTGCTGGGTGAAAGCCATGAAATGGAGCTAGTAGACACCCCAGAAGAGGCGGATGTGTTACTGCTAAACACCTGTTCCATTCGCGAGAAGGCTCAAGAAAAGGTTTTTCATCAGCTGGGTCGCTGGAATAAATTAAAGAAAAAGAACCCAGACTTGGTTATTGGTGTGGGTGGCTGTGTCGCCAGTCAAGAAGGGGAAGCCATTCGCAAGCGCGCCCCTCAGGTAGATATGGTATTTGGGCCGCAAACCTTGCACCGTTTGCCCCAATTTGTAGACGCCAGCAGCAACAAGATTCCGGTAGTGGATGTAACCTTCCCTGAGATTGAAAAATTCGATCACCTGCCTGCGCCCAAGGTAGATGGCGCATCAGCCTTCATCTCTGTTATGGAAGGCTGCAGCAAGTACTGCACCTTTTGTGTAGTGCCCTATACCCGAGGCGAGGAAGTCAGCCGCCCATTTGATGACGTTATGGTGGAAATCCACCAGCTGGCCGATCAAGGTGTGAGAGAAGTGAATCTATTGGGTCAAAATGTTAACTGCTATCAGGGACAGACCAAAGACGGCGATGTTATCGATTTAGCCGAACTCATTAGTGTCGTAGCCGATGTCGATGGCATTGACCGCATCCGCTTCACCACTAGCAACCCATTAGAGTTCACCGACAGCCTCATCCAGGCTTTCGCCGAAGTACCTGAATTAGTTAGCCACCTGCATTTACCGGTGCAAAGCGGCTCCAACTCCATTCTGGCTGCCATGAAACGTGGCCATGAAGTAGATATGTACATAGATAAAATTAACCGTATCAAGCAGCTACGCCCTGACATCAGCATTAGCTCAGACTTCATAGTGGGCTTTCCCGGTGAAACCGACCAAGATTTCACCGACACTATGAACCTTATTAGCGAGATTGGATTTGATACCTCGTTTAGCTTTGTTTATAGCCCACGCCCAGGTACACCCGCGGCAGAGCTGGAAGACACCACTCCCATCGACACCAAAAAGCAGCGCCTGGCCATATTGCAAGAGCGCATCATTCAAAATGCACAACAGATTGGCCGTCGCATGGTAGACAAAACTGAGACCATACTGGTCACTGGAGTCTCCAGAAAGGACCCTGGCAAGTTAATGGGACGCAGCGAAAATAACCGTTCTGTTTACTTCCACAGCGACAATCAGGACTTGATTGGTAAGTTTGTTAAGATCAAAATTGAAGAAGCCTTTACCAACAGCCTATATGGTCAACTATTATTGGATGAAGGGGTGTTTTAACACCCTCAAGAGAATCTAACTTTAATGACGCAAGCCCAAGCTGCACAACAACGTACCGCCCAAAGCGAGTTCTTTTTAGAGCCGGAAGATTCTCTCCGCCTTGCCAACTTATGTGGCCAACTGGATAGCCACATAAAACAGGTCAGTAAGCACTTTCAAATCCGCATCTTTAATCGAGGCAATCATTTTAAGATGACGGGTGATCCGCAGAATATCGATCACGCCTCACAAATTATTCAACGGCTTTACCGTGAAACCCACAACGGTACCCAGGTACGCAGTGAACTCATTCACCTAATGCTGAAAGAAGCCGACATGGACATCGCTTATGCCAATCAGCACAAGGGCGATGGCCAGCACAAGCCCATTATCATTCGCACCCCAAAGCTCATCATCAAGCCTCGTGGACCTAACCAGCAGAAATATGTTCGGTCCATCATGCAAAATGATATTAACTTCGGAATAGGCCCGGCTGGCACAGGTAAAACCTACTTAGCAGTGGCCTGTGCGGTAGAAGCCTTACTTCGCGACGATGTGCAAAAAGTATTGTTAGTGCGCCCTGCGGTAGAAGCGGGTGAAAAACTGGGATTCTTGCCCGGTGATTTGGCACAAAAGATAGACCCCTATTTACGCCCATTATACGATGCGCTGCACGATATGCTCGGCTATGAGCAAGTGGTTAAACTGCAAGAACGTAATATTATAGAAATTGCACCTCTGGCTTACATGCGTGGGCGAACCCTAAGCAATTGCTATGTGATACTGGATGAAAGCCAAAACACCACCAAGGAGCAAATGAAGATGTTCCTAACCCGTATTGGCTTTGGCACTAAGGCCGTCATCACAGGTGATATCACTCAAGTAGATTTGCCCCGCGGCACCCGTTCTGGCCTTGCACATATTATGCATGTATTGCAGGACGTGGACGGCATTGGCTTTACCCACTTCGCCAATAAAGATGTAGTGCGCCATCCACTGGTACAAAAAATAGTGGACGCCTATGATCATCACGAAGCGTCAGTGGCCGCACAAAAATTAAAGCAAGATAGCGAAACGAAAAACCAGGGTAATGCACAATGATTGATGTAGACGTACAAGTTGCCAGTGAATGCAAAACATTGCCCAGTGAAGAGCAGCTTTCCCTATGGGCAAAAACGGCATTGGCAAAGCTAAAAGATTCCGCCGAGCTCAGCATTCGCTTAGTCGATGTAGAAGAAAGTCAAAGTTTAAATCTTGACTATCGAGGCAAGGACAAGCCCACCAATGTTTTATCTTTTCCTTTTGAAATCCCACCAGAACTGGTTGGCCTTGAAGAAGTTGGGGATTTAATTGGCGACCTGGTTATATGCACAAGCGTAGTAGAAGAAGAAGCTCAACAACAAAATAAAGACCCTATGCACCACTGGGCACACATGGTTGTACACGGTTGTTTACATTTACTGGGGTACGACCATATAAACGATGAAGAAGCCGAAATAATGGAAAACCTAGAGCGAGAAATATTATCGCGCCTAGACATCTCCGATCCTTATTTAATCACCGATTGAGATCATGAAAGAACGACCGAAAAGAAATATGTTTAGCTGGCTGGAAAGCCTAAAACTGTTCAGTGGTGACCCTAAGAGTCGCAACGAAATTAAACACATACTGCGTGAGGCTCAGGAGCGCGAACTCGTGGATGATGATGCCCTTTCTATCATGGAAGGGGCCATCCAGGTAGCTGATATGCAGGTGCGAGAAATCATGATTCCTCGTTCGCAAATTGTCTTTGTGAACGCAGAGCAAAAACTCAAAGAGTTTTTACCTCAAATTATAGAATCAGCTCACTCTCGCTTTCCGGTACTAGGTGAAAATGATGATGAAGTACTCGGTGTATTGCTGGCCAAAGACCTGCTAAAGCTGGCTTTGCAAGAAAACACCGATAACTTTCGCATTAAAGAAATTTTGCGCCCGGTAACTTTTATACCTGAAAGCAAACGCTTAAATGTTTTGCTTAAGGAGTTTCGCGCCACCCGTAATCATATGGCGATTGTCATAGACGAATACGGCGGCATAGATGGCCTTGTCACTATTGAAGATGTACTAGAGCAGATTGTCGGTGAAATTGAAGACGAGCACGACTTTGATGAGGAAGAAAGTTTCATCAAACAAATTGATGACAACACCTTCATGGTTAAAGCTCTAACGCCCATTGAGGATTTTAACCAAAGTTTTCAAACCAAATATTCCGACACTGAGTTTGATACCATAGGCGGCATCGTAGTGGATCACTTTGGGCGATTACCTGATTGTGATGAAAGCATTACCATTGGCCAGTATTGCTTTAAAATTGCCAACGGTAATAACCGTCAAATTCATTTACTTGAAGTCACTAATACAGAAAAAGAATAATACAGTGAATTTATCTACCCGTTTTTCATGGATCAATAGGCCTGGTTTTCCAGGCCATTTTTTTGCACTGCTTTGCGGGGCTATCCTGCCATTTAGCTTTGCACCGTACGATCTGTGGCCGTTGCAGTTTATAAGCGTGGCACTACTATTTATTTCCTTAAAATCCCTCACTCCCAAACAGGCCATGTGGCGCGGCTGGTGGTTTGGCCTTGGCACTTACGCTGCTGGCGTGAGTTGGGTATATGTCAGCATTCATATTTATAGCAATACCCCAGCTATTCCCGCCTTTTTCATGACACTGTTTTTTGTCTCAGGCCTTGCCTGGTTTTTTGCATTCATGACTTACAGCTACCAGAAGTTTTTTTCAAAACACTCTTTACAGTACCTAAGCTTCGCCTGTGTTTGGTTATTGTTTGAATGGAGTCGTAGCTGGTTTTTAACCGGCTTCCCCTGGCTCTTCCTAGGCGACGCTCATATAGATTCTCCTTTGAAAGGTTTTGCTCCTCTAATTGGCGTCTATGGCATTGGCTTTATTGTCGTAATAAGCGCGGCTTTTGTTTGCGATAAAGAGTGGCAAGGACAGTGGCAAAAAAACCTGCTTTTATTAAGCCTGCCTTGGCTACTAGGAAGTGGGCTGTCTTTTGTAAGCTGGACTCAACCCGTTGAGAACGGCGAGATAAATGTGGCGGCCATTCAAGGTAATATTCCACAAGAGCGTAAATGGCTACCTGAAGAAATCTACCCCACGCTGGAGAAGTACCGCAGTGCCAGCGAAAAAAATTGGCAAGCCGATTTAATCTTATGGCCTGAAACCGCTATCACTGTCTTGCATCATCAGGCGCAAGAATACCTTCAATTTTTAAATGAAGAAGGGCAAAAAAATAATACCACCTTGATTACCGGTATCCCTTATCAACAGGGTCAAACCGAGACCTATCCAGGGGCTTACCACAATAGTATTTTAGCATTGGGACAAGGTAGCGGCTTATATCACAAGCAAAGGCTGGTGCCATTTGGCGAGTACATGCCCCTACCTCAAAGCTGGCGCCCACTATTAGATTTTTTCAATATTCCCATGTCTGAGTTTCAGCCAGGACTTAATACTCAGGACAGGTTAAAAGCCAGCAGCCACAACATTGATTATTTAATTGCCCCCTTCATTTGTTACGACATTGCCTACCCTGATTTTGTCAGCCAGCTGGCGCGGGATACCGGCCTCATGGTCACGATTAGTAATGACGCTTGGTTTGGTACCAGCATTGGTCCCAAGCAGCATTTAGGGCTGGCTCGTATGCGCTCACTGGAAAATGGTCGCTACCAGTTAAGAAGCACCAATACCGGCATTACTGCATTAATTAATGACAAGGGAGATATCGTAAAAAAGCTGCCACAATTTGAGTTTGGAGTACTCGAGGCTCAGGCTGTAATAATGACGGGGAATACGCCTTTTAATCTCTGGGGAAGTTGGCCAGTATTATTATTCAGTTTGGCAGGGTTAATTTTAATTCGCTTCAAGAAAGAAATTATTCAGGAAAATATCAATTCGTCGATCGAGAAGGCTCAGCCAGAGTAATTATTAAAGTTTCCGGTACGCGCTGCCGCACCGGAAAATACTAAGCGAGTTTTAAGCGAGTAATTTCATTTTTATTGCCAAGAGCATCCTGTTTGTTGTGAAACAACTGGATGTCATTCGGAGTAATTAAGATTACTTTTTCGTCCATTAACCCAATGTAGCCGGCTCGAAACTCTCGTACTAATCCCTTATCGGTTCGCTGCAATTGATCAGCACCCGTTAAATCCACCAGCGCATTCAAACCGTTTCCTAATTCATCATCAATACACGCTTCATTTTTATAAAGCGCTAAAAACGTTTCGCTCACTACCAGCACCAATTTATTGGCAAAGGTGAGGCGTTGACAACCAGCCTGTTTACCGGACTCCATAAATTCACACTTTTGGATAATGTCAGAGCTGCCAGATAAAATCATTTCCCTCTCCTAAAGTAAGCTTTACTACAGTGCAGTGGCACCCATACTGGAAATATAATCCGCCAGAGGTTCAATATCTGACGCCTTTACCGTACGCATAATCTTAACCATAGGCGAAGTAGAACGGGACTTTTTCCCTTGCTTAAACGCGGTTAGCGTTTTCAGCAAAAATTCTTTTTTCTGCCCGGCAAGCCGCGGTAAGTCTTTATTGCCTTCACCGTTTTCACCATGACAGGCAAAACAAAAACTCTGGTATTTATCATGACCTTTTGCTGAACCCGCCACCTCACTTACCGTCGCCACCTGTTGAGAGGAATAATATAAGGCCAGGTCAATTTTTTCCTGACCACTTAAAGTCTTGGATAGCTGCTGCATCACATAGCTTTTACGTTCGCCATTTGAAAATAATAGAAACTGCTTAAGCAAGTACTCTGTATTTTGCTGGGCTAAATTAGGAATATAATTCTTCACGCTGTTGCCATCTTTACCATGGCAATAACCGCATAACATAGAACGCTCTTGACCGCTTTCAATAGATTTTTGCATACGAACCGGATCAGCTTTTATCAGCGCCAATTCATTCAATAAACCGTCGTATTCATCTCCAAGAACGGGAGCCGAGAAAACACAACACCACAATACTATCTGCCAAAAGCGCTTCATGTGCGTTCCCTATATTGAATCAATGAGCTGCTAATTTAATGGGCGGCAAATTACCCATTTAGGGGTGAAAACACAACCTTTTAATGACCACTTGGTCATATACCTAAATAAGTATTAATCCGTATCAATTTTTAGCAGTTTAAATAAGGAAACATGCCTTCAAAGGCGGAATCAACACACCGACCAAGACCCTCCTTTTGCCCGAGACAGCTGGCCGTTATCTGTCTTAAATTGGCAAATTGAGAACGCTCATTTACCACTTTAACGCCTCCATATATTAGCCTAGGCTTTATTCTGTGCTTAATATGTTAAATACCGTAGCAAACTAGGCCTATTGAGCAAAATTAAGGTATCCTTAGCGCCAAATTTTATTCACTTAATATAGCCCGAACAAAACATGCAAGAGCAATATAATCCGCAAGAAATTGAATCTCAGGTTCAGCAATTCTGGAATAAAAACCAGGTATTTAAAGCTGTTGTAGACAGCAACCGTGAGAAATTTTACTGCCTCTCCATGTTCCCTTACCCAAGTGGCCGACTGCACATGGGCCACGTGCGTAACTACACCATAGGCGATGTAATTGCCCGCTATCAGCGCATGCAGGGTAAAAACGTGATGCAGCCTATGGGTTGGGATTCATTTGGTTTACCTGCCGAAAATGCTGCCATTAAACACAATGTGGCACCTGGCAAGTGGACCGACGAAAACATCGACTACATGAAAGACCAGTTAAATAGCCTAGGTTTTGGCTACGATTGGGACCGTGAATTAGCTACCTGTAAGCCTGAATACTACCGCTGGGAACAGTGGTTTTTTACTAAGCTTGTGGAAAAAGACCTAGCCTATAAAAAGGTATCGGCGGTTAACTGGTGCCCACATGATAAAACTGTTTTGGCCAACGAACAGGTGATTGATAACTGTTGCTGGCGTTGTGATACCCCTATTGAACGTAAAGAGATTCCACAGTGGTTTATTCGTATTACCAACTACGCAGAAGAATTGCTTAACGATCTAGACCAACTAGATGAATGGCCTGAAAAAGTTAAAGCCATGCAACGCAACTGGATTGGCAAGAGCCAGGGCGTTGAGATGACGTTCGATATTAAGGGTAGTGATAACAGCCCTGAGCGCATTAAGAGCCTAGATATATACACCACTCGCCCAGATACCCTAATGGGTGTTTCTTATGTGGCCGTTGCAGCCGGTCACCCATTGGCCATTGAAGCCGCGACAGGCAACGAAGAACTAACTGCCTTCATTGAAGAATGTAAGCTAGGCGGCACCGCCGAAGCTGATATCGCCACTATGGAGAAAAAAGGCTGCGCCACTGGCCTTACCGCTATCCACCCTATCTCAGGCAAAGAAGTGCCTATCTGGGTGGCCAACTTTGTATTAATGGGTTACGGCACGGGCGCTGTTATGGCGGTTCCTGCTCACGATCAACGTGATTACGAATTTGCTAAGAAATACGGCCTAGAAATCAATCAAGTTATCGCGCCAGCTGGCAAAGAAGAATGCAACATTGAAGAGGCGGCTTTCACTGAAAAAGGTAAGCTAATCAACTCTGGTGAATTCGACGGACTAACCTCTGCCAAAGCCTTTAAGGCCATTGCTTATTCATTGACCAAGGCCGGTAAAGGTAAAACTCAAACCAATTACCGTCTTACCGACTGGGGTGTAAGCCGCCAGCGTTATTGGGGGACTCCGGTACCCATGATCAACAAGGCCGACGGTGAGCAAGTAATCGTACCTGAAGAAATGCTGCCTGTTGTACTGCCTACCGACGTAGTAATGGATGGTGTTAACAGCCCCATTAAGAACAACCCTGAGTTTGAAAACATTGAATTTGGCGGTGAACAGGCTTTCCGCGAAACAGATACCTTCGATACTTTCATGGAGTCTTCTTGGTATTACGCCCGTTATTGCTCACCACAAGACAACACACAAATGATTGACCCAGAGGAAGCCAACTACTGGCTGCCTGTGGATCAATATATCGGCGGTATCGAACACGCGATTTTGCATTTGTTATACGCACGTTTCTTCCACAAGTTATTGCGTGACGCCGGTTTAGTGAAAGGCGATGAGCCTTTCAAGAGCCTTTTATGCCAAGGTATGGTGTTGGCCGATGCGTTCTCTTACCAGAATGAAAATGGCGGTAAAGAGTGGGTTAATCCAGGTGACGTTCAGCTTGACCGAGATGAAAAAGGCCGCGTAATCAAAGCAAGCTTTGAAGACAAGGTATTGAATCATGAAGGCATGATTAAAATGTCTAAGTCGAAGAATAATGGCGCCGACCCACAAGAAGCCATTGATCAATATGGCGCTGACGTTGTGCGCTTATATACCATGTTTGCCGCGCCTCCAGAGCAATCTTTGGAATGGTCTAACGCCGGTGTGCAAGGTGCGCAGAAGTTCCTGCAACGAGTTTGGCGCTTAGCAGCTGAATTGGTAGCCGGTGGCGAGGTTGAAGCCCTAGATGCCAGCAAGTTAGATGACAAACAAAAAGCTGCTCGTCGTAAAACTCACGAAACCATTCAAAAGGTGAGTGATGATATTTCTCGTCGTAACGCCTTTAACACCGCTATTGCTGCGATCATGGAATTAACCAACACCTTACTAAAGCTAGATAAAAGCTCCGAGCAAGGTCGTGCAGTGTTAAAAGAAGCGGTTATTGCCATGACTAAAATGCTGGCACCCATTGCGCCGCACATGTGTCACGTTCTGTTTAAAGAGCTGGGCCATGAAGAGCTAATATTAGATGCACCCTGGCCTGAAGTAGATGAATCCGCTTTAGTACGTGACAGCATTACCATAGTAGTTCAGGTAAACGGTAAGATGCGCGGTAAAATTGAAATGCCCGCCAACATAGATAAAGACGGCGCTATTGCAGCGGCAAAAGCCGATGCCAACGTACAAAAATTTCTAGAAGGCAATACTGTTCGAAAGGAAATTTATGTACCTGGTAAGTTGGTAAATATAGTCGCCAACTAATCAACACCCTCTATAGGCTTGCCCAAACGCAAGTCTATAGAGGATTAGTTACTTAAATTAAACAGCTCGTTTTATAGCTTTTCTCATTTCACACAACAAGGCGAACCTATAAAAATGCATTCTTTAAAATCCTCATTTTTAGCCACCTTGTTGGTGTTATTAAGCGCTTGTGGTTGGCACCTTAAAGGTCAGGTAGATTTACCTGCTAATTTAAGAGTGCTAAACCTTAATGCCAGCGCGGTAAACATTGATACCCAAAAATGGA
>ERZ1027231.264-NODE-264-length-19725-cov-30.644891_pt1 | contig 19725 bp, 18 predicted proteins | sample MGYA00520866_ERZ1027231 | MGnify/ENA primary metagenome ERZ1027231 (study PRJEB33311, sample SAMEA4378411) | marine metagenome | biome: Marine biome; feature: Fjord; material: Water | collected 2014-07-20T08:00:00Z/2014-07-... | depth 75 m ...
TCTCTTTATCTCTTTATCTCTTTATCTCTTTATCTCTTTATCTCTTTATCTCTTTGACCTTTTAAGTCCTAAGTTTTGTCATTGATTACGTCGCTATAAAAAGGTTGTCGTATTATTGATCATTCTTTAGTTTGATTTTTTAATTAAGAGATAATTTACTCAGTATTTTAATTAGCCTCTAGGGCATTGTTATGGCAAAGATAAGTACTGATAAAAATAATAAATGAAGTAAGAAAGATGCAAAGGAGCTGCAGATGGCTGGTTTGGTTTTAATTGTCGATGATGACGAATCTGTATATATCAATATTCAAGCGTATTTAGAGGATGAAGGCTATCAAGTCTGCATTGCTGAAAGTGGTGAGCAAGGTTTGCTGTGTTTAGAAACATTGCGTCCACAGTTTGCCATTGTTGATATGCGTTTGCCGGGGATGGCAGGAGATCAATTTATTAAGAAGGCTCAAGGCTTACAAGCGGGGCTTCAGTTTCTAATACATACCGGCTCGGTAGAGTATCAATTACCCGATTTTTTAAGGGATAATCCGCAGGTAAGGCAGTCAATTTTTTATAAGCCTTTGTTAAATATGGATTCATTAGTTAGCGAAATGTGCAGTTAATATGTCAAATAGTGTCATTCAACTTGTCAAAATGGACGTTTTTCAGTACATTAGCCTGCCTTTTGGCCTGTTTGGGAAAGCGATGTATGCTTAAAAAATGGGCAAGTGAATTATTTTATAAGGATCAGCCAGCATGTCTGAGTTAGTTTCCAGTGGTTTGGAACTGATGGCGTTTGGTATGGGAACAGTATTCTCCTTTTTGGTTGTACTGATTTTCGCTACCAGCCTGATGTCCAAAATAGTAAATAAGTTTGCACCTGAACCGGTAGTTGTTGCACAACCTGTAATGACCACACCGACTCAAGGTGTAGACCCGCAGTTGCTAAGTGTTTTAGCAGCGGCAGTAAAAGAGCATCGTGCGCGCCAAAAGTAACGCACGAATTCGGATAACCTATACGTCAACAACGTTAACGGAAGAAAAGGCCATCATCCATGACCGATTCTAAGAAATCTCTTGGTATCACAGACGTCGTATTACGCGACGCACACCAGTCTATACTGGCGACACGCATGCGCATTGACGACATGCTTCCTATCACCGAAAAATTGGATCAGGTGGGCTATTGGTCCCTTGAATCATGGGGTGGTGCAACATTTGATTCGTGCATTCGATTCTTGGGCGAAGACCCTTGGGATCGCATTCGTGAATTCAAGAAGTCTATGCCGAATACTCCTCAGCAAATGCTTCTTCGTGGACAAAACCTTTTAGGTTACCGTCACTACGCAGATGATGTTGTGGAAAAATTCGTTGAACGTGCTGCTACTAATGGCGTTGACGTATTCCGCGTATTTGATGCGATGAACGATCCGCGTAACCTTGAAACGGCTTTAAAAGCGGTTAAGAAACAAGGTAAGCACGCGCAAGGCACATTGTCTTACACTACTAGCCCAGTACATACACTGGACTCTTGGGTAGACCTTGCGAAGAAAATTGAAGATATGGGTGCAGACTCTATCGCCATTAAAGACATGGCTGGTGTTCTGACTCCATATAATGCATTTGAACTTGTAAGCAAGTTGAAAGCACAAACAGATCTTGAAGTGCAATTGCACGCTCACGCAACTTCTGGCTTGTCTGATATGACAATCTTGAAAGCGGTAGAAGCGGGTATCGACCGTGTTGATACAGCAATCTCTTCTATGTCTATGACTTACGGCCACACAGCGACAGAATCTGTTGTTGCAGCGTTGGCTGGAACTGAGCGTGATACTGGCATCAACTTATTGTTGTTAGAAGAAATCGCCGCTTACTTCCGTGTTGTACGTAAGAAGTACGCTAAATATGAAGGCGCACTACGCGGTACAGATTCTCGTATCCTAGTAGCTCAAGTTCCTGGTGGCATGTTAACTAACATGGAAAACCAGTTAAAAGAGCAAGGCGCTTCTGACAAGTTTGACGAAGTATTGGCTGAGATCCCACGTGTACGTGAAGATCTAGGTTTCATTCCTTTGGTAACACCTACTTCTCAAATCGTTGGTACTCAAGCAGTATTGAACGTATTGACGGGTGAGCGTTACAAGTCTATCTCGAAAGAAACTCAAGGTATCTTGAAAGGCGAATACGGTGCAGCACCTTCAGCTATGAATGCTGAATTGCAAGCTCGCGTATTAGACGGCGCTGAAGTTATTACTTGTCGCCCTGCTGATTTGATCGAAAACGAAATGGATCAAATCATTGCTGACGTTGACAAGCTTGCGGCAGATAAAGGCATTACGCTTGCTGCTGACAAGATTGATGATGCATTAACGTATGCATTGTTCCCACAGGTAGCTCCTAAGTTCTTGGAAAACCGTGGTAACCCAGATGCATTCGAGCCGGCTCCTAAAGGTGAAGAAGAAGATACTTTCACTATCTCAGTTGATGGCAACGAATACGTTGTTAAAGTTGATGATGGTGGTGATGTTACAGAGTTGGCCGCAATTAACGGCGCACCTCTAAGCATGGGTGGTGCAGCTCCAGTAGCAGCAGCTCCAACTGGCGCAGTCGGTGGTGGCGAGCCACAGAGTGCTCCTCTTGCCGGTAACATCTGGAAAGTCCTTGTTCAGCCTGGTCAAGTAGTTGCCGAAGGTGATGTTGTTATCATCCTTGAAGCAATGAAAATGGAAACTGAGATTCGTGCACCTAAAGCAGGCACCATTGGTAGTATCGCTACTAATGAAGGCGCTACTGTTAAGGTTGGCGACACTCTGTATACCATCGCTTAAGGAGCTGACTAATAATGGAAAGCTTAATTAATCTTTGGCAGGACACTGGTTTTTACCAGATGACCGTTGGCCAACTTGCGATGATATCCATCGGTTGTTTATTGCTATTTTTAGCAATACACCCGAAGTTTCAATTTGAGCCTTTGCTTTTATTGCCAATCGCAATCGGTACGATCTTTGTAAATATCCCTGGTGCTGATTTTTATGCACCAGCGGTATATGCAGCGGATGGTCACCTAGATAGTCCTGCAGGTTTGCTGTACTACATTTACCATGCCGGTATTGAGACGGGTTTGTTCCCGTTGATGATCTTCATGGGTGTTGGCGCAATGACGGATTTTGGTCCGTTATTAGCAAACCCTAAAACGTTATTGCTAGGTGCAGCAGCTCAGTTCGGTATCTTTGGTACCGTAGCGGGCGCGGTATTGGCAACAGACGCAGGCTTGATGGATTTCACCATTCAGCAAGCAGCGGCAATTGGTATTATCGGTGGTGCTGATGGTCCAACGTCTATCTTTATCGCTTCTAAGCTAGCGCCTGAATTACTAGGTGCTATTGCGGTAGCCGCTTATTCATACATGGCTTTGGTTCCTATGATCCAGCCGCCTATTATGAAGCTGTTTACCAATGAGGAAGAGCGTAAGATCGTTATGGTTCAGGCTCGCGAAGTGAGCCAAGCTGAGAAGATCATGTTCCCAATCGTAGTGCTAGTATTGGTGGCTTTATGCTTACCTTCTGCAGCACCGCTATTAGGTATGTTCTGCTTTGGTAACCTGATGAAAGAATCTGGTGTAGTAGATCGTTTAAGCGATACTGTACAGAACGCTTTGATCAACGTTGTAACTATCTTCTTGGGCCTAGGTGTTGGTTCAAAGATGAGTGCTGAATCTTTCCTAAACTTTGATACGCTAAGTATCTTAATTCTAGGTTTGACTGCATTCTGCGTAGGTACGGCAGCAGGTGTATTGATGGCTAAGTGTATGAACCTATTCGTTACGAATAAGGTGAATCCTTTGATCGGTTCTGCAGGTGTTTCCGCTGTTCCAATGGCGGCACGTGTATCGAACAAGGTTGGCCTTGAAGCTAACGGTCAGAACTTCTTATTAATGCATGCAATGGGTCCAAACGTTGCGGGTGTTATTGGTTCGGCAGTAGCAGCAGGTGTGATGATCAGCTTCTTAAGCTAGTCTATTAAATTAGAAACTTAAGGCTGAATCACAGTCAATAAAAAAACCGGCCTTATGGAAACATGAGAGCCGGTTTTTTTATGCCTTTAATTTACCATTGGGTAATATCCTCTACTTTCTTAGGATACAAAACTAAACATAAACAAGTGGTAAGTCGTGCTTTTTGCTCCTATAAATGAAGTCTAGTGACCATTAAATATTGTAGGTTCAGTGTATGTTGAAATTGTTAATTGTTTTGCTGACATTTTCGTTGGCCGCGTGCTCTGGTCCCCCGCCTTTCGGCAAGACAGAAACAGAAATAGCGACAGATACAGATCCTGAAACAGATCCTGAAGCAGATCCTGAAGCAGATCCTGAAACAGATCCTGAGATACCACTTGTAAATCAGCCCCCTCTATTAAGTGCTCAGACCTTTGATAATCTAAATTTCTCTGAATCGGTTATTGGAAATATAACGTATAGCGATAGTGAGGATGCTAATTCGGCATTAGTTTTAACCGTTATAAGTGCACCCTCAAAAGGCAGTATTGTAATTATTAATCATGAAACCGGCGCGTTTCAATATCATCCTTCCAGCATTTTAGCTATTGACGGTGATTCATTCACTGTAACCGTAACTGACTCTAACGATGCATCAACTTCCGAGATAATAACACTCAATTTCAGTGACTCAACTGCGCCGAGCTATACGCTAACACCTAATCATAATGCCAATAATGTCGCTATTAATGCGGATATGCAGTTAATTTCAGATGATCCTATCGATACAGGTACTATAAGCCATAACAGTAGTGATGGTACTTGTATTGGGACATTACAAATATCACATGATGGTTTTACAAATTGTGTGGCTATCGATAGTGTGGCTTCGTCTAATTTCAATCGTACATTAACAGTCGTATTAACTGCAGATATGGAAGGAGCGAAAGCCTATGAGTTTAAAGTGACAACGGGTTTAAAAAATCATTTTTCATTGCCTGCAGCGGCAGTTACGTCCAATAGTTTTAATACTGCTCGTACTGAACTTTTGATCACTGAAGTTGGCTCAGCCTATTATAGTAACGTTCTACGATGGTTTGAAATCTATAACCCAAGTTCAAGCAGTGTAGATTTAAGTGATTACAGTTTTAAGTCGAAATATTTCAATAGTGCCGACAGCCTAGCTTATGCTGCCCATACATTTGCTCTGCCCAGTATTACCGTGCAGCCGGGTCAATACATTGTGGTTCGTGCTCAAAGTCAAACAGAAACTTACGCATCAAACAGCCGTGTTTTGCACATTAAAGACGGCACCTTTTATCCATACTGGACCAGCGTGGGCTACATCGACTTAATTGAAAACAGCGGTGGCACCTCGGTTGATTTCGTCACCTTCGGCAGCTCGGCCACCCCTACGACGGGCAGTGCTTGGAGCGGAACTTTTGTTTCAAGTATGCCATCTGCTGCTGATAGTTATGGTAAGGGGATTATGCGGGATGCAAGCAATAGTGATGTTGATGATGCCACGGATTGGCAAGTTGGTGACTGGACGACACCAGGCGGAGCAAATGATGTGACTTGTAATACCGATGCAGATAATGATGGTATACCCGATTGCAGTGAGGTTGCCGGAAGTACCTTTGCAGGTCTCCCGCTTTATGATTGGGGTGCTCGCACTGGCCAGCGCGATATATTTATTGAAGTGGATTATATGGACGCTACTGACGGTGGCAACCAAGCCGCTGACGAAGGCATTATCCCTCAGAAAGAGGCATTGCAAATGGTTGTGGATTCGTTTGCTGCCCAAGGCATTGCCATACACTTTGATGTGGGTAATTTACATGATAATGCTACAGGTTTAAGTGTCGTAAATTTTGATTTAGGTGGTGGTGAAGAGGTACCATTTTTTGATGGTATAACGTTTGATCCTGCTGATGCGCGTGCAAACCTATACGATTACAAGCGTGACTATATGGATTATAGCCGTATGCAAATTTTCCATTATTTACTATTCTCCAATAGTCAAAATCTAAATGGCTCAGCTGGTTCCTCTGGTTTAGCAGAAGTTAGTGCAAATGATTTGATTGTTTCCTTGGGTAACTGGAGCTTGAGTAAAGTTGATACTGATGAAACCAATAAACTAATCAACTACCAAGCCAGTACTATTATGCATGAGCTTGGACACAATTTAGGTCTCTTGCACGGTGGCAATGAGAATGACAACTACAAACCAAATTACTTCAGTATTATGAATTATCTTTATCAGCTTGAGGGTTTGTCAGATATCGGAAATGACGAAGGAGACCGTGTTTACTACAGTACGAACTTTCATAATCAAAGTGGTACTTGTTATTCTGGTTTAAGTAATTCTGACATAACAAGCACATTTAAAATAGACTACTCCCATGGTGTTGGTGCTAGTTTTAATTTTGCAGCCATTAATGAGACCTTAGGCCTAGGTCAGCCTGGGTCTGGGGCAGTAGACTTTGATTGTGATGGTAATAGTGCAGAAACGTCGGTCACTATGCCGGATGGCAATGGGGATTTATCGGGTACCATCACCGACTATGACGACTGGAGTAATATTAATTTATTATTCCAACGTGGTTTCAGTGGTAGTAATAATGGTGCAAGCCTTATTGGGATACAAAGTGCTGAGGACATTGGAAATCTAGAGCTTCTACCTGAGAGAATTGGTGATGATAGATCACCGGTTGCAGAAGAGTTCGCTCCCTCTGCTCAGTTTTTTGACCGACTAAAAAACTACGATAGAAACAGATCAACTAAACAGGATGAGCAGAAATAATTTAATGAATATTCTTATTGCACTGTTAACCCTGTTTTCTAGTATGGCTGCATATTCAGGGGAAGTTGAGTCTCTTGTACTAATAAAGGCTAAACAATCACAGTCCAATGTAGCTGTTGAATTATTTGACGGGCAGCTATCTTTGGGCGCTAGTACGATAAGTAACTGGTATTATGCTAAGCCAGAATGTCATGATTGTGATTTAGTCGTAGAGCGAAAACACTACCCTGATGGCCCTAATATTTCACTTAAATTAACCTCATCAGATAGTTCGTATAAATGGTTTATTTTAGATAGTTGGCAAAAGTCGGCAACATTAAATCTCTGGTCGATTGTATTAGATAGCAAAAGTATGGTTATCGCTTCTGCCGATAATAGTGTTTCTTTACATGAAGGTGAGAGTAAAGAACTTGAGGGTTGTGAGGTGACTGCTGTCTATCTTAATTTTCCAGTAAGTCGCAAACAGGCCACTAATATTAGCAAGCCGAATCAGGCCCATATCTCCAATGATCGACCGCAACAACACTTTCAGCTATTAGTGGAATGTTTACCCGCGGCTAATTCTTGGTTTGATGCATGGAACTTTGATAAGTTGTTCCAATTATTCAGATAATGAACAACTTTATTTAGCGATACAATTACGACCATTTTCTTTAGCTCGATAAAGCGCTTGGTCTGCACTCTTCATTACTTCTTCCGGCTTCTGTTCAGAGCTTCTTTGTGCCAAGCCAAAGCTCACTGTGACTTGCACTTGAACCGCTGATCCTTTTTTATCCTTTGCGTTCTTGTTCTGCTCTTTTTTATTCTGCTCTTTCGGTCGAGTTTGCTTATCTCGAATTATTAATGGATAGTCGGCAATATTTTGTCGAATTCTATCTATGAAAGGTTCAGCCTCTGCGATTTTTTTACGCTTGAACAATAAGGTAAATTCTTCTCCGCCATAGCGAAATACCTTGCCGCCGCCCCGTACCTTAGCTAATTCTTGGGCGACAATGCGCAAAACATCATCCCCAGTATCGTGGCCATGAGTATCGTTGAATTTCTTAAAGTGATCGATATCAGCCATGGCAATACAGTAATGTTTACCGCAGTGCTTTAATTCATTCATCAATGCACGACGTCCAGGTAATCCCGTTAACTCATCAAGAAAGGCAAGGTCGTGACTGTTAAACAGCAGGGTGATCAAAAGAGCGCACGCCATTAAACTGCTAAAAAGACTGGAGATGCCACTTTGATCGAACCAGCCGCAAATCAAGGCACTGGTGATCATGCACGCCAGTAAGACGCTGTGGCTACGATCACGCTTAATGAAAGTATGAATAAATAGAATCAGGCTGGTTATTACCAATAAGACGCTACTAGCGATAGGAGATAGCCACTGACTCATAGCGTGTTCGCTGTCTTGGCGGAAGGGTAGAAGTGACAAGTATTGGTTTAAGGCTTGTGGATAATCAGGCAAGAAAGAAATTAGTAAGTAGCCGCTTAATATTTCAATCAGTAAAAGTGCGATCAGTGCCAGCCCTGTAGCAGAGGTTAGCTTGCGCTCAGGTAGCCAATAAATAATGAAAAAGTTTAACGGCCAATAAAGACTTAATAAAGTGAAGGTAGCCCTGACTGAGTCTTGCTCTAAAGGCGCTTGTAGCTGGGTTTGGATGATTGCATAACCAACGATTAGGTTAATCGCTGCGAAGCTAATACGGCCTTGTACAAACTGATGGCCTAATAATATAACCAGCGCTGCTAAGCCATAGGGTAAATAGCGCAAAAGAATTTGATAGCTTTCAGCCAGTTGGCCGATATCAGGCAATAGTAGAATAGCGCTGATTAATAAGCAGGCAGCGATAAACCATGGGCGAATAATGTCCATTAGGGTTTTGATTGCGGCAAAAGAGGCGCTGAGTGATAAATTATTATTAGCTTGCATGATACTAAATTTCGCTCCTTGAATATTCAGTATCGGAGATTTTGACAAATATACCAGTTACAGAGTGTGTGGCTTGGTTAGCAAAGGTAATTAAGCATCCATAATCAGCGCCCACAAAAAGGCCAGCAACGTGGCTGGCCTAAAATATAAGAAACAGGTTCAAGGAGTGCTAGCTAATTTTACCCGTCACGCGAGCACGTTTAGAGCCTACTTCAACTTCTGCCATATTCGCCTTGGCTTTCTCATCTAAATAGTTATCCACTAGATTCTTAACAGCAATGATCAAGCCCATGGCCACGAAAGCGCCAGGAGGTAAAATCGCGAATAAGAAATCAGGGTAGTCATTAAAAATAACAATCTGCCAGTTCGCAGCCATGTAACCAAAAATTAAGTCCATATTGGTGAACAGGGTTCCTTGGCCGATGATTTCACGAATCACGCCCAGCAGGATTAAAACCACTGTAAAACCAAGTCCCATAGTAAGGCCATCGACAGCAGAAGGGATTACACCGTTCTTGCTAGCGAAGGCATCAGCTCGGCCCAAAATAGCGCAGTTAGTTACGATAAGAGGAATGAAGATACCTAAAATCTGATACAGCTCGTAGGTCAATGCTTGCATCACCAGCTCGGTGACCGTTACAAAAGAAGCAATAATCATAACGAAAGCGGGTAAGCGCACAGCATCGGAGACGTGATTACGGATTAAAGACACGGCAATATTAGAGCCGACTAAAACTAAAATAGTCGCTAAGCCCAAGCCAATCGCATTTACCACGGAGCCGGTAACCGCTAATAACGGACACAAACCTAATAGTTGAACGAGGGCTGGGTTATTTTTCCAAAGACCGTCTAGCGTGATCTCTTGTAGGGATTTATTCGCCATGTGCAAGATGCTCCTGTTGAGGGGCTTGGGATTTAAGAGTGTAATCTTTATCGACTATCAGCTCTTGGCCATGCTGCTGGAAAAACGTTAACGCCAAGCGTACAGAGCGCACAACCGCGCGTGGAGTAATGGTAGCGCCAGTGAATTGATCAAACTCACCACCGTCTTTTTTCACCGCCCACATTTTTTCTTCAGGTTTTAAAAGTGAAAGTCCTGGGAATTGAAGAATCCACGGGTTCTTTTTCGCTTCAATCTTATCCCCTAGTCCAGGTGTTTCTTTATGGTTTATCACTCGTACACCCGCTAAGGTGCCGTCGATTTTAATACCAACAATCATATCGATGTTGGTGGTATATCCATCAGGAGCGGTGACTGGCAGAATGATGGTATGAGCCTTACCATCTTTACGTGCAATATAGGCGACTGCATCGTCAGCGATAGGGCCTAATAAACGCACATTCCATTTGGCATGAATTTCATCGGCGCTATCAGTACTAGAAAGTGAAATAGTATCGTTTAATAAATCATTATCGTAAGAACTTTGCGGCACAATTTCATGTAACGCTTTAGCTTGAGCAATTTGAACATTATGCTCAATACGATCTTTAGTGACTACTTGTGCGATACCAATCGAACCCGCAGTCACGATGGCAAACAAACCAAGACCGATGGCGTTTTTGCGAATGGAGGCTAGTAGGCTAGGTGCTTGTTCATCAGTCATGATTAGCCTTCCTTATTTGAATTAGTATCAGGCTTAGTCACTAGGCCGCGTTTTGCTTTTTCGTGACCATAGGTTCTTGGCTGTGTATACGTATCGATTAATGGCGCAGCAAAGTTCATTAACAGAACAGCAAATGCGACAGCATCAGGATAAGCACCCCAAGTACGAATAACAAAAATCAAAATGCCAATGCCAGCGCCATATATTATTTTACCCAGCGGAGTGGTTGAAGCAGTTACTGGGTCAGTCGCAATAAAGAAAGCACATAACATGGTTGCGCCAGTAAAAATATGCAGCGACCAAGGAACATACAAGTCAGCATCCCAGCCAAACAACATAGAGCAAGTGCCTAGTGCGGCTAATACGCTAAAAGGAATGTGCCAAGTAAATAGACGCAGCGCTAATAAAGCCAAGCCGCCGATTAAGAAAGCGATATTAACGAATTCCCAACCACCGGCGAACCAATTGCTAGCGGAGCCACCCAAGCTGGCATCGGCAAATAAAGGCCCTTGTAGAATCTCGATAGAGGTTTCATTTTTGGCTAAGTGCTTATAGGTATCTAATGGCGTGGCACCCGTGAACGCATCTGTAAAACCATTCGCTAGACTATTGGTATTGGAAAAAATAACGCCAAGAGTATCGGTAAAACTCATAACTTGGGCAGGAATAATTCCTTGTCCTGGTATTAATGTATCTGGCGCTAAAAAGAAAGGCAGCGCCCAAGTTGTCGTCATTTGTACTGGAAAAGAAATCAGTACTAACGCATAGCCGACCATTGCAGGGTTAAACGGATTATTGCCTAGCCCACCGTATAAGTGCTTGGCAAAAACCATTGCAAAACTTACCGCAACAACTGTCACCCACCACGGAACAAAAGGTGGCAGTGCAATACCCAATAAAACGGCGGTTAATAATGCACTGTTATCTTTTAAAGAAAAAAGAATAGGGCGCTTACGAATTTTTAGAATCAGCGCCTCACAGGTGAGGGCGGTGATACTGGCTAAGACTATATTGATTAAGTTACCCCAACCAAAAAAGTAAGTCAGCGCGATAATGCCCGGCACAGTGGCCAAAATAACCAGCAGCATAATGCGGCTAGTGGTATTGCCGCCATGAGCATGAGGGGAGGTGATGTTTGTAAAGCTTGAATTACTCGACATCGTTATACACCTGCCTTATCAAACTGAGCTAATTCTGCTTCTAGCTCTTTTAGTTTTTGCATTTGTTTATCTAAGCCTTTTTGTAATGCAGGCAAGGTATCTAGGCCTTGCTCTTGGGCTAGCTGAAATCGTTGCTGAGTTTTATCAATACGATCTTGCTGAGCGCGTAATTTCTTTTCGATGTCTTCGCGAGAAGCGACTTTTACCACGGGCGGTGCTAATTTTTTCGCTTCCGTGATTTGCACCGCTAATAGCTTTACCTTGTCACGACGATTGGCAACGGCTTTTTCAAAGACTTCTAAGTTCTCAATAGGAGCATCTGAGTTTTCTGCCGCCGCTTTTATTTCAGCGACCTTATCCATCGATTTCTTCAAACCTGCTTGTGCGGCATCGAGCTGCTTTTGCAGTTTTTCTAAATCGACGGGCTCAGGTTTAATGGCTTCAGCTACGGGGGCGTCGCCATTCTTTGCTGCTTCTTCAGCAGCTTCTTTTTGCTGAGCTAGGGCAGCCGCTTTTTTAGCCGCTTGAGCTTTTTCTGCCGTCGCGGCGCGTGCTTTACGCTTGGCTTCTTTTTCAGCGGCTTCACGATCTAAGCGATCTTGACGGGCTTCAAAGCGAATCTTTGAACGATCAGATTTTTGTTGTGAGGCACGCTCTTCTTTAATCGCGCCTTTGGCATGGCGATAATATTGCACCAGTGGAATTTCACTCGGGCAAACATAAGAACATGCGCCACATTCAATGCAATCGGCAATATTGTGTTGTTCGGCTTTGTCTAATTCACCCGCCTTACTAAACCAATATAATTGCTGCGGTAATAAATCCGCTGGACAAGCTTCGGTACAAAGTCCGCAACGAATGCAAGCTGAAGCAATGTCATTTGCGGGTAACTCTTTTTGACTTGGGGCCAAAATACAGTTGCTGCTTTTAATAATCGGCAGCTCATCACTGCTTAAGGTAAAGCCCATCATAGGGCCGCCCATAATGATGCGAGACTTACTTTCTGCCTTAGACTTTCCGCCTAGCAGCTTTTGAAACAAACTCTTTTCTTGTTTGAAACCAGCAAACTCTAATAAATGCTTAACCGGAGTACCGATCAAAACGTCCACATTCTGAGGCTGTTCAATCGAATCACCAGTAATGGTAGTGATGCGAGAAATTAACGGCTTACCTTCGGCAACCGCACGATAAACAGCTTCGCAGGTACCGATGTTCTGACAGACAATGCCAATCGCAGCAGGAATGCCACCGCTAGGCACTTCTTTACCCGTGAGAATTTTAATTAACTGCTTCTCACCGCCAGAAGGGTATTTAGTCGGAATAGTGACAACGGTAATGTGATGCTCGCCGTGCATTTTATGCAAAGCGTCTTCCATCGCCTTAATCGCTTCTGGCTTATTATCTTCGATGCCAATTAAACAATTATCAGCCTGGGTTAGCTTCATCATTATTTGAATGCCACGAATTGCATCTAAGCCGCGTTCGCGCATCAACATATCATCGGCGGTAATATAAGGTTCGCACTCCGCCGCATTGATTATTAAGGTATCAATCTTCTTACCTTTAACCGCCATTTTTACCGACGTTGGGAAACTTGCGCCACCCATGCCCGTAATACCGCAGTCGCGAATACGATTGTTTAGAATATCGTTATCGGCTTCTAAATAATCAGCGATTGCTTGGTCGCCATTAGCGATCTCTTCTAACCATTGATCTTTGCCATCGGTATCAATAACGACGCAAGTACCTTCCAGACCAGAACTGTGGGGTAACTCGCGTTGCTCAATCGCGGTAACCTTGCCTGAAGTAGGGGCGTGAACCGCCGCACTGACAAAACCTTTTGGCTTGGCAATAATCTGGCCTTTTAAAACGCTATCACCTACCGCAACCACCACATCTGCAGGTGCGCCAATGTGCTGGCCAACAGGAACAATTACTTGTGCGGGTACTGGCAATTGTGCAATTGGGCTTTGAGTAGACTGATGTTTATTTTCTTGTGGGTGAATACCACCATCAAAAGAGTGCAGAGTAATCGGTTGCATTAATGCACTCCTTGTTCGAGATTTTTTTCATGCGATTGTTCAGAAGTAGCAATCAAATCTTCGGGTTTATCCCAGTGCCAAGTTTGTAGAGTTGTTTCAATAGGAATCATATCAATACAATCTACTGGGCAAGGTTCTACGCATAAATCACAACCCGTACACTCATCGGCAATTACCGTATGCATCTGTTTGGCGGCGCCCATAATGGCGTCGATAGGGCAGGCTTGAATACACTTAGTACAGCCGATGCATTCGTCTTCACGAATGATGGCAACCATGACTGCATCTTTTTCTGCACCATGCTCTGCATCCAAAGGCTCGGGCTCAACCCCTAATAGATCGGCCAAAGCAATAATAGTGCTTTCACCTCCAGGAGGGCATTTATTAATACTTTCGCCAGCAGCAATTGCTTCGGCATAAGGTTTACAGCCAGGATAAGAACACTGACCACATTGTGTTTGAGGAAGTAAATTATCGATTTGATCGACAATCGGGTTGCCTTCAACTTTAAAGCGTACCGCTGCAAAGCCTAAAATAGCACCGAAAATAACCGCGAGGGTCGCCAACAACAAAATGGCAATTAAAATAGAACTCATTATTAGATGCTCACCAGACCAGTAAAGCCAAGGAAGGCTAAAGACATCAAACCTGCAGTAATCATCGCGATTGCAGAACCTTGAAACGGCTTAGGTACATCGGCAACAGCAATGCGTTCACGCATTGCCGCGAACAAAACCATCACCAAAGAGAAGCCAACCGCAGCGCCAAAACCGTAAAGAATCGATTCAACAAAACTGTTATCGCGCTTGATGTTAAGCAGCGCCACACCTAATACCGCACAGTTAGTGGTGATAAGCGGCAAGAAAATCCCCAAGACGCGATATAACAATGGGCTGGTTTTGCGCATCGCCATTTCGGTGAAACCTACCACCACAGCAATCACCATAATGAAGCTGATGGTACGTAAATATTCCAAATCAAGCGGCACCAGCAAATAGGTATAAACCAAATAGCTGCAAACTGAGGCCAGAGTAAGCACGAAAGTGGTGGCTGCAGACATGCCTATTGCGGTTTCTAATTTGTTAGAAACCCCCATAAAAGGGCAAAGGCCTAAAAACTGAACCAGTACAAAGTTATTCACTAAAATCGTACTGACCAGAATTAATAAATAATCGGTCATAATTGGATGCTCACTATAATCTAGCCCTCTCTTTTGTAAGAGAACTCATCGTTTTGGCTGCTAATTGTATGAAAAATAAACACAGCTTAAAATTTGGCGCCCTATTATCCCAAATAGGCGTTATTTCTTTCAAGTATGTTTTTGCGTATTTTAAGCTCATTTTGTTATAAGTATAGCGCTGGTTAGCTTACTTCCTTTAAATAGCTCCATATCCGTCTAGAAACTCGTATACAATGGCGTTTTTGCCCCTGGTCTTTTTTGTAGGTAAACCATGACTGATACTCTTTTAAATCAAGCGGCTATCGAAGCGGCGCTATCGTCTTATCAAGATCCCTATTTGAATACTGACCTTGTCAGTTTTGGTGCCGTACAAAATATAAGCATCTCTCCAACTTCATCAGGAGCCGATGTCACAGTCGACATTCACCTGCCGTACCCATCAGATTTTGTCAAAGGTGGGACAGAAGAAATTTTAAAAGTGATGATTGGCAATGTAGACGGTGTTGAAAATGTAACCATCAACATCAATTGGGAAGTCAGCACCCATAAATCACAGAACACCGTTGAAGCGATTAAAGATGTGAAAAACATCATAGCCGTCGCATCGGGCAAAGGCGGCGTTGGTAAATCGACCACGTCGGTTAACCTAGCCATTGCACTAGCAAAAGACGGCGCCAAAGTTGGTTTATTAGACGCCGATATTTATGGCCCAAGCCAAGGTTTATTAATGGGCGTTGCACAAGGCACACGACCTAAAACCATCGATAATAAATGGTTTGTACCGATTGAAGCCCACGGCGTAAAAACCATGTCGATGGCCTACCTAACGACCGACGATACGCCAATGGTATGGCGTGGCCCAATGGTATCGGGTGCGTTAATGCAGATCCTGACCCAAACAGCTTGGGGCGAACTGGATTATTTGATTATTGATATGCCACCAGGCACAGGTGATATTCAGCTAACGCTATCGCAAAAATTCCCAGTAGCTGGTTCGGTTGTAGTAACGACTCCGCAAGACATTGCTTTACTAGATGCTAAAAAAGGCATCGAGATGTTCCGCAAAGTGAATATTCCAGTATTGGGCATTATCGAAAATATGAGCATGCATGTTTGTTCTAACTGCGGCCATGCGGAACATATTTTTGGCGAAAATGGCGGGCAAAAAATTGCCGACCAATACGATACCCAACTATTAGGTTCACTGCCGTTATCTAAATTTATTCGCGAGCAAAGTGATGCCGGTGTTCCTGTTGTTGTTGAACAAGAACATAGCGACGTCGCATTAATGTATCGCAATCTTGCCCGTAACGTTGCCGTGGCATTAGCTAAACGCACCGCCAACGATCAGCAAATTCCAAACATCAGCATCTCTGACGACTAACGTCTGTAAAAGATAAAAGGAAAATTCCATGCGCTTAAGTGATGGTGATATTGAAAAAAGAATTGCACAAGGTTCAATTGTAATCGAACCTGCACCCGCGCCAGAATCCATTGCGGGTATTAGCGTTGATTTACGTTTAGCGAACAGCTTTCGTGTATTCAGTAATAATACCGTAACGCACCTAGATTTATCGGGAGAACGCGAACAACTTACCCGTGATATGGAACGTATTATGAGTAAAGAAATAGTCGTCGAAAACGACGAACCTTTCTTTATTCACCCAGGTGAATTGGTATTAGGGGCAACCTTAGAATCGGTAACGATTCCTGATGATTTAGTAGGCTGGTTAGACGGTCGTAGTTCGTTAGCACGCTTAGGTTTAATGGTTCACGTAACCGCAGGTCGTATTGACCCCGGCTGGGAAGGACAGATCGTATTAGAGTTTTTTAATAACGGTAAATTACCTTTAGCACTACGCCCAGAAATGGTGATTTGTGCGCTGTCGTTTGAGACCTTATCTAGCCCAGCACTACGCCCGTATAACAAGCGAGTAGATGCTAAATATAAAGGTCAAAAAGGCGCAGTTTTTAGCCGTATTGCAAAAGACTAGTTAATGTCTCTGTTATAAAAGTAGCGATATAAAAGAAATGGTAGGCAGAAATGTTTGCCATTTTTTTTGCTTGCTAGAAATACCCCTAAGATAAGGTGTCGTATATCCCTTATAGATAGAGGCAAGTAAGTAATTGAATAATATAATAAATATTACCTAGTTAAATGAAGGCCTGTTTAAGCGACATTGAGCGTAAAGTGTTATCAAATTGACAAAAGCGACAGCTGGATATACTGTTGTGAGCATCAATAACAGGGATAGGTTCATGATTTCAAAGAAAAATTCACCTCATTCGCCTTTCCCAGATATAAGGGTTTATGCGACACGCTGTCGTATAAACCACTGTTACTTGGCTTAAGTGTTTTTGAACAAGTAAGCCTTTAGCAATATTAATGAGTTTCCTGTAATCTACAGGTATTCATTCGGCTGAGAAAATACCAGCCACAAACAGCAAGGAAGTTGTCCAAATTGGTTTCTTGGTAAATATCAGAAACTCTTCAAAGCATACTTCCTGCATTAAATATTAACTTGCTAAACCTAGCTCAAAGAAACAGCGAAATAGGGTAGCAAGTAACAATTGCATCAAAGGCAGCCCACGAAAAGACTGTGGGCTTGGACGTCGCGACGCTCCGCCCTTTATGGCAAGGCGTTATGTCACAAAGGTAGCGTATGCTTATACCTAAAAAAATTGGGTCGCTTGAAGTTATTTTCACTGCAATAATTAATACTACTTGCAAGCACACGAAAAATTGTGAGCATAAAGTGAGTGGTAAAACTTTAGGTAAAGCAAAGTGGGCCTCAATCACAAAACCTGATGATACAGGCTCATGCTATTTATTTATGTGTTATGACGATGATGAATTTAGTGATTCAATTCATGCATCCATTGAAGATGCTAAAGATCAGGCTGAGTGGGAGTACGAAGGTATTTCAAATGTTTGGCAAAAAGCGACATAACAATTCAATGAAAGGCAGCCCACAAAAAGCCGTGGGCTTGGACGCGCAAAAAGCCGCGCGCCCTTTATTATTAGGCGTTATATGCAAAATAAGAATCGAGTATGACTGAGAAATCCAACATCAAAGAAATCCCAGAGCCAATTAACGTCACAATTTCTGTTGATGAAGACAATCAGGTTATTGCTGAAGCTATAGATAAATTATCGGCAGGTATTCCAACGTCTTCGGGAGTTGAGTCTTTAATACAAGATCAGAATCTTATTCTTTCAGGCTTGATTGATCTTGCTAAGATACCACCCCAGCCAGATTATATTCCTTATTATATAGCTTTAACCTCGATAGCAATTTCTCTCCTAGCACTTTATTTATCACACTTGCATAAGTCGTCAAAATCCGTACTTTGCTTAAATAGCAGGCTATTTGGTTGTGTTGGGAATAAAACAACACGAGAATTAAGCTATACATATAGCAATACGGGAAACCAAGAGCTATTTGTTAAAGATATATCACTTCTAAGAGGCCAATCTCCATTAGGGCACCTCAATGACAATTCGTCATTTCTAGTAATACCATCAAACTTAGTCGAACCATTTGTCATAAAGCCTGGCGAGATTAAAACCTTCATGCTATCTCATGATCTTCAATATGATATTGGGCCAGATTATGATGACGCCATAAATAAATATATAATAGTGAGCCTAGAAGTGATTTCAGTGGATGGTAGTCGCTATCAAGTTGCTCATGATATTTCAGAGCTTGGACCAACGGGCCCAGACCTTAAAGATAAAATTTGGCGTGGTGTTCCATTAGGGAAGAGCATATAACAAGCAAAAGCGGCGCTCGCTGCTTTGGGCGTTGTATGCACAATCATTATAGAGGACTGATAAATGTTTAAAAGACTTTCAAGATTTTTTTTAGGTGACACTAATCCATCTGTAGAAAAAGTAAGCAATGAACTTATAAATAGAGTTAAAGCTGAATTTAAAGATGACTATATTGATAATAAGAGTTTTGTTGGAAAGTTTCCTTTGGACATAGCCCAAAATATAGAGGAATCGATCTCTGACACCTATTTATCGTCGAATAGACCTGAAGACACAATTACATCAACTGATCCAGTTTTTCATATTTTCGGAGGCCTACAGAGTCTATATATATCTTTGTGGCTAGCCGAGACTGGATATGGGAAAAAACTTGCTCTAAAAATGAAACAGTTACTTTACACCGATGCTTATGGCGATACATGCTTTGATGATTGGAAAAAAGAACTCAATAATTTTGTTTCAGATCGTCTATACAAATTAGACTCATATCTTTGTAGCTCCATACCAGAAAAATATCAAGCGTATGCTAAACAACTCAATATGGACTATCAACTAAATATTAAAAGTAATAATTCTGACGATACAACTCAAGATATTGTTGAGGAAATCGCTTTCAAAATTTCATTTGATGTTGATCAGTATTATGAAAATATGTGTAATAGTCATACAACTTGCACTCTCGATGAAATTGAAAATCCGTATGATTATGAGCATGCCATTGCTAATGAATTCACTTCTCTAGGCTGGGTAAGCAATGCCACATCTGGATCGGGTGATCAAGGTGCCGATGTGATTGCAGAGAAAAATGGAATTAAGCTAATTATACAGTGCAAGCTATATTCCTCACCTGTTGGAAATAAAGCGGTTCAAGAGGTAGCAGCAGCGCATGGATACTATGAAGGTGATATCTCAGCAGTAATTACTAACAATGGTTTTACTAAATCAGCAAAACAGTTGGCTGAAAGTCTTGACGTCTACCTTATTCACCATTCACAAATAGCAACATTAGATGAACTTCTATTTGAAGAAGCAATGGAAGACCCAGATTTCATAGATGAAGAGTGTGAGTGAAAAGCATATAACAATTAGTTGGTGATCGCACCTTCGGTGCTGGGACGGTTAAACTGCGCTCGTTCCTCGCTACGTTTCACCGCCCCACAACAAAAGCGTTAGAGCGTCAAGCAAAGCTTGATGCATCTTGCAGGGTGCAAGTCCCTGTCGGGTAAGATTTAACCCATCACCCGTATCG
>ERZ1027231.265-NODE-265-length-19382-cov-18.413204_pt1 | contig 19382 bp, 10 predicted proteins | sample MGYA00520866_ERZ1027231 | MGnify/ENA primary metagenome ERZ1027231 (study PRJEB33311, sample SAMEA4378411) | marine metagenome | biome: Marine biome; feature: Fjord; material: Water | collected 2014-07-20T08:00:00Z/2014-07-... | depth 75 m ...
CGGAACAACCACAAGCCACAGGCTACAGTGGTGATGTAAATGGTTTAGCACAAGGCTGTTATGCCATTCAATCGCCGGAAAATGGCGATTACATGAAACGCTTTGATCAAGGGGGATTGGTAGATGATGGTTTAAGTTATCATTTTGAAAATATCCCTAAAGAGAGCGCCACTAAATTTTTCATGAAACCCACCTCGTTTGGAAAATATTTATTAACCGATGTGGATGGCCGTTATTTCGCGAGCCATTTACCGGCTGAAATAAGTGCCGGCAAGTATGCTGGTACCTTTGCTGAATGGACCATTGAAAAGCAAGGCAGCGATCGTTATAGCTTGCATGCCACGGCGTTGGATATGAAAGTACGCCACCACACCACTCAAGATGGCATGTACTTTTTTGATTTATTAAATCCATTCAACTTGAATAGTGAAAACGAATTTAAATTCATACCTCAATCTAGCTGTACCGACTTCCCTGAAGTCACCACCAATGTGGCCGCCAACCTAAATGCTCTTAAAGGGAATGTGAACGAGCCCGTGCGCGGTTTTGTCGATTCCCATACCCATATTACGTCCTATGAATTTATGGGCGGCAAGATGATGGCCGGTAAACCGTTTCACCGTTGGGGTGTTGAAGAAGCCTTGCAAGACAGTAAAAATATTCACGGCCCGGATGGCGCATTGGATTTAATCGGTAATCTTTATACCTTTGAAGATCCTAACATGCGTTATGACACCCGTGGCTGGCCTGAATTTCCATGGTGGCCTAACCATAAGCAAATGAGCCACATGGGGTATTATTACAAATGGATTGAACGAGCTTACCTGTCAGGTTTACGTTTAATGGTTACCGACCTGGTTGAAAACGAAGTGTTATGTAACGTGCAAAAAACTGTGAACCCCGCCAGTTGGATAAACCCTAATAGCTGTAACACCATGGACAGCATTCGTTTGCAGGCAGGGCGTTTACAAGAAATGCAGGCTTATATAGATGCGCAATCTGGTGGCCCGGGTAAAGGCTTTTTCCAGCTAGTGACGTCTCCTCAACAAGCGCGCCAGGTCATTGCTAATGGACAAATGGCTGTGTTAATGGGCGTGGAAGCCTCTGAAACTTTTAACTGTGGCCTAAAAGACAGTTGTACTTTCGACACCATTGAGGCTCAGTTAAATGAATTGTATGACCTGGGTGTGCGCACTATTTATCCGTCCCATAAGTTTGATAACAAGTTGGCGGGATCTGCGGTGGAAGACGGTTTAATTAACCTGGGGCAGTGGTTAGCTTCGGCGCGATTCTTTGAAACCGAAGAGTGTAACGATGAAACTCACGGCGGCCATTTTAAATCTGGCTTCCCACTAATTGGCCAGGTGCCGGTATTAAAAGAAATTTTAGATGTTGCCAATTTAAACCCGGTTTATGACGAGAGCATTGAGCATTGTAATCAGCACGGTATTACCGATCTGGGTGTGTATCTGGTGAACCGCATGATTGATAAAGGCATGCTCATTGAGCTTGATCACATGAGTAACTATACCGCCACCGCCACTATGGATATTGTGGAAGCCCGTAACTACAGCGGCGTGATTACCTCCCATAGCTGGATGCGTGATAGTAAAAATGGCGAAGTCCATGCAAATACTCGCCGCTTAATTGAAGTGGGTGGTTATAGCTCACCTTATAACGATAACGCCAATGGCCTTGTCTCTAAAATTTCGCGCTTTTTGGATGTGGCCGAACAAACGCCTTATCTGGATGGGGTGGGCTTTGGCACCGACATGAGTGGGTTAGGCGGCCAAGCGGGCCCTCGTGATGACAGTGGCACTAACCCATTGGAATATCCTTATACCTCTGAGTTTGGGTTTGTATTTGATAAACAAGTCTCGGGTAATCGTGTATTTGATTTAAATACCGATGGCATAGCCCATTATGGTTTAGTGGCCGATCACTTACAGGATATTCGTGAACAAGCGCCACAGCGTATTTACGAGTCGGTAATGAACTCTGCCGAAGCCTATTTACAAATGTGGGAACGGGCCGAGAGTAATACCGATAGCGCTTTTATAGACCCACTTCAATAATCTCCACTTAAACTTAACTTCCCCGGTAGCCAGTCTGCCGGGGTTTTTAAGCCACTGCCAAGATCTGTGAAAGTGATTTAATCCGCTAAACTGAAGTTAAACCAGCAAGAGACAATGCTCACAATGCCGAGTATTTGTTCAGTATTATTTCTATTTTCCCATGCTTGGGCTTTATTGTATTTTTCTTTGTCTGTTAAAAAATCTGATGTGCTTAATTTAATCAAGGCCGTCGAACCAAGGCTGCATCATGTGGATGAAGACAAGGATATGATTACAGAAATACATAGGCGTTATTTAAAAAACTATCGTCGTCCATAATCATGCTGTTTATGTCACCACTAATAAGTTACTAACACCATAGCTGGGGCATAGGCTTTTGTTCTATGAGCTCCTTTAAATTGGCTTCAATCACTCGATAACCCACATTGCCAATAAGCCTTTGACGGCCTTCATTAAATACCCAGGCAGGGCTTACGCTTACTTGATAGCCTTGTGCATTTTGAAAATCTTGTTGTAAATCAGCCAAGGCAAAACCTTCATTAAAATAGGTTAACACCTCTGACCAGTTAATTTTTAAAGATTGGGCAAGTTCTTGTAATGCATCCAGTTTGGAAATATCCATGGCCTCCATGAAAAAACTGTGACGAAGCAATGCACTGTATTGGTTGGCTAACTCTATAGACTCTACTTTCATAATTGCCTTAATAATGGAGTGAGCCATCATGGAAGTACTGGGCTGAATTTTATGCCAGCACTGTGGGTGCAGTGAAATTTCAAATTGGCGAGCCACTTCATTCACATGATTGGCGTAGCCCTCAAAGCCGCCTTTATCTTTCCAACCGGTTTTAATTTTTTTATGACAGGAGGCGAAATTAGGTAGAAACTGCAGGTTCACTCGAATATCTTCTGACAAGTTCAAACGCACTTCGTTTAAGCGCTTTTCACCTATAAAAGCCCAAATGCACAACACATCTGAAAAGTAATCTACCTGAATCATGAATCTCTCCTGACCTTAAAAACACTATATTAGCTATATCTTATATATCTATAGTAGCACCCTTTAATAAAGATGGAAGCATGCCACTTGAAATAGCATGCTTACTGGTGGTGGCCTAAAAACCTAGCCGCACTTGGAATCACCACAGCTTAGGCAGGTTAAGCAGCCATCCATCAATATGGCGGCCTTGGTGTGGCATTTTTTGCATAGCTGAGCTTCTTCGGGAAAGTCGGATGCTTCATGGCTGCTATCTTTGACTTCGTTAGTAAGTTTTTTCGCTTGATCAAACTGGGCCCGTTTTTCATCTAGAAATTCTTGTTGATGAGCCGGCAACTCTGGCTTTTTCAATAAACCTATCATGGCAATATGATTCCAGAATTTGTCGCACTCAGTGAGGGAAATGAAAACGATATGATTGAAGGTCGAAAATATAATTTCCCAAAGGTAGCTTTGTTCTTTAAAGGCATTAATCAGAACCTAAAAATTAAGGCGTTTGTGGGGCCGTTTAAAAATGCGGTTTTAGCCAAAACTTGGATAGCCATGATCAGCTATCTGTTGATGTCGTTTGCCAAGCACAGTGTAAAATAATAGTGGACTTTTCAGCTCATTTTACGCGTTCTTTAAATCGCGAATCAATTTATTTGAGTGGAAATCCCTTAAGCAATTACTCTAACCCGAGCTTTTTAGGTATAAAAAAAACGAACCTCATATGAGGTTCGCTTTATGACGTTTAAACTGTGGGACACTACCTGTTATTGCAGGCTATTTTATTTGTACACTTTATTATTAATTATTACCAGGATGCTTATTTAATGCATTATATATTAAAGCACGGTGGTTATTTCCATCTACCACAAACAGTTGCTCGAAAGATATATCGCATGTTTTTGGGCCTGAAAGTGTTGTGGCACTAGGCGTAGTTTCACCCGCGCCATCTTGGTCTGTATCATTATAGCCCCCTTTATTAAATGAACTTTGACCTATAACAATATCTGCTAAATCTGAGTTTGACTCAGGCAAGCTAGACCAAATTAAAACCCTATTATTATTGTAATCAGATAAACATATTTGATGAGTATTGCCACCTACCCCCCACGGATAATAAAATCCAGCTTGATTTACTGTGGCCTGTCCAGAATTAGCATCTTGTTCAAAATCGTTTTCTTGACCTAGTTGGAAATCAGGTTGCTCACCAGAAGAGGTAGGGAAGGTATTCCAAACCAATAATCGATTAGAGTCACCACTGGCTACAATTAATTTTTCGCCGTTTGTCCAAACACCTTTGGATTCAGGGATCGCATTCAATCCCATGGAATCAGGCCATTGTTTAGTGCAGTCATCAAAGGATGCCTGTCCCAAGACAATACTGGCCTCTCCTCCTATTGCAGCTTCATAGTTGTTCCAAATCATTATTCTGTGATTGGAAAGATCTGAAACAATCCATTGAGTACCATTTTCAGTCTGCAATACTTCCATACCATCTGGACTATCCAATGAACTAGCATCACACTCTCCAATATTTGAATAAAAATCATCTTGCCCAATTACGCTTTGCGCCGAACCTTCACTAGAAAAATCATCAAGGTCCACGGTTAGCGCTCTATTATTTCTATTTTCAGTAATATAGATATCCCCATTAACCTCAGTAGCCAGCATTGGGGTGTACAGCTTATCATCTGATAATCCATTTGTTCTAGAATCAAAATCCAACTGTCCAAAAACAGATGTAAATTCACTACCATTTACAGTGGGTACGGACTCCATTCGAACAATACGAGCATTTCCTGAGTCTGCAATTAAAATTGAATTATTGTCTTCTGAAATACGAATCCCTGTTGGCGATCTAAAATTCACATTAGTTGTATCATAGTCTTTTAGATTAAAATCACTCTGCCCAATTACCACATCCGCCGCTTGAAAAGTCTCAAATACAGGCAATACCGTAGCGCTAACAGTTTCATCCAAGCCTAATGTTCCATCACCGGTAATAGCCAATTGCAGTGAACGCACATCGGAATACCAGTAAAAATCTGCTTGCGGAGAAAGCGTCAAGACAGTATCACCTTCAGACCAAACAATGTTTAAACAGCTGGTCTCATCAGCTAGATCATTACAATCAGGGACCATGTCACCGCTTAAATTTAGCGTATCAATTTGCATGGCCTCGCTAAAGGTGAGTACCAGTTCTTCACTTCCGTTTAATGGGGTTGAACCGTCTTCTTCTAGTACTTTATTAAAGCTAACTGTAGGGGTGATGTCTTCCATTGTGGTGACCCTAAATGCAGATAACCAACCGTTGCCACCCACTGAGCTGGAGACTTGAGTGCTATAAGTACTTGCAGAAAACACTCTTAATATTAATACATCGCCTTCATTTAATTCGGTTTCGCCAGCTTCCGTCCATTCAGCATCATTTAGTTTGTATTCAGCACCAATAATAGTAACCTCATCTCCATCAAATTCAGTAAAGGTAATAGCACTGGATTCCACGTAGCTATTTAAAGCTGCATCCGTTACCGAAGCTGGTCCTGTGTAATTTGGGTTGGTATCCTTGTTGCGAGTGGTCACTTGATAGCTAGCGCTGAAATCCCCCACTGTCAAGTTTGCAGTAGCTAAGGTATCAAATTCATCAGCACTGGTAATTTTTAATGCTAAGGTATCTCCTTCTTTTACTTTGCCCGCTTCGCTGGTAAATTCACTGCCATTAACGCTGTACATGCCAGAAGTAATACTGATGTCTGTTTCATCATCTATTTCTGCCAAGGTAATGGTATTGGATATATTGTCAGTAGAAATCTCACTGTCTTCAATAGTTGTAAATTCAAATTCCACTGGCGTAATGTCATTTGCGCGAGTGGTGGCGCTGAAAGTTTCTTCGTTATGTTCGCCACCAATGGCGATGGCCGCCTGATATTGTGTATTAAAATTAGCGCCTGTCATTACGTATAAAGTTAGTTCGTCACCATTATTAATAGAGCCACCTACCACTTCGCTGCCACCTGTAGCTTCAACGCCGTTTAATGTGTATTTAGAACCTAGGAATAGAAACGGTGTAGCATCATCAATACCTGAAATAGTCACAGTATTTGAAGCCACTTCGCTATTAAGCTCAGCGTCAACCACAGAAGCAAACTCAAATGTATTTGGAGTGATGTCTTTTTCACGTGTGGTCACACTAAAAGTAGAAATTGAAGTACCTACGGTTACGTCCGTTTGGGTTTGAGTCTCATAGTCATTGGCACTTTGCACACGTACAGCAAGCGTATCGCCTGCATTAACTTGTGAGGCTTGCGTGATGAAATCACCGCTATTAATACTGTAAGAACCATTTTCGATGGAAATAGCGGTACCGCTATCAATGCCTGCTAGGGTAATGGTATTTGATACAGTTTGAGTGGTGGTATTGATATTTTCTTGTGCACTAAATGAAAATGCAGTGGGGGTAATGTCTTTTGCCCGTGTGGTCACGATAAAAGTGGAGGCTGAAGTCCCAACGGTGACTTCAGCTTGAGTTTGAGTCTCATAGCCATTGGCACTGTGCACACGTACGGCAAGCGTATCGCCTTCATTTACTTGCGAGGCTTGCGTGATGAAATCACCGCCATTAATACTGTAAGAACCCTTTTCGATGGAAATTGCGGTACCGTTATCAATGCCTGTCAGGGTGATGGTATTTGATACAGTTTGAGTGGTGGTATCGATATTTTCTTGTGCACTAAATGAAAATGCAGTGGGGGTAGAATCCTGAGCACGCGTGATGATGTTAAAGGTAGAGCTAACAGTGCCCACGGTTAAAGTGGTACTGGCTACATTTTCATAGGCAGAGCTACTAGTCAGTAGAATACTTACTTTATCACCAGAGTTCACAGCGCCTTCAGCAGAGGTAAATTCGCCAGAATTAATACGGTAAGCCCCTGTACTAATTGAAATAGCGGTATTGTTATCCAGTGCAGTTAGGGTAATTTCATTGGAAACGAGGTCTGTGTTGAGTTCTGCGTTACCGATTGCCGTAAAAGCAAATGCTTCAGGTTTAATATCTTTAACACGGGTTGTGGCATTAAAATCAACGCTCAATGTTCCCACGGTTAAGGTTGCCGTTGCAGAAGCTGCATAATCTGTGGCCGTTGTTAACACGACTGTAATCGTATCACCAGCATTTACCTTACCCGCTTCCGCTAGTAGCTCTCCACCACTAACGCTGTATTGGCCGTTTTCAATTGAAATAGCCGTATTATCATCAATACTGTTTAAGGTAACTTCATTTGAGGTTACCACAACAGATAGCTCCTGATCTGCAAGGTCAGTAAAACTAAAGTCGTCTGGGGTGGTATCGGTAATATCACTTTTACCATCACCATTGTCCGCCGGGGAATCATTGTCTCCGCCACCACCACAGGCGGTGAGAGTAAAGCAGAGTATGAGATTGAGTAGTAAAGCCTTATTCATAAAAGACGCTCCATTAATTAAATTAGCGGGCGAATTTTAACCAATGTACGTAGCAAACATTTCATGAGTTGTAGTGAGGTTGTAGCGAGGTTGTAGTTTTGCAGGGCGTTCATCTTTGGCAGGGCGCTTAATTTAAAACTAGATTAGCCAATGTAAATATTGATATAGAAAATAAAATTAAAAGAACTAAGAGTGCGTTATTTAAATAACTACTTATAACTTTTTCTTGTTATATAGAGGTTAATAATAAACAATTTTTTAACTAAATGTGGGTGATGTTGTAATAGAATTTTGCCAAAAATATAGGCCCTAACCTAGGGGGCAAGAAAAGGAGTCCGTGTGAGTTTATAGCCTAAGCTAAGAAACTTTAAACATATAGCCAATACCATGAACTGTAATAACATGCTTGGAAGCTCGGCCATTATCTTTAAGTTTGTTACGCAGCTTTGCCACGGCCAAATCGACTGTGCGATCTCCCACTTGCCAGCTACTGCTTTGGGCAATATCTAGCAAATCATCCCGACTGAATACTTCCCCTGGTTTTAACATTAATGCCTTTAACATTTGAAATTCATTGTGAGATAGCGGGCTGGCATCACCATGCGCGTTATATAGCAGGCGATTCTTAACATCTAGCCTTATATTGCCATGTTGTATATTAACTAGCTCATCCTGTCGTTCATTGGCGGGGGCTGGGTCTTCTATCATGTTTATTTCAGTGTGAATACGCCGATAGATGGCTTTAATTTGCGCCACGACTTCTTTGCTATCAAAGGGCTTAGGTATACAAGCATCAGCCCCTAGTTCAAGACCTAAAATGCGGTCCAATAGCTCATTTTTGCTAGAAAGGTGAATAATGCCGACTAGATTGTTCTCCGCCCTAATCTCCCGTGTGAGTGCATAGCCGTCCTTGCCCGGTAGGCGCAGGTCCATGAGCAGAACATCTGGTTTAACCTCCAAGTACAACTCATAGGCGCTGAGGGCATTATGAGCTGACCAGGTGCTTATGCTTTCATTATTTAGCACGGTTTCCAGTACTTCACAGGTAAATACATCGTCATCAATGATGAGTACTTTTATTTCCAACATGGTGCCTGAACATCCAACTTGAGCATTTAAATATTCCCTATTTTTAGTTTAGCCTGTGATTTCAAAGTTTTTACTTATGATGTTCTAGAAAAATTCATCCAGTCAATTGTTATTAAAGCTTGCTGGCAATAGGCAAGGTGACCCGAAAGCGGCCACCACTGCCATTCTCATAGCAGATATTACCCCCTAAGCTGGTCAGGATTCTATGGCATATGTAAAGCCCCAAACCATGGCTACTTTGTTTGGCATTGGCCAAGCTAGAAAAAGGTGCAAATAAATTAGGCAATACGTTGGCATCCACCCCTGGTCCAGTATCTTTCACTTCTAATTCAAGGTTTTGTTGACTATTTAATGAAACCTTTAACGTTATAAATCCTTGCTCAGTATAGCGAATGGAATTACTTAGCAGGTTGGTGAGAATATGCGTCAAAGCTCGCTTATCTATAATGAATTCCGCTTCGGGTAAATTAATGTCCAGCTGAAACCCAAGGGACTTTTGCGCCGCCAAATATTGAAACTGCTGCCGAATGTTATTGAATATATTATTTAGGTTGGTCATCTCTAGTTGGCTTGTCCAAGCGAAAGATGCGCCCTCTAAATCCTGGACGGAATGTTGAAAACGTTTTGCCTCTTGAGATAAGCTACTGCCCAGTTGTTTCATACCTTGAGAGATCATACTCTCGCCATAGAACTCGAGTAACTGAGCTTTAGGTATAACTTTATCTTTTAATAATTCACTAAGCTGTGAAACAAAGTGCTGGTTTTCTGCTGAAATCACCATGGCCTCACGAGCACGGCCAACCCTTGAGCTTAGTAGAAGTGACATCACAAAAAAATCGGCACACAACAATATGTAAGATAATTCTTGAGAATAGTATTTTTGAAAGGTAGAAGAGAATATTGTTAATGCGCCAAGACTTGCCATGATGGGGCACCATACGTAAACAAAATAAGTGGGAAGTTTTACCCCTTTAAAAGCCACTGACAGAATGATGGCCACAAATACAAACCAGGATAGGGTTAGCATGGGTTCAAAAAACTGGATAGCCACTGAGGGTTCCAAGACAAATAATAGAATATTTGAAGCCACTAAAAAGCTATAAAAAAGTAATACTGGCAAACTGTATTTCAAATACAATTTAGCATTGAGTAGCAGAAAAACAAGCCAAATAATAGAGTGGCTGGTGATTAAAAAACTGATGCAGTAAACCCGGCCGTAAACATCTATCAGGCCAAATATGTCGGTAAACATACCCTGGTAGGCAAGGAAAAGGATTACCACTGGGACTCCGTAACACACATAAGACAGGCTAATGAGGCTCTTATCAAATATTGCCAATAACAGGTGATATAGGCTTAACCCTAGTATCATGCCCAGTGCCATGAGGCTCATAAATTGAAATAAATTTTCTGGCGTATTCTGTTCTTTCCAAATGGTGAGATTGGAAAAAACACCAACATTAAAACCACTCCAGGTTAGAATGATTTTGGAATTTCCTTTAGGGATAAAGATATTATCCGATATCCCTAATCCGGATAAGGATTGATAGGGGCGCTTGGAAAAATTATCCGATTGAAATACCCGTTTTTTATCCTGAATAACGTATAAGTCTATGTCTTTAAAATTGGCCAGTTTAAATCTTGTGCTAAAACTCGTTAACTCAGATTCATTTAGTACAGACATAATGACAGTAAAGCGGCCTATCTCTCTGCGACTAAAAGGTTTCGAGCTTGGCTTAGTGCTAGCCAATCTTAATAGGCTTTGCCAATCTTGCTTGGTTGAATTGAGTGGTTGGCGGTTAAAATGAGTTTCTTTATCTAAAAATAAATTGGCGCTTAAAAAGTCATTACCTATAAGTACCTTAGCTTGCACATTTATGGCCATTAAAAATAGGCCAATTAATACAGTGAAGTAAGTTGCTCTCAAAATTCACTCTCCAGCTTTAATTGCTCACAAGCAAATAATATCTCTTTTAAAAGTGCTGGCAGTCTAGCGAGTGATTGGGTGTTAGATTGATTAAGGTTCTCAGCACCTCTTAATTCATCTTCAAGGGATTTTAAAGGGGGACTAAACTGATCGAGGCCGATCATACTAAGGCGACCCATGAGTTTATGCAGGGTATTAGCAGCATCTGTATACTGTTGGTTATCTAGTTGCTGTAAAATTAACTGGCTATCTTCTTTCATGGCGGGCATGAGTTTGGTTAGGATTGCGCGTTTTTGGACTTGGTCCAACCCTTGAAGAGGAGGCTGCCCCTGGCCATTTTGTCCACTGGCAACCACAGTATATTCAATGGTGGACAGTAATAAATTTCGATTTAAAGGCTTTTGCAGTACCTTGATTTCTTTTGGCAGGGTTTCCGGTAAGTCGGCACTAATAAGGATAACCTTCGGTTTTTTAGTCGAACGATTATTAAGTTTCTCCAGTATTTCAATGCCCGTTTTGTTGGGTAACTGATTATCTAAAAGCAGTAAATCTGGCTGGTATTTGTCTATCATGTTGATAACCTGCCCTCCATCTGTGCATTGGATGACCTCATGGCCAGAATGCTCAAGCCAGACTTTAAGCATATCCTGAGTGATGTCTTCATCTTCAGCCACCAGTACCCGTTGACGGGTTAATGACTTTTTTTGCGGCACTATATTCCAGGCTAGATTTAAAAGAGGTATTTGGTAGCGAGCGGTTTGGTTGTCAGTCTGTACTTTAAGCTGCAGTAGTTGAATAAGTGATTCGTTTAACTGTAATAATAAGTCCAGGTCTGTTGAGTCTTTCCATAACTCTTGCTGTTGATTGTGACATTGAATCTCCAAAACAAGGTTATTAATACTGACGTATATTTGGCTATTCTGGTTGAGCCTTTGGCAAAGGACTAATAGCCAACGATTAAATACTCGGTCATAAATACTAAAACTGGGTGTAAAGTATTTGTCCCAGTGACAATTAAAGCCTTCGAATTTAGTTAGGGTATTCCATCCGGTTAGTTGGTTTAGCTGCAGCTGTTTTTTGCTGATAGGGTTGTTTGGGTTTTGAAAAAAAACGGTATCGAGCACATTTTCAAGCAGTTGAATGAGCTCTTCTGTTTCGTTCATGTATCGAGATTCACTATTTCTCTCTACCAAAGAAGCAATTATCTGGGCTGAGTTTCTTAGTTCATGGCTGACTACTGAGATCAGTGAAATTTGTTGTTTGTACTGCTCTCTTTTGCTTTTCTCTTTTTGGTAGAAACTATCCGTGATATTAATTTGAGTAAGAGCTAAAAATATAATCCCAAGAATAACCAGGCTATCTAGAGTCAAAATTATAGTGGGTATGGGTAAAATAAACACAGCCAAGGTTTTCATTAAAATAGTGAATGCTAAAGCAGACCAGGCCAATGTACTTAGTTTACTTTTACTGCAGTAGCCATTAATGCCAGATACCAAAGCCAGCATGAAATAGACAACCCCTGAATAATAACTGACGGGTAAAAAATACCCTGCACAGAGTAAAATGAGTAAGAGTGTGGCGCATAGTATGGCGGTTGATCGCTGTAAAAATCGATGCAATAAATTTAGCGATAATGAAAATAATGGAATGATTAATAAAATGATCACATATGAACTTAGTAGGTGAGTTAATGATGGGCTGATGGGTAATAGCCGGTAGGAAAGTAGGGAATACATCAACAAGCTTAAACCCAATAGGGATGACCTTAATTTCCACCAGTGACGGCTTTGTATCATTATCAGGCTATTGTATAGCAGTACGCCCAGAGCAATGCCTGATAGCAATAAACTCAGCAAGTAATAACGCCTGAGTTTATATTTTTCAGACAAAGGCATCACGATTATCAGGGGGCTGATGGCAAACTCAGATGTTAATAAGTCATGGCTTAGGCGATAACCCTGCTCTTGGTCAATGGGGATGGTTATGCCTAGGCCCATATGTTCCCCTTTGCTAAATTGATTCGCGGAATAACATTGGGAGTTGCCGGTATTGATTTCGGTCATATATAAGCACCCAGTAATATTTAAGGTAGGCAGCACCACAGTAAAAAGCTGGTTTTCATGGATGGGGTTTTCAATGACCTTGTCTTGCGGAAGCAGAGTGGTTTGCGTACTTGATGGTCTTTCCATGGGCTGGCAAGCCATTATGAAACAAATGCAAAGCATAGCTAAAAGACCTTGAACCAAGTAAGGAGAGGTGCTGTCTTTTATCTGAATCTTTAAATCGGGTTTCAATTCCTGGCCCTGCTAGCAATCAATGTCACTTGCTTAATGATTGTGGAGCGCATCATACCAGTTGCTTCATGCCAAATAAGGTCTTGCTACAAGATTGCTACAACCTCGCTACAAGATATAAATATAGTGCATCCCCGCCACCCTAGTAGGCCTGTAGCGCTGTTTTATTGCCAAAAAATAGCGCCAGATATCATTGCCCGGGCGGCAAGACATTTGTGAAATTATGAGGTGGGTTCAAATTTGGTATTTAGATTTAGGAAGACCCTAGTGTTCTTCATTATGTTTGTTTGGTGGGTACTTACTTTCGTGTAAGAGATTGCTTAGTTCGTGTGTTTTCGTCTTGGCTGATTCTATAAAGGCTGACAACATTTTCTTGGATACTGTGCCCTGTTCATTTTGCAAACCTAGTTGGTCCACTAATACCTTTAACTCTTCCAGGGGAGGAGGGTCTATTGCTTGGCTCTGTTCCATGATGCGAGCATCATTGTCGAGTGGAGACCGGGCCGTATTTGAATTTATGTGGCTGTTTTTAGCACTGGTCTTAGGGTAACGTTTTTCAATGCTGGAAATGATATTGCTGGCGCCCCATTCCTGATAGGCATGATTTGCTTTGGATAGATAATAATGTGCAAAATCAAAGTGGCTATTTTGATAGTGATAATCACCCATAAGCTGGTAGGCTAAGGCTTTCTGGTAAACTAGGCCACTGATATTAGCTGCATGTATGGCTTGCTCATACAGAGTATTAGTAGCAAGTTTGTCCTTATCTGATTTGCTAAGTTCGGCTAATAATAACAGTGAAAAGGTCATAAAGTTTTTAGGATTGCAGACGGCTATTTTTTGAATGTGTTGGATTTTATTTTCTAGGTCAGGTTTGGGGTGCTGTTTGGCTAAAGAAATTTCTTTGTTTTGATGTTTAATTTCAATGATGCACTGATAAAAAGCGCCTTCAATATACTCTTCATGAACGTTGATTGAGTCGATACTAGGTAATATATCGTGCTGATGGTAGTTGCCTAATAAGAAACTTAATTTTATTTTTAAAAAACGATACCAAGACAATATTAATGGAGATTCATCACCATAGGTTTTTAAGAAGGTATCTTCACTGAATCCACCATGATCCAACTTTAATTGATTGGCCTTTCCTAATGCCAGCACCAAACCTTTAAAAACCTGGGAGAGATCAAACATGGCCGTGGCGTTAAAACCGAGTAATACTGGCTCTCTTTCTTCTATGGTGGTGATAACTCTTTGCAATGGCCGCCCGGCCGAGAGTAGAGCTCGAATTTCATTGAGTAGGGCATAGCTGCACCAAACGTGGTCTCTTTGTTCAAGCCCGGCCAAGTAAGCGGCTTCATAAAAATAAGGGGAATCCTGTAAGCTATTTTTAATATGATAAAGATCGGTGGAGTAAGCAGTGATCAGCTTACAACTGATTTCATCATTTTTAAGTTTTTCATCGTTTAAGCGAACCGCCAGAGCACCCAGTTCGTAGGCTTGTTCAAAGTCTTCTTGCAAGGATACCATGACCATCCCCTGAAACACATAAGCAAGCGGTGCATAGGGAGTATGCCCTTTGTCTAGCCCTCGATTTATCATATTGATGGTGATTAAACGGGTATATATAGGGACAGCATTTAGCGAGCAATCAATAATTTCACTGAAGATTTTAATGATAATCCATTCTGTTTTATCTTGATTGAGTTTGATATTGAATAGATCTGAAACAGGTCGAGCCCCGAGTTTTTTATGAAGTTCCTGCGTTTTTTCTTGATAGTGTTTGTTAACCTCTTCTAGAGAGGCGTCTAAATTAGGCATGTTCACAGAAAGCTCATTGAGAATTTTTAACCCTGCCGTGAGTGCTTTTTTAAACTTACCTAGGGATGCCCAATATCGAATGTAAAGGAGGGTTACCGTGGCCTTTTGTGATGCATCTGTGGCTTGAGAAATAAGAATGTCATGGTGATGTTCAATTTCATTTCCTTGCCCAGAAAGAAATAGAGATTCACACAATGTAAGGGTTAAGTCGTAGGCAAGGCGTGAATGCTGATGAGGATGAATAAATTCACTACCTTGGCGACAGAATTCAATGGCTTCTTCATAGGCCAGCGCTCTTTTAGACTTTCTGGCGGCTTCTAAATTGAGCTCGGCTAACTCTATTTTTTGCTGGGGAAGGGTGATATGGCGCTTGGCTAAATTTAGGTGCTCTAAAGCATTGAATAGATAAATGTCCTTTTCATTGCTTTTAAGTAAAGCTAAATAGCTGTTTCCCAGACGCTTATGCAGCCGGGTAGATACGCTTGGGTCGATGAGTTCATAGGCCCCTTGTTGAATGCGGTCGTGGTTAAATCGGCACTCAATACCTTTAGCGGTAGTAACCGGGCTGTGACTATCACTTCCAGATACAAATGTGATTAAAGAATCATTGAAAGCAGGTTGCAGTTGTATCATTAATTCATTTTTGTCTACATGAACGATTTTTGAAAAATCATCGATAGATATGTAATGGCCAAGATAAGAGAGGATTTTAATTTTGTTGGCAGTGACCCTGGGAAGAAAAGCTATTTTATCTCGAACGAGGTCTATCACATTTTCGGTTATGTCCAGTTTTTGAAGCTTGTTAAAATTTACGTTCCATTTAAATTGGGTACTGTGGTATTCAATGCAATTATTGCTTAGTAAATAACCTAAAAATTGTAGAATAAAAAATGGGTTTGACCCAGTTTTGTCTTTTACTATATGCAGTAACTTTTCGAGTTCTTTATCTCTTAAGGCCAGTACATCAGTAATTAATGCTTTAACCCCTTGGTCATTTAATGGCTGTAAATGTATTTCATTGAATTCCAACGTACCCGCACGGGAGGCGATTAGAAAACGATCTAAAGATGACTTTGGCTTGAGTTCATTGTCTCTATAAGCGCCTATTAATAGCATTGGGAGAGACTGATTTTCAGATAAAAACTCATTTATAAATGCAAGGCTTGCATCATCGGCCCATTGAAGATCATCCAAAAATAAGACTAAGGGCCGCTTTGATGTACAGAAGCATTTAATGAGTCTAACCAGCGCTCCTTTAAATTGAAAATCCGACTCGTAGGCTAAGCTGGTGCTTCGTTGAGTAGTTGCTGTGGTGGGTTTCTCCAATAATTTTTTTAATTTTGGTAATGGTCCAACTAATAACTCAATATGCTCACCAATGGATTTTCTAATTTTCTCTGCGATGCTATTTTTTTCTTGTCTTGGTAATAGTAAAACCTTATCGATTATGCAAGACAGAGACTGGATAAAAGCTGAATATGGAACGCGGCGGCTGATCTGATCGAATTTACCTTTTGCAAATAAGCAAAATTCTGTGAAATATACCTGGTGTGCTCGATCGACTACAGACGTTTTACCTATGCCGCTGTACCCTGAGATGGCTAAAAAGTTGGTATGTCCAGATAGGGCTTGTTGGTAGTATTTGAATACTTCTAATACTTCCATGTCTCGGCCATATATTCCGGCAGGGTTGTGCAGTTGCAATGGCAAATCGTTGCGAGCGCAGCTAAAATCTTTATTTTTTGGATTAATCACTAATTTCTGTAAATCACTTAACAGGCTTTTACAGTTTTGGTAGCGATCATCTGGATTAAAAGTTAGTAACTTTTTTACCACCCTTTGTATAGCTATAGGAATTTGAATGGGAAGGTGGGGTTTAATGTCGCCCCCTTGACTTAAAGACTGAATTAAAGAAGTAGTGGCTAGATTGTCTCCTAGCAGTACAGAGCCTGATAACATTTGGTATAGCACTAATCCAAAACTGTACAAATCTGAACGGGCATCTAAAAATAGTGGGTAATTATTGATTGTTTCTGGCGCTCTATAGATATTCTTTTGAGCGTCATCTCGCGTTTCTAAGGGCAGGGTATGTGCAATCCATTTGACGTTATCAAGTTGGCTGTTAATCAATATGGAATTTAAATGGATATTGCCATGGCAATAACCTTGTTTATGGATTACCTGCAAAGAATTTATAAGTTGTATTGAAAAATTCAATACCTGGCTTAGCGAAAGAGTTTGTTCATCTAGCAGTTTACTTAAGCAACTGTAGTGATTTAATTCAGTGATTAGTGCTACTTGGTGAGGTGTTTCGATTTTCTGCTGGTATTGAATTAAAGATGTGTGTTGCAAATCACGGCTACGAAGAAAATAGCGTTGAATGTGCTTCGCTTTCTGAGAGTCCAGATTGCTTATTATATGTAATAGTTTTTCATGGCCGTCATCTTTATGGTGGCCTCGTACGAAGTGGGTGTCATTGTCACTATATACTACATGGGTTAGTTGATAACCCTCGACTGTTAGCATCATGTTAATGGTGTTCGCCTAATTAACCATCTGGTACTGGAGGTCACAATAAAGATTTTTTCAATATGGTGTAGTTCGAAATTCTAGGGCAGCCATGCATTGAACATACGTATTTAGTAGAGTATAGGAATCTAGCTAATATAAAACAAGGTATGAGTTATAGTCTTAGACTGGCTACATGTTAGGAACTGTTGAATTGTTAATAAATAGAATATGGCAATGTGTTTAGAGAACCGTAGCCTTCATGCCAAAAGCATAAAGAAACCCATGAACCAGCTATGATTCAAGGGTTTTTATGCCTTTCTATTCTAGTTGTTAAGGCTGGACTTCATACCTTAACCTTCCAATACTTGTGACGTTAAGAGCACTTGGAATCACCACAGCTTAGGCAGGTTAAGCAGCCATCCATTAGTATGGCGGCCTTGGTGTGGCATTTTTTGCATAGCTGAGCTTCTTCGGGAAAGTCGGATGTCTCATAGCTGCTATCTTTAGTTTCCTTAGTTAGTTTTTTCGCTTGATCAAACTGGGCCCGTTTTTCATCTAGAATTTCTTGTTGATGAGCCGGCAACTCTGGCTTTTTCAATAAACCGATGCAGAGTGTAATTTACTGAAGGTAAACACCAATAACTTTCAGGCAGATGAAGCAGAGCTGGAATTGAATCAGCTTCATATCCATCGCTCATTGCGTCGATTATTAATATCAATAGTGATTTCCAAAATGCTTTTTATTTGTCTGTGGAGCAGGACTTGGAACTATTTTTATAAAGCTAAATTCTATTCCCTGTGGATAAATGCAGGAGATAGAAGATGGTTAATAACTTAAATTGACATCAGATAGATTTTTTTTCGCCAACTCACGTATTTTCTCTGCCAATTGTCTGTAAAAACTACGATTGGGAGAGTTACGTCGCCATGCCAAAACATGAGTTCGAGACAACTTTAATTTTTCTACCTCTCTGATGCTGAGAGCTTGAGGTTGGTGTATTTCAGAATAAATGTAAAGTGCAGGTAGAAAGGTCAACCCCATCCTCATTATCACCATTTGGCGTAATGCATCTAGGCTGGTGCCTTCGTAATCCCTAGCAATATTGGCACCTAATTCTATACACTTTGACTCAATTTGGTGGTAACTACTGTATTGTTCTACTAGCGTAAGTATGTTCTGTCCGCGTAGGTGATGGGTTTTAATTTTTTTTAATTTAGCCAGTTGATGATCTTCTGGCGTAACCAGTTGTAGTGGTTCATGAAATAGCACCTCAGTCGTCAAGCGAGGGTTGCTGAAAGGTCGTGGAGTCAGTACTAGGTCCAGCCGTCCTTCCAATAGGTCAACCTCTAGTGTTTTTGGCATATTTTCCCTGACGTATAGCTTTAGGGACGAATAGGCTTGATGCAGCTCGGGTAAAATATTCGGTAGCAAGTAAGGGCCAACAGTAGGCGATACACCAATACGGAATGTGCCCCCAGGTCCCTGATTAATCACCGCCGCCTGATCCATAAGTCCACTCATCTCCTCAATCACTTGTCGGGCATTGCCCAATAAGTCGCGACCTGCAGGGGTTAGGCTTGTGCCGCTGCGGCTTCGTTCGAACAAGGTTAGGTTTAAGGTTTTTTCTAGGTTATAGATCTGAGCAGTTAAAGTTGGTTGACTAATATTCAAGCTCTCGGCAGCGCGGCGAAAAGCCGTGGACTCTGCTAGGCAGACAAAGTACTCCAGTTGTTTAATTGTTGGGGTTCCTAGCGCCATAATCTCTCAATAATGTGGATATTATTTAGTGGTGATAGATATATGCTATCACTAAAAATTAATATGTTCTATTGAGCTATCACGATTAGCGCTGCATATTATACCTGTGAATATGAAAAAGAGGCGGCCATGGATAAACTTGTAAAAGGCGTTTTGAATTTCCACAAGCAGTTTTCTGTAGAAAATAAAGCGCTCTTTGATAAGCAGGCCAGAGCCCTTATTTTAAGTCATTAACTGAAGAGAATGTATTTTACAGTTTGAAAACCTGAAGTCCCACCCGGCTGTCGCAACCAAGCTAGTGGAAGGTGAGCTTAGCCTACTGGCTTGGATATACGATATTGCCAGCGGCGGTGTTAGTTGTAGTCACCCTGAGAAACAAGATTATCAACCCATTTCCCAACACTACTTATAAGAAGAAATGAAATGAAAAATCTACTACCCCTAAATATACGTTCATTACTCG
>ERZ1027231.267-NODE-267-length-19338-cov-23.206866_pt1 | contig 19338 bp, 12 predicted proteins | sample MGYA00520866_ERZ1027231 | MGnify/ENA primary metagenome ERZ1027231 (study PRJEB33311, sample SAMEA4378411) | marine metagenome | biome: Marine biome; feature: Fjord; material: Water | collected 2014-07-20T08:00:00Z/2014-07-... | depth 75 m ...
ACGCATGTCGTGAGAGCTATCTACTGGTGGTACTGGGAAGTAACCGCCTTTAACACGTGGACGGTGACCCATGTTGCCGCCTTCGATAGTAGCAGCAGAGTTCCAAGCGCCTTCTTCAGAATTTAGCTTGTAGAAGCAGCCTGACATGTCAGCGCCAAATTTAACGTCATCAAAGATGAAGAATTCTGGTTCTGGACCAAAGAAAGCTGTGTCGCCAAGACCAGTAGAAAGCAAGAACTCTTCAGCGCGCTTAGCAACAGAACGTGGATCACGCTCGTAACCTTGCATGGTAGAAGGTTCGATGATGTCGCAACGTAGGATTAGAGTGCTGTCTTCAGTGAACGGGTCAAGGAAAGAAGTGGTGTCGTCTGGCAAAAGAATCATGTCGGATTCGTTAATGCCTTTCCAGCCTTCGATTGAAGAGCCATCAAACATTTGGCCTACTTCGAAGAATTCTTCATCAACGTAAGAGCTAGGAATAGAAACGTGCTGCTCTTTACCTTTTGTATCTGTAAAGCGAAGGTCGACCCACTTTACGTCATTATCTTTAATTAGCTTCAGAGTGTTCTCTGACATGGTGTACTCCAATATAGAAGACGGTTTGCGTCCGATAGTGATAGCGATTGGCTCAAATAGCCTGCACATATTGTACTGTGAGGTCTAAGAGCAAAACGCATGCCATCCATTAATGAGCGTGCAGACCAGAGAAATTCAAGAGCCCAAAAAAATCAAATGAGCGACAAGGCACTTTATTGGTGCGCGTGTCTTTTAGTGGCACTAAATAAGTGCGTAAATCTCTGTGCTTTGGTAATTTACCAGATGCCCAAAAAAAGTGTGCACATTATAGGTTCAACAAATATTAGTTGATAGTTTGTTTTGTCCTTAGTTGTAGAACATTTTAAGTATCTATAGTCATTCGATTAAAATTTGTACAAAAAATTAGCTTTTCCTGTGTTTTTCATAGCTTGCTAGGCCTAAGATGGCTATAATTCGCGCCTAAATTTTTTGGGCTCGTCTATAGGACACATTTTATGATTGAGAATCTACGTAATATCGCCATCATTGCTCACGTTGACCATGGTAAAACTACCTTGGTTGATAAACTGCTAGAGCAGTCCGGTACTCTTGATCGTAAAGAGTTGGGCGGCGAGCGTGTGATGGATTCCAACGATCAAGAAAAAGAGCGTGGCATCACCATCTTGGCAAAGAACACTGCCATTAAGTGGGATAAATACCGTTTTAACATCGTAGATACACCTGGGCACGCCGACTTTGGTGGTGAAGTAGAACGTGTAATGTCTATGGTTGATTCTGTGCTACTTATCGTAGACGCAGTAGACGGCCCCATGCCTCAAACTCGCTTCGTAACACAAAAAGCCTTTGCTCAAGGCCTTAAGCCTATCTTGGTTGTAAACAAGATTGACCGTCCTGGCGCACGTCCTGACTGGGTTATGGATGAAGTATTCGACCTTTTTGACCGTCTTGGTGCCACTGAAGAGCAGCTGGATTTTCCAGTTATTTACGCTTCTGCCATTAACGGTATTGCCGGTACTGACCATGAAGATATGGCCGAAGACATGGCGCCATTGTTACAAGCCATTGCTGATAACGTACCTGCGCCTAAAGTAGACGTAGATGGCGATTTCCAAATGCAAATTTCTTCACTTGATTATGATCCCTTCAAAGGCGTTGTAGGTATTGGCCGTATTACTCGCGGTAAGCTTAAAACCAATGCGCAGGTTGCTATTGTGGGTGCTGACGGCGCCGAGCGTAAAGGTAAGGTAGCTGAAGTTAAAGGTTATCACGGTTTGCACCGTGTTGTGGTTGAAGAAGCCACTGCTGGCGATATCGTATGTATTACCGGTATCGAGAAGTTAAACATCTCTGACACCCTTTGTGTGCCGACTAACGTTGAAGCCTTGCCTCCTCTATCTGTAGATGAGCCAACGGTAAGCATGACTTTCCAGGTAAACAACTCTCCGTTTGCGGGTAAAGAAGGTAAGTTTGTAACGAGCCGTAATATTGCTGAGCGCCTGGAAAAAGAATTGATCCACAACGTTGCCTTGCGTGTTGAGCCAGGCGAGAGCCCTGAGAAATTCAAGGTATCGGGTCGTGGTGAATTGCACCTTTCTGTTTTGATCGAAACCATGCGTCGTGAAGGTTTTGAGATGGGTGTTGGTCGTCCTGAAGTTGTTACCAAAGAAGTTGATGGTGTAATGCAGGAACCATACGAACAGGTAATGATTGATGTTGAAGAGCAGCATCAGGGTCCAATCATGTCAGAGATGGGTGACCGTCGTGCTGATATGACTAACATGGTTCCAGATGGTAAAGGCCGTGTTCGCCTTGAATTCATGATGCCTGCACGTGGCTTGATTGGTTTCCGTTCTGACTTTATGACCATGACAAGTGGTTCTGGTATTTTGACCAACGTATTTGATCACTATGGTCCAATGCAGACTGGTTTGGGTTCTACTCGCCATAACGGCGTAATGGTTTCCATGGTAACCGGTAAGGTACTTGGTTTTGCCTTGTTCTCTCTTCAGGATCGTGGTCGTATGTTCGCCGTTCCTGCTCAAGAAGTTTACGAAGGTCAGATCGTTGGTTTGCACTCTCGTGATAACGACTTGGTGGTTAACCCAACTAAAGCCAAGCAGCTAACGAACGTTCGTGCTTCTGGTACAGATGAAGCCATTAACCTAGTGCCTGCTGTTAAGCACACTCTAGAGCAAGCTTTAGAATTCATCGAAGATGATGAATTGGTAGAAGTAACGCCTTTAAGCATTCGTATTCGTAAGAAGAACCTTACTGAAAACGATCGTAAGCGCGCTGGCAGTAAAAGTGCTGGCAAGAAAAACTAAATAGTTTTTCTCAAGTAAAAAATATTGCGAATGTGAGTTCGTAATAAAATAAAGCGGGAGCTGGTAATGTGGAAACACATTTACCACCTCCCGTTTTTTATGTTCAGGATGAACGGTATGACGCGGTGCCATGGATGGCAAAGAGCGGCGATGCCAGGATGAACGGTTAGGATTTTGCTCCAGGCAAGTCCTAAGTACTTACATCCATGTAAGCAATGACGCGGTGCCATGGAAAAATAATTGCTCCTGGCATTATTTTCATTTCCACCATCCATGGTGGTCATGGCAAAGAGCGGCGTTGTCAGGATGGGTGGTCAGTGTGAATGCTCTTAAGGCTGTACTCGATAAAGTGCTATAGGTTGATTGCAATAACTAAAGGTTAAAAATGAAAGCTCTAATTCAGCGAGTGGCACAAGCCAAGGTAGAGGTGTCGGGAGAGGTAAAGGGAGAGATTCAACAAGGTATTTTATTATTATTGGGCGTTGAGAAAACAGATACTCAAGACATTGCCTTAAAGCTGCTTGAAAAGGTTTTGAATTATCGAATCTTTTCGGATGAAAATGAGAGGATGAATTTAAATTTGCAGCAGGTTGAGGGCGAGATATTGGTCGTGTCGCAGTTCACTCTGGTGGCTGATACCAAGAAAGGTACGCGCCCGGGGTTTTCAAAAGGCGCGTCTCCTGAATTGGGTGAGAAGTTATATGATTTTTTTGTGGAAAAATGTGCGTTACAAATGCCAACTCAAACTGGGTGTTATGGTGCGGATATGCAGGTGAGTCTAATGAATGATGGCCCTGTGACATTTATGCTAGAGGTTAATTAATGGGTGTTAAGGCTGCAAACAGGAAGGGAGCCCCCTCCTGTTTGTTTAATTAGAATAGCTGTTCAGGAGTGATGTCTTCGTCATCACTGTCATTCTGGAAATCATTGTTTAGGCTTGGGGCTTGTTCAATTTCTTGAGGGATGTTCTCGGTCCTGAATATCTCAAATATTGAGTTAGCTTGTCCTGGGTAAGCACGATTTCCTGTTTGTGGATCGATGCGAACAGATACCAGTCCATCGGGTTGTTGAAGAGGAGATGATGGCATGTCCTGAAGGGCAGTTTTCATGAAATCAACCCAGATAGGTAGAGCTGTATTGCTACCAAAAGCGGAGCGTCCCATGGTTTTGGGCGAGTCAAAACCTACCCAAACATTGGTTACTATCTTATTGTTAAAGCCAGAAAACCAAGCGTCTTTTTGATCGTTGGTTGTGCCTGTTTTTCCTGCTAGATCGGTTCGTTTTAATGCAAGTGCACGTTTGCCGGTTCCGCGTTTAATAACATCTTGGAGCATGGTATACATTAAATAATTGACACGGGCATCCATGACTCTTGGAGCCAGTGGCGGATATTGTTTGCGGAATTCTTCAAGGCTCATGGGCTCTTCAATTAGACTGCTTGGATCCAGAGCGTCTTGAATTAGAAGGCCTTTATCTTGGGCATCATTTTCTCGTTCTGCCAGTGACAATTTGTGCTTTTCGATACTAAGCTTGCAAGCCTCGCATACTGTTTTAGGGTTGTGTTTATACAGCTCCTCGCCGTCATTGGTTTCAATACTTGTAATGTAATGAGGGTCAACTTTATAGCCGCCATTGGCGAGTGTGTTGTAGGCGCTGGCCATTTCATAAGGGGTTAGGCCTGAACTACCTAATGCCAAAGACAGGTCTCTGTTGAGCTTGCTTTTATTAACTCCTAGTTTGCCTATGTAGCGAATAGTGCGACCTACACCTGTGCGGTTTAACACTCTAATGGATACTAGGTTACGAGACTTATAGAGGGCCTGACGTAAACGAGTGGGTCCAAAAAACTTACCGCTGTAATTCTCAGGGCGCCATATGGCTTCTAGGCTCTCATCGCTAAAAACTACTGGTGCATCATTTATAAGCGAGGCTGGTGTTAGGCCATATTCCAGTCCAGCGCTGTATACAAATGGTTTGAAGCTTGAGCCTGGTTGGCGATCCGCTTGAATGGATCGGTTGTACTTGCTACGAGCGTAGTCATAGCCGCCAACCAGAGCATTGAGGGCCCCGTTTTGTGGGTTAAACGATACTAGGGATGATTGCGTTTCAGGTTCTTGGGCCAACCAATATTCGCTGTTGAGTTCTTGGACTAGGATTTTTTGACCTTCAGAAAATATTTGTTCGGCGCTTTCTATCTTGGGGCCAAGTTTATTTATGTTGATGTATTCTCTGGCCCATCGATAGTGTTCTATTGGGATGGCTACTTGAGTTCTGTTGCTAAGGGTTACTTCAATGGATTGGTCCTCAAGGTTAATGCTGTTCACCACGCCCCATGATAAATCTCCCGGTGCTGTTTTGTTTCTGATTTGAGTTAGCCAGAAATTAAGGTTTAAGTCGGCAGGGCTTGGTGGAAGAGATATGCCCTTATCCAAGTTTGGCGCTTTATCGCCCTGCTTCCAGCTAGAGGGTTCGATCGAAACAGGAATGGTTTGTTGTTCCGGTAATATATAGTTAGCCAGTTGTGTTAACGGAGTGCGCAGTCCGTGTTTGCGATCATAAAGATGGAGGCCTGCACGAATTGATTTTTGAGCGGCTTTTTGTAGTCCGCTATTAATAGTAGTAGTAACACTGTAACCCTTAGTATAAAGGTCGGCTGGATAGCGCTTGAGCATCTCACTTCGTACCATTTCAGCTACATAGGGTGCGTCGACTTCGGTAGCTAGGCCGTGATATTTGGCGCTTACGGGTTCTGAGCCAGCCTGGTCAAACTCAATCTGAGTGATGAAGCCCGCGGTAAACATGCGAGCTAATACGTAATTGCGTCGATAGAGTGCACGTTCAGAGTTGTTAATTGGGTTCGCTGAGCTAGGAGCTTGAGGGAGGCCGGCAATCATGGCTAGTTGGGCAAGGCTTAATTCCCCGATACGTTTTCCGTAATAAACTTGTGCGGCTGAAGCGACCCCATATGCGCGTTTGCCAAGATAAACCTTATTTACATAAAGCTCTAATATCTCATTTTTGGTTATTTCTTGTTCGATATGCACAGCTAGGAGTATTTCGGTGAATTTGCGAGTAAATGTTTTCTCGGAGCTTAGGTAATAGTTTTTAGCTACTTGCATTGTAAGGGTACTACCCCCTGAGCGTTTTTTACCCGTGGTGATTAATTCATAGGCAGCTCGAGCAAGGCCTTTAATGTCTATTCCGGGGTGGCTATAGAAATTTTCATCTTCGGCAGCGATAAGCGCGTTATAAAATTGCTGCGGGACTTCTTCGAAAGTGACGGGGGTACGTCTCTTCTCACCGAACTCAGCAATTAGCTTTTTATCTTGGGTGTAGATGCGCAGCGGAGTTTGAAGTTGTATGTTTTTTAAACTCTCAACCGAAGGTAGGCTTGGTGCAAGGTATAAATAAACGCTACACACGCCAATAAACAAGCTAAAAAAGCCTGCGGCACCAGTTAATATTAAAAAACGCAAAACAGGTCGATTTATTTTCATCATTAATTGCTTAGAATGCTTATTTACCCTGCGATAGCGGGTTTTGGACATTATAAATGGTTTTTGTTCTTTTCGCAGGGTTGTGCTTATAATGATTCTCTATTCATGCATATTGGCACTTTTTCAGCTCTCAGTGTTGGTTTAATTTAAGGAATAGCAGTGCTAGCCAATCTATTTAAAAAGAAAAATAAGGCAGTTCTAGGAATCGACATAACATCAACCAGTATTAAATTAATTGAGCTTGTTGAGTTAAACGGTCGAATGCAAGTAGAAGCGTACGCCTCAGAAGCTTTGCCAGATAATGCCGTGGTTGAACAATCTATTAATGATGAAGAAGCCGTCGGTGAGTCGATTAAAAAAGCTTTAATTCGCTCCCGTAGTAGTGTCAAAAAGGCAGCTGTTGCTGTGGCCGGCTCTGCTGTGATTACCAAGGTTATTCAAATGTCTGCAGGTCTTTCCGAAGATGAAATGGAAAATCAAATTCGAGTTGAGGCTGACCAATATATTCCTTATCCATTAGAAGAAGTCGCCATGGACTTTGAAGAACAGGGGCCTGTTGAAGGAAGCGATCAACTAGTGGATGTTCTTCTTGCTGCTTGTCGTAAAGAAACCGTTGAGTTACGAGAAGACTCCGTGGAAATTGCTGGAATGGAATCGGCCTTGGTTGATATAGAAGCATTCTGTGTTGAGCGCTCTTACAAGCTATTAGAATCTCAACTTGTTGGTGATGATGTTGAAACCGTGGCCATTATGGATATCGGTGCCACTATGACCACGCTTAATGTGTTGAATAAAGGGAATATCATTTATACCCGAGACCAGATGTTTGGTGGTCATCAGCTAACCGAGGAAATTCAGCGCCGTTACGGAATTAGTGCTCAAGAGGCTATGAAGGCCAAACTTGAGGGCGGGCTACCTGATGACTATGGTACTGAGATTTTAGAGCCGTTTAAAGATTCTGTTGTTCAACAAGTTAGCCGCTCCTTGCAATTTTTCTATAGTTCTAGCCAGTACAACGATGTGGATTATGTGATTCTTGCTGGAGGTACTTCCTCTCTTGAGGGGCTTGCACAGCTGGTTCAGGAAAAAATAGGGGTGCCTGCAATTGTTGCAAATCCTTTTGCTGGTATGACGTTAGGGCAAAAAGTGAATCCGCAGGTTCTAGATAATGATGCTCCAGGCTTGCTTGTTGCTTGCGGTTTGGCCATGAGGAGTTTTGATTAATGGCTAAAATTAACCTTAGGCCTTGGCGAGAAGAGCTTAGGCAAGAGCGACAGAAAGAATATTTAGCTGTTTTGGGTGGAGTGCTAGTAGCTGCGATCGTTATCTGGCTATTGGTAAGTAATGCCTTTAGTAGTGCAATTGATAGTCAGCTTACTCGTAATAAATATTTAGAGCGTCAGGGTGCCGGGCTAGATAAAAAAATTGGTGAAATTAAAGAGCTTAGAAATAAAAAGGAGCAATTACTTGATCGAATGAGGTTAATACAAGACTTGCAAGGTAATAGACCAGTTATTGTTCGTATATTTGATGAGATGGCCCGGGTCTTACCTGAGGAGCTATTTGTCGAAGGCGTTAAAGCTGAAGGGGCTGCCTTTACCCTTAAAGGTCGTTCATCCAGTAATGTTCAAATCTCCACGCTAATGCGGAATTTTGATGAATCCCCGTGGTTCGTAAATCCCAATTTATTGGGTGTAAATGCTAGCAAAGAAGGGTATAGCAGTTTTGATATGGTCATTCATCTATCTCGCCCAACAACTGGAGAGATGAAATAATGGACTTTCAGGAACTTAATGAAAAAATTAGTACTTTTGATATCAATGATGTCGATTGGAATAATATGGGCTCATGGCCGCTACTAGGTAGGGCCGTATTTGCTGCTGTGTTGTTTGTTTCTGCCCTTATTGGCCTGTATTTTTTTGATATTCAAGGATTAAGCGAAGATTACAATTATGCGATATCTGATGAGGAGGTTTTAAAGGAAAAATTTGAAGGTAAGGCTTTTCGAGTGGCTAATCTTGCGAATTATAAAAAACAGCTTGAGGATATTGAGGCTTCATTCGGGAGTCTTTTAAGGCAGCTTCCTAAAGATACAGAGGTGCCAGGTTTATTGGATGACATTACTACAGCAGCCTTAGGTGCCAGCTTACAAATTAAATCCATAACGCTTGATGATGAAGTGGAGACCGAGTTCTATACGGAGTTACCTATAAGCATTGATGTCGTAGGTGAATACCATGATTTTGGTGCCTTTGTCAGTGCAGTTGCCGGACTTGGGCGAATAGTGACCTTGCATGATTTTAATATTGTTAGTGCAAAGGAATCAGATGTTAATAAATTAAATCTCAAAATTGTTGCTAAAACTTATCGCTACAACAATGAAAATAAAAAGAAGAAACCTAAAAAGCGGAAGAAAAGATGAAGAAATTAATACTAATTAGTTTTATTTTTCTATCAGCTTGTTCTGGGGGGTCAGATGTGTCAGACCTGGAAATATTTGTTGCTGATACGACTGCGAAGCCTAAAGGCAGAATAAAGCCCTTGCCAGAGTTTCAGCCTTATTCTTCATTTGTGTATGGAGCATCTGGATTGCGTTCTCCTTTTGAATCTCCTGTAGCTTATTCTGAAATTAGCAGTCGTGTGGCTTCAATGGTTGAGCCACCAAACAGTGCTCGCCGAAAAGAAGTTCTGGAACGATATCCATTAGGCGAATTAAGTTTGGTAGGGACTCTATCTCGTGACGAAGAGGACTTACCTTCCGCGCTAATTAGAACCACAGGAGGCAGTGTTCATGTGGCTGAAGTGGGGCAGTATATGGGTAAGAATCATGGTCGGATTTTAAATATATCTGAAACCCAATTAGATTTAATAGAAGTTGTACCAAATGGCAGTGGTGGCTGGATTTCACGCCCCCATAGTATGGGTTTGAATGAGTCTGCTGGAGATGGCAAATAATGAACAAAATAAGAATTATTAATTGGGTGGTAGGTTTAGCTCTGCTTGCATCAATGCCTGTTCAGGCTGTTATTTTAGAAAAAGTAGGCTTTGCATCCTTGCCAGGCGACAAAATTGAAATGGAGCTAAGTTTTGATGGTGAGCCACCTGAGGTGTCGGGTTACACGATTGAACAGCCAGCTCGAATCGCGTTGGATTTAGTTGGATCTAGTAGTGCCTTAAAGAGTAAGTACCACAAAATAGGAATGGGGAATGCCCGTACTGCTATTGTTGTTGATGCTAATAATAAGACCAGAGTAATTGTGAATCTCACCGAATTAACAGGTTATAGCACTAGGGTAGAGGGAGATAGCTTATTTGTATTGATCGGCCAGCAAGATTTAGCTCCTACAAATGGAGGGTCTAATTCAGTACTTAAGGAAGAAGAGTCTGAATATGTTCAGGCCGACTTGAAAACTAATGACAGCCGAATTGTGGATGTTGATTTCCGTCGTGGGGATTCTGGTGAGGGTCAATTGTTGATTCGCCTTACTAATCCAAATATCCCCGTGGATATATCGCAACAATCTGGCCGCATTCGAGTTGAGTTTTCTAGTGTTGAGTTGGCGGAGGATATGAGAAGGCGTTTAGATGTCAGGGACTTTGCTACCCCAATTCGGTTTATTGATGCGGTGATAGAAGATGGCAAGCCAGTTTTCTTTATAGAACCGAGTACAGACCTTTACGAATATCTTGCTTATCAGACTAATAATTTACTTACTATTAGCGTTAAACCTCTTACAAAAGGTGAGCAGGATCGAATTAGGGAAGAGCGTTTTCCATACTCTGGAGAGAAACTTTCATTAAACTTCCAGGACATTGAGGTTCGTACTGTTTTGCAAATCATTGCTGACTTTACTGGGTTTAACTTAGTAGCAAGTGATACTGTTGATGGAAATATCACTCTTAGGTTGAAGAATGTCCCTTGGGATCAGGCACTGGACATAGTTCTTAAATCTCAAGGCTTGGCCAAGCAGCAAATAGGTAATGTTTTAATGGTTGGGCCTGCCGATCAAATAGCGAACCGTCAAAAAATAGAATTAGAAGCCAATAAACAGGTCGAGGACTTTGCGCCTTTGCGTACGGAATTTCTTCAGGTTCGTTATGCTAAGGCTATGGATATATTGGCCTTGTTATCTTCTGAAAATAGTATGCTCAGTGATCGTGGAACTGCTAGCGTAGATGTAAGAACCAATACTATTATTCTGCACGATACTTCTTCTTCAATTGAAACGGTTAGGCATGCAATTAAAGTATTGGATGTCCCCATTAGGCAGGTATTAATTGAAGCTCGCATTGTTGTAGCTTCTACAAACGTAGGTGAGGCATTAGGTATTCGTTGGGGTGGAGGCTATGGGGTGTTGCAGGGTAATGATATTGTTACCGCTGGCGGCAATTCAACAACTACAAGTGCCTTTAACAATAATATAGTGGCATCTCAGTCAGGTGAAGCTACTACTCCAATTGATTTAGCTGAAGCTAGCGTCGTCAACCTTGGAGCTGTGGGCGCAACCAGTAGCTTTGCGCTTGGTTTGAATACCGGCGATTACATGTTGGACCTTGAATTGTCGGCCTTGGAGTCAGATGGTCGAGCCGAAATTATATCCCAGCCGCGGATTATAACCGCCGATGGTCAGACTGCACTTATTAAGGCCGGCTCTGAAATTCCCTACGAGCAAGCCACCTCCAGTGGTGCAACTTCAGTTGTATTCAAAGAGGCAGTGCTTAAACTGGAAGTAACCCCGCAAATTACGCCTGATGACCGTATTTTGATGGACTTAATCATTAACAAAGATGCCATCGGCGAAATTGTTAACAATATTCCAACTATTGATACCAATGAGCTGGAAACACAGGTTCTGGTTAATAACGGTGAGACAATTGTGTTGGGTGGAATATTCCAGTCTGAAGACGTCACTACAGTAGATAAAACCCCATTCTTTGGTGATTTACCTGTTATAGGTCGTTTATTTAGGCGAACAACCCATACAGAAGATAAAAGTGAATTGTTAATTTTTATCACACCAAGACTAGTTAAAGATGTCTTAAGCTCTAATTAACAGGTATCGTTCAAACATAATGAACTTAGGTTAACGGGGGGCGAAGAGCACCCCTTTAATAGATCTCAACATGTTAAAACACAATGTATACCTAGTAGGGCCTATGGGTGCTGGAAAAAGCACTATAGGTCGTTTACTGTGCAGCGAGCTGAAGCTCGAATTTAAAGACAGCGATAAAGAAATAGAAGATAGCTGTGGTTGCAATATTCCATGGATATTTGATGTGGAAGGAGAGGTTGGCTTTCGTGACCGTGAGGCAACGGCCATAGAGGAGATTACCGCTGAAACCGGAGTCTTAATGGCCACAGGCGGTGGTGCTGTATTGCGCCCAGAAAACAGGCAGTATCTATCCGGTCGCGGAACCGTAGTTTACCTTAAAACTTCAGTTGAGCAGCAACTTCAACGAACAACAAAAGATAAAAATCGTCCCTTACTGCAAATAGATAATCCAAAAGAAGTTCTCACTAAGCTCATGAATGAACGGCACCCTTTATATGAAGAGGTGGCGGATATCACTATTTATACCGATGATCGTAACCCACGATTTGTAGTGCAAGAGATCTTAGAGCGTCTAAAAGAATTAAGTATTATTGATTGAACTATGAAAACACTAAATGTCGATTTACCTGAAAAATCTTACCCTATATTTATTGGCCAAGACCTATTAAAGGATGAATCTTTACTAAAGCCCTATGTTAAGGGCAATCAGGTGATGATTGTAACCAATGAAACCATTGCGCCCCTATACTTGGAAGAGGTAAAAAAGCTGTTTAAAGGGTATTCAGTGGATGCCGTTATATTGCCAGATGGTGAGAAATTTAAAACGCTGGAATTTTTAAACCTAATTTACGACGCATTACTTAGCAAAAAGCACAATCGAACAACTACGCTGGTGGCTCTTGGTGGTGGGGTGGTAGGTGATATGACTGGTTATGCTGCTGCAAGTTACCAGCGAGGCGTTGATTTCATACAGTTACCTACAACCTTGTTGTCTCAAGTGGATTCTTCTGTTGGTGGCAAAACAGGTGTGAATCATAAGCTTGGAAAAAATATGATAGGTGCATTTCATCAGCCCAATTGCGTGCTAATTGATATTAATACTTTAAATACCTTGCCTGATAAAGAGCTGTCCTCTGGCCTAGCTGAAGTGATTAAGTATGGTTTGATTTGTGACTTCCCATTTTTCGAATGGTTAGAACAAAACATTAAAAACCTTATGGCGCGAGATAGTGCCACCCTTATAAAAGCCATAGAAAGTTCTTGCTTAAATAAAGCAAAAATAGTGGCGCAAGATGAAAAAGAGGGAGGCATCCGAGCAATACTAAATCTTGGTCATACATTCGGTCATGCTATTGAAACTGATCAGGGTTATGGCAATTGGTTGCACGGTGAGGCTGTAGCTACAGGTACAATAATGGCAGCAGATTTGTCGGAAAAACTAGGTTGGATTAACCAGAAAGATGTAGGGCGGATAGCGTCTATATTAACCGAAGCAGAATTGCCGATTGAATGTCCAAAAAATATGCAGGGCAATAGATTTAAAGAGTTAATGGCAGTAGACAAAAAAGTGCTTGATGGTAAGCTGAGGCTAGTTCTATTGAAGTCGCTTGGAAAGGCTATCACTACCTCTGACTTTGATATTGTGCATTTAGATGCCACATTGACCGATCTGACCAACTAATAATAACAAGGAGGGCGGCATGGGTAAGAATCAAAGTGCTGCTCCCTCATTTATCCATATTGGTGAAAGGATTCAGCAGTTAGACATGCTTCTGCATGTTCAAGAATTTAGCTCAATGGTTGTACTTGTAACGGGTGAAGTGGGCTCAGGTAAGTCTTCACTATTGCAAGCTGCTGTGTCTCAGCTCTCTGTGCATCATCAGGTACTGGTAATTGATGCCGTAACTTCTTCCAGCGAAGCCTCCTTAATACAGCAAATATCACAGCAACTGGCGTGCGATGACTCATTGAGAGCAATTGACGCCGCTTTAATGAAAGTCTCTCAACAGAATGACAGTGTTCATTTGGTGATAGATGATGCGCATTTGTTAGAAGAGTCGGCTTTCAACTTGATAGTCCGTAAAGCTATTTTAGATCACAGTTGGCATTTGGTGATTGGTGGCGATAAGGGTTTGCAATCGCGACTGGATAACTTTCAGCAAGAATTGAAGCAAGAGAACACTTACCACTTAATTCAATTGGCCTCATTTAATGAGTCTGAATCTAATCAATTTATTGAAGCGCTCTTCCAGAAAGCCGGGCAGGACTTTTCTGAATTAACGGATAAAAAACGACATCAGCTATGGCTATTAAGTGATGGCTTACCTGGGAAATTAGTTGACCTGGTGGAGCTAGAGAAAGAAACTTATCGAAAACTTTCTTCAAAATTTCCAGTGGGGCATGTGGCTGCAATATTTTTGATAGGCACTGCTTTAATCTTTTCATATTTTTATCAAAATGAGGCTGTCCCGGTAGCGCAGGATGATGTTATCGCAGAGCTTTTGGCGCAAAAAACACAACCAAAAAATCAGTTTAATGGTGAAAAGGTAAAGGCTGAGACGGTAAAGGAAAGTGTTCCACATGAAGTAATAACTGCAATGCAAAAAACTGAAGATGCTGACAAAGAGCAAGAGTCTCTACTTGCCCAAACTGTTACGCCTAAGTCTGATGAGCTCCCTGTATCTGATATTAAGACTTCCCCAAACTCAATTCCAAGACCGACTAAATCCACTCAGTTAATTGCTCCCCCAGTTCAAATGACAGTGAAGTCATCTCATCCTTTGTTAGATGCACAGCCTCAGGGGTATGCTTTGCAGTTGCTGGGTGTGCGAAATAAGAAGAGCGCCCAAGACTTTATGCGACGTTTTGAACGCCAGCTGAATAGTGAGAAACTGAATGTGTATGAGACCAAATATAAAGGGCAGCCCTGGTTTGTAGTGGTTTATGGGCCTTATAGTAATAAGAAAAATGCCAATCAAGAAGCGGTAAGCTTGGCTCGCTCTTTAAGGAGTCAGCCATGGGTTCGCCCAGTAAGCAAAATTCAAGAGGATATCCGTAAGCTTAACTCTAAATAACTTTCATATTCACAAGGTTCCCCCCTTTTAATGTTTTGCTCTTATTTGGTGCGAAAACACCTCTAAGCTAATTAATTTGAGCCAAAGCCCTCTCGCGTGTAGAATAAGCGTCCTTTTGTATGTTCAAAACCACTGAATCGGCATAAAAATGCCCTCTAAGGTATTGATTTTAAAAGAATTTTTTACTGAGAGAGTCTATGAGAACAGGTCTGTACACACCAGGTGATTTTAAAGATAACTGTGGCTTTGGCCTAATTGCCCATATGGAAGGCAATGCCAGTCACGACCTTTTGCGTACGGCTATTGAATCGTTAACCTGTATGACTCACCGTGGTGGCATCGCTGCCGACGGTAAAACAGGTGATGGTTGTGGCCTATTAATTCAAAAGCCTGACAGCTTCTTACGTCAGGTTGCCAAAGAAGACTCCGGCATAGATTTGCCTGAGCAATATGCTGTGGGCATGGTATTCCTAGATTTGGATATTGCCATTGCTGACACCCAGCGTGAGGCTATGAATAAAGCCTTCACCGATCAAGGTTTAACTGTAAATGGTTGGCGTGTAGTTCCAACTAATAATGACTGTTTAGGGCCAATGGCCGTCGACTGTTTGCCTCGCTTTGAACAGGTATTTGTATCTGCTACTGAAGCCTTAACAGAGCAACAGTTCGCGGTAAAACTGTATTACGCACGTCGCAAAGCTGAAATCACTCTAGATTCACATGAAGATTTCTATATCTGTTCTTTATCAGAAAAAACCTTATCTTATAAAGGTTTGATGATGCCGGTGGATCTGCCTGCATTTTTTACAGACCTAGGTGACGAGCGTTTAGAAACGGCCATTTGTGTATTCCACCAGCGCTTTTCTACTAATACCGCACCTCGTTGGCCTCTGGCTCAGCCATTCCGTATGTTGGCCCACAACGGTGAAATAAACACTATTCAAGGCAACCGTAATTGGGCTGCTGCACGTAGTAGTAAGTTTGAATCTCCATTATTAGAAAGTCTTGAATCGGTTCAGCCATTGGTCAATACCAAGGGCTCTGACTCCTCTTCAATGGATAATATGCTTGAGCTGCTTCACACAGGTGGCATGGATATGTTCCGTGCTATTCGTATGATGATTCCACCAGCTTGGCAGAATGTTGAAACTATGGATGCCGAACTACGCGCATTCTACGAATATAACTCTATGCATATGGAGCCATGGGATGGTCCAGCCGGCCTAGTTATTACCGATGGTCGTTACGCTGTTTGTGGTTTAGACCGTAATGGATTGCGTCCTTCTCGTTGGGTTAAAACCACTAATGGGTTTATTACGGTAGCATCTGAAATCGGTACCTTCGGCTACAAGCCTGAAGATGTAATCGATAAAGGCCGTGTAGGCCCAGGTGAAATTCTAGCCATCGACACCCAGAACGGTACTATTCTTGAAGCCAGTGATATTGATGGTCGCCTTAAGAAATCTCAGCCCTACGGTAAGTGGCTAAAAGAGAAAGCCCTGCGTATTGAATCTAAGCTTGAACTTCAGCGTTTAAACGATGAAGTGTTAAGCCATGAAGAAATTAAAATTCAGCAAAAGCTACACCTAATCAGTAACGAAGAACGCCAGCAAGTATTAAGCGCATTGGCTGAGCAAGGTGTAGAAGGCACCGGTTCCATGGGTGATGACGTGCCTATGGCGGTACTGTCTGAAAAGTCACGTAACACGGCTGATTACTTCCGCCAGATGTTTGCACAGGTAACTAACCCACCTATCGATCCATTGCGTGAAGCCATTGTAATGTCTTTAGAGACTTGCATTGGTAAAGAGCAAAATGTATTTGTTGAAGATGCCGGTCACGCGACGCGTATTGTTTTAACCAGCCCTGTGCTTTCGCCATTGAAATTCAATGGCCTTAAAAATACAGGCAGCGACGACTTTAAGTTTACGACTCTATCTTTAGCATTTGCTAAAGAAACAGGCCTTAAAGCAGCTATTGAAAACTTAATCGTTCAGGCGCAAGCGGCCGTTCGTGAGGGTTCAAGTATCGTTATATTGTCTGACCGTGAAGTAAAAGAAGGTCAGTTAATCATTCCAGCGGTAATGGCAACCGGTGCTGTACACCATGCTCTAATTAAGAGCTCGTTACGTTGTGATGCCAATATTGTGGTTGAAACGGGTGATGCTCGTGACGCTCATCATTTTGCAGTGTTGCTTGGTTTTGGTGCCACCGCCGTATACCCATGGTTAACCTTTGAAGTGCTAAACGACATGCATCGCAGTGGTGAATTGCTGGGTGATCCTTTAGTTAGCAACCAAAATTACCGTAAGGGCATCCGTAAAGGCTTGATGAAAATCTTGTCTAAAATGGGTATCTCAACCATCGCCTCTTACCGCGGCTCACAATTGTTTGAAGGTATTGGTTTGGCCGATGAAGTGGTCGATCTTTGTTTCAGTGGTTTAACCAGCCGAATTCAAGGCGCCGATTTTAGCGATTTCCAAGTGGACCTTGAGCGTAATACAAAGGATGCATGGAAAGCTCGTAAGTCTTTAGATCAAGGTGGTTTGCTTAAGTATGTACATGGTGGTGAGTACCACGCCTTTAATCCTGATGTAGTCTCTACCATTCAGGATGCTGTGCAAACTGGCTCACAAGCTTCGTATGATAAATACGCGCAACTTGTAAATGAACGCCCAGTGGCCACCATTCGTGATTTGTTCAAGCTGAATACTGAAAACAGCATCAGCATTGATGAAGTTGAACCTGTTGAGAAAATTTTCCCAAGATTCGATTCTGCGGCCATGTCTTTAGGTGCGTTGTCACCTGAAGCGCACGAAGCATTGGCTCAAGCCATGAACGAATTAGGCGGTAACTCTAACTCAGGTGAGGGTGGTGAAGATCCTAAGCGTTACGGTACTTTAAGAAATTCTAAAATTAAGCAAATTGCATCTGGCCGTTTTGGGGTGACACCTCATTATTTATCGAATGCTGAAGTATTGCAGATCAAAGTTGCCCAAGGTGCGAAGCCGGGTGAAGGTGGTCAGCTACCTGGTGGTAAGGTAAATAATCTTATTGCGACGTTACGTTATTCGGTTCCGGGTGTGACGCTTATTTCGCCTCCACCGCATCACGATATTTATTCTATCGAAGATTTAGCTCAGCTCATTTACGACCTTAAGCAAGTGAATCCACGCGCTAAGGTTTCGGTTAAATTGGTATCTGAGCCAGGTGTAGGGACTATCGCCGCCGGTGTTGCAAAAGCCTATGCCGACTACATTACTATTTCTGGTTACGATGGCGGTACTGCGGCATCACCATTAACTTCCATTAAATATGCGGGTTCGCCTTTTGAACTTGGTTTGGCTGAAGCCCATCAAGCGCTACGTGCTAATGATTTACGTGGCAATGTTCGCTTGCAAACTGATGGCGGTTTAAAAACAGGTTTGGATATTGTTAAAGGTGCCATTTTAGGTGCTGAAAGCTTTGGCTTTGGTACTACACCAATGATTGCCATGGGTTGTAAATTTTTGCGAATTTGCCACCTAAATAACTGTGCTACAGGTGTTGCCACACAGCGTGAAGATCTACGTGATGAGCACTTCATTGGCACAGTAGAAATGGTTAAGAACTTCTTTACCTTTGTAGCTGAAGAAACCCGTCAATGGATGGCTGCTGTTGGTGTGCGTAGTCTTGATGAACTGGTAGGTCGAACCGATCTGCTAGAAATGATTGAAGGCGCTACATCCAAGCAAAAGAAATTAGACTTAACCCCGCTTATTGCCAACGACCACATTCCAGCTGATAAGCCTCAGACAGTACAGATTGAGCGTAACCATCCTTTTGATAAAGGCACTCTGGCTGAGCGTATGGTTGAAGAAACGTTATCTGCCATCGAGAGCAAGTCAGGCGGAGAGTTTAGCTATAATATCGGTAACTGTGACCGCTCTATTGGCGCGCGTTTATCAGGTGAAATTGCTTTGCGTCACGGCAATAAAGGCATGGCAAATAATCCTATTCGATTGAATCTTAAAGGTACTGCGGGTCAATCATTTGGTGTATGGAACGCCGGTGGTTTGAACATGTATCTTGAAGGCGACGCCAACGATTATGTAGGCAAGGGTATGACTGACGGTAAGCTGGTTATTAGCTCACCGAAGGGCTCTGTTTATAAATCACAAAATGCTTCTATTGTTGGCAATACCTGCTTATACGGTGCCACAGGTGGTCAGCTGCTAGCAGCGGGTCGTGCAGGTGAACGTTTTGGTGTGCGTAACTCTGGTGCTAAAGCGGTAATTGAAGGTGCTGGTGATCACTGTTGTGAATACATGACAGGCGGTCAAATTACCGTACTGGGCAGTACAGGCTATAACTTCGGTGCTGGTATGACAGGCGGATTCGCGTACGTACTAGACATGGATAAAACCTTTGTTGATCAGTACAACCATGAGTTGGTAGATATTCATCGTATCTCTAACGAAGAAACTGAAGCTCACCGCAATCACTTGCGTGGCATCATTACAAACTATGTTGAAGAAACAAGCAGTGCTTGGGGCCAAGAAATTTTGGCTAACTTCAATCACTTTATTGGCAAGTTCTGGTTGGTTAAGCCTAAGGCTGCAACCTTGGAACAATTGCTAGAAAACACCCGGACTCGCTCAGAGTAAGCGCTTATGTCCAGGATGGACGGTATGCCGCAGTGCCAGGATGGCAAAGAGCGGCGAAGTTCAGGACGAACGTTTTATCGCAGTTTAATAGTGCTGCGATCACAAATATAAGCCCGGCGAGTGAGTCAGATTAGAGGTGCGGCAAATGGCTAAACGATTAAATAATGATTTTCAATTTTTAGATGTGTCCCGTCAGGACCCAACTA
>ERZ1027231.268-NODE-268-length-19025-cov-21.191249_pt1 | contig 19025 bp, 19 predicted proteins | sample MGYA00520866_ERZ1027231 | MGnify/ENA primary metagenome ERZ1027231 (study PRJEB33311, sample SAMEA4378411) | marine metagenome | biome: Marine biome; feature: Fjord; material: Water | collected 2014-07-20T08:00:00Z/2014-07-... | depth 75 m ...
CTTGTTACAGCTCATTGTTATTACTCTTTATTCACTATTCATAAGGGCCGTGAATGTACTCTCAATTAAAGAGCGTGAATAAAGAGCGCGCTTAAACACTTGGGTACCTATGGACAATAGGGTTGTACCTCTGGCCTTCAGGAACTTTTCTAGGCAAGACGTGAATATGCAATAATGTATTGACCTTATAAATATTCACAACGCAGCATAGGGAAGTTCCTGAAGGCCCCTTCGGGCGCGACCAGCAACCATCATCTGTGTTGTTACGCTTCTTGCGAAGGACGCTGCCATTCACTTCAAAGCGTGCCTAACATCTGACCGCTGCAGGTACTCGCAGAGGGATAACCTCATTGTCCATAGGTGCCCTGGATAATAGCGCATCTGGCTTTTATCTAACAAGAGGCTGGAAAAAGTGAAAAAGCTGCGCCCACTAACGCAGACACAGCTTTTATAAATGAAAATTTAATTTGGATTATTGACTATTTATAACGAATGGCTCCGGCCACTAAAAAAATAATTAATAATAAAAATACAAATTGCGAAAAGTACAAGGGCTCGGCCAGTAACAGCGCGCAAAATACCAGGGTAAAAAATGGCTGCAACAATTGAATTTGCCCCACTGTGCCGGCTCCTGCCTGTGCCATGGCACTGTATAAAAACCGAAAGCCCCACCACTGACTCACCAGAGCCAAATACATAATGCTTAACCAGGCCTTTAATTCTCCTCCTGTCATAATAGTGCTGGCAAAAGAAAAAATATCTTGATGTGAATCATTTATTAATACGGATTCTGCCAGCAATGTATTTTCAGAAACCTGTTCAAAGCCAAACTCTTTATATCCAAAGAAGCCAAATGCTAGAGCCGTTAATGGCAAGTACAATACTAACATCCAACAAATAGTGGGCCAGCCCCCTAAGGTTTTAGCGGCGCGAGTACCCGAGGCGTAACCCATTCCACCAAATGCCAATGTACACAATGCCAATAAAAATAAATCCAACAGAGAGCCTGTATCACTGGGCAAGGCCGCCGCATCCGACTGGCTAAAATACAAGATTAATACTCCAGCACCCGCCAGCGCACATAACCAAAAACCCAAACGATATCGCTCTCCCAATAACAACACCGCCATTAATGAAGTGGCCAAGGGCAAGCCCGCTAAAATAATGCCCATGTTGGCGGCACTCACACTGTTAAGAGTGACCGATAACAAATAGGGAAACGCCACCACCACACCCAGGCCACTTAGCAACAACCAGCCACATTCTTTTAGGCTGGGGAATTTCCAGCCCTGCCAAATCACCACCATTAAACACAAGGTCCCGGCAATAAAACCGCGACTGGCAGCAATAAACTGGGTACTAAACTCATTCATGGCCAACTGGGTCATGGGCACAGTTAGGCTAAACAGCACCACAGCCAATAAGCCCTGCAATAGAGGCAAAGTGTTGTGGTTATTAAGGATAGAACTCCTGGTCAATACGGGTTGCAGCATGTGATTGTCCTGCTTGAATCAATTTGAAGCGCCATTATGCAGGGGCGCAACTGTTACCGGCAGACGCAGCCAAGCCTTCTGTTAGCGGTACAGTTTCATTCTTATTCAAACTGTACCGGGTATTTACAGCCTAACTGTACTGGCTGTTAGGGTTATTTGGTATTTAAGAGGGGTACAGTTAACAGGTATGATGAAACTACGCCCAATCAGTTGAAGAGTGTTATGACAAAACCCGGCTCAGCTCAATCCATGCCAGCGACAGGCGAGAACCCATCCGTTGCCAGCACCTCTTCTGACGCTCCTGAGAGCACCCACTTGTATGAACTCATTGCACAGGAGCTCACTCAAGATATCGAGCAGGGTCTGTATCTGAGCGGGCAAAAGATTCCCAGCGTGCGCAAGCTTAGCCATAAGCGCGGGGTGAGCATCAGCACCGTGAGTCAGGCTTATTCGCTACTGGAAGATCGCGGCATCATTCAGGCAAAACCTCAGTCGGGTTATTTTGTAAAACGCCCGCCCATGGAAATCACCACCGTACCGCCACTCTCCCAAGGAGATACCCCCAGCAATGTCACCAAGGGCCACCTGATTAAACAAATACTGGCCAGCTGTCAGTTGCCCAGCACGGTAAACTTTGGCGCCGCTATTCCCGATGACGCCATGTTACCGGTGAGATCCATGCAAACCCATTTGCAAAAACTCATTCGTTTTAATAGTACGGACATTTTAAATTATCAGTTTTCCCCAGGATATGAGCCGCTACGCCAGCAAATTGCCCAGCGCATGCGCAACTCAGGTGTACGTTGCCATCAGGATGAAATTGTCATTACCCAGGGCTGCACCGAAGCCTTAAATCTGTGCCTACGAGCCAACACTCGCCGCGGCGATACCATCGCGGTGGAATCCCCCTGCTATTACGGTTTTTTACAAATTGCCGAGGTATTGGGGCTAAAGGTAATTGAAATTCCCACCGACCCCAATACCGGCATGAGCCTGGAAGCGCTTAAGCTGGCCTTGCAAGAATGGTCAATTAAGTTGGTATTGTTAAGCACCCGCTTTTCAAACCCCACCGGCTGTGCCATGCCCAAAAGCAAACAACAGCAGTTAGTAGAACTCATTAATGAATACCAGATAAAAGCCATCGAAGATGATATCTACGGTGAACTCGGTTACGACAACCATCATCAAACCGTATTAAAAACTTTCGATACTCAGGGCCGAATTTTATACTGCTCGTCTTTTACCAAAACGGTGGCGCCGGGTTTACGGGTGGGCTGGTGTATTCCTGGTGATAGCTTGGAAGAAGTCATTACTTTGCAAACATTCAATACCCTAGCTGTAGCAAGCTTACCCCAGTGTGCCATGGCCTCATTTTTACAAAACGGCCATTACGATAAACACCTAAGGCAATTACAACGCAGCGCCCGTGAAAACTGTGCTTTTTTTATTAACGCCATTTTGGAAGCGTTTCCGCCAGGCACGCTTTTATCGCAACCCAGCGGCGGTTACGTTGTGTGGGTATGTTTACCGGGAAATATCGATGCACTGGATGTGCAAAAACTAGCGCAACAGCAAGACATGGCCATCATGCCCGGGGGCGTGTGTTCCAATACCGATCACTTTGATAATTACTTTCGAATTAATTTTGCCATGCCCTGGAATGCCAGGGTGAAAGAAGCCATTGGGGAATTGGGCAAGATTGTTTTTAGTTTGTTGAAATAAATGAATTTTTTATTTTGTTAGCTAAAAATCTTATATAAATAAAAAGCTCAAACTTTAATCCCCAACAAACCCAAAGTTGTGGCCACCACATTACTCAACTCTTGCACGCTAACATTTTTACGGGAGGAAACTCTCAGGCCTTGATTTAATGTCATCACCATCTTGGCTAAATATTCAGGGGAATAAGTTTTATCCAGTTGCCCTAGAGCCTGAGCCAGTTCAAAACAATTCTGAAAACGACTCTCTACTTCCCCTAAACGTTTGGCTGCATGTTGTGACAGATCAGAATCCACATCGGCCAGTTCTAAAATTGAGTTCACCATCATGCAGCCTCGAGCCAATCTGGTAGGCGTGCTGTTTTGCACCGAATCCACAAAAAAAGCACGTACTGCTAACAAGGGCTGAGCGTCATTAAAAGCCTGATCCACCATGGCATTGTTACGCAGGGAAAATAAATCCAGCGCTTCAATAAATAAACGACGTTTATCACCAAAGGTGGCGTAAAGGCTACTGCGGCTAATGTCCATGGCAGCAAGCAACTGATTCAAGGAGGTAGCCACGTAACCCTGGCGCCAAAATAAATGCATGGCCGAACCCAATGCAACATCTCGATCAAATTCAAGCGATCTTGCCATGGTGCCTCCTTAATAAAAGTGATTACTTAGATTTTTTACGATGAAACTATAAAATTCGCGAAGGCAATTGTAGCAAAGCAAGCTGGCCAGCGTCGCCCCAATTTATAGGGTTTTACATTTTCACATGGGGTGTTTTTCAAACCAGTCCACTAAAAAATCAATGAATACCCGAACCTTCACCGGCACAAATTTATTTTGTGCATACACCGCATGCACGTGGCCGGTGGGACTTGAATACTGCGGCAGCAATCGCACCAACTCTCCCTGTTCGATTGCCTTTTGGCAAATAAACTCAGGCTCAAAGGCGATGCCTCGCCCCAGTACACACAGCTCTTTAATAAAGCGGCCACTATTAACAACAATGTCAGTGCTAATGGGTACCTGAATGATCTGTCCAAGTTGATCTTGCAGTGTTAATTGAGAGAGGCCGGAGCTGGGATAAAGGATAAAGCTATGCTCACTTAAGTCATCAATGCTGTCAGGGGTACCGTGCTGCTTAAGATAATCAGGGCTGGCCACCAGTATCATATTGCCCGATGCCAGGGTACGAGCCTGCAAGGTGGAATCGCCTAATTGAGCCGTCACACGAATGGCCAGGTCCACCCCGGTTTCAACCACGTCGATGACGTTATCGGATAAATCCAGGTTTAGCGCCAATTGCGGGTGCAGCTGCTTAAATTCATTAATGGCCTCTCCCATACGCTCCACGGCAAAATCTAAGGGCAGTGCCACATTTAACGTGCCTTTAAGCTGCTGGTGCTGGTTACTTAACTGGCTTTCCATTTCCCCCATGGCATCCAATATTCCCATAGCATGCTGGTAGCAGGTTTGCCCAGCTTCGGTGAGACTGAGCTTGCGGGTCGTTCGATTAAACAGCTTTACCCCGTATTGATTCTCTAACTCAGCCAAGCGCCGACTCACCACCGACTTGGCAATGCTCATTTGGTCGGCAGCACGGCCAATGCCATTGCACTCGACGATGCGCACAAAATTACGCAAATTTTCCAATTGGCTCATAAATTGTTCTTGAATCACGAATAGTTAATTGAAATATAGGCTGTTTATCGGGCTTTTAGCAATAGATATAGTGCACTTATACTCACATCAGGAATTATTATATGGCCTCTTCAACCACCTATGGGCGTGTGGACAAATTTCTACACTGGCTCATTGCCCTTAACATTACCGCCACCTTGTTCGCCGCTTTTGGTTTGTCGGAGCTGAGTGCCCTGCACAAGTTAGAAGAGTACGGCGACCATGGAGCCTCCGTAACCACCATACTGATCTGCATGACCTTGCGCGTGTTATGGCGCTTAAAAAATGGCTTCCCACCCTTGCCTGGCAGCATGTCCGATATACAGAAGTTAATGGCTAAAGTTATGCACTATGGCCTGTATATTGTGATTTTTGCCCAACTTTTAATTGGTATTTTACTGGCCTCCACCACCGAGCAAGATTTCATAGCCAAGGCCTACAACATTAACTACAGCGCCTTTGATCTGTTGGCCAACTCTAATTATGAACTGGTATTAAGCCTGCACATTGCGCTGTACTGGGTAATTGTGGGAATGTTAGTGGCCCATATAGGGGCCGCCCTTAAACACCACTTCATTGATAAAGATGATGTATTAAAAGGCATGTTGCCCGGAAAAGGCTAAACGTGAGCACGCCCCTTAGGGGGCGTATACCTCACGGGCCAGCCCATGTCATTATTATTCCTCCTGCTACACCACCTGCATTTTTCCAAGTTTTTATGATGAACAGTCCTATACTTTAAAAAGAGCTTTACAGGGGACGCTATGAAAATCGCCATTGCCTTATTCATCATGCTTTTGTCGCTTAATTCTCATGCCTGCAATCAGGTTATTAAGGCGGTATACGGGCCCTTTTTTTCAGTGAGTTTTTACCAGGAAATGCTATCCGGCTTTCACGCAAGCATTGAAAAAATAAGCGGCTGTAAAGTCACCATAAAAGTAGAGCCCACCCATGAAAAATTTATCATGGCCCTGGTTAAGGGGGAGGCAGACATAAGCCTTATCCCCGGATTTTATTACGAAGCATTACAACCCTATGGATTACGGGTGGTATATGAAACCAAGGTAGAATTTAGCAATATACTCATTGCCAACAAGAAAATTATGAGCAGCCCAGACATAAGCCAACTAAGAGGGAAAAGCATAATGGTGCAGGGAGTTTACAGTCGCGGCTATTTTATGTTGCAACACTGGCTGGCTGAAAGTGGTTTAAGCGGGCAAGTAAATATTGATTACGGTCATCGCCATGACGTCATTGGCATACGACTGCTAAAAAAACAGGGAGTGGCCGGGGTAATCTCTACCGCCATTTTCAATCGGCTGCCGCAGAAATTAAAAGATCAATATATTACAGTGAAAAAATCTTCCTCGTTAAAAAGTTTACTGATCATATCGGAACACTCCCCGGAGGCTCTGAAACCTGCCATTGAAAATTCTATACAACATATGACTTTCGGTGAATGGGGAGCGCTCACATCAAATAAGGTTTACCCCCAGCGGGTTGAAGATTTCAAACAACAACTTAACGCGTTAATGAAATCTCAAGATAAATAAACACTAATGATTCGAGATAAAAGTTCTTCAATCTCGACTCTTAGCTTTATTACAGCGTAAGCGGCAACTCTAAAAACTCACCATAAATAAAATCTCGGTGTTCAATTAAAATGGGATCAAGTGCTGCCGCGATAGATTCATCCATATTTTCAAAGGTGACACGCATGGATTTATCCATAGCACACTGCTCTTGCGGCAAGGGTTTGAAATAGGCAATGAAACAAGCGCTATAGATATCCACCGCGGATAATTGCGAGCCCACATAAAAACGCTCACCTTTTTTGCGCTGTTCTTGTAAACGCTGAGCCAACATATTTAACAACTTAGTCACATGGGATGCATAATGCTGCCCTTGTTCTGCTTCATAACCATATTTGCTGCCCAGGTATTTGGCGATGGGTTCAATAAAACCACCGGTACTATTCAAGCCGTTATGAACACTGTCTAATCTGCGCATCCATCCCAAACCCTTTTCGCCACAGATTGCCTGGCAAAGCTCCAAAGCCTGCTCCAGTGCCTTTGGTTCGGTTGGCAACAAGCTAGGCTCGTTTGATAGCTCCTCAGCCAGAGATAAAATTTCACGCCAACCCATACGTGGGGCATCGTCATTCAACATAGCCACAGGACCACTGCGAGTGCCGGTCCATTGAGCCATGTCGTTATTACGCTGATCCAGACGCACTGCGGCCCAGGGGATATTTTTTACATGCAATATGCCTTTAGCGGCCTCGGCCCAAGGGCTAGGAATACCCGGTACCACGACCATGCGTAGCCCTTGTTGGGTTCTGGCTTGTTCAAAGTCCACATAGTTAACCGGCATATATTTCTCCTCTCATACAGTCTAAGCCATCAGGCTTTAGATTAGCTTGCCTTACCTTGTAGAATGATTTCAGGGGTAAGCCATGGGTAATGAGCCTATATTCTATTCATATCATAGATTTTACAAACGATAATATATGGCGTTAGAATTAGAATTTCTAATCTCTTATTGATAACATCAGGGTACCCGCCCTTACATGAGTACTGCCATGTTCAAGCATTACCGCTCGCCACCGATTCAATACCTGCCTGCTTTTGTGGCAGCAGCTCGGCACAGCAGCTTTAAACTGGCGGCCACACAGTTAAATGTGAGTCCCTCGGCCATTAGTCAGCAAATCAAAACTCTGGAAAGCCACATTGGCCTTGAGCTATTTAGCCGCAAAAAAAGAACACTGGAATTAACCCGCGCCGGCGTTCGTTTTTATGAAGTAGCAAAAACCACGGTGGCTCAATATGAATCTGGTTACGATCAATTTGCCGAACAATATATCTCCCCTACTTTAAGGGTAAGCATGATCCCTTACATTGCCAATGAGGTGGTGATTCCAAGGCTAGCCGAGTTTAAAAAGCAAAACCCGGATATTAATCTGGTATTGCAAACCAGCGTGCAATTGGAAAACTTACAAGACAAGGAGCTGGATGCCGCCATTCGCTTTGGTGTGCCTCCCTGGCCAGAACACGATGTGGCTCTTATAGCAAAAGCACAGTCCAATTTGGTGGCCAGTAAAACCTATATAGCTGAACACCCCATTAAAGAAACGAAAGACTGGCAACAACAAACCCTGATACATAGCCGTACCCAGATTAATGATTGGCAAGGATTAATGGATAGATTTAATTTCACCCCTAAGCAAGAGTTGTTTTTTGATTCTTACGACGCTTGCATACGTGCCGCCGAGGAAGGACTGGGGCTTGTGGTGGGTGTATTTCCTATTTCAAACAAGGCCGTTGACAAGAAAAAACTCATTACCCTTGCCCGTAAACATTCGCCACTTGAAGAGGCTTTTTATTTAGTGACCAAGCCCAATGATAATAAACAAGAAAGCTATCAAGCTTTATTGAAGTGGCTAAAGCAGGTTTTTTCGGAACTATAAAAACCTAGTTAATAAAGGTACATATCGATATATTTGTTAGCTAATAGCAGGCACTTATTAATACCTTTAAAAAAGTGCAACAGTAAAAGACTAAAGAGAGTTATATGAAGGCCAATGCCTGTGTACTACTGATAGAAGACGAATCCAGTATTGCCGACAATATAAAATATGCGTTACAGGCCGCCAGCTTTGATGTGTTATGGGCTGCCAGCGGCATGGAAGGCCTGAGTCTTTTTAAAAAACAAACAATAGACTTAGTAATTCTGGATATAGGTTTACCCGACATAGACGGCTTTGAAGTGTGTCGGCAAATTAGAACACAATCCCAAGTGCCGCTATTGTTTCTCAGCGCCCGTGCCGATGAAATTGATCGGGTGGTGGGGCTGGAAATGGGAGCCGACGATTACATTTGTAAACCCTTTAGTCCCAGGGAACTGGTGGCACGGGTAAAAACCAATCTGCGTCGTTATCAAGCTACGCCAGCCACAGCTAATAATACAGAGCTACTGGTATTGAATAATAAAAATCGAACGGTGCACTTCCTAGGTCAGTTACTGGATATTACCCGTTACGAATTTGGTATCTTACAGGTCATGAAAAAACACCCTAAACGAGTTTACTCCCGCGAAGAATTATTGAATAAGGTCTGGCATGAACCAGATAACAGTCTCGACCGAGTAGTCGACACCCACATTAAAACCCTGCGCGCCAAACTAAAAGAGATAGATGAAGACAAAGAAATAATTAAAACCCACCGCGGCATTGGTTACAGCCTGGAACTTTCATAATGGCATCCATCAATTTAAGTTTGCGGGTGTTCCTGATGTATTTTGCTTTGATTGGCATGGCGGCTTACTGGGGTTTTAACGTAGTGTCATCACAAGTAAAACCCACTATCCGCCAGACTACAGAAGAAACTCTGGTAGAAATGGCAAACCTGTTGGCCGAGTTTGCTTTGCCGGTTGTACAAAATCCCCAGCAGCACCAAGACTTTTCAAACCATGTGAATAACTTTCTTAAACGCCAATATCAGGCCACCATCTTTGGCGTTAAAAAAGAAGAAGCCAGCATTCGTATCTATATGACCAATAAGTCCGGCATCGTTATTTACGATTCCGCTAGTCTGGCACTGGGCCAAGATTATTCACAATGGAACGATGTTTATCTCACCCTGAAGGGCCAATACGGCGCACGCAGCAGTAAACGTATTCCTGGTGATGAGACCTCCTCGGTCATGCACGTGGCGGCACCAGTGAAATACCAGGGCGAAATTATCGGTGTTTTAACCGTAGCTAAAAGCAATCAATCCTTACGCCCCTTCTTTGCACTGATTAACAGCAAGCTAAAATACTGGGGAGGATTGTTACTGGTATTATCTTTATTGGCCGGCGCCATTCTCTCCTACTGGCTCACAGGTTCTATCCGTAAACTGGTAAGCTACGCCAAGCAACTAACCACAGGACAAGATATAGAAGCGCCTAAACTTGGAGAGTCTGAACTTAAAACCCTGGCTCACGCCATGAGGGATATGCGTGAACAATTAACCGGAAAGGAATACGTGGAAGAATACCTGCTGACCATGACCCATGAAATGAAGAGTCCATTATCGGCCATCATGGGGGCAGCCGAATTAATAGAACCCAGCATGCCAGATAAAGACCTTGAGCATTTTAGCAAAAACATTCAAATAGAAAGTCAACGACTGAATGGCTTCATTCAACGAATGCTGGATGTGGCCCGAGTAGAAAATCTGTCTGCGCTTGAAAAAATCCAGATCATAAATTTCAGCAACCTATTAACTTCAGTGATAGCACAAAAACAAATTATCCTTGAAAAAAAGCATTTAACTCTAACTATTAATAGCGAAGATAACCTCAGCCTTTCAGGTAATGAATTTATGTTGCAACAGGTATTGGATAACTTAATAAGCAACGCCATAGAGTTCTCCCCTGAATATGGAAACATTCAGATTCAACTTACCTCAGCCAGCTCTAATCAAGGCTCACAAACCCTTAATCTTCAGATAGAAGACGAAGGGCCAGGTATTCCAGACTACGCCCTAAATCGGGTATTTGAACGCTTCTATTCTTTAGCCCGACCTGAAAATGGCAAACGTAGTTCTGGGCTTGGCTTGACCTTTTCTAAGCGAGCCATTGAGCTACACAGTGGCAACATCAGTATTAAAAATCGCTCTAGTCATGGAGCTCAAGTGGCTATTAGCCTGCCTAAAATCTAAAAATACCCTATAAAAATACGGCAACACACACTCAGCACATTCAAACCACACACTAGCCAGTTAATGTGAGCCTACTAAATCAGGAGGCACACATGAACAGAACCTTATTAATTAAAAGCGGCGTAATTGCCATCATTGGCATCATATTGCTAGTGGTACTGAGCAGTGTCTCGGGGACCTTGCGAGAGCGTCAAAGCTTTCAGAGCATAGCTAAAACATCGGTCGCCAGAAGTTGGACCGGCGCCCAAACCATACTCGGCCCCATGCTAGTGGTGCCTTATACCCTTGACTGGGATCGTACTGAATGGTCGGATGATCGCAAGCGTAAAATAGTGCGTCACAAGAGCTTAAGCGGAGTTAAGTATATTTTACCATCCCAAACCCAAATTCAATCCAGCATAGAAACAGATATTCGTTATCAGGGTATTTATCAGTTTCCAGTTTACGCCACCCAACTAAGTATCAATGGTGGTTTTACAGTTGCTAATATTAACGAAAAGATAAAAGTAAACCTGCCCAGCCAGAATGCAGTCTTGAGTTATGGTCAGCCATATTTATCGGTGGCGGTTAGTGATGCTAGGGGCATAAATAGTGTGCCTACGCTAAGTTGGGGTGAAAAACAAATTCCCTTCAAGGCTGGCAGCCAATTAACCTTCATGGACAAAGGTGTGCACGCTCCACTACCAGGCCAATTAATAAACAACACAAAAAAGCAAACTGAAATTAAATTCTCACTAAGTTTAAATTTAAGAGGCATGGATGAAATTAAGTTTCTTCCCACCGCATTAAACTACCAGCTATCGCTTAATTCCCCCTGGCCCCACCCCAGGTTTTATGGTGACTTTTTACCGTTATCAAGAACCGTTAGTGATCAAGGATTTGACGCCCAATGGCAGGTAAGTTCGTTTGCCAGCAACATGGAAGAAAAAATAAACCTGTGTGAAAAAGGCCAGTGTGAACAAATTCTTAAAGGCAGCTTTGGCGTTGAATTTATTGAAGCAGTAGATGGCTACCTGCAATCTGAGCGCTCATTAAAATACGGCTTCCTTTTCATTGTTTTGATATTTGTGGCTTTCTTCATATTTGAGATACTTAAAAAACTGCCCATACACCCGGTTCAGTATGCATTAGTAGGCCTGGCCATTGCCCTGTTTTATTTACTGCTACTGTCTTTATCTGAACACATGAATTTCTTACTTTCTTACTTTTTAGCGGCCATTGCCAGTGTCTTGCTTATCGGCTTTTATCTTGTGACTGTATTGCGTAATGGAAAAACGGCAATGATGTTTTCGGCGGTATTATCCCTGCTCTATTTTACTTTATACATTATTGTCAGTGCCGAAGATTTTGCCTTGTTAATGGGCTCCAGCCTGGTATTCATAGTATTGGCAGTGGTGATGGTTTCCACCCGTCATATAGACTGGTACCAGTTAGAAGATAATTTAAAAGCAAGCACACAAGCAGACGAGGTTACAGACCAGTAACTAAATACAGATTAGTAACAGGGTGCCATCGTTACCCTGTTATTTTTCACTCCTTTATATATTCAACAATAAACGCTTCCTTCATACTCACTGTCTCACCACTATTCAACATCCCCCTGAGGCTGGCTTCAATTCTAGGCAGCAGTTTCTTTTTATTCAGATGTAAATAATGATACACAGGCAGATCAACCAAGTTGATTTTTGACATATGTATATCCTCATCGGGGAATTCTTGCGCTAGGGTAATTCGACCGGAGAGCTCGGTGGTGATCACTAAATCAATATTCAAGTGGTCGCTAATTAACATGCGAAACAGTTGCCTGGTCGAGTTAACCTTAATGCGCTTGCTATTCTTAGTAAGGTTATCGCTGTAAATCATGCCATTTAATATTCCACTCTTATACTTGGCCAGATCCAAAGTCGAATTTACCCTTACGCTGGGCTTAATACTAAAGGCCTTACCATGAAAGGAGAGATAAGGCACGGGAACACGTACCAGTGTTTTAATGCCCTGGCCAGCACTTAGTATACGGCACACCTCACCATCCACTTTACCCTGAGTTGATAACGCCAGCGCTCGTGCAGCAGGCAAGTATTGAATATTTGCAGAGATGCCTATGCGCATATAAGCCTCTTTGATTATATTGCCACACACCATTCCGCTGGTGGTGTTGGCGGCAGCCAGATTCAGGGTGTTTTCATCTTGAATCTCAGCCACCCCTTGTAGACTCAACAACAAGAGAATACTGAGTATTAAAGACTGAAATACCTCCGAGGTTTTTTTCACTGATCCCATCCCATAAAAAATCGCTCTAGCTAAATTATAGTTGCCCGAGGCCCCCCAGTATTCATTGAATTCAAACACTAAAATGCATAAGCCAATGCTTACTTATATTTTTATTTAGGGTTACTTTAAACGCTAATCTCAGAAGACAAATTTTTAAGCTAAATTTATCACCCTCACATCATCGCTTTTATACGCCTTTTTCTGCCGCTTTTTAAAACGTCACTCTTTGCCATTTTCATATCGTTTTTTCTTAATCAAGCCCTGGGCCGCTCATTAAGCCACCAGCAGACTCTTTCTAGACAATCTCAATTAACAACCGACGCAGTTGGGCCAGATTTTGCACTGCCTGTATACAGAATAAAAAACCGACACACTCGCTGTGCTGTCCACAATTTTAATAAAAATACAGGGATGAAACCCATGAAGTTGTTTAGTCGTGCCTATTACTTTGTCACTTTAGCCGGTGCTTTAAAAATAAGAAGCGCTGCCTTATTTGCGCTGTTCTTTATATTTTCCTTATCGACACACGCCTCGGTATGCAGTCCAGACTGGAAAATCACCGGCTATTATTCTCCCATTGAAACTGACTTTCCTGTAGTTAAAAACAGTAGCGTAATGGTTGAGGATCTGGGTGCTGTAAATTTTAACCAAGCCTTTGTAGCTGAGGTAAAACTTAATGGCTGGGGGCGAACTCGTTATGGCTGGTACCTGGGTTATTACGGAAATAAATGGCACCAAAGCAATACTCCTCTGGATGCCCAAGGCAAACACTTACAACTGGGGGCGGTGGCCATAGACCGAAACTTTTTAAAGATGGGCAATAAAATTGTGATCCCTCAGGTAAATGACATTGTTGGCGTCTCCTGGTTTGTGGCCAGAGACACAGGCAGTGCCATTAAGAAAAAACACATTGATGTTTATACCGGCGAAGGCAAACTTGCTAGAAAGACGTCATGGAAAGTGACCGGGCGTAATCAGGTTTGTATAACCTCCATTTAACTGGCAACTAGTTAGTGAGGGAATTAAACTTATTTAGTCACCACCTATAAAAGGGCGTTCGATTACAGCTAGCTTCAGCCCATAGGGGCTGAAAATGAATTAAATAACTAAAGACCTCTGACCACAGAAAGAGGCGGGGGCTGGGGTGTGATTGTTTTTTTGAAAATATTAGGAAGCTAAAACCAGGATTTATTTTATAGGCTAAGAAAGATCTTTAGCCAAATATGTAAAATAACGATATTTAAAAATTGTCAGGCCTATATTTTTACTACTACCTTTCTTGGTTTTAAGCTCTTTAGGCTTTCAACCAAGCCATAGCTTGCTCTTTTTCACTAAAGACTCCAACAATATTTGGCAATTTTTCTTCAATGACTTTTCCCTGTACGCGATTAGTAATCACCACGGCCGTGGCCAAACAGCCATGTTCTTTACACCAGGTATACATTTCAGAAAGCAATTCAGCCACTTCGGGTGAGCCTATGGCATCATTCCAAATATCCATTCGATACCAGCTTGATAAGCCAGATTTTAAAACACTTTCTTTAATGTCAGTGAATACCCCTATTGCGCCCTCTTCATTGTAGGAGCCATGCACCTCAGCAACCAATATATCCCCAACCCACTTTAAACTAACTCTATCTCCGTGTTTAATCATGCCAGCCTCATAGCTCATTAAAACCCACCTGAGCAAACCTAATATTAGCTAATTATTAAGCCTTGGCAACAATGCGCCAACCATGCCGCTTTATTTTAAATTTTAGCTCCCAGCTCAGTTCATCAACGATAGTGTCTATGCTTAGGGAAGTTGGCATTTGGAATCATCATGACCCACTCCCCCTTTTGGCAAAACCTGTTTCGCCCACCCCATAAACAAAAGCAGCATATTTGTGATTTATGGCTGGCCACCCCTATATTTACTGGTATTAGTCACAGACAGTGCCGATCTCTGGTGGCCGAAATGGCGGTCCGCCGATACCAACACGACGAAGCCATATTCGAGCAAGGAGACGTAGGCATAGGCACGGCGCTAATCATAAAAGGCTCGGTACAAATTTGCTCGGGTAATAAGGTATTGGCCACCATGGAAGAGGGTGACTTTTTTGGTGAAGTGGCACTGGTAATCGAGGCCCCCAGAACTGCCACGGCCATTGCCCATGGCGATGTGGAAATTGTATTTTTTCTGCGCCCTCAGCTAGAGAGCCTGTTATCGCAAGCACCGCGCCAGGGTGCCAAGATCATGCAAAACCTGGCTCGAGTCATGGCCAACCGTTTGGGCAGCACCAACGCCTTGCTGGAAGCCATGCATGTTAATGATCAACCCCAGTCGGGAGATCATCATGTGGTTAATTAATTCAATGCCCTCGGGCATGAAAGCATTTTTATGTTTTGCATGTGTGCTGCTCGTGACCAGTATCCTGATCTGGTTGCTTAATCCGGTAATCATTCCGGTTTTGGTATCCTTGGTGCTTTATGTTTGCCTATTGCCCCTGCATGACTGGCTTACTAACCTGGGTTGGCGCCGCGACATGTCGGCCATGGCCATATTATTGTTAATGATGTTTGTGGTACTGGTGCCAGGCTCATTAATACTGGGCGCATTTAATGAACAAGCCCTGGTTTGGCAAAGTAAAGCCAGCGCCGCCGGACAGTCGTTAAACCAATTATTGGAAGTGATTTCAAATCAACTGGCTCAGTGGCAATTTCATATGGAGGTGGATCAACTCAAGGCCAATATTTTGTCTTCTTTTTCCAGCGATGAAGGCGGCTTATTAAATTCGGTAAGTAATGTAATCGTGAACATTTCTAGCTCCTTGTTATTGGTGCCCTTCATAACTTTCTTTTTGTTGCGAGATTTTGAATCTTTGCGCAATAAGCTGCTCAATGCCTTGCCCAATAAACATTATGAATTAGGCTGGCTAATTTATTTTAAGGTGGCCAATCAAACCCAGGGATATGTGCGCGCGGTATTAATACAGCAATCTATATTGGCGCTGGTAGCCGCCATTGGCTTTTGGATAAGTGGCTTCGAGAGCCCGGTGATTTTAGGTGTGATTGCTGGGGTATTGGGGTTGATTCCATACGTGGGTCCGGCACTCGGATTAATTCCGCCGTTTTATTTGGTACTGGCCAATCAGCCGGTAAATTACGACGCCATGTATGCGGCCGTTCTGGTGATTGGTATCGCCTATCTAATTGATAACCTGTTGGTGATCCCACTAATTGTCGCCCGCTTTGCCAACCTGCATCCGCTGGTGGCATTGTTGAGCATTATAATTTTTGGCAACTTCTTTGGCATATTAGGCATGATTGCCGCGATTCCTTCTTTGGCCATCTCCAACATTGTATACCGCCAACTGTTATTAAGTTTTAATCCAAAAAGATTTCGAGCCATGATTGCCTAGATATTTTTCTAATTAAAAATTGGCAGCGAAAAACAGAAATGAATCTAACCTTTATTTAGCATAATAAAGGTTAGATTATTTTAAAAACGTAACAAAAAACTTAACTAAAGATTAACAATAATCTTACCCACCTGCTGGTTCGACTCCATATACTCATGGGCTAACTGAATATCATCAAAGTTAAATTCTTTATCAATGATAGGAATTAGCTTTTTGCTTTCAAACAAGGGCAACAAAAATTCTTTGGCATTTTTTAATTTATCCGCATCTTGAGAGATTTCAAAAATGGTATAACCCTGAATAATCAGGCCCTTGGCTAGGGCGGTGAATAATGGAAAAGGCGTCGCCTCGCTATCCAGTGCGCCGTACTCAATGATGCGTCCCCCTTGTGCTGCCGCCTCGGCCAACTGATTTACTATGGGCCCACCAATGGGATCAAATACCAGTTCAACTCCTTTTCCAGAAGTTATCTTGGTCACCTGCGCCACTAAATCCTGGTTATCGGTTTGAATCACATGATCGGCACCGTGCTCAATTAATATTTCCTTTTTAGTTTCACCACGGCTGGTGGCAATCACAATGGCACCCTGGCTCTTGGCAATTTGAATGGCGGCAATACCCACGCTGCTGCTGGCGGCAGTAATTAATACATGTTGATCTTTTTGTAAATTCCCAAGATGAATAAGTGCGCCATAGGCGGTAACGTATTGCATCCAAATAGCAGCCGCTTGTTGTGGACTAAACCCTTCAGGCATTCTTGCTACTGCCGCCACAGGTACCACCGCATGCTCGCCATATACGCCAAACTGGCCCATTGAAAAAGCCGGTATGGTGCTCACCTTGTCACCCTCTTTAAATTCACTAACGCCTTCACCCACAGCTTCCACTATGCCCGCCGCTTCGTACCCCAGGCGTGAAGGGAATTGTGGTGCTTCTAAGTAAGCGCCATTACGAAACATCACCTCGGCACGATTCAAACCAATGGCCTGCACCCTAATACGTATTTCATCTTTTGCCGGAACCGGCACCGCTACATTTTCAATTTTTAAGACCGAAGCATCACCAATTTCGTGAAATAGCACCGCCCGTGAATTAAGTGAATTCATTTGTTTCTCCAATTAAGAGTCATTAATCATTGGGAATTAAAAGATGGGGCAAGCCCTGACAAAACCTGAACTTACCCCTTAATTTAGTTTGTTAACGTTTTAGCCCACTAGGTGAAACTGGCTAATCATACCCAGCTCTCGTAGGGGAATAATGTCTTGGTAAGCCTTGGAGTTGTACCAGTTCACGGCACTGTCACGATCGGGAAACTGAATCACCACTTTTGTAGTGAAAGCCGCATCACCGTGTAAAGCTTCAATAGGCCCCTTGGCCAGAAATTCACCGCCATAAGGCAGCAGGGTTTGGGCTGCCTGAGTGCTGTAGGCGGTTAATTTTTCTTTATCGGTTGGGGTTAGATCAACAATGATAAGTGCGCTCATGGGTGTTTCCTCGTGTTTATAATTTAACTGGTTGGTGTGTCTTGATTAAGTTGACTCAGCATAAGAAAACAGCAATTATTTAACAATAACCAATAATTGAACTGATTGTTTAAAAAAATGAACAATATAAAGAGACTTCCGGCCCTGCTGATTTTTGCCGAAGTGGCCAAGCAACAATCCTTTACTCTGGCCGCTAAACAGCTAGGCATGAGCAAATCGGCCATTAGCCAGCAGCTCAAGCGCCTTGAAGAAGATATAGGCCAACAGCTGTTATCGCGGCATACCCGTGGCATGTCACTCACCGCAGCAGGGGAGAAACTGCTGGGCCGCTGTGAATTGCTGCGCGATCAGGTGGAACTGGTAATAGAAGAGCTCGACAGCTCCAGGGAAACTCCCACCGGCACCTTTGCCCTTACCATTCCCCACTCTTGTGAAAAAGACGTGGTGATACCTGCACTTGGCCAGCTGTGTAAGGAATTCCCCCTGATTGAGCCGCAACTTCACGTCACCGATAGCCCCCAGGATTTAATTCAAAACAACCTGGATGTGGCCATTTATGGTGGTGAATTAAAAGACAGCAACTATCGCGCTCTGCCCATGGGCAGCGCCAGTGAAGTTTTTTGCGCCACCCCGGCCTATGTACAAAAACACGGAATGCCCAGCCAACTTGAGAAACTGCAAGATCACAACTTCATCGCCACCTCTTGGCAAAAAAGACCATTGGCGGTTTACAACAATAATGATTTAAGCGAAAAAATAGCGCTGGATGTGGACTTCTTTGCCAATACCAACACCCTGCCCAGTGCGCTGGAAATGGCCTTGCATCATATGGGCATTATATTGTTGCCCGAGTTCACGGTTCAGTCGAATATTGCCAGCGGCCAACTGGTACGAGTATTACCTGAATATCAGGGCTGGCAGTGGCCATTTTATATGGTGCATAGATTTCAAGGAGAAAAGCCCATTCACATCACCCGCTTTTATCAACTGGTGAAACACTTTTTTGCCAAGGCCAATGCGCGGGGTTAGTGAATACAAAACTTTTGGCTGCCTCCTAGTAAATGTAAAAGCTATTAAGGCAGCTTAAATGGTTCGTAATGGTGCATGATGGATTCAAATAGAGCAGTAAAAGCTGACTCAAAATAGTCAGTAATAAATTGGCATGAGACCCCCACCGTCAACTTTACAATAGCGTGCTCTTGATCCTTGCGGTGGTTTTAAAATAGATCAAATATGTTTCCTTTTTTGTGTTCACATAAAAGGAAAGTCCATGCCTTACCAA
>ERZ1027231.270-NODE-270-length-18896-cov-54.706757_pt1 | contig 18896 bp, 18 predicted proteins | sample MGYA00520866_ERZ1027231 | MGnify/ENA primary metagenome ERZ1027231 (study PRJEB33311, sample SAMEA4378411) | marine metagenome | biome: Marine biome; feature: Fjord; material: Water | collected 2014-07-20T08:00:00Z/2014-07-... | depth 75 m ...
TGGCTAAGAGCTGAAGTATTGAGTTTGTCACTCGTAGTTTCCACAGCACTTTCTTGACGTTAACTTTTGGTGAAGACAAACTTACAATAGTTCATTGTTCTAAGATCATTAGCTACCAATAAGCGGTCATGGCTCTTTCAGATGATATTGTTGTTTAATATTAGCTTGTGTATCAGTAAGCCCCAATGAGAGACAAAAAACTGTTGGCTAAAATAAGCGACGAAGGAGCAAACAGCCAACTGCTATTTTGATCTTCCCCCGATAAAATGAATGGTATCCGTTTTATCGGGGGAAGATCATTGTCCTGCTTTATTGGCTATTGGCTTGTTAGCTTTTACTACTCGCGAGCATGACTGCTCCCAACCAAGAAAACCATACAATTTGGCTTACACCAAAAATTTCTGTAAACACTTCAGCAGGATAAACGGTAAGAATGCCAACAATGCCGACGAAAAGCCCTAAGTAGTTAAGTCTTTTAGAAAGCTCATCACCTTTTAAAGCGGCAAAACTTAACAATAGAACCCATAACCCTCCAACAACTTCGTTTCCACCACCTAACCCTTCAACTACTGAGTAAATAGCCCGCCAGACTGTCATAGCTTGTTCTGGCTCTTTAGTTGAAAGCTCCAAAACAGCAGATAAACCTATATTTGCAATCATTCCACTAGCAATAACTAAGCCCACCCAAACAACACCAAATATAGAGGCTATTTGTGAAAGGGTTGGGGTATTGCTTTTCAAACGCTCATTAATCGCCAGTACTAATACAGCCAAAAAAATCCCAAAGAGTACGTACATAATGAGATTTACGATGGACAGGATGACCTGATTTTCAGCTAGAAAAGCAAACTTTTGTACAGAATCAGCATCGGTAGGGAAGTTCCAGAACGCACCAAAGAATACAAACGCAGATACGTAAATAATGGCCTCAAAAATAGCGAAAACACCCCCTATTTTTTGTAATTTATTCAAGTTATGAACTCCTTGTTATTTGTTGAAATGTTATATAACTTTTTAATAAGAGCAAATACTACGCCAAGGCAGCAACTCATTAATATATATATAGAATTAATACAACATTTAATCTACCTAGATGCCATTCCCAATTATGAGAAAGTAAAAAAAAGAATTATTCCCATAAATGGGATGAGTAATTATTAATACGAGAATTCTCGCTTTATTTTAAGATGCACACGGCTCACTATTTCCGCTTTTGTTGCTTGTCATTAAACTGAAACTTTACTGAAACATAAGCGTCATGATTATTCAGTTTAACTGTCATATTCCCTCGGTACACTTTGTCACATTCTTGAATACCAATAAAAGAATCTTTGTTTTAGCTATGAAGGTTAGGGTTGGTATTTATCATTATGACGCTCTTAACTTTTTAAAAGTGAATAGAGTAAAAGAGAAAGGGTAAAACAATGACGTTGTCTAAACTCACCAAAGCAGGCCTAATTTTTGGCCTTACTACGAGTAGTTTAATCTTTGCTACTTCAGCAAGTGCTACTGATGCCTCAGCTAATACCTCATTAAACAAAGTGGTTAATGCGGGTCAGCAAATCAATAAATCTGCCGCTAAGTCACAGCAAAAAGTAAATGTCTTAACGGATAAAGCGCAAACTAAATTGCAGCAATTTCATGTGGTAACAAAGGAAGTTGACGGCCTCAGTGTTTATAACCAACAAATGCAAGCACAGCTTGATAGCCAAATGACTGAGTTGGCTCAATTAGCTAAGTCGATGGAAGAAGTCAGCGTTATTGAACGTCAAATCTCACCTTTAATGGCACGTATGATCAGCACCTTAGATAGCTTTGTTAGCCTTGATGTGCCTTTTTTGCCCAGCGAAAGAACCAAACGTGTTGAAGATTTAAAAACCATGATGAATCGTGCTGATATTGCTGTTTCTGAAAAGTTTCGCCGAGTATTAGAAGCGTATCAAATAGAAGTGGATTACGGACGTACTATTGAAGCATATAGCGGCGTTTTACCTATTGACGGTAAAAAAATGGATGTTGATTTCCTACGTATCGGCCGTGTCAGCTTAGTTTATCAAACACGTGACGGTAGTCGTTTAGGTGAATGGAAGCAATCTTCAACAGGAGCAAAGGGTCAATGGCAACCACTGTCACAAGATTATCGTTTAGGTATTAACAAAGCCTTACGTATAGCCCGTAAACAGCTAGCACCAGATTTAATTATGGTACCGGTGTCTATTAACGAAACCTCGACACAAGCAGAGTAATAATGATGACAAATTCTTCTAAAAAAATACGAAGCACAGTAACTAATAGCCTAAAAAATACGGTATCTAAGCTAAACAAAGCGGGTAAAAAGGCGCTAACTGTATCTGCTCTTTCACTGACATTTGCTTCATTAAGTTGTTTAAGTGCTGTGAGTTATGCACAAGATGCACTTACCCTCGATGATTTATTAAATCAACTAGAACAGGGACAATTAACACAAACTAAGCAAAACCAAGCAAGAGAAAGTCAATTTAAAGCCAAAGTTAATCAGCAGCAGAACATGTTAAATGACATGAGCTATCAGCGTGATAATGCACTATTACTCAGTGTACAGCTTGAACAAAATTTTGCTGATAATGAAATAACATTAGCCAACAAAGCGGAAGCCTTAGACAAACGTTTAGGTGAATTGAAAGAATTGTTTGGTGTGTTACAGCAAGTATCTGGCGATACCCGCAGTAAGTTTCAAACCTCTGTTATCTCTGCGCAAATACCAGGGCGTGGGCAGTTTTTAGATGAGTTTGCTCAAAGCATGGGCTCAAGTTCTAAGTTGGCATCTATTGAAGAAATCGAGCGTTTATGGTTTGAACTACAACGCGAAATGACCCAGAGCGGCAAAGTAACCACCTTTAACCGTGAAGTGGTTTTAGCCAATGGCGATCGAAACAATGCAGCGGTGACACGTGTTGGTGGTTTTAACTTAATCTCTAACGGTAAATATTTAGAATATATTGATGAAACAGGCACGGTTGCAGAGCTAATTAGACAACCTTCTAACCGCTACTTAGCCTCTACAAGTGACTTGGTTAACAGTGGTGGTAATACTTCTGCTTTTGCCTTAGACCCAACAGGTGGTTCAATATTGAGTTTATTAGTGCAAGCACCTGACTTGAAAGAACGTGTCGACCAAGGTGGTCCAGTGGGTTACATCATTTTAGCTATCGGTTTAGTGGGTCTGCTTATCGCATTAGAACGCCTCATTAGTTTAGTGCTAATTGGTTCTAAAGTTGAGCGTCAACTTAAGTCATCGGTCGCATCAAGTGATAATCCTCTGGGTCGTGTTATGCAAGTTAAAGATAACAATCCGGGCTTAGATACTGAAACGTTAGAGCTTAAATTATCTGAATCAATTTTAAGAGAAGTACCTAAGTTATCTAAGCGCTTAACCTTAATTAAAATCATCTCGGTGGTTGCACCGCTAATCGGCTTACTTGGCACCGTAACAGGTATGATTAATACCTTCCAAGCTATTACCTTGTTTGGTACGGGTGACCCTAAATTGATGGCTGGCGGTATTTCACAAGCGCTTGTTACAACAGTATTAGGCCTAGTGGTTGCTATTCCAATGGTCTTTATCTTTGCTTACTTAAATGGTCGTAGCCGCAACATTGTTAATATTTTACAGCAAGAAAGTACCGGCATCATTGCAGAAAGAGCAGAAAGAGCAGAGAGTGCAGAATCAGCAGAGTTAGGCCAAAGCCAAACCCTTGCAGGTCAAGGAGCATAAATCGTGATTGCCTTACTGGAAATGTACGATGCCATTAATGAGTTTATGGATACCGGTGGTCAAGTCTTAATCGTGATTGCCGCAGTTATCTTCATTATGTGGTTGTTGATTTTTGAACGCTTTGTCTTTGTTTTTTACAGCTACCGCAGCGTAAAAAAGCACATGGTCAGTGTATGGCAAGGTCGTAAAGAGCAAACCTCTTGGTACAGCGAACAAATACGCAACGCGTTAATTTCTCGTGGTACCACTAAGTTAAATCGGAATTTAGCGCTTATTCAATCCTTAGTTATCTTGTGTCCGCTATTAGGTTTATTGGGTACGGTTACCGGCATGATTGAAGTATTTGATGTGATGGCAATATCGGGAAGTGGTAATGCAAGGTCGATGGCATCAGGAGTATCACGCGCCACTATTCCAACCATGGCAGGTATGGTTGGCTCTCTTTCTGGTGTCTTTACCGCAACCTGGTTACGCCGAAATGCTAAAAAAGAAGCCGAATTACTGGCAGACAGTTTAGCGGTTAGTCATTAAACATTAAATTAAGAATGAAAAGCTGTTCAACCTTAGCTGGACTCGCTTTTCAACAGTGAAATTGTAGGAGTTAGTTATGCGTCATTTAAACCAAATGTTACAAGAGCAAGATGAAAAAGAAGAAATTGATATGACACCCATGCTTGATGTGGTGTTCATTTTGTTAATATTTTTTATTGTCACGGCCTCATTTGTTAAAGAAGCAGGCATTGATGTGAATCGCCCTGAAGCCGCCACCGCGGTGAAAAAAGAACGTGCCAATATCTTAGTCGCTATTAGTGATAAAGGTGATATTTGGATTAATAAACGTAAAGTGGATGTTCGCAGCGTACAAGCCAATATTGAGCGTTTAAAAGCAGAAAATCCACAAGGTACGGTAGTAATTCAAGCCGATAAAAAAGCGACCACTGATACTTTAATAAAAGTAATGGATTCTGCCCGTGCTGCTGGCGTTTATGATGTATCGATTGCCGCACAAGAGGCCTAAAAGGGTTAAGGACTTAACATGACAATAAACATGTCAATAAATACGCCAGCAAGTATGCCAACAGATACGTCGCAACAAATTATAGTGCGCAGTGGTGCTCGATACGTTATTGCTGGAGTTTTAGCTCTCAGTATGACCTTCATCTTACTTTGGGGCATGCAAAAGTTAATTACTGGCGGTAATGAAGTGATGACAGATCCTGCCAAGGGCAGTGTGCTTGATTTTATTCGCTTAAAAAAAGATGAAGCGATTGTAAAAAAAGAACGTAAACCACAAAAACCAGCGAAGCCTAAAGAGCCACCACCGCCAATGAATGCACCGCAGATGCAGCAAGCTAATCCTAATGCCAGCGCCGCAAAAAGTAGTTTTGCAGCGGATATTCAAACGGATATGGGATTATCAGGAGGTTTAAGCTTAGATAGTGGTGATGGTGATTATTTACCGATTGTTAAAGTGGCCGCTGTTTATCCCCGCAGAGCGCAATCTCGTGGTATCGAAGGTTTTGTGATTGTTGAATTTGTTGTCACCAAAACAGGCTCAGTTAGTCAAGCTAAGGTAGTGCAAGCAAAACCAGAAGGAATATTTGATAGAGCTGCGCTTGATGCGGTTGCTAAATTCAAATACAAACCGCGTGTTGTTGATGGAATTGCCATGGAAGTGGCTGGCGTACAGAACAAAATTAGTTTTGAAATTGATGGTTAATAACACTTAAGCAGGCTCCACAAGCCACTTATTTTGGGTTCTATTTCAGAGTGTATTTAAATAATGATATTAATGGGGATTGAGTGATGAAAAGTAAAAACTCCTTACTACTAACAACGGCATTCACTGTACTTGTTTCATTAACAGCCAATGACAGCATCGCTAGAGAAATGCAATCAGATACAAGTTCAGTTAAAGAAAGTGCTGATAAAAAAAGTGCGACTAAACAAAGTTATCGTGCCAGTAAAAAAGTACCTGCTATGCGTAACCGCGTATATGCACAGCTAGCAAGAGCGCAAAAATTAGCTGATGAAGGTGATAAAATTGAAGGTTTTGAAGTATTAGCTGAAGTTGAAGAGCGAGTAGATAGCTTAAATAGTTATGAACGAGCCATGTTATATAACTTCTACGGTTTTATGTATTACGCCAATGACGATATAGCATTAGCCGTGGATAGCTTTAATAAAGTGATAGCTGAAACCGCTATTCCAGATAGTTTGATTATCTCTACGTTGTATTCATTAGCGCAATTAAGTATGCAACAACAACACTATAAAGAGGCTCTAGCGTACTTAACTCAATGGCGAGAGATTAATGCGAAAGAGTTAACTAGCTCGCAAGAAATGTTATTTGCCCAAGTGTATTATCAAGATAAAGATTTTGTTAATAGCTTAAAACATAGTGAAATGGCTATCAGATTGATCGAAGCAAAAAATAAAGTGCCTAAAGAAAACTGGCTTACTTTACAACGTGCTACATATTACGAACTTCAACAGCCTCAGCAAGTTACTAAAGTCATGGAAAAGCTCATTCGCTTATATGACAAACCACAATACTGGTTACAACTTTCAAGCATGTACGGTGAAATTGGTGAAGAAGGTAAGCAAATGGCCGTTATGGAAGCCGCTTACCAAGCTGGTTATATCACCAAAGCGAGCGATATTCTGACGTTATCTCAACTCTATTTATTCCATGGAGCACCCTATAAAAGTGCTGAGGTGTTGGAGAGCTCTATTGATCAAGGTAGTATTTTTGCCGATGAAGATAACTTAAGTATGCTAGCTCGTGCGTATTTGACTGCGAAAGAATATGATAAAGCTACTGATGTATTGGTTCGCGTAAGCGATATTGCTCAATCAGGTGAACATGACGCTTTGTTAGCGCAAACCTATTTAAATACTGAACAATGGCAAGCGGCGCTAGATTCTTCAACCCTAGCATTAGCTCGATTTGCTAAGCATAAAGAAAGTAAGGATAAGCAAGTTAAAGACATTGCCAATATGCATTTAATTATGGGGATGGCGAATTTCAACTTGAAAAAATTTGAACGTTCGTTAGCATCGTTTGCCAAAGCATCAAAGTTTAGCAGTACTAAAAAAACGGCTGTGCAATGGGGCAAGTATGTTGAGCGTGAACAACAGCACTACAAAGTTCAGTTAGCCATGCTTAATTAGTTTACGCCTTTTAAAGTATGACCATAAAAAAGCGCCTTAGGGCGCTTTTTTGTTGTGATTTTTTATTATTAACCCTAGGTAAGCAGTAAATGATAGTGCAAGATCAGCAAGGTAATAGAGATATGGTTACTCTGTATGTTGAATAATAATAGATAAAAAGTGGTAACTGTTTTTATATACAGTTTTGGTGCTGTATAGTGTTATACCTTAATACCTTAATACCTTAGCAATTGAAAACTCTGGACTGAAATTATCACTATGGAACCTTTTAAAAATTTATATAACGAAGACTTTTATTTAACTTTGTCGATACATTTAAAAGCTTGTTTGCCAAACTTTGATGAGCACAAGTTCATGGCACTTATGTTATCTGATAACTTTGAAGCATTAGAACTAAAAGAGCGCATGAGCCATACCAAAGCGGTAATGCATCAATTTATGCCAGCTGACTTCCCCCAAGCAGCAGACATTTTAATTGAGTTAATCGCCAGTTTAACCAAGGCAGGTATTACCGAAGGCAGTGTTGAATATATGTTCTTACCGGAATATATAGAAACCTACGGTATCGATCACTTTCAAGAGTCTGTTGAGGTTATGGAGCAAGTAACGCAATTTACCAGCGGTGAGTTTGCAGTTCGGCCTTTCTTAATTAAATATGGCAATCAAATGTTAGCGCAAATGATCTTATGGAGCCAACACGAGCATTACTTGGTTAGGCGTTTAGCGTCAGAAGGTAGCAGACCTCGTTTACCTTGGGCGATAGCACTGCCGGAGTATAAGAAAAATCCCGTTGAACTCTTACCTATATTACATCGCCTAATTGATGATCCGACAGAAATTGTTCGCCGCAGTGTTGCCAACAACTTAAACGATATCGCCAAAGATAATCCTCAAGTGGTGATTGATTTTGTCAAAGAATACCTAGGGAAAAGTGAACAGTTTGATCGAACCCTTAAACATGCTTGTCGAACGTTATTAAAACAAGCTTGCCCTGATACGTTGGCACTGTTTGGTTATGACAGCGCAGGCATAGAGCTCATTGAGTTTGAAATATTAACCCCTGCGGTTAAATTTGGTGAGCATACTCAATTCAGTTTTACGGTACACAACAACTCTACGATAAGTAAAAAAATACGTTTGGAATATGGACTGTATTTTATGAAAAAGAACGGTCAGCTATCGAAAAAAGTGTTTAAGATCAGTGAACGTATCCTTGGGGCTAATGAGTCACATCAAGTGAAGCGAAGGCAGAGTTTTAAAGCGATAAGCACACGGGTGTATTACCCTGGAAAACACCAAGTCTCAATCATACTTAATGGTAAAGAGTTCGTTGCTAAAGACTTTGTATTGCAGCTCTACAATGAGTAATAAAAAAGTTATACTGAGATCATAAAAAGACCGACGTTATCGGCCTTTTTATGATCACTTTGAGCGCAGAGAGACATAAATAACCATACCTTTCTAATACATAATATTCGCCAATATAAAACTAATTTAATCGAAAAGTGCTCATTGTAAAACAGACAATAGATGAACTGGGTAAAGCTTATTAGCTGATAAAATGTAAAGCTATTAAGGTTTTATTAAAGAATTATTCAAAAACTTGTTTATAATAAAAATATGAATATTAAAAAACAATTTCTCCAAGAAAATGACTCTGCATTAAAACTCACTGACTTATTACACAATTCAGCTGATCTCTCCTTATTATCAGCTTTGGAAGATTTGATTTCTATTGTTGATGAAAATTATTATTATCGTGCAGTAAGTGCAGGTTATACAAAATTTTTTGGAATTCAAAATGAAGCTATTGTTGGAAAACATGTTTCCGAATTACACGGGCAAGAACGTTTTGAACAGTGCATTAAACCGTTCTTGGATAAAGCACTTCAAGGTGAAGAAGTAAGTCTTCAGTTTTGGGGGAAAAATCATATAGGCGAAGATCGCTTTATTGATAGTCGTCATACTTTTTATAATGGTTTACCGACGAAATCGGTCGCCGTTGTTGCTAGAGACATTACTGATCAAATTACTTCTCATATGGCCTTGGGCAAAGAAAAACGCATGCTAACAACCATGATTGATGCCTTGCCTGGTTTTATATTTATTAAAGATAATAATGGGGTTTATCAACGTTGTAATCGTTCATTTGAAGTTTTTTTGAATAAAGAAAATAAAGATATAATAGGCTTTAGCGATGACGATTTGATGTCAAAAAAGTCGGCTAATTACATAAAAGCAAATGACAGAAGAGTACTGCAAGGCAATGAAATTCGTTGTGATGAAAAAGTTACTTATAATAATGGGGAACAGCGACTACTTGATATGTTAAAAATCCCTTTGTATAGCGATGACAAAAATATTGAAGGGTTAGTGGGAATTGGTTATGACGTTACTGAAGAAAGGGAAACACAAAGTAAACTAAAGTTAGCGGCATTAGTGTTTGAAACAACTTCCGAACCTTGTTTTATTTTAGATAAAAATGGTTACATCCAAACAGCCAATGTTGCTGCCAAATCAAATATCATGCCCTCGCAAAAATCAGATAAACATTTATTGTCAATTACCGATTTTATCTTTTGTTATGATGGCAATCTTCTTTTTAAAGAAATCATTGCTACAAAACGTCAGTGGGCAGGGGATGTTATCACTAAAGGTGGACAACCTTTTTTAGCTACGCTTAATAGCACACTAGATGATAATAATATTCCTGATAATTACGTGCTTATTCTTCGTGATAATACCAGCTCAAAAATAAAAGAGATGGATTTAGCTAATAAGGCATACTACGACTACTTGACGGGATTACCAAATCGACTGCAATTAGAAAATAATTTAAACAGTGCCATCATTCGTTGTGAACGACAAAACAAATTGATGGCTGCGCTATTTATTGATCTAGATAAGTTTAAGCCTATAAATGATCAATTTGGTCATTTTGAAGGTGATAAAGTGTTGATTGAAATTGCTACACGCATAAAGCTTGAAATAAGGAAGATAGATTTAGTTGCCCGTATTGGTGGTGATGAATTTATTGTCATTATTGATATCGAGAGTATTGACCAAGCAAAACATGTAGCACAAAAATTGATTGAACAAATAGAGCAACCTTTAATAATTCAAAAGAGTTCTACCACAGTTACAGCGAGCATTGGCATTAGCATTTATCCAGAGGATGCCAATAACGCTAAAGAATTATTAGAGCATGCTGATCAAGCAATGTATGAAGCAAAACTTCATAAAGATGTATCCTATTGTTGTTATCATGAAATAATAAAAAATGATCAGCTAGGTTGTTAAAATTTCAACTTTTTTCTTCTGCAACTATTGGGGCGGAGTGATTGCAAGGTGTTTGTCTGAGCATCCTGACTAGAGGGTTTAACCTTTCGTGGCGATAAATGGGGTTTTTAACTGTTTCTTTGCGTCGAAATGTATTTTAGCAAACAATTATTATCTCCTGAGTTGGGTATTTGTCTATACCAAACTAATTCTTCATTATTTTACTCACTTATTTGTTAAGTTCACTTTTAACAGGCCTGCGAAACTACTGGATTATATTTATGCCTAAATCAACTTATATCACTGCTAATCTAATTACTAAAAGTACAAAGGCGTTCTGCTATTTTACTATTCTGTTAAGTTTTCCCCTATCTGTTTGGGCTAATTCATTAAACGAAACTGAGTTAGCTTTGTTACCTGAGCCTGTCGCGAATAATGCAGTGACTCAGCTTTCTATTGAGAATAAAGACTATTTATTGTCTTTCTCTGGTTTAGGTAAAAATAAAACCTATCAAGATGTACATAATAAGGCGTTTATATATGATGTAACTTTGAATAAATGGCAGTCTATTGCTGCTGTCCCGATTGAAACACCTATTAATACTTTAACGGGGCGCTTGGCTAGTGTTGCAACGAGCATTAAAAGTAAAGCGTATATTTTTGGCGGTTATACCGTTGCGAAAGATCATAGTGAAGTATCAGTACCAGATGTTTATTCTTATGATGTGACTAATGCTAACTATCAAAAGCTGGCATCGATGCCTGTACCTGTCGATGATAGTGTTGCTCTGCCTTATAACAACCGATATATCTATTTAGTAAGCGGTTGGCATAATGATGGCAATGTTAACTTGGTTCAGCTATACGACATAGAAACAGATACTTGGCAGCAAGCAAGCCCATTTCCAGGGAAACCTGTATTTGGACAAGCAGGCGGAACTGTTGGTAATACCCTTGTTATCTGTGATGGTGTACGAGTTGATGTTCATATCAATAAACGTCGAAGTTATGCAGCTGAAGCAAGTTGCTATTTAGGAAAAATAGATCAAAAAAAACCAAGTAAAATAGCGTGGCAATTGCTACCTCACCCGACAGGAAAGTCAAGATACCGCATGGCAGCGGTTGGCATCGATAAATATCAAAAAATTATTTTTATTGGTGGTAGTGACAATCCCTATAACTTCAATGGTATAGGTTATAACGGTCAGGCTTCATCTCCCGATAATGGCGTGTGGATTTATGATATTAAAACCCAACGTTGGCAAGTCAAAACAACAGCTAACGCAACTATGGACCACCGCGGTTTATTACGTTTAGATGATCAGTTAATAACGATTGGCGGTATGGGAGAAAATCAACTGGTGCTACCAACAATTAATCAGCACGGTAATGTTAACGATTACCTGTGAGTGCTATTTAAGGCTTTGCAACAGAGTCATCAGAATGTGCTCAATAATCCCTTTATGTCTTCATTCTTTTTGGACGAAAAGAGAAGATGTATTCGACTGTAAGTTTGCACTATTTTCTCAGGTGTTCCACTGAATTCTACATTTTGAAATAACATGGGTATACTGTTAGCTAATTAGTTGTAGCAAGAGGTATAAACAATGGAAATGGATGAATCAATTAACGTTTTTGGTGAAGCGTTAGTCGGCTGTGGTGGTGATCCTGTAACCGGTTTTTTTCGTGATAATAAATGCAATACCTCGCCTCAAGATGTTGGCTCGCATACCATCTGTATTGAAGCAAGCCAGCAGTTTTTAGAATTTTCTCGTTTTAAAGGCAATGATTTATCAACGCCCAGACCTGAGTTTAATTTTGAAGGCATAAAACCTGGAGATACTTGGTGTTTATGTGCTGAGCGCTGGTTAGAAGCTTACCAAGGTGATAGAGCACCCCGAGTGCATTTAAGAAAGACGCATATTAAAGCGTTAGAGATTGTGCCGATTGAGATATTAAAAAAATATGCATTAGATTTAAGTTAATCAATTTTATGCTAAAAATTTAAGTTAACTAAAACAGCATAAATAAAGTAATCAAAGTTATATCGTACTGATTCAGTTTAATAACTTTTATTTTTTATAGCGCGAACGCCTGAAGAGAATTTATATAATGAGCAATATGAATCAGTTTTACCCTGAAATATCCCCGTTTAATGACTTTCTATTTGATGTTGATGGGCAACATCAAATCTATGTAGAGCAGTGTGGTAATCCTAATGGGCAACCAGTGCTTTTTATTCATGGTGGCCCAGGAGGCGGTTGTTCAACTAACGACAGGCGCTTTTTTGATCCCGAGCAATACCATATCATTTTATTTGATCAACGAGGTTGTGGTCGTTCATTACCACACGGGTGTTTAGATAACAACGAAACCAACTTTTTAGTCGCAGATATCGAAAAGATCCGCCAACACTTGAATATTGAACAATGGCATGTCTTTGGTGGTTCGTGGGGATCTACCTTATCTTTAGTCTATGCTCAGGCGCATCCGGTAAGTGTTAAAAGTTTAGTCTTACGTGGTATTTTCCTTGGTCGTGACCTTGATACCAATTGGACATTTTCTGGTGGCGGGGCAACACGAATTTTTCCAGATTACTGGCAAGAGTATTTAGATGTTCTTCCCAAAGGCAAAGAACAAGCGACAACTCACGCTGCTTATGAAATGTTAATTGGTGACGATAAAGTGTTAGCGCAAAAAATTGCCACGGCTTGGAGTATTTGGGAAATCCGTTGTTGTACCTTAATACCTGATCAAGCTTTTGTTGATGCGGCTACGGGTGATGACCATGCTTGGACATTAGCACGTCATGAGGCGCATTTTATGGTTAATGATTGTTTTTTATCAGACAACCAGATATTAGCGAACTGCGATAAAATAAAAGATATTCCAACGGCTATTGTTCATGGGCGTTATGATATCGTTTGTCCTGCTGATAATGCGTGGTTATTACATCAACAGTTACCTAAGTCGAGCCTTGTTATTAGTGAGGCATCAGGTCATGCTTCTGTTGAACCAAACACCAAACATCACTTGATCGCGGCAACGCAAGCTATGTTGTCATTGCAGTGTTAAGGCTATAAAAATGGCTCTATCGGCAACACAGTCAGGTTTTTGTGCTTGTGTTGCTATCACTACCTCGCTACTTGCGTGAAAGTAACGTAAAATAGCCAACATTATACTATTTACACCTTTTGCTCATATTATAAACGAGCAATTGTAGCCATTGACTTAAGGCCCACCATGAAAAAAACGTTTGAATTAACCCACCCGAAAGTAAAACTTGAAAGACGCGTTGATGCTGTAAAGCATGAAGTTAAAAAGTATCTTAAAAGAGAGCGCAACAAAAAATTACCTGCAGGTGCAGACTTTTGGGATTTTGATTGCCAATTTGGTAATACCAAAGAAGAAGCAGAGCCAGTGCAATTGTCAGAGATTAATAAACGTATTGATCAAACACAAGTGGAAGGCTTAACGTCATTTTACATCGAAATTTTAGCGAAAGAAGGGATTAGAACCTTTACGCCAAGAGATGAAGATGAAAGTGACTTTGAAGACTAGTTAGCATATCGCTAACGTTAAAAATGACCGAGCCATGTGCTCGGTTTTTTTATGCCCTAAAGTAAATCTGAGTTGCATAATACCGCTAACGCATAACAAGTCGCTTTTATGGTAAACATTCAGGTTGGGAATGACAGCGTTGTCATTCTTGGTTTTCAATGATATGGTACTACCCAGTCAATTTTGCTTACACTTATTTAGAGTAAAAACTTAAATTAATACTAAAGTTGTATATTAAAGTCAGATCAAAAATTTTAGCATGTTAGTTATCCAATTATCTTTAGCTACATAACTTATGTAGTTATATTGCTGGAAATAGAGAAAATAATACGCTAAAACTATGTTCAAATATTATGTGAACATTATTCGAAGTATTTAGCGTGAAGAATAAAAAATAAAAAATATAAAGAAAAATATTTCATGTCATGCCAAGCGGGTTAAATAATGGGTCAACACAGCGTTACTTATTTAATCCAAATGTTATGAATAACCTCAAGTTAAGTCCGAAGGAAGAGAAAATGAAAGAATTAAAATCTTGTTATCCAGTTTCAGAGAAAGCGAAAGCGCACACTCATATTGATGCAGCTAAATATGATGCAATGTATAAGCAATCAATTGAGCAACCAGATGAATTTTGGGGCGAGCAAGCCAAAGAATTTATTGATTGGTACCAACCTTGGGACAGCGTAAGTAAAGTTGACCTTAAAAACTCTGAAATCAACTGGTTCTCTGGCGGTAAACTTAACGTAAGTTATAACTGTATTGATCGTCATTTAGCGACTAAAGCAAATGATACCGCTATTATCTTTGAAGGTGATGATCCAAATGATGATTTAAAGGTAACTTATCAAGAATTACATGACCATGTTTGTCGTTTTGCCAACTTATTAAAAGAACGTGGTGTTAAAAAGGGCGATCGAGTATGTATCTACATGCCGATGATTCCTGAAGTCGGTTACGCTATGTTAGCGTGTGCACGTATTGGTGCAATTCACTCTGTTGTTTTTGGTGGCTTCTCTACTGAATCAATTAAAGCGCGTGTACTTGATGCAGACTGTAAAGTTGTTATCACTGCTGATCAATCATTACGTGGTGGTAAACGTATTCCACTTAAATCAAATGTTGATGCAGCCGTTGCAGAGTGCCCTAACGTTCACTCAGTCATTGTTGTTGCGCGTACAGGTGGTGATGTTGCTTGGAATGACAAAGTAGATATTAGCTACGAAGAAGCTGTTGCTAAGCAATCAGCTGTATGTGAACCAGAAGTAATGGATGCTGAAGATCCTTTATTTATTCTTTATACCTCTGGCTCTACAGGCACACCAAAAGGTGTTGTACATACTTGTGGTGGTTACATTCTTTATGCTGCGATGACACACAAGTATGTGTTTGATTATAAAGAAGGTGAAATTTACTGGTGTACGGCCGATGCTGGCTGGATCACTGGTCATTCTTATATCTTCTACGGCCCGTTAGCAAATGGTGCAACGACGTTAGTCTTTGAAGGTGTACCAACCTATCCTGATGCTGGTCGTTTTTGGCAAGTCTGTGAAAAACATAAAGTTAACGTATTTTATACCGCACCTACAGCGATTCGTGCATTAATGAGTGTTGGTGACGATTTAGTGAATCAAGCTGATTTGTCTTCTCTACGTTTGTTAGGTTCAGTAGGTGAGCCAATTAACCCTGAAGCTTGGCATTGGTATTATGAAGTTGTTGGTAAGAGTAATTGCCCAATTGTTGATACATGGTGGCAAACAGAAACTGGTGGTATTTTAATTACTTCGCTACCTGGCGCTGTAGATATGAAACCAGGTTGTGCGGGTAAGCCATTCTTTGGTGTACAGCCTGCGCTATTTGATAAGGATGGCAATAACTTAGAAGGCGAAAACCAAGGTCTACTCGTAATGACTGCCAGCTGGCCAGGACAACTACGTACTGTATATGGTGATCATAACCGCTTCTACCAAACGTATTTAGGTCAATACCCAGGTAACTACTTTACTGGTGATGGTGCTAAACGTGATGAAGACGGTTTTTACTGGATAACAGGTCGTGTAGATGACGTGCTTAACGTATCTGGTCACAGATTAGGTACTGCTGAAATTGAAAGTGCATTAGTACTTCATCCTGCAGTAGCAGAAGCTGCTGTTGTTGGTTACCCACATGAAATTAAAGGTCAAGGCGTTTATTGTTACGTAACGCTTATGGGTAATGCTTCAGAGTCAGATGAGTTAAACAAAGAGCTACAAGAGTTTGTTGCTAAAGAATTAGGTCGTTTTGCTAAACCTGATTACATTCAATGGGCACCAGGCTTACCTAAAACACGCTCAGGTAAAATTATGCGTCGTATTCTACGTAAAATTGCTGAAAATGATGTAGATACTTTAGGTGATACTTCTACATTGGCAGACCCAAGTGTTGTTGAAAACTTGATTGATAAACGTATCATTCACGGTTCATAAATCTTAACGGTTTATACTCGCACACTCATCAAAAGCGCCGAAAGGCGCTTTTTTTATGCATTATATTTTTGAATATCGATTTAGATAAAGATAGTGAATAGTAAACTCTAGGTTAAAGCATGAATACTACGGCAAGAAAACAAATAAACTAGCTATTTTCACTATTTTAGCCACGGATGAAGTTTTTGCTTCATTTTCTCAATTTTTTACAAATTAACACTATACATACGCAAAAAAGAGTGTAAAAATAATAATACAAATCGCGTATTTAAATCTTTACGATTTCTTGTTTTTGTTTTTGGTTGAGCTGTAGCCCTTATTTAGTCGCTTTTTCCTACCTTGAATTTCACATGTTTAATCTGTTTATTTAGCTAGCGTCAATACACTTTAAAGATCCACTTAGTGGAAAAAGAACTACATTGAGGAAAAACCATGACAACAGCCAGTGAATTATCTGCCGTACCGACTAGCTCAAATAACATTCATGTGAATGCTGAGCATGTATTAATTACTCCTGAAGCGCTTCGCGCTGAAATGCCTCTTTCAGAGGAAGGGCGTGAGTTTGTTCAACAGTCACGCAAAACAATTAGTGACATAATCCACAAGCGTGATCCTCGTTTGCTCGTTATTTCCGGTCCATGTTCTGTACATGATGTTGAAGCAGCTAAAGATTACGCTCGTCAGTTAAAAGTACTGCACAATAAATACCAAGGTTCATTATACGTTGTTATGCGTGTTTACTTTGAAAAACCACGTACTACTGTGGGTTGGAAAGGTTTGATTAATGATCCCCATATGGATGGTTCCTTTGATGTTGAAACAGGCCTGAGAAAAGCACGAGAATTGATACTTTATTTAACGGAGCTTGGCTTGCCTTTGGCAACAGAAGCACTTGATCCAATTAGCCCGCAATACCTTGCGGAAGTCTTTAGCTGGTCCGCTATTGGCGCACGTACAACCGAGTCGCAAACTCACAGGGAAATGGCCAGTGGTTTATCCATGCCAATCGGTTTTAAAAACGGTACTAATGGTAGTTTAAGCGTTGCAGTTAACGCATTGCAATCAGCCGCTTCACCGCATCACTTTATGGGTATAAACCGTCAAGGGCAGGTTGCTTTAATTCAAACTAGTGGTAACCCTGATGGCCATGTTATTTTACGTGGTGGCGCAGCGCCTAATTACGACGCAAAAAGCATCGCAGAATGTGAGCAAGCCTTAGCAAAACAAGGTATTGAACCAGGTATTATTGTCGACTGTAGTCACGGTAACTCAAGTAAAGATTATACCCGTCAGCCAATAGTTACACAGGATGTTGTTGAACAAATTTGTGCGGGTAATAAGTCAATTATTGGTATAATGTTAGAGAGTAATATAAACGCAGGTAATCAAAGCAGCGATTTAGCAAAAGAAGATTTAGCTTATGGTGTTTCTGTTACCGATGCTTGTATCGATTTTGCTGAAACAGAGCAATTATTAGATGATGCTAATGCCCGTCTATCAGGTTGTTTAACCTCGCGTTCAGCCTAATAACTATTTGCCTAACATTGTTAGGTAAAGTTACTTTATGTAGACGCGACTTATGTCGCGTTTTTTATTTTGAAGGCATCATACTAGATGCTATAAATACTATGTAGTAGATAAGAGACATTCATGACGAATTCAGATCCTGACTTTGATAAAAAGTTAACTAATTTACGTGACGAAATTGATGAAATTGACAGTGATTTAGTCAAGTTATTGCAAAGAAGACTTGCGATTACCAGTAAAGTTGGCCAACTAAAAAGTAGTGTGGGTAGACCTATTTATGATGCTAAACGTGAAGCAAGTTTATTTGCTAAACGTCGACAGCAGGCAAGTGAAGCAGGGCTATCACCTGATTTAATTGAAGATGTTTTACGTCGTTTAATGCGTGACTCGTATGTCAGTCAAGATGCTAGTGGTTATCGCTGTGTTAATCCTGAATGCAAAAAAGTTGTGGTAGTCGGTGGTAAAGGGCAGTTAGGCTCTGTTTTTGTCGACCTATTTCAACGTTCAGATTATCAAGTTGCTATTATTGAGCAAAATGATTGGCCAAACAGTGAAGCTATTTTAGCGGATGCAAGCTTAGTCATCGTTGCTGTGCCTATTCGTTTGACGAGTATGGTTATTCATCATCTTAATAATTTACCTAAAACCTGTATCCTTGCCGATTTAACCAGTATTAAAGAGTCGCCTTTATTTGAAATGAAAAAGGTACATGCTGGTCCAGTGGTTGGTTTGCATCCTATGTTTGGGCCTGACGTAACCGGTTTAATAAAACAAACCATTATTAGTTGTGAAGGTCGACATCCAGAGCAGTATCAATGGTTAATTGAACAGTTTGAAGTGTGGGGCGCTAAAATTTATCCAGTACAAGCACATGAACATGATCAAGCGATGTCAATGGTGCAAGTTATGCGACATTTCTCGACCATTGCTTACGGCTACCACTTGATGAGTGAAGGGGCTGATATTGAGAATTTGGTTGCGATGAGTTCACCCATTTATCGATTAGAATTGATTATGGTTGGACGATTGTTTGCTCAAGATCCTACCCTTTATGCGGACATTATTTTTGCTAACAAGGATAATGTCAGCATGATGAAACGTTTTGCCTACCGATTTTTAGAACTACTTGAAGATGT
>ERZ1027231.271-NODE-271-length-18717-cov-21.728379_pt1 | contig 18717 bp, 14 predicted proteins | sample MGYA00520866_ERZ1027231 | MGnify/ENA primary metagenome ERZ1027231 (study PRJEB33311, sample SAMEA4378411) | marine metagenome | biome: Marine biome; feature: Fjord; material: Water | collected 2014-07-20T08:00:00Z/2014-07-... | depth 75 m ...
GGAACCGGCAAGAACATCATTGATGCCATCAGGGCTGACATTGGCCACTTTATCGACATTGAATACCAGCTAATCAGTAAGAGAACCCGTCAGGCCGAAGACGCTGCTGCTACTAGCCTGTTTCAAACCGTGTTTGGTACTCTGCTCTCTACCCTCATTGCTTTTTTTGCCGCCGGTTATTTGCTTCGCACCATATTAAATTCCCTAAAGCATATTTCTGATGCCACCCAGCAAGTCACCCAGGGTGATTATAGTGTCGAGATTGAAATACAAAGTGATGATCAAATTGGCGAACTGGCCAACTACTTTAATATCATGACTCAGCAACTGGAAGACAGTCGCGACGACATGAACAATATCAACCAGGACCTTGAACAACAAAAACTAATATTGCAGGACAAGAGTCGCGAGGTTGAAGATAAAAATCAAAACCTGATTGTGGCAAAAGAAAAACTGCAGGGTTACGCCGACGAACTTGAACAATCCAACCAATATAAATCTGATTTCCTCGCCACCATGAGTCATGAAATTCGCACCCCCATGAACGGTGTGCTGGGTATGTTGGCATTATTAATCAAGACTGATTTAAGCCAAGAGCAAATGAAAAAAGCGACCATGGCTCGCACCAGTGCACAGTCGCTACTATCCATCATTAATGACATCCTGGACTTTTCCAAGGTGGATGCGGGCAAACTCGAACTGGAAATACTCGACTTTGACTTACGCAGTTTATTGGGGGACTTGGCTGAAACCATGGCCATTAAGGCTCAGGAAAAAGGCCTTGAGATTATTCTGGATGTGATTCAAATTGAAGAGTCTATGGTTCGCGGCGATCCCAACCGCATACTGCAAATACTTACCAACCTGCTGGGCAACGCCATTAAGTTTACCCACGCCGGTGAAATTATCATTCGCGCCAGCCTTAAAAAAGATGCAAATGAAATTGTTCACCTTACCTGTACGATACAAGATACTGGCATAGGCATTCCGGCAGAAAAACAAAAAAATATGTTTAAAGCCTTCCATCAAGTAGATGCCTCCACCACACGAAAATACGGGGGCACCGGCCTGGGTTTATCTATTGTTAAGAAACTGTGTGAGCTCATGCAAGGCGACGTGAATGTGAGTACCCCCACACTGGGAGGCAGTTGTTTTGAATTTACAATTCAATTAAAAGCCAGTGAACTCTCAAAAACCGTTATCCCCAACCTCAACATGAAAGCGCTAAATTTATTGGTGGTGGATAATAATGCCAGTAACCTTGAAGTCTTGTGTCATCAACTTGAACACTGGGGCGCCAAGGTACAAGGAGCAGAAGATGCCGCTGCTGCGCAAAGTTTGATGAATAAACGCCAACAAAATCAGCAGCCGCCATTTGACCTATTATTCATAGATGAAGCTCTGCCGGATATGAATGGTATTCAGTTGGCTCAACAGATCAAATCTAACTCTGCCTGGAGCAAAGTTAAACTGGTATTAATGACATCCATGGCCCACAGTGGTGAATCTCAAAATTTTGTCCAGCAAGGTTTTAGCGCCAATTTCCCCAGGCCCGCCACCACCTCCGATTTATTCGATGCACTGGCGGTATTATTGGAAGATACCACCGCCATTAAAGATGCATCCTCCCCTGCCGGCAGCAATTATGATCACTTTATCAAGGCAAGCAGTACCACCCAGCTCGCGCCAGACACCGACTCTAATTCTATTTGGCCTGACGATGCCCGCATATTACTGGTGGAAGATAATTTTATTAACCAAGAAGTGGCCAAGAGTTTACTAGAGGATATGAAGCTCTCGGCCGATGTGGCCAGTGATGGCAAGGAGGCACTGACCATGCTTAATAACTCAGTCACAGACAACCCTTATACATTGGTATTAATGGACTGCCAAATGCCCATAATGGATGGTTACACCGCCACAAAAAACATTCGCCAAAATGGAGCCGGTAAACGTTATAAAAATATTCCCATCATTGCCCTCACCGCCAATGCCATGCAGGGGGATAAAGACAAGTGCCTCAAAGAAGGCATGAGTGATTACCTCAGTAAACCCATTGACCCTATTAAGCTCCAGAGTTTACTTATAAAATGGTTGATGCCGCCCAATCCTCCCAAGCAAGCTATATAAAAAAGTAACATGCATTAAAATGTGAAAACGCAATACTTTGCCAAATACCCACAGCGCTTGTTAGCATCCAATTCAACATTACAAAATCGTCAACGGAGCCTTTATGAATTCCCTAACCCCTATTGTATCCGTGGACTGGCTACATCAGCATATGCAAGATGATAATCTGGTGATTTTAGATGCCAGCATGGAAAAAGTAGTCGGCATGGAGCCTGTGCTTTACCCAAGTTTTTTGTGTATTCCAAATTCCATTAAACTCGACCTTGAAAATAACTTTCATAACCATCACGCCAGTCAGCCCCACACTATGCCCTCGGCACAACAGTTCACTGAAGAGGCGCAAAAAATAGGCATATATCAACACAGCACTGTGGTGATATATGACAATCAAGGGGTCTATGCATCACCTCGGGCCTGGTGGATGTTTAAGTGCATGGGCATTAAAAATGTATTGGTTTTAGATGGCGGCCTTCCTGCCTGGTTAAAGCAGGATTACGCCACCAGCAACCAACACATAAAAGCCAACAAGGGAGATGTCATTGGCAAATATCAAGACGGTTTGGTTAGTTGTTCTGAAGAAGTATTAAATGTGATAAACAATTGTGAATACAAGATCCTCGATGCTCGCTCTGGTCCACGGTTTTCAGCTCAGGCACCAGAGCCACGTCCAGGTGTTCGTGGCGGGCACATTCCCGCTTCTATCAACTTGCCCTTTTTAACTTTATTAGATAATTCCGCTTTTAAAAAAGAAACAGAGTTAAAACAAATATTTTCAAAGTTGGAAGTTAAAGATAATCACAATCTTATTTTTTCTTGTGGCTCAGGCATCACCGCCTGCATCGTACTAATGGCCGCCCACATTGCTGGGTTTAAAAACTTAAGTTTGTATGATGGTTCCTGGAGTGAATGGGGAAGTGACAAACGCCTGCCCATTGAGAAGTAATTAGCTGGACAACTATTACTCAATTGGTAATAGCGTACCCTGAAAGGAGTATTCAGGGTACAACATAACCATAACTATAGAAGGGTTATGGCAAACAGATCCGTACAAAAATTGCCCTCCGTGAAGCCGCCCATGCAATAGTTAAAATTAAATTGTTTAATTTTTCATCGACTAAGAAATTATTATTTATTTAACATTTAATTAATGTTGAAAAGTGTTAACTCAAACGCAGTATTAATATTTTTAATCATTAGTATTATTTTTTAGAGTCTACGGTTATTTTCTAGGCAATTAAAGAAAACTAAAGCTGCTGGTTTAAAAATAGCCAAATCAAACCTGCGCAGTTCGAGTCACGGATAACTCCCCATTAGATTTTCATAAAACCTTCATTTAATCCGTTCATAATTTGTACCACCCCGTCAATTTGGTCAATCCAATACAGGAAAAGCAGTTAATGCCTGCCGCACTTAAAAAAATTATCATTAATACTCTGATGTTGCTGAGCTGTTATTTTTTTAGTGCCCATAGTTTGTCTATACCCTTCACGTTAAATGGCTTGGCCAGTTACAGTGAACTAAATCAGGACTATTACATTGCCGCCTTGTATTTACCCCAGCGTGAATCCCAACCACAAAATATATTAAACGACATTCAAATCAGACAGATGAAATTACTGGTGACCACACAACGCTGGTCGCCTAGGTTATGGACAAAACAATGGCAAAATAATATTGCCATTAATAATCCAAAGGCCCATGAAAAACTACAGCATGACTTGAACCGTTTTAGCTCTTTATTAAATGATGATTTAGTGGCCGGTGATGTCATCAATATTAATTACCAACCCCAAAGCGGCACCCATGTTTTAATTAATCAGCAACTGCTGCTATCAACTACCAACATTGAACTATTTAATGCCCTACTTTCCACCTGGATTGGTAAATTACCTCCGTCACGGGACTTCAAAAACCGTATTCTTAAACTCGCCAATGACCAAAGAACTCAGGTAGATCTACAGCAGCTATATACCAATGTGGTGCCAAAATCACGTAAGAAAGACATTCAAGCCTGGCGATACTCTCCTGCGCAGATGGTTCAAATACAGAAAAAAGAAGCACAAAACACTCAGGCTCTCATTAATATAAAAGAGCGCTTGGCGGCGCGTAAAATCGCCAAGATTGAAAAAGAAAAGCGAGATAAACAATTAGCACAGCAAAAAAAAGCGCGAGACTCATGGCTAAAGAAACAGCAAGCGGCCCAGGCTATTACTTTAAAAAAAGAAAAGAAAAAACGAATAGAATTATCAAAAGTGCAGCGAGAGAAAGAAAAACAGCTTGAAGATAATTATTATAAAAGTCTTTATCGGTGGAAACTAAGCTCGGCCATTCGCAACAACATTCACTACCCAATATGGGCCAGAGAGTTTAATCAGGAAGGTACTGTGGAAGCTGTCATTAGTATTGATGAAAAAGGCAATATAATAAACAGCCAATTTAATGCCGAAGAAGTTTCAAGCTTTCTAATTAGCGAGGTAAAAAAATCCATCGATCAGGTGAGTACTGAAATGATTCCACCCAAGAGCTTACCTCATGAAAAGTGGCAGTTCAGTGTCAGTCACAACTTTAGCTTTAGTTCAAAGAAACAAACAGTGCTGGAACAGCCCAATAAACCTCGTCATTTGTAATTCTTTTCTTATTGAGTGCAATAAAAAAAATAACCGCTTACAAGCAGCAAGCGATTACCCGATCAATAACCTACCATTCTAGTTTTTAGTCTTCACATTCACCAAAGCAAACGTCTCTAATTTCAATATCAACCGGTTGATCACCAAAAATGGAAATGCCACCGCGCGCCAGACTCACGCTATAACTGCCCAACTGGCTTACCTCTATGGTATGGGTTTGCCATTCTCCGTTAGTACCCGGCAAAAAATTACCTAACGTAATCATTCCCTCGGTGGCCCTTAAGCTCTTACGAGAAATATTACCGCCAAGCACCCATTGATCATTACCATCTGTCCGGTAAGTCACATGCATGGTGGTGGGACCGTCAATAGTTTGCTTACGTGTGAGAACAGGATAACTGCTAAATTCCGAACTGGTATAAAGGCTGCCCCCTGCCTTAGGGCGCTCACCAATACGCCCACGGCCCGAGGCGCTTTTCCAACCATTCACATGCCACTGGGCATTTTTATCACCAATAAAGCTTCGCTCCTCATAAGCATCCAGGGCGATAATAATAGCGGGGGCCAGTTCCAGTGAGTTAAAGCTCAACCTTTCCAGGTAATCAAGACCATGAGGTACTCGAGTATGTAAGGTGACACTGCAACTTTCTTCCGGCAAAAGCGTGCCGCAATTGTTTTGTTTTATATTCATGCTTTCGTCACTGCCCAATTGAAAATCGGTAAGATCAAATTTTTGCCACTGAGAATTATTCACCATGGTAATGGTTAGATCATGATGGCTACGCTTTTTTTGTGCACCAAACTCATAAGCACTGATTACATCCAGGCCCTGCTGTTTCAAGGCCTGAAGGTTAGTCCACGGAGCTAAGCGACTGGCGGCGGCAAAGGTATTGCCGGTATTAAAAAAATTACAACCGCTATTGGCTTTCATGGCCACTAACACCTGTTTTCCATCACGATCATTGGCCACCATGGGCGCACCAAAGGATTTGCTACCGCTTGAACACAGGCGCGATGGTGATGGAGAAAAACACAAGTTCTCCTGATATTTCCCATTGCCCGACAGAGCAAGGCAGCCATCGCTAACCAGGTGATTTTGCTCAGAGACAACCTCGCTGCCTGCCAGATACTTTCCTATTAAAGTGAAGACAGTATTGTCATCAGCCAGTAATTTTTGACTGAGATCGCTATCTGCCAGAGGAATAGCCACCGCTCCTGATGGTACCAGGCTGACGGTATACATTAATTCAGCGCCGCCCACCGGATAGATATCGCTCTTGGTAAAGAAAAAATCACGCTCCAGCGGAATAAGCGCTGAATCTCCTTCCGGCAATAAAAATACCGCGTGGCTAGGTTTTCCATCAAACGACGACAGGCCATTAGAGGCCTGCCCTTGTAAACCCTGAGCCATGGCCTCTTTGGTTACCGCTTTGCCAGATGATAATTGGCTAAATAGTTCCGAGTTTGGAGCAATCACCATATTGGAGGGAATTGGTGTGATATCAATGGGCGGCAAGGTTTCTCCCGGCGGCAAGGGAATGGGGATCACCGGCCCTGAACTTTGCTGTATGCAATTGCTGCCGGTCAGTATGTGCTGATTGCCAATGTAGCTACCATTGCAAATATGATTGCCCATTTCATCGGTAAGCGATACCAGAAAACTAACCGGTTCAATCACATCAGCCTGAGTCACTACTGGGCTGGCCGCAAGAAAACTTGCGGTAATGCTACCCAAAATCCAAGTTGGAAATTTCATAACGGATCCTTTACCTGTCAAAAAAAAAATCCGTTTCGCTGAATTACGAAACGGGTCCATGAACATGCAAAGGAAATGACAAACAGCTAGATTCAATTAAACCCATTTGTAATATGGTCGCTGGGTATGTAATGAAATAAAAATATACTCTGAAAGCACTAGAGATAAATTTTCAAAGCAAACAATTACCAACAAATTTATCAAGTACCCAGTTAGTACCAGATTGAAGTTTAGAGCTAACTAACAAGGTGGGAAATGTAGCTATTCTGTTTTTGTATAAATTTAACTAACTGCTGATCATAGTCATTGGCCACCGCCTCTATAACCGATTTCCTTTCACTCAGTGCCTGCTGCCATTTTTCTACTTTTGGAAAGTCATGAAATGGGTTTTGATTTAAATGTGAAAAAAGCACCTTAAAATAACGAAACACAGTACCATAAACCGCATCAATCAAATAAAACCGTGTAGCGGAAAAATAACCGTCTGCAGATATTATTTGCTCCAATATTTTTAAATGAGCAAAAATATTAGAGCAACTTTCATCAAAACTCTCATGATTTTTATCCCTATAAATAATCTTGGCTATAGAGCCTAATATTTCATCTGCGTAGGCTATCCATGCTCGCTGTTGAGCCTTTTCTAAAACATCTTTTGGCTGTAGGGAACCAGGGGTGACTTCATCAAGGTAATCACAGATAACCTGGGATTCGAACAAGGGGATATGATCATCGATCACTAGCACCGGTACTTTTGCCAACGGTGATATTTTATTAAGCCACTGAGGCTTATTGTGCAGTTCAATATCTGTTCTTTCACATTGAATATTTTTTTCTTTCATTAAGATAGCCACTCTCTGTACGTAAGGGCAAATTGAGTGACCAAAAAGATGTAGCGTTTGCTGTCGCATTTTTATCCCAACATTAAACGGAATGATGCGGGTTGTCAGGCCCGCATACATGTAGATTGTTGAATGAACCGTAGGCATTAAGTTATTGCTAGCCTGATCGCTTAAGCGAACAGACAGCAGCATAGAATTAAGAAGTTTATTTATTCGTCATACAATGGGCGTTTAGTTTATTGCCATCCAGATCTCTAAAATAAGCGGCATAGAAACCGCTATCTCCCCTGGGTCCTGGCAGGCCTTCATCACTGCCTCCCAATTCAATGGCCTTTTGATGTACCTGAGTCACCTTCTTCACATCGCTGGCTGGAAGAGCGATCATCACCCCATTCCCCACCGTGGCGGTTTTACCATCGGCCGGGATATGAATTGAAAACATCGGCGATTCAGCCGATTTTCCCCAGGCAATAAAATCTTCGGCTTCTATGGTGCGCGCCGCCCCTAATAGTCCCAATAGTGAATCGTAAAATTCTGCCGAGCGCGCCAAGTCATTGGTTCCCACTGTGGTATATCCAATCATAATCTGTCTTTTCCTGTGGTAAGTGTTATCTGACCAGGCCCGCTTTTAAGCTTGTTTAAAGCCCGCCGACTCTGGGATAAACACAGCTTATCCCATTGCAATAATGACTGTCATTTGCAATTATGCGAATGATTTTCGCAAATATGACAACAGGAATAACAGGTGGATTGGAACGCATTAAAGGTATTTAACGCCATAGAGAGCAGTCGCTCACTGACCGAGGCCGCTCAAACCCTAGGCATGAGTGACTCCACCGTGTACCGGCGCCTTAACGATTTTGAAGCAAAGGTTGGGCGATTATTCGATCGAGTTAATGGCCAATACCAGCTCACCGAGGCCGGTGTTGAAATGCGGGTGTACGCCCAGCGCATTGCCAATTCGTTTGATGACATTGAACGCCAACTTGCCGGCAAGGACCGAAAGCCAAAGGGAGTGGTAAAAGTCACTGCCCCCAGTAGCTTTGCATACAATTATCTGCCGCAATACCTGAGTGAATTTAATCGGCTTTACTCTGATATCGCCATAGAGTTACTGGTAAGCAATCAGGAATTGAACATGACCAATCGCCATGCTGATATAGCACTAAGGGTCATTAAAAATGCGCCCGAACATTTGGTGGGGCGCCAATTAGGCCATATTAGGTGGGGAATATATGCCAGCAGCGATTACTTGGATAAACACGGTCGGCCCAAAGATCAGCATGAGCTGACTCATCATAAATTAATTGGTGCAAGCGGCACTTTAAGTAATCACCAGGCCTTTAGCGGGTTCAATAAAAAATACGGCGCCAGCATTTGCCAACGCAGCGACGACTTTGTCGCCATGTCATTTCTGGCAGAAAAAGGCAACGGCCTAGCATTACTACCCGATGACCTGGCCCGAGCAGGGTTAGAACGTCTATTCACTTTTGAAGCGGCGGGAGAAAATGCATTATGGCTACTCACCCACCCGGACTTACGCAAGGTTGAAAGAATCAAAATTGTGATGAAATATTTAAACACTTCCTTTTCACAAGACCCCTATTTATTTAGTTCGTAATTTAGCATCTGGCCCATGTCAAAGCCTTATCCATTGAAGGCTTTTTAAGGGTCGGGGTGAAGTTTAGAGATGTGTGCTTTCTTCATCCAATTTCAGTATGTCCAATTACCTCAAACAATCCGCCTGCATTAACATGGGAAAAATAATGAGCCAAACAAAAGCTATAACTTAAATACTCTTTTTGCATTGTCGTGTAGAAACAGTTGTGTGGTTTCTTCATCCAATTCCAAAATGTCCAACTGCTTCAAACAATCCGCTGGCATTAACATAGGAAAATTAGTACCAAACATAACCTTATGTTTGCCACTGCCCTTTATAAAATCCACCAACGCCTTTGGGTAACGCTTGGGCACGTAGGCACTGGTGTCGATATACACGTTAGGAAACTTGCGCGCGTATACAATCATTTCCTCATGCCAGGGAGCGCCTATGTGGCCACAGACTATTTTTAAATCAGGAAAATCAAGCGCGATGCGTTCTATGTGACTGGGCTGACCAGTACGGGAAGTACACAGAGGGCCGGTGATACCCACCTGCAAACAAACAGGCACATCCAGCTCTACACACTCTGCCAACAGTGGATAATACAAAGGATCGGTACAAGGTTTGTCCCACAGCCATTGAACAATACGCAGCCCTTTAAAATCGTGCTCTTTCACATATTTTCGTAACGCTCTCACACCTTCCATGGGTTTGCTTAAATCCGCCGAGGCCAGACCCACAAACAAATCAGGATAACGATCAATACAATCTTTCACTTCTTCATTACTAATAAGATCGCCATTGGGGCTAGACCAGGAAGCAATAAGCGCCTTGCCCACATCGGCTTGGCGCATGGCGGCCACGGTTAATTCCAGCGGCACCTCCATCTGTTCAGTGGTTTGCTTGGTCCAGCGTTTTAACGAATCAAAACACGGATGATTAACAAAACGGCTAGTGGGGTGCTGTGCCCATACATCAATAACCATGATAGTGCCCTCATAAAAAGTGACAACTACATTGCCATAGTGACAACATAGTTGTCAAATATAGATTTATTCCCAATTGCCGTTTTTAATAGTAGGCTTGCCCCATATTGCTCTTAACCCTGTGGAATTATTTTAATGAGTTCAACCAAGCCCTTACCTTCTGGCACTACCAAGAGTGCGGCGCTGCAAACTGTGGTGGCCAGAATCACTACCTGCCAGCAGAGCTTGCAGCGCCAGGGCATGAATCTGGGTTCGGTGAGTAAAAAGGGTAATGCTTTTTGGGGGGTATTAAGATTAATCCATCAACATGGCCCCATGACGGTGCCACAGATTGCGCAACAGCGTAAGGTGAGTCGTCAGCGCATTCAGGTGATGATTGATGATTATGTAAACGAAGGTTATTTGGCTCTAACAGACAACCCCAACCACAAGCGCTCAAAACTGGTATCCCTAACCAAATTAGGTGCTCGCGAGTTTGCCAAGCTATCGGATATCATATTTAGCCAGCTTGAAAAAACCGCTCATGAATTTAAAAAAGAAGAACTGCAAACCGCAGCACGGGTGCTGGAAAAGTTACAGTTGTTTTTAGATGAAGCCCAGTCATAGCGGGTTAACATTCAAGCCAGCAAGTCATTTATTTCCTTTACCAGCAAATTAAAATCCAATGGCTTTTCAAATACGGCATCAGCACCAATTTCTCGGGCAATAGATAGGTAATTGCTGCTGCCAATGCGACCACCACCAGAAATCACCACTATTTTAGGCCGTTGCACTAATGAATCAATCACAACACTGGTCAATAGCTCAATACCTTCAACTTCAGGCATAACGATATCGGTAATCACTAGGTCCGGTTTTTCTGTGGAGATCATCTCCAACCCTTGCTTGCCATTAAAGGCCGATAACACAGTAAAGCCCTTGTATTCCAGATACTCTTTTAACGACTCATTAAATACTTCGTCATCATCAACCAGTAGTATTTTGCTCATTATGCTTAACCCTGTGTTTAGTGGATGAATATTTATTCTTTGTGAATGGGCAAGGAAAAAGTAAAACAACTGCCTTGACCTTCCTTACTAAAGACTGAAAGCTTGCCTCCATGGTCCTGAATAATGCCATAGCTAATAGACATGCCCAGTCCCGTGCCCTTACCCACCGCCTTGGTGGTGAAAAATGGATCAAATATTTTTTCCATAAGTGATGAACTCATACCACAGCCCTTATCTTCCACATCAACACATACAGTGTCATCTTGAAAATACAAACGCACCGTTATGTGTTTAATATCATTTTTCTCCATGGCATCCCGTGCATTTGTCACCAAATTTGTAATCACTTGTTCAATCTGAATGTAATCACAATATACCTTGGGCAGTTTTTCAGCCAAGGACAAATCAAGAGTAATACTCGCCATCTTTAATGTTTCAGCCAGCAATACAAACGATTCTTCAACAATCCAGTTAATATCAGTTGGGGTAAATTCATGGTCGCCCTGGCGACTGAATATTTTTAAGTGGTTAATGATTTTGGCAGCACGATCGACTTGCGAAATAATTCTCTGCAATTTATTGATAACCTGATCATCATCATGACTTGGATTTTCCATCAGCTCTTGAGAAAATTGTGCGCTAAGCCTGATGGCCCCCAGCGGTTGATTTAATTCATGAGCAAGACCGGCTGATATTTCGCCTATGGAGGCCAGCTTGGCCGATTGCAATAATTGTTTTTGGGTATTTATCAGTTGATCATTCATAATACGAAGCTGCATATTTGCCGCATTTTTTTCCACAGTTCCTTGTTGGATAGAGGTAATCATTTTTTTAAAGTCATTTGATAACATGCCCACTTCATCTTGCGAATCGATCTTCTGCAAGGCTAAAAGTGAATGAGTAAAATAGTCGTCCCGCTCTTCCTCTAACGAAATATATTTGGCAATAATATTGGCGGCTCGCTGTAGTTGCTTAATAGGAGAAATTAATTGATTGGCGATGCCCACATAGGAAATGTACACAACAATAAATATCAACATAAATTCAAGTAAAAACAACCCCATGAAAAACTGTTCTTCTTGTTCAAGACCTTCATGAATATTGTCAATTTGGTCTAATTTTCCATAAAGCGCTTCATCTGTAAAATTTAATATTTGATTCGCCGTTACTACATAATCAGACTTATAAACATTAATAGCCTCTGGCAAATTATTCACTAGGGTAAAACCCACTATGTCCACCGTTAGCAGCCTTAATTCATCAATGCTGGGTTCAATCTCTTCGGCTAAAGACATGTCCTTAATAAGATCGTGTTTATAGGCAATCTCGTTAAAATCTACCATCACAGATGCCAGTGCTTCTGCATTGGCAAGTACCAATGCATCTCTATCTTGCTGCCCCAAATATAAAAGCTGCACAAGGTCTTGATTTATACTCACCACATTCACTTCAAACTGTGAAAGTATATTTTTCTGCTCAATTAAATCCATAATTAAATGGTTGCTTTGACGATGACTGTTATAAAAGACAACCAGACTTAAAAATATAACTAAAAGCCCCACCGAATATAATAATGAAGGCAATAAAAATTTCTTTTTAATGGGAGTGTTTTTATTACTGATTAGAAAGCGCATGGCTAATAACCCTATTTCACAGAAAAAACCTGCACCCTGTGATTGGCGGTGTCAGCCACATAAAGCTTACCTGTGGGCCCAATGGCAATGCCATGAAGATTGCCAAACTCTCCTGCCTTCCTGCCTGCGCTACCAAACATGTATTGAAACTCACCCTGAGCGTTAAATTTTTGAATACGACTATTGCCAATATCGGCCACAAAAATATTGTCGTCCTTGTCTATGGCTATTCCCGTGGGTTTTTTAAATTCCCCCGGGGCACTGCCTTCTTTGCCCCAGGTCTTTAAAAAATTACCTTTTTCATCAAACAATTGAATTCTGTGATTGCCTAAATCGGCCACCACCAATTGGCCCTTGCTGTTGTGTTTTGCCGCTTCGGGGCGAATGAGTTCACCTGGGCCACTGCCTGTTTTTGAAAAAGAGAATTTAAATTCTCCCTGCATATTAAAAACACTAATTCGATCATTACCGGCTTCGGGCACATACAAGAGGCCATTGGGGTGAAAGGTCATAAATTCGGTTTCTAATGTATGACCTTTTTCTGGACCATAACCACTGTAAGTTAAAAGGTGTTGATATTGGCTGGAGTATTTTTTTATGTAACCGCTTAGGTAATCGGCCACATGAATATTGCCGTCGGAGTCGATGGCAATGCCCTCAGGTTTTTTAAGGTTTTCATCACTCTGCCCTTTACCGCCAAAAGCCGTCACATAACGGCCATCCAGTTTAAATACCTGCACATTTGAGTTCAGTGCATCTGTAACCAAGACATGGCCGTTATAATCAAAGGCAAAGTCTTCAACATATTTAAACTGGCCCTCGCCACCGCCGTGAGAACCAATGATATTAATCAGCTGAGCATTATCGCTGCCACTGGAGCAACTCGCGCAGCCAAAGGCCATGAGTACCACAAGCAGGCAGGCTCTAAAACAAATGAATTTGGCCATAATTTCCCACACCCAGAGTATTTTTTGAGTATAGGAGAGAACCGGCCAGGTGATTAATTCTTTTTAGGCCGACACCCACAGGAATATGGGCATAGTTAAGCGAGTTATTATACTTTTTAGAAGCAATGAATATAGGAGCAGAGAATAAACTCCGCCCCTATAAAGATGACAAAGGGGTTACAATAGACCGTTGTGAATGAAGACCTTACGCAAACTCTCCACCGGCATACAGCCTGATTTCAAATACACATCATGAAAAGCCTGATCAAGTTCCAGTTCATTCAAGCCCTTTTTATTGGCTTGCTGAATATCCCGTTTTAACTGCCACACCATTTGATTACCGGTTAAGTAACTTAACGGGTAGCTTTGCTCTGTGCTGTACCAGTTTAGCTCGGCCTGTACACGGCCATCGGTGAAGCCGGTGGCTTGTTTTAGTAGCTTGGCCGCGTTCACAAATACATCGTCACTATCAAAGCTTAAATCCAGCCCCACATTTAAATAGTCTTTATTGCTGGTCATAAAATACAAATCGATGCCCACTCGAGCCACCAGACGGGACATCTCACGCTTGGCAATAAAGCGAACTTCATCCACTAGCTCAGCTTCTATATAACCCACATCCAGCATGTAGTCTTCCAGCATGGTGGTCCAGCCTTCGGCATGTTCGTTGGCTGAAAAAATACGACGAATAAACGAAGGGTGATGGGCGGCGGTGGCAAACTGTAAATGGTGGCCAGGAATGCCTTCGTGAATCATCATCACCGGAATGCCCAGCTCGGTATGTTCGGCCAACTGATCGGCCTTAAGGGTAAGATATACCAGGCTGGTTTTTTTGCCGTCACGCAATGCAAGCGGTGGCCACATGGCCCCGGCTGGAATCACAGGTTCAAGAAAACCCGGGGTTTGCATAATTTTAATAGACTGCTGTTCAGGTAGAGCAAACAATTGGTGTTTATTAACAAATTCATTAATAGACTCAATTTGCTGGGAATAATAATCCAGTACACTCTCTAGCTTGCCGTCGGTTAACTTAGCGGCAAATTTTTCATTTAAAAATTCATGTAAATCACTTTCACTGGTCCCCTTTGGAAGCTTGTATTTTTTACAAAGCCTCTCACTTAATTCATTTAACAGAGCTTGAGTTTGGCCCATGAATTCTCTGGCCATTTGTGCAAGCTGTTGTGGTGATTGATGAATTTGTCTAATGGCCAGCAAGTCTTTTACCTTGTCTTCACCAATGGCAAAGTCGCTAATACAGGTACGACCTTGTAAATCTTTAAGATACTGGGCCAACGCCTCGTTGCATTCATGTATAGCACTTTTCAATTTTGTTAATTGTGGGAATTTTTCCTGTTGAGCCCAATTTAAAATGGTGGCGAATAAATCAGGCAAACCTTCCCCTTGCTCTACTTCAATATCACACCAGCGTTTAATGGGCTCACTGATAACTTTAAGCTCAATGGCCAGATAATTCGGGGCTTGTTGTAAGCGGCTAAGTATATCCTCAAGTCGGGCGTGACTGTCGCGCTCATCATTAACAAATAACTGAAAAATCCCGGCACTGATGCCATCAACACCACCTGGCTGACGACGGCGTTGAGGCTGACCATGCTGATTCAACTCATTAAAGAAAATATGCTGACGCAGATAACGGCTCATGAGATCCAGGTCGAGCCTCTCATCAAAATCTGCGCCCTGGTTATTTTCAATTTTCAGCAGTAATTCTTTGGCCAGGCGGGTATCTTCTTGCATGTGCTCTAAACTTGGATCACCCAATTGTCCCAGATAATCACTGCCCCCAAGGGACATACTGGTATCGGCGTCGGCCAATACATATTGTTTAAACTGGTTTTGGATAGATTGGCTTTGAATAGATTGGGAGTCAGACATGAATGGGCCCTTGTATGCCAGGGCGTAAACTCAGGCCCAGGCAGATATAAAACGAAGAAAAAATCGCCACTGTAATTAACTTTAACCTCCGTGGCTTTATACCAATATACAACTAATATGCCACGGCTTATGCTTATTCTAGCTTACAATTCCCACTCAACCCATATCTGATGCTGTATGAATTGAATCCTTCATGGTTTTGCGGCATTTAGAAGCAAAATACCTATCAACGGACCACGACAACTGAGCAGTTCCTTGCTAATTTTTAAGAGGGTATAGCATTAATGCTATTAAGCCCGTTAAAGGGCAAGACCCAGTATTTAGGAGTGCAATATGAGGGAAAGCGAATATTTAAAAGATCGTACCGATCTAGTGCAAAAATTTAAGGACTTTCCTTTTTTACGCAGTATCAATTCTCAGCACTTACTGGATATGTTGCAGCTAAGCAAATTACGCAGTTACGAGAAGGGTGAGGTCATCACCCCTGAAGGGGTCTACGACAGCTGGATTTATGTATTAGTCTACGGCGAAGTGGTGGTCACTAAGGGCGGCAGTGAGCTGGCCCGTTTTAATGAAAGTGGCGACACGTTTGGGGAGTTGGCCATCATAGACGGCGAGGCTCGATCGGCCACTGTCTCTGCAGCCATTAATACCAAGTGCTTGGCCATAGATGCCTCTTTTTTAGACCGCTTACCGGCAGAAGAACAAAGTGCTTTTTACTCTATTTTTTATCGTATGTTGGCAGAGATCTTATCCAAACGCTTACGAGAAACAGGAGAGGAACTGGCCAACTGCAAAGCTCAACTCAGTCAGTTGAAATAAACACTGTCCGTTATTAACACTTTTATGTTTTTCAAATAATTTTTTGAATACTCAAAACAGACCAATGAATATTTATTCTTCATAAAGTAAATTGCGAATATTTTTATAAATTGCTATTACAAGTCAAGCCTAACAAGCCCTTTTTCTACTGAGAAAAACTATGGATAGATATTCACGGCAGTTTAAAGAAACAGAAAATTTAATTTAGCAAACAGCTAAATACCTTTAACACAAAGGCTGGTGATTTTATTGGCTCTTAACCCCTAATTGCTAGATTAAAAGCGAGGGTTTGTGAAATCAGCCGCCTTTTTATCAGCTTAATTGAGCTAGCATCTAATCTCAAAAATAATAAAAACAGTAGCTAACATGGAACGTAATCATGCGCGATATAGATAAATCAAAAGAGCAACTAATTGCAGAGCTGGAAGAAATTCGAGCCACCGAGAAAAAATATTGCACAATCTTTAATAATATATGGGATGGCATATCTGTTCTGGATGATCAGGGCAAGATAATTGAAGTCAATTCCGCTTATTGTGAGATGCTGGGGCACCACAAGGATGACATTCTAGGAAAGTCGGTTACCGATTTCATTCACCCAGACAGCCATCACACTCTGGATGCATTTCAGCAACAATTGGAAACCCAGGGACGTGCCTCCCTGGAAAGTGTCGACATTCACAAAGACGGTTCATCCATTCCCATACTGGTGCGAGGCATTCCCTGTGAAGTGCAAGGACAAAAAACCGTTATTGGGGTTATTCAGGATATCTCCACTCGAAAATACCAGGAGGAAAAATTAAGAGAGAGCGAGACCAAATACATGGATTTGTACGAGAACTCTCCTTCTGCATTTTTATCCGTTTGCTACCATAGTGGTAGTATTATTCGCTGCAATAAAGCGTTGGCAAAGCTATTGGGCTTTAGCCAACAAGAACTATTAAACATGCATGCCAAGCAACTTTTTGCCGACACCGAGCAGGGAATAGATAAAGCGAAAAAATTTATTAGAAAAACCCTAAAGGGCCTTCACATAAAAAACTGCCAGCTGCAAATGAAACATAAAAATGGAGAGAGTATCTGGATAAGTTTAGCTGAGCGCCCTATTACGGATGCCAGGGGTTATGCGGTAGAGAGTCGTACCACCATAATAGATATTCGTGCGCAAAAAAAACTGGAAGAGTCCTTGATCAAGTCACAAGAAAATTCCGACAAAGCGAACCTGGCTAAATCGCACTTTCTATCACAAATGAGCCATGAATTACGCACACCCATGCATTCAATTCTGGGCTTTTCACAACTACTAGAAAGAGAGTTTGAAAATACTCCACAAGGAGCCTATGTCAGTTACATCCTAAACAGTGGCAACCACTTGTTGTCTCTCATGGATGATATATTGGATCTATCCAGGATTGAATCGGGCAAGATACCTTTAAATGTTAAAAATATTGAACTGTTACAGGTAATCGAAAAATGTACGGTGGCCATGAAAGAAATATCTCAAAAGAAGAAGGTTACTTTATTTGTAGAAGATAAACATAAATTTAAACGTATTATTAGGGCCGATTTCACGCGTATTACCCAGGTTTTGCTTAATATCCTATCCAATGCCATTAAATATAATCGTCCCGGTGGACAAGTTGTTTTGACGGCACAAAACATCAGCAAAAATAACTTTCGCATTAATGTAAAAGATAATGGACTGGGTGTTAAGCAGGAGCTACAAGGAGAATTATTTACCCCCTTTAACCGCTTAGGCCAAGAAAATAGTGAAATTGAGGGCACGGGTATTGGCTTGGTAATTTCAAAAAAACTCATTGAGTCTATGAATGGCACCATAGGTTTCACCAGCACGGAAGGGAAAGGCAGTCAGTTTTGGCTTAATATTCCGTTAGCTAGCCAGCAACAAATGGACACACAAGCAAGTATTAAAAAAGAGGACAAGGCCGCAGCAGCCTTCAGTTCAAAACCACAAACTGTTTTATATGTGGAAGATAACCCCATAGATATGCAGTTAATGAAAATCATCATCAAGAACAATTTCCCCAATGTAGATTTGTTAGTAGCTGCCAATGCTGAACAAGGCATTGAACTGGCCCATAGTCAGTCACCCAGTATTATTATTTTGGATGTTCTCTTGCCGGGTCTTAGTGGCCTTGAAGTATTAAAGCGCCTCAAACAATCTCCCAAGACACGGGATATTAATATCATCGCCCTTACCGCCGAAGCTACCCAAAAAAATATTGATGATGGTTTGTCCGCGGGCTTTTATGCTTACCTCACTAAGCCTGTGGATCTTAATCTGGTCACAGAAACCATTAATAAGGCCAGTGCCAATACACACTAGCATCATGCAAAAAATAAAAGGTTAAAGACAGTTACCACTCAAGTGTCTTTAACCTTTATTTTTTATGAGTGGTTATCCCACCAAGGCATCCAGCTCGGGTAGCATCACTACACTTTCCTGCTCATTAGGATCGGTACGAGCCACTAT
>ERZ1027231.272-NODE-272-length-18531-cov-22.846449_pt1 | contig 18531 bp, 10 predicted proteins | sample MGYA00520866_ERZ1027231 | MGnify/ENA primary metagenome ERZ1027231 (study PRJEB33311, sample SAMEA4378411) | marine metagenome | biome: Marine biome; feature: Fjord; material: Water | collected 2014-07-20T08:00:00Z/2014-07-... | depth 75 m ...
AAGCAAAACCCGAGGTGACATAGGGTTTTTAACGTTAAAGCACTGCTTTAGTGAAAGGTACTCTATGAGTTTTATGAAGTTCGATTTAAAAACCACAGACGGCAAGGCCCGTCGTGGCACAGTGAGTTTCCCTCGTGGTGACATTCAAACCCCGGCGTTTATGCCAGTGGGCACTTACGGCACGGTAAAAGGCATGTTGCCCCGTGACGTAAAAGACTTGGGTGCTGAAATCATCTTGGGTAACACCTTTCACCTATGGCTTCGTCCTGGCAATAAAATCATTAAAGACCTGGGTGGCCTGCATGAATTTATGCAGTGGGATAAACCTATTCTTACCGACAGTGGCGGCTTTCAAGTCTTTAGCTTGGGTAAAATGCGTAAAATCACCGAGCATGGCGTGACCTTCCGCAGCCCTGTAAACGGCGACAAGGTCGAGTTAACCCCTGAAATCTCTATGGAAATTCAGCGTGATCTAGGCAGTGACATTGTCATGATTTTTGATGAGTGTACGCCGTTCCCTGCCACCACTCGCGAAGCTAAAGACAGCATGGAAATGTCTCTGCGTTGGGCTAAACGCTCTAAAGACGCTCATGGCGATAGTCCATCGGCTTTATTTGGTATTATTCAAGGTGGCATGTACGAAGATTTACGTGATGTGAGCCTTAAAGGCTTAACCGATATTGGCTTTGATGGTTACGCCATTGGGGGTTTATCGGTAGGTGAGCCTAAAGAAGATATGGTGCGTATTATTGATCACCTTGCTCATAAAATGCCGGAAGACAAACCCCGTTACCTAATGGGGGTGGGTAAGCCTGAAGATTTAGTGGAAGGCGTGCGCCGTGGTGTGGATATGTTCGATTGTGTTATGCCTACCCGTAACGCCCGTAATGGTCACTTATTTATTGATACAGGTGTCTTGAAACTGCGTAATGCTGCCAATAAGACAGATAAGAGCCCAGCTGACCCAGCGTGTGATTGCTACACCTGTCAGAACTTTAGCCGTGCCTATTTACACCACCTTGATAAGTGTAAGGAAATTCTGGGTTGTACTCTTAATACCATCCATAACTTGCACTTTTATCAAACTCTAATGGCTGGTTTGCGCAAGTCACTTGAAGAGGGTACATTTACCGCCTTTGTTGAAGAGTTCTATGCAAAACGGGGCCTACCGGTACCGCCGTTAGCAGATTAGTCCGCCAATTTGATTTAGAGAGTTAGCTCTCAATCGATACGGAATATTGGCAATTCCCAACTAATACTGGGGTTGCCCTTTAAAAGCACATATTCACCCTTATCTATCTATACAGATAAGAGTAATTAAAAAATATTAATAAGTAGTACTCGTAAAGAGTAAGGAAAAACAGATGTCTAAGATTCTTTTATTGTTGGCGGCCTATTTGCCGGTTAGTGCGTTCGCTGAAGGCGAAGCGGCTGGCGGTGCTGGTTTTGAACAGCTTATCTTTTTGGGCGGTTTTGTATTAATTTTTTACTTCCTAATGTGGCGTCCACAAAGTAAGCGCGCTAAAGAACATAAAAACCTATTGTCGGCTTTAGATAAGGGTGTTGAAGTGGTTACTAGTGGCGGCATGGTCGGTAAAGTGACTAAAGTTAGTGACGAATTTGTTATGTTAAAAGTTGCCGAGAACGTTGAAATGCCTATGCAAAAACAAGCCATTGCCGCTGTTTTGCCTAAAGGCACAATTAAGTCGATTAAAGAGTAATCGAGCAAGAACAAGAGCCGTAAATAATAATTAGACTGCGATAGCAGGAAAGGCAGATATTCGCTTTGGGCAATATCTGCTTTTGTGCGTTTAAAGTGGTCATAACAAATAGCGACTGTTGAGATTGTTTTCAATCCTGGTCGATTGCAGCATCTCAAATCTAGGAATCCCCGCTTATGCTGAATAAGTACCCCCTGTGGAAATATTTACTGATCATCATTGTGTGTGCCATGGGTGTTATCTATGCCATGCCTAACCTTTATCCGCCCGATGCAGCGGTGCAAATCACACCGGCTAAAAGTGGTGATTCGGTAGATGATTACACTCTGAGCCGAGCGTTAGATACGCTAAAGAAAGCCAATGTTGAATATTTTGGTGAAGAGCTTCAGGAAAATAAAACGGCACTTATTCGCATAAAAGATAGCGAACAGCAATTGCAAGCCAAGGATTTAATTCAGCGCCAATTAGGTGATGGTTTCATTGTGGCGCTTAACTTGGCTGCGACTACACCTCAATGGTTATTAGATATGGGCGCTGGACCCATGACATTGGGTTTGGATTTAAGCGGCGGTGTGCACTTCTTAATGGAAGTGGATATGGAAGAGTTTCTAAAGCAGCGTTTAAAGAATTATCAGGTTGCGATTAAACGCAGCTTGCGTGAAGAAAAACTAAAATATAAGCGTGTGGTGCACAAAGGTGAAAATGCCATTGAGGTTAAATTTGCTAAGTTGGAAGTGCGTGATACCGCTTATGACTTCTTACGTCGCGAATATTCAGAATTTGTCAGCACAACAGACGATCGAGACGATGGCTTTTGGGTGCGTTTAGCGCTTACCCCAGCCAAAGTTAAAGAATTTGAAGACTACGCAGTAAAACAAAACCTTACCACTATTCGTAACCGTGTTAACGAACTGGGTGTAGCCGAGCCTTTGGTTCAGCGTCAGGGTCGTAACCGTATCGTGATTGAATTACCGGGTGTGCAAGACACCGCTGCCGCGAAAAAAATATTAGGTAAAGCAGCCAATTTGGAATTCCGTTTGGAAGCGTTACCTGATGCCAGCCGTTACAGCTCGGAAGAGTTTGGTTTTAAGAGTGAGCCACGCCGCAGAGCTCGTTTAGAAAAAGCCATTATCGTTACCGGTGACAATGTATCTAACGCTCAGCCTTCGTTTGATGAAAATAGCCAGCCTCAAGTAAACATTAACCTCGATGGCAACGGCGGCGCCATGATGGGCAAGATCACCAAGAAAGCCATTCAGCGTCGCATGGGGGTATTGTTTGTTGAGCACAAGGTGCGTACTCGCTATGAAATGCAAGACGGCGTTGAAGTGGCGGTTGAAGACAAATATGTTGAAAAGAAAATTATCTCTTTGGCCACCATTCAAAGCGCACTAGGTGCCAGTTTCCGCATTACCGGTTTAGAGCCAGCTGAATCAAGTGAGCTGGCTTTATTATTACGCGCCGGTGCCTTAGCTGCGCCAATGTACTTCGTTGAAGAGCGTACCGTGGGCCCAAGCTTGGGTAAGGAAAATATTGAATTAGGTGTGACCAGTGTGCAAGTGGGCTTGGCAGTGGTTCTAATATTTATGCTGGTTTATTACCGTACCTTTGGCTTGTTTGCCAACGTGGCGCTTACCGCAAACCTATTATTGTTGATGGCAGTTATGTCCATGCTGGGTGCCACACTTACGCTGCCGGGTATTGCTGGAATCGTATTAACCGTGGGAATGGCGGTGGATGCCAACGTACTTATATTTGCGCGAATACGTGAAGAGTTAGGCTCGGGCTTAAATCCACAGCAAGCGATTCACAGTGGTTACGACAAGGCGTTTTTAACAATATTTGATGCCAACATCACTACCCTTATTGTGGCGGTTATCTTGTTTGCTGTGGGTACCGGTCCGGTGAAAGGTTTTGCTGTGACATTATCTATTGGTATTTTAACCTCCATGTTCACAGCAATTGTTTTAACTCGCGCCATGGCTAACTTGGTTTACGGCGGTCGCCGCGTTGAGAAACTTTCCATAGGAGGCAAGTAACATGAGCGAAGTTAAAGATATGAACTTCATGGGTGTGCGCAAGTTTGCCACTGTGTTCTCAATAGCATTGTTGCTTATTTCTATTGCCTCATTGGCTTTTCAGGGATTAAACCTGGGGCTAGATTTTACTGGCGGTACCCTGATTGAAGTGGGCTATGAAAATAAAGCCGACATCAAGCAAATTCGTGAAACCCTTGAAGGGGCCGGTTACCGCGATGTAATCGTGCAAAATTTTGGTAGCGAACAAGATGTATTGCTACGTATGTCGGAAGCTTATCGCGCTAATTTGGGTGATGAAGTACTGGCAAGTTTACAGCAAAGCAGCGATGAAAAAGTTGAGTTGCGTCGTGCTGAATTTGTAGGTGCCCAGGTAGGTGAAGAGTTACGTGATCAGGGTGGTCTTGCGTTATTACTAGCCCTTGCTGTTGTCATGTTATATGTAGCGGCTCGTTTTCAGTTTAAATTTTCGGTGGGTGCGGTAGTCGCCTTGATGCACGATGTGATTATCATTCTGGGTGTATTCTCTGTATTCCAGTTTGAGTTTGATCTAACCGTTATGGCGGCTTTGCTGGCGGTAATTGGTTACTCACTGAATGACACCATAGTAGTGGCCGACCGTATTCGTGAAAACTTCCGCATCATTCGTCAGATGGCTCCACTTGATGTGATTAACCGTTCATTAACGCAAACTCTTGGTCGTACCGTGGTGACATCATTGACCACCTTAATGGTATTGCTGGCCTTGTTGTTCATGGGCGGCGAGAATATTTATTACTTCGCCATGGCCTTGAGTATAGGTGTGGTAGTGGGTACTTATTCCTCTATTTATGTATCGGCCAATATTTTGTTGATGATGGAAATTAGTCGTGAAGACTTGTTGCCACCTGAAACCGAAGAAGACGATGAGTTAGACGCTATTCCATAGTATTTAGTTTTAACTCAACAAACATAAAAAAGCCCTAACCGTTAAAAGTTAGGGCTTTTTTATGTTCCGGCTTAAGTGAAATTGAATTTCAAATAAGCCGCATAAATCCGCAGTATTTTAAATCAATTCAATGGCCATAGAAGTCGCTTCACCACCACCGATACATAAAGCGGCCACACCTTTGGTTTTGCCTTTATGCTGAAGAGCGTTAATTAGCGTTACCAATAAACGAGAACCGGTAGAACCAACTGGGTGACCTTGTGCACAAGCACCACCAAAAATGTTCACGGTTGCAGGGTCAAGACCTAGCTCTTTAATCGGTAGCATGGCCACCATGGCAAAGGCTTCGTTAATTTCAAACAAATCCACATCTTCTTTAGTCCAACCAATTTTGGCGAACAAATTTTCAATGGCGCCAACAGGGGCCAGAGTAAATTCAGAAGGGTGCTGCGATTGAGTCGCGTGACCTACAATGCGTGCCAAAGGCTTAAGGCCGCGTTTAGTTGCTTCAGTTTCAGACATTAAAACAAGGGCCGAGGCTCCATCAGAAATTGATGAAGCATTGGCCGCGGTGATGGTGCCGTCTTTTTTGAAGGCTGGGCGCAGTGTTGGAATTTTTTCAATGTTGGCATTGAATGGTTGCTCATCGTCTTCAACAATCGTTTCGCCGCGACGAGACTTGATGGTTACCGGTACGATTTCAGTTTTTAACAAACCTGCTTCAATAGCTGACTTGGCACGAGTTAATGATTCAATGGCGTATGCATCCATTTCTTCACGGCTGTAACCTTTTTGATCGGCTACGTCTTGTGCAAACGAACCCATTAGACGACCCGTTTCGGCATCTTCCAAGCCATCAAGAAACATGTGATCCATGGCTTGATCGCCATGACCCATGCGGAAACCTTTACGAGCCGTTGGCAAAATGTATGGAGAGTTGGACATAGATTCCATGCCGCCCGCTACCATAATATCGTTGCTGCCAGCGACAATTGAATCGTGAGCCATCATGGTGGCTTTCATACCAGAACCACAAAGCTTATTAATAGTCGTGGCGCCAGCGGCATCGCTTAAACCGGCTTTGCGCATAGCTTGACGAGCAGGACCCTGCTTAAGGCCGGCAGGTAATACGTTACCCATGATCACTTCTTGAATATCGCTTGCTTCGATGCCAGCACGCTGAACGGCTTCTTTAATAACCGTGGCACCCAGATCGGTGGCAGTAACTGTAGACAGGCTGCCTTGTAGGCCGCCCATAGGAGTACGAACGCCGCTAACAATAACAACACTTTCTCGATTGGAAGATTGATTCGACATGCAAAGCCTCTCTTTATAAATTGCTGAGTTGTAATTTTTTTAGGGGCGAGACTATACCAAGTCTGAGTGCGCCTCCCAAAGTTAATGGCCATTTAAATAACGGCCATTGGCCATAAATGACAAAATCATTGTGATTTGGCGGGCCTGGGTAACACCCTGACGCTTGGGGACAATTTCTGCTTGATCTATTCGGCCGTTGAATACATATTGACGGCATTAGTGCAGTAACAATTTTAGTGGTACGACTGTTCTGGTTTTAGGTGCTAATTTAAAACGGAATGTAGCTTGGCCCAGTGGTCGAGCAGGGAATCATACTTTTGGCTGATCTTATTTTGGCTAGGCTTGACTATAGTCGAAAAAAAATAATAAAAAGTGTTGTTGCACCTCACGTAGTTCAATAATCATAACAATAAGGCTCGATACTCATATGCTTAAGAAATCCCTATTAAGTCTTGCGATCACGGCATCCGTGGCAGGACTCAGTGGCTGTAATATCAGCAGCGTCACCGATAATGATAAAGCAACGCCTGAAGCTCAAGTCGCTCAAGATGCAGTTGAAGCTCAGGTTGATACTAATATAGTTAGCCCTAACTTCAGTGCATTTACATCAGATTTCCCTTTGGGTCATGATTTTTACTTTGCAGACCAAGCCTCTACTACTCTTGCAACTACTTTAAAAGACGGTACAGCTCACTCAGGTGCTGAAGGCAGTAATAGTGAAAACGCAGTCACTAACGCTATTGATGATCTAGATGGCGGTATCTCTACCCTTGCTCCATTAGACATTACTATGAGCGGCACTATCGATTCTGATACTGTTATCGCAGGATCAACTGTTCGCCTAATTCGCTTACCAAATGCCAGCAATGTTTCTTCTGGCGAGTTAATTTTACCCGGTACATTAACAGCAGCGGATGTTGATGCCTTGAGCCTTGGAACACTTGCACCTTTCTTTGCAACTACTAAAGCAGATGGTACTGCCGCAGACGATTCAGCATTTGCTGCCGCTGCCGCTATAGGGTTTACTCAAGGTATTGTTTTACCTGAGTCAGTTGCTGCACTAAATCTTTATGGCATGAATGATGGTATCCCTGGTAACGGTGATGGCATCTTAGCTATGCAGCCAGCTGCCAGTAATGATGGTGATGATACTAATGATGACTATGAAGTTTCTGTTATTAGTATTGATGGCGGCACAGATAACGTAATTCGTATCAGCCCTAAAACACCGTTAGCCGCTAAGAGTAAATACATAGTTGTATTGACTGGTGGCATCATGACCCCAGAAAAAGTGGTAAACGGTGAAACCATTGCCGCTATGGCGATTCAACCTTCTACAAACTATACCTATATTACCGGAACAGAGCCTGCATTTTCTGGTGCGGTTACAGGCCTTCGTGCTTCTGTAGATGGCTGGGAGCTAATGGCCGGCGGTATCCTTGGTGCAGCTGCCCTAGCAGATGGTATTGCCTTAACTATGGCTTATACCACTGTAGACCCTGAGACAGTGCTTAAATCCATGGCGTATCCGGGTTACTTTAATCCGTTATTTGCTGGCATCACTACCCCAATGTTAGATTTGGATGGTGACGGTACCCCAGAAACCACTCCATATGAGCACCCAAGAAGTCGTTCCACTGCCTTAATTACTAACGCAGGTGGTGTTGGTGTTAATCAAATTCCAGCAGCCTCTTTGAATGCTTCCTTAAGCCCTAAAGTACTAGTGAGCCAAGCGGGTATTGAGTTACCTCAATACACTGCAGCATTAGCCACTAGCCCAACAGGTCAATGGGAACATAACGATCTTGTTGCAACTGTGGCTGCTGGAGCAACAGGTTCTGCAATTCCTACCGACATTAACGGTGATAAAAATGTAACTTACCGTTTCCCATTTGCTCAAGAACAACGCAAAACAGTTGTGCCAATGCTTTTAGTTGAACCAACAACAACAGCAAAAGCCACCGCAATAGCTGCTTTAGATGGCATTGAAGGTACAACAGCTGCAGTTTATGACAGTGGCTGTGTAAAACCTGCAAACGGTTGGGAGACTATTATTGTACAGCATGGTATTACAGTTGACCGTGCGGCGGCCTTGGCTACTGCAAGCACATTAGTAGCGAGCACTTGTCATGCGGTTGTGGCGATGGACCTACCACATCACGGTATCGCACCTGTAAGCAGTGATCGCAACGGTGTAGCAATTGACAATTCACGTTTAGGTATTGCCATTGATAACACCAATGCGAATCCAGCTTTGACTCCTTTTGCTTACGCAGTTGACAATATTGTGGCAGCAGATGCGACCTCTCTATTGGCTAACCTAGCTGAGCGTCATGAAGGTCTAACGGCTAACGCTTTATTGCAGCCAGTACCAATGACTTACGGCGCGGTTGGTGATGCTGACTCTCCGGCTTCAGGTACTTCAGGCGATTTCTTCATTCGTTTAGATGTGTTCCAGCGTACTCGCGATAACATGCGTCAAGCGGTAATGGACTTATTAAACTTGAATGCAACGATTGCAAGCATTGATGTTGATGGCGATACCGTTGCTGATTTAGATGCTAGTAACGTTCACTTTGTTGGGCATTCTTTAGGTGCGATTGTTGGTACTACTTTCGTAGCGGTGAATAACGATACAGCTGTACTAGCGGGTAACACTAACCTAAATCAAATTAAGACCGCAGTCTTGGCTACTCCAGGCGGAGCATTACCTAAGCTTCTTGAAAGTTCGGTTTCATTCAGCGCAAGTCTATTGCCAAGTCTAGCAGCGGCCGGTTTAACCCAAGGCAGCTCCAGCTTAGAAGCCTTTTATGCTACCTTCCAAGCAACGATTGATACGGCTGACCCAGCTAATTTCATTCAGTCATTAGCGGCTGGTAATGGTTCTGCTACTCCTTCTATGATGATTGAAATGGTGGGCGGTACTGCTTTTGGTGCTGATATTGCCACGACTGATACTAGCTTGTCAGATGATCTGTTAGATGTGGGTGCTTACCTAGCTGACCTTGTTGTTCCTAACAATGCTATTGGTTCTGTAATGGCGGATGGTTCAGCCCGTCCAGAAACTGCAGAAAATACTATGGCGGGTACTGATAAATTAATTGAGCTTTTAGGTAGCACTAATGTAAATACAGCTGGTGCAAATGCTCAGGCTTACCCAGTAACAAAATATGCCACTGGTACCCACGGTACGTTCTCATCGGCTGCGCCGGTAGATGCATTTACTGAAATGATGGTGGAGTCCGCGACCTTTATTATGAGCGAGGGTACAGCTGTTTCTGTTGCTAACCCTGCAGTTCTTCAACCATAAGACCCATGAAAATGAATAAAAATACTAAAATTACGAGGTCTGGAATGAATAAAATAAAAACATTAACGCTGGCCATAGCTGCCATTAGCGCAGCAAATGCTCAAGCATTTGAATTCAATGCTGGGCCAGTTGAGGCGCAGTTGAACACCACATTGTCTTACGGTATTGCGATGCGTACCGAAGACCCTAATAAGGGCTTGGTTCACCCCGGTACCTTGGCTGCTATACACGGTGGTAGTGCGTCCGATTATTACAGTGTGGGCGGTAATTCTTATAATGCTGATGATGGCACCTTGAATTACGAGAAAAATGACATCTTTACCAACGTTGTTAAAGGCAGCATGGATTTAGAGTTAGTGTGGGGCAATAGTGGTTTGTTTGTACGCGGTAGCGCATTTTATGATTATGAAATCATGGATGAAGACCCTGCATTCACGCCTTACATTGATGAAGCTAAAGAAGCGGCTGGGTCTGGTTACGATCTACTAGATGCGTTTGTATGGCATAACTTTGAAGTGGGTAACGTACCTGTATCTGCTCGATTAGGTCGCCAAGTAGTAAGCTGGGGTGAGAGTACCTTTATTCAAGGTGGTATAAACTCGATTAACCCTGTTAACGCATCGGCTGCTCGTAAGCCAGGTGTAGAAGTTAAAGAAATTTTGCTTCCTGTGAACATGGCCTACGCTAACATTGGCCTTACTGATGATTTAACGTTAGAAACTTTCTATCAGCTTGAATGGGAAAAAACTCGTCCAGATGCATGCGGTACTTTCTTCTCCACAAGCGACATCGCAGCCGATGGTTGTGGACCTGTACTGCTTGGCTCTGATCTAAGTCAGGAGGAGTACTTAGCTGGGTATATAGATCCAAGTCAACAACTGCCTGTTACTGAAAGAACCGACCCTGATGAGCCAAGTGATGATGGTCAGTATGGTTTGGCACTTCGTTGGTACTCTGAAGCGCTAGGTGATACCGAGTTTGGCTTGTATTACATGAACATTCACGCTCGCTTACCGGCCGCCTCTATTAAGGTTACAAGTGGTGATGGTGATAACTTAGATGCCACATACCACATTGAATACGTTGAGGATATTCAAATAAGTGGTTTGTCATTTAGCCGTGGTACCGAAAGTGGTTGGTCGATTGGTGGTGAAGTAAGCTTGAAGCAAGATTACCCAATTAACTGGAATGGTAATGAGCTAATTGCAGCTGCAAACAATGCCTCTTATGGACTGCTGACTCAGGAGGCTATTGCCGCTTCTGATGATGGCTCTATTTTGGGTGACTCTCTTGAAGGCTATGACCTGTATGATGTTTGGCAGGCTCAGATAACTTTCATTAAATTCTTTGACCAAGTTGCTGGCGCTAGTCGCTTAAGCTTTGTAAGTGAAGTAGGTGCCACTTATATCCAAGACTTGGGTGATGGTGTATATGGTCGATCAAGTGCTTTTGGCTTTGGTGCTTCTCAAGAAGCGTGTGCAGAACAGGTGGGCGATCAAGAGCAGCTGAACGCTAACACTAGCTATTGTACAGATGATGGCTTTATTGAAGAGTTTGCAGCGGGTATTCGTGTTAAAGCGGCGCTTGATTACCCTGGTGCTTTGTTAGGTGCAAACTTGCAGCCTAATTTCTCTCTAGGTTATGACCATGGTACCGGCGAGCAATTCGAAGATAAGCGAATTACCACTAGTCTTGGTCTAAACTTTGATTATCTAAACACATACAGCGGTGGTATTGCGTATGTAATGTATGACGGTAGCGATGTTGACCAGCTAGATGACCGTGACAACGTAAGTCTAAACGTGAAGGTTTCTTTCTAATCAGTTATCTGAAGAAAGAAATGACGCAATTGTTAAGGAATTGAGATGCAAATGAAGAAAACAATTATAGGTTCGGCCATTGCGCTGACTCTAGCTGCCAGCTCCGCGCTGGCAGGCGTGTCGGCAACTGATGCTGCACGTTTAGGTAAAGATTTAACGCCAATGGGTGCTGAAACCAAGGGTAATGGCGGCGATATTCCTGCCTGGACCGGTGGTATTAATCCTCCTGCTGGCTTTACGCAAGGCATGAAGCACATTGACCCATTTGCCAGCGATAAGGTGAAATTCACCATTACTGCGCAAAACTACAAGCAGTACCAAGCCAATTTGACCGATGGTCAAATGGCTATGTTTGAAAAATATCCGGCAACTTACAGAATGCCTGTGTATCAAACACACCGTAGTGCCAAGTACCCTGACCTGGTTTATAACGAGACTAAGAAAAACGCCACTAATACCGACCTTGTTGAAGGCGGTAACGGTATGAGCAATTACGAAATTGGTGTGCCTTTCCCTGTTCCTGCGACTGGTTTGGAAGTAATTTGGAACCATATCGTGCGTTACCGCGGTGGCAGTGTAGCTCGTGTTGTGGGTCAGGCCACGCCTCAAGCGGATGGTACCTATACTATGGTGCGTTTCCGTGATGAGTTCACGTTTAAAGATCAGTTGACTGATTACGATGAAGCGACCATGAAGGACAATAACATCCTGTTTTATTTCAAGCAGGAAGTTGTTTCTCCAGCACGTTTAGCGGGTAACGTATTGTTAGTTCACGAAACGCTTAATCAGATCAAAGAGCCTCGTAAAGCTTGGATATACAATGCTGGTCAGCGCCGTGTACGTCGTGCTCCTCAGGTAGCTTATGACGGACCGGGTACAGCTTCTGACGGCCTACGTACTTCTGATAACTTTGATATGTATAACGGCTCTCCTGACCGTTACGATTGGAAACTTGTGGGCAAGAAAGAAATTTACATGCCTTACAACTCTTACAAGCTAAATGGCGGCGATGTTAAGTATGATGACATCATTCAAGCGGGCCACATTAACCAAGACCTAACACGTTACGAAAAGCACCGTGTTTGGAAGGTTGAAGCGACTTTGAAAGATGGTCAGCGTCACATTTACGCAAAGCGTACTTTCTACATTGACGAAGATACTTGGCAGGCAACTGAAGTCGATCATTACGACGGCCGTGGTCAGCTATGGCGTGTAGCCGAAGCTCATAACATTTTCTTCTATGATCGTGTTGTGCCTTGGTACGCCATTGAAACCCTGTATGACTTGCAGTCTGGTCGTTACTTGGCTCTTGGTCTAGATAACGAAGAAAAAGGCGCTTACAAGTTTGGTTTTGAGCGTAGTTCAAAGCAATACACCCCAGGGGCATTACGCCGCGCGGGTCGTAGATAACACTTTTTAGTTGATACCAAACCCCCTGTTTACTCGCTAAACAGGGGGTTTTTTTATGCATGCAGAATTGCATATAAACAGATGAGTGGCGGTGAGAGGCTTTGACTATAACCGCATTTAAGTTGTGCGCAATGTTGTTTTTCGTGTGTAAAGGCGTCTTGGCATCAATACAGGCCAGCGTGGCAGCGACTCAGTTGACTTTAGAGGTCATTGTTATAACGCCATAATCTTGATCTTATGCTAGTTAAATGTTCTTATTCTTGGCGTGAATAGACAACTTTCACCCCCTCTGGCTTATAAAAATAAACGTTTAGCAGGAGCACTATATTGTTTTCAGTAGAAAGCTCGGTAGTAAAAACACTTGCACAAAATAGTGTTCGCGTTTTGGCAATGAAACTTCAATTGCCCTACTTGCCTCTTGATATGGTTAAGCGCAATACACTCATGTCTGTGTTTGAGTCGAGTGCTGATACTGGCCAGGTATTTTTACTGCAAGCGGCTTCTGGATACGGCAAATCTACTAGCTTGAGCCAATGGCTTTATCAAAAGAAACAGCAAAAGGATAAAGTGGCATGGCTGACACTGGACCCTAAAGAAAATGATCTTAAGCGATTTGTAACTTATCTTGTGTGTTCAGTAAATGCAGCTGCCCCTGATTTGGTTTTGGCCGCATTGGAGGCCCTGGATAAAGAGCAAAATCCTCAAGATGTATTTCATCTTTTCTTAAATGGTATAGCTCAAAGTAGTGATGTTATTTATCTGGCACTTGAGGGAATACATCACTTAGATCAGGCACCTGTTTTAGGCATGCTAGAGCAACTGATTACCCAACCGCCTGCTCAGTTAAAACTGTATTTAACCTCCTGTAATCAATTGCCTTTTCCCTGCGCACGATTGGAAAGTCAGGGTAAGTTAGCGGTACTAACCGAAAATGATCTTAAGTTTAGCCATGAAGAAACCTTGCAGTGGTTAAAGAAATATTGCCCGGAAAATTTTGCCAATCAGGTTATAGATGTTGTTTATCAGTCCTCACAAGGCTGGATAAATGGCATGAAATTAATACAGAAAATGAGCCCGGATTTTAACCACATAGATATCCAGGGTGATGAAAATATACTGGTTAATTATTTTCAACAAGAATGGCTGGGCCGACTTGAAGAAGATGAATTACGTATTTGTAAGCAGCTGGCCATACTTGGTTCTGCCAATGCGGAGTATTTAAATGATGTATTTGATCAGAGTGATTCCGCAGAAATACTTGTCGGCTTAATTAATAAACATGCTTTTGTGGTTAATGACCGCACCCAAAACAGTTGGGCTAGTTTGCATCCGCTGTTGCAGTCTGTTTTATATTTCTCTGAAGACAAGGCTTATATAAACAGCGTTTATTCTAAGGCATGTGAGTGGCTTCATAATAACGGTAAAAGTATTCTAGCCGTTGATATGGCTTTAAAATCACAAGATAAAGATCAGGCTGCGCGTTTATTAGAGAGAAGCGCTGATAGTATTATGGAAAGCCTGGATTTGGCGCAATTGCTTTCATGGAAACAACAATTACCTACCGAAATTATTTCAAAATCACCTCGCTTAATTCTCATTTTTAGTTGGACGCTGGTTTACTCTCAGCAACACGATGAAGCCGAACGACTATTGGTTAAGATGGATCAGTTTTTCAGTGTGGGTAAGGCCCAGGTGAGTGATGAATTATCGGGGCAGTTGTTTTCAATTCGCGGTTATATTGCTCGTTGCCGTGGCAATATAAATAACGCCATTCACCTTTGTGAGCAGGCGCTGGGAAAAATCTCAATTGAAAATTTTACTGCTCGAATTGGCACCTTTTTAAATTTATCCAACGCCTACATGACTCAGGATAATTTGTCCGAGGCAAGAAAGTATAACCGAATGGCCTTTGAGGCCGCCCGTGGCGCTGGCAGCGTTCATTTGGAAATGATTGCTCTGCACGAGCTTGCCCGTATTGAGCAGGTAAAGTGCAATTTGTTTTTGGCTAATAAATTAGTAGATGAAGGCTTGGCGTTATCTGAGCGTCTTCCTAATCGTGACAATGCCATGGGGTATGGGCGCTTACTTATCTATAAGGGATATCTTAATTGGTTAGTAAACAGAATTCCCGAGGCCAAGCAGTCTTTATTGCAAGGTGTGCAAGTAGCGCAGCGTAGTCACGATGTTTATATCATTATGGGTTATGTGATATTAAGCAGTATTGAGCGTCACCGTAACCATGTCGAAAAAGCTTATGATTATTTGTATTATGCCGAATCAAAATTACAATCATGGGGCGTACCTGGGTTTGTTTATCAGCCTTGGATAAGCGTAATGCGCGGTAATTTATTAATTGATCAGGGCAAGCTAGATGAGGCTTTGGTTAAATTTAAAAAGATGTACCTGCTGCTAGATAATAACCCTTATGCCTTGTTTCCAGAGCATTACCCTGCATTAAGAGGTTTGCTTGATGTTCTTTATGTGAGAGCGAAGTCTATTGGCGGCCAGCATAAAGAAGCGCTAAAAATTCTTGAAGATAAACTCACAAACGGCGGGAAAAATTTACAAGGATTTTCGTTGATTATTGGTTTCATCATGCGTGCTTTGCTGCGCTTTCAGCTGGGTAATGAAGATGAAGCGCTGCACGATTTTCGCAAGGCGGTGGATATTGCAGAAAAAGAAAACTGCATCATGCCGTTTATTGAATACAGTGCCGGTATGACAGCTATCTATCAGCAGTTGCCCAATAGCTTGAAAGAAAAGCCCTTCATTCAAAATATTATGTCTCACATTGATTTATCAAAAGAGCAGGGACCTAACCAGGGTTTTGCTCAGGTGAAAACCATGGTCAGCCAACGTGAAATGGCGGTGCTAAAATTAATTGCCCAGGGTTTGAGTAACCAGGCCATTGCCGAACACTTGTTTATAAGTTTGCATACAGTGAAAACACATGCCAGGCGTATAAATGCCAAGTTAAGTGTGAAGAGTCGAACTCAAGCGATTATTAAGGCTCGTGAAGTGGGGTTGATCTAGAGAGAAAAGGGCTTGAATGTGGCGGTGGCCGCCACATTTTTATAAATTACGTTACTGCTGAATATTTAACTGGTTAGCGCATCGCAATCCAGGTGATCTTCAAACTCCACATTCCAAGGCTGATCGTGCCTTAACTCTTCCACTATATAATCCACAAAAGAACGCACCTTAACACTTAGGTGGCGGTTGCTAGGGTACATAGCATGAATAGGTGCGCTGGCATTAGACCAGTCACACAGCATGGGTTTAAGTGCTCCAGACTTAATATCTTCGGCGCACAAGAAGGCAGGTAAACGAGCAATTCCCAAGCCATTTAATGCCAGTTTATGAAGGCTGAAAGCATCGTTCACTTTTACTCTTGGATTAACATTGATGCTAATGGATTCGGGAGAATCAAATTCCCAGGATTTGGTTTGACCCCAGGCCAATAATTCATGATTAGGTAAATCTTGTGGGTGCTCTGGTAAACCGTGTTTCTCAATATAAGCCGGACTGGCGCAGGTAATCAGATTAACCGCCCCTAGAGTGCGTGCAATGAGTGATGAGTCGGCCAATACACCCACCCTAAAAGCCACATCGATGCCTTCTTGTATTAAATCTAAAGATTGATCAGTTAATACCATATCGATCTGAATGCCGGCGTTTTTCTTAAGGAAGTCGGCGATGATGTCGCTTAATACCCGTGAACCAAACAGCATGGGAGCGGTGATGCGCAGTGTTCCAACCGGCTTGGACTGCATTTCGGTAACGGCCACATTGGCCTCTTTCACATCACTAATAATGCGAGAGCATTGCTGGTAATAGGCGGTGCCAGTGTCGGTTAGGCTAAGCGTGCGTGTGGTGCGTTGTAACAGCCTTACAGCCAGGCGTTCTTCCAACTGAGTGATCTTGCGACTTACTGTGGATTTAGGCAGTCCCAGAGATTTTGCTGCCCCGGTAAAACTGCCCGCATCAACCACCTTAACAAAGATAGCGATTTCGTTGAGATCAAACTGCTCCATGGCAATATCCACTGATTGATTAATACTGTTGCTATTGTGGAACAATAACATGCACCATGCGAGGGCTATTTTTGGTACTGGTGTACATATCTTGAAATATCTTATCCTAGTGTTACAAAAAAAATGGTTATATGACTGTTTTGGTCAAATTTAGAGTGGTGGCGCATATTGCCCACTGGCATACTGCGCCCCGTTAATTCTGCCCTAAATAAAAATAAAACAGCGGAATCCTAAGTCGTTCATTTTTAAGAAACGACCCATTTACAGTGATAGGACTGAGTTGTGATCAACAAAAAAATATTATTAAGATCCGCCGTAGTAGCTGCGGCACTTACACCATCTGTCGGTATGGCCAGTGGTTACAAAATTAACGAACAAAGTGCTGCGGGCATGGGCACCGCCCACGCGGGTCGTGCTGCCATGGCAACAGACGCTTCGGTTGTGTATTACAACCCGGCGGCTATGACTGAATTAGATCGTGCTCAGTTTTCTGGTGGTTTTACTTATATTGATGCTGATGGGGAGTTTGAAGGCAGCAGTGTCAATGGCGCCCAACTTTCTAGTGAATTTGAAGGATATGACAATGGTGGCGACTATTTAGGGGAAGCCTTTATTCCGTTTTTCTATTACGTGCAGCCAATCAATGACCAGCTTTCTTTCGGTTTGGGTGTTTTTACACCTTTCGGAACCAATACCGATTACAGTGATAATTTCGCTGGCGGTGGCTTTGCTGATGAGACTTCGCTTAAGAGCATTGAAATTCAGCCAAGCATTGCTTTTAAGATTGATGACCAGCTAAGTATTGGCGGTGGTATTGATATCGTCTATATGGAAGGCCTTTTATCAAAGCAAACTGATTTAATTCCATATCACCCACAGTCACCCTCACCTATATTAAGTGACTCTAGTTATTCTGGTTTTGAGAGCCACTTCGAAGTTGAAGGTGATGATTGGGGTTATGGTTGGAATATTGGTGCCTATTACAAGCTAAGCGAAGCCACTACTTTGGGTCTTACCTATCGCTCAGAAATAGAGCTGGATCTTGAAGGTGATTCAGAGCTTGAAAATAATGGAACACTCACTTTTTATAGTAGTGACTTGAATAATTTGGTTACTGCCAGAGCAAGAACTCAAGCCTCAGAGGTTCCACTAACTACTCCAGCCTCAGCAACTTTAGCTGTGACTCATCAGTTAACAGATGATTTATTGTTGCAAGCTGGTACCACTTGGACAGGTTGGTCCTCTTTCAAGAATTTTGATGTGATTGCTACTGAAAACACTGCCAGTGCAGCCGACCCTACTGGTTTGGGTGATACCTATGCTGATGTATCTGATTTATCAGGTCTGGAAGGCGGATATGTGGGCCATATTGACGAAAGCTGGACTGATGTCTGGGCTGTATCTATAGGTGCAACTTACCAGCTTAACGATCGTATCGCTTTACGTGCCGGTTATGCTTTTGATGAGTCCCCTGTGGATGATGAACACCGCACTGCCCGTGTACCATCATCTGACCGTCAATGGTTAACTGCTGGAGCTCAATATGTGGTGAACAGTGATTTATCTTTAGATGTAGCAGCTGGTTACCTGTTCATGGACAAGATGGACCTTTATGAAGTAAACAAAAAATTAGATAACACTCAGAAAGACCCTGCAAGTGTTTCTGGCGAATATGAGATTGACGTATTTGGCTTGGCTTTTCAGGTGAATTACAAAATCTAAATTTCTTATGTTGTAGTGTCAGGGATGCAATGTCCCTGATGCTTATTTTCAATCGCACCTTTGCAGGTCATTTCTCTCGATTACCAAAATCACAATGCCCCAAAAGCAATTTTATCCAGCCGCAACGCACAAATGCCGTGCACTTTAATCTAGCAAAATATTCAAACCGCCTCTAATAGCTTGATATACAAGGATATTTAATCTTGGTATGGCCCTTGCTCTATGAAATACAA